>ENA-OZGX01000701-OZGX01000701.1-human-gut-metagenome-genome-assembly--contig:-NODE-701-length-14959-cov-4.240472_pt1 | contig 14959 bp, 12 predicted proteins | sample MGYA00244040_ERZ653674 | MGnify/ENA primary metagenome ERZ653674 (study PRJEB26926, sample SAMN06165232) | human gut metagenome | biome: ENVO:00009003; feature: ENVO:2100002; material: ENVO:00002003... | reverse complement strand
TCGGCAGCGTCAGATGTGTATAAGAGACAGCTCCATGCAGGTCAACCGCTACATCCGGCAAAATCGGCTGGATGAAGCCCAGGAGGTGCTGGACACCATCCCGGACAAGGGGGCTCTGTCCGCCGCCCTGCCGGACAAGCTGATGCTCCAGGTGTCCATCGACTTAAAGCGGGGCCAGCCGGAGGAGGCCGCCCTGGCTTTGGAGCAGGCCCTGTTCCAGGCGGGGACCCGGACCCAGTTGCTCTTATCCCGGCTGGTGGATGCCGAACTGGCCTGCGGGGACGCCGACGCCGCCCGCTCTGTGGCGGAAACCTCCCAGGCCATCGCCCAGGCTCTGGAGCTGTGGCCGTACAACCAGTACACCGCCCTGTGGCAGGTGGCGGTGCACAACCGAGACGCCGAAGAGGCCCTCACCCGGTTGGAGCAGATGCTGGAGGCCCTGGAGCAGCCCTGGCAGCTGGGGGACACGGTGTTGTACCGCCGCATGGCCCCCCAGGCCAAAGAATTCCAGCCCGGGGAGCTGCGGGCCCTGCTGCTGGGTCAGCTGGAGCAGGACCCGGACTTTGCTTGGCTGCGGGAACACCCCCGGGCCCAGGCCCTTCTCCAACGCGTTCATCCATGAGGAAACCCCCGGCGGCTCAATTCTTGAGCCGCCGGGGGTCTTGTGTTTTAGAAGTGGAATCTCCGCCGCACCTCCCGGCGCAAATCCGGCCGATACCGGATAATCAGCAGCGGCACCATGAGGGTCACCCCCACCACCGCCACCACCAGGGACCACATGGGCCGATAGCCGCCCAAAAACAGGTCAATGCACAGCTCCAGCCACAGCATCAGCACCACGCAGCTGCCCAGCACCAGCATACACCGGCTCAAAATGGACCTCAGGGGGAGGATGTACCACAAAAACAGGATGACCACCGAGCACCCCCACCAGATGGGCAGGGCCAGCCGTCCCAGCCAGCTGCCCCCGTCCACCGCCAGAGCGATGACCCAGAGGAAGCCCGCCACCGCCAGCAGGTCCAGCCCCACCAGGAAGATGGAGTGCAACGAGCGCAGCAGCAGGGGGAGCGCCGTCCACACCCACAGCATGGCGCAGGCCCCCGCCACAATAGCAGACCAGGGCATCCCCCGCCACCAAAACAGCAGGTTGAGCACCACACAGCACAGGCCCACCACCCCGTACAGAGCGGAGAGCAGCACCGCCACTTCTCTGCGGTTCACCGGCTCCACCTCCCGCCGCTCCACGGGGAAGTTGGGGGGAATGGTGGTGTCCACCGGACACACCGGGTTGACCACCGGGGTCTGGCACAGGGGGCAGCGGGCGGCGTCCTTGTCCAGCTCCACCCCGCAGTTGACACAGTATGACATGGCCTGTCTTCACTCCCTTCGATTGGATGTAATCTTCACGTGGAGCCCATCCTGCACCAGAGTGCGGAAAAAGTCCCGCTCCACGTCCGTCTCCTTCACCGTCCCGGCAAAGGTAATCTCCATAATATCCCCGTAGCTGATGGAGGCGCAGTTCACCCGGGGGGTGTAGGACTGGCCCAGCACCACCTCCATGTGCTGGATGTGGGGCTCCATCTCTTTGGGCACCCGGAAGGCGCCGGGGTTGGTGTAGGTGGTGGAGTAGGGGCGGTTGCCCGCCAGACGGTACCCCAAGTCCACGGCAAAGTTCTTCACCGGCACCGGAATGAGCTGGAGAGGCAAAAACCGCTGGAGAAACACGTTGCGGGTGATGACCCCCTGCATCTCCTGGCGGGTGATGTGCAGCCGCATGTGGTGATGGACCTGGGAGATGATCTCCTCCAAGGTGTAGTCCCCCAGCTCGGGGTCAATGGAGGGGCGCACCGTGAGGATGAAATTGCGCATGGTGCGGGTGGGAAAATAGGGGCGCAGGTTGATGGGGATGGCCAGAGCCACCGGCAGCTCCCGTCGCCGCCCCTCCCGGCGCTGGCGGGCCAGAATGGACTGGATGAGCACAGCGGCCAGATACTCGGTGATGGAGGCCCCATGGCGCTTGGCCACCTGGCGCAGGGCCTGCACCGACACAAAGCCCATGGTGACGTTGAGGGTGTAGAAGGGCTCCGGGGTTCCGGTACAGGGGTAGGCCTTGGGCTCGGACTTGCCCAGCCGCACCCGGGACCGGGCGTACCGGGCGTAGGCGTCCTCCCATTCCTGGGGGTCCGGGGCCTCGTCCACGTCTAGAATCCCCTCCTCATTGGGGATCTCCTCCCCCAGCTCCCGCAAGTACACCGCCAACAGGGTCTTAAAGAGCACCAGCGCCCCGCCGCCGTCGGCCAGGGCGTGGAACACCTCCATGGAGATACGGTGGCGGTAGTAGAAAAACCGGATGAGCTGGTCCTTGTTCTGAAAATACACCGGCTGGCAGGGGTTTTGAATGTCCGGCTGCAAAAAAGGCCCGGGGGCGTCGTCCGGCTCGAAGTAGTACCAGAATACCCCCTTGCGGATTTTCACATGGAAGCCGGGGAACCGGGGCATGGTGCGGTCAATGGCCCGCTGGAGGGCCTGGGGGTCCACCTCCGAGAAGTCCCGCCCGCTCTGGAAGGCCATGGCAGTGGCGGTGCTGTCGCCCTCCTGGGCGATGGCGTCGGTGTAGGCCAAGTACAGGTTGCTGCGGTGGTGCAGGTTCAGCCCATAGCTGTTGCACAGGCGGATCTCCCCGGAAACGGTGGACACGCGGGTGCCGCTGCATTGGGTAACGGTGGGCTGGCTGGAGACGGCGGCCTTTTCGATGCCCAGGCAGGCATCCAGCTTCTGGGCGGCGGAGACCTGTTCCAGCTCCTGGGACCAGCTGTCCACGGTGGGGTAGCTTGCGTCGCCGGCATAGATTTCCTCCACGTCCTCATCCTCGCGCAGGGAGGCGCCTTCCTTTACACCCTCAATGAGCTGGCTGATGGCCTCGTCGTCAAAGGCCTGGGTGGAGGCATAGCCCATCTTGCCCTGATATACGCCCCGCAAGCCCAGCCCCTGCCGGGTGCTGACGTTGTACGCATTGATGGCGCCCTGCATCACGTTGGCGGAAAAACTGCTGCCTGCGCTGACGTATGCCTCGGCGGGGTCGATGCCCTGCTCCTTGGCCGCAGCCAGGAGCTTCTCAATGAATTGCTGCATTTCCATGGCTCAGCCCTCCTTGCTTCCGCCCACGGTCAGGGCGCTGATGCGGATCATGGGCTGGCCCACGTTGGTGGGCACGCTGCCCGACCGGGACCCGCACATGCCGTAGCCCATCCACATATGCCGGCCGATCCGGTCGATGGACATGAGCACCTGGGCCCCCCGGCCGATCAGGGACGCCCCCCGCACCGGGCACAGGATCTTGCCGTCCCGCACCCAGTAGCCCTCCAGCACCGCGAAGTTGAATTCCCCGGTGAGGGGGTTCACGGAACCGCCTCCCATCCGCCGGGCAAACAGTCCCTCCCCCATGGTGGCGATCATCTCTTCCTCATCGTCCGTACCCGGGGCGAAAAAGGTATTGGTCATCCGGCTGGTGGGGGCGTATTCATAGCTTTCCCGCCGGGCGCTTCCCGTCACCGGCATGCCCATGATCCGGCTGCCCAGGATGTCGATCAGATAGCTTTTAAGAATGCCCTTCTCGATCAGCACGTTCCGCTGAGAGGGGGTCCCTTCGTCGTCCACCCGAATGCTGCCCCATTCTCCCGGCAAGGTGCCGTCGTCGATGGCGGTCACCAGGGTGCTGGCGATCTGCTGTCCCAGCTTGCCGCAAAATTCCGAATTGCCCTTAGCTACCGACGTGGCCTCCAGGGAGTGGACGCAGGCCTCGTGCAGGATCACCCCGCCGAATCCCCCGTCGATCACCACCGGCAAAAACCCCGCCGGGCACTGGGGGGCGTGGAGCATGGTGACCGCGGTCTTAGCCGCCTGCCGGCCGGCCTCCTCCGGGTCAATCCATTCATAGGCTTCAAAGCCCTTCCCCGCCGCCGGCCGCTCCGCGCCGGTCTGGTATTCCCCGTCGGCCTCCGCCACCGCGTCGATGGACAGCCGGGTGCGGGGCCGCCGGTCCTCCGCCCACACCCCCTGGCTGTTGCATACCAGGATCCGCTGGTCTACGTCCCCATAGCCCGCCACCACCCGGGTGATCTCCCCGGATTGGGCCTGGGCAGCGGCGGTACCCCGGCGCAGCAGCTGAATTCGCCTCTGGTTATCCACGGTATCAAAGGGGATCTGAGGGGCATAGGTAACCGGCCGCTTGGTGGTAGCCACCGCCGCTTCTTGGCCCTTCTTTCCCTCCAGCACCGCCGCAGCCCCTCGAGCAGCCTCCAGCAAGGCCGCCTCCGAGGTATCCGCCGTATAGGCATAGGCGCTTTGCTCCCCCTTGAGCACCCGCACCCCCGCTCCCGTCCGGCGGCGGTAGGTGGCATTTTCCACCGTGCCGTTGAGCATGGAAATGCTATGGGACTCGGTATCCTCCATAAATAATTCCGAAAAATCGCCCCCGGTCTCCAGGGCCGCTTCCAGCACCCGCTGGGCTAACGCTTCTTGGATCATTCCTTTATCTTCCCTTGCTTGATATGATTTTGCCGTATCTTCCCTTCGTTCCCCAGCTCCCCGGGGATATAGTACCGTTTCCCCTTCACGCTGGGGGGCATATATTCCTGTGGAACCACGTGGCCGGGATAATCGTGGGGATATTTATATCCCTTGCCGTGTCCCAGCTTGTCCGCCCCACGGAAGGAGGTGTCCCTAAGATGGATGGGGACCGGCTGGTCCGGGATGGTCTCCGCATCCCGGAAGGCCGCGTCCAGGGCCATGACCACCGAATTGGACTTAGGGCTTTCGCACAAAAATATGATGGCCTGTATGATGGACAGCCGGGCTTCCGGCAGGCCGATCAGCTCCAGGGCCTGGGCCGCCGCCACCGCCTGGACCATAGCCTGGGGGTTGGCCAGGCCGATGTCCTCGGAGGCATGGGCGATGAGCCGGCGGCAGATGATGCGAGGGTCCACTCCCCCGTAGATCAGCCGGGCGAACCAGGCGATGGCCGCGTCGCTGTCCCCGCCCCGCAGGCTTTTGCAGAAGGCGGACAGCATATCGTAATACTGCTGCTCGTCGCACTTCATCACCTTTTTCTGGATGCTCTCCGCGGCGATCTGTGCAGTGATGCGGATGACCCCATCCACAGGTTTGGTGGTGCGCACCGCCAGCTCGATGGCGTTGAGGGCCGCCCGGGCATCCCCGTTGGCGATGCGGGCGATATGGTCTAGCGCCTCCGGGTCCACCTGGGCATGGTAGGCGCCCAGGCCCCGCTCCTGGTCTGTCAAGGCGGCCTGCACGCTTTTTTTCACATCCTCTACGCTGAGTGGGTAAAACTGGAAGAGCCTGCACCGGCTTACAATGGCCCCGGTCATGGCGATCATGGGGTTTTCCGTGGTGGAGCCGATGAAGCGCACCACCCCTGCCTCCAGGGCCGGGAGCAGGGCGTCGCTTTGGGCCTTGCTCCAGCGGTGGCACTCATCCAGCAGCAGATAGGTGGGGCGGCCATACAGCTTCAGCTGGGATTCCGCCTCCGATAGTACCTCTCGCAATTCCTTCACCCCGGCGGTGACCGCGTTCATCTTCACAAAGGCCGAATGGGTGCTGTTGGCCACAATGGAGGCTAGGGTGGTCTTGCCGCAACCTGGCGGGCCAAAGAAAATAGAGGATTGCAGGCTATCCGTCTCAATGGCCCGGCGCAGCAACCGCCCAGGCCCTACGATATGGTCTTGTCCAATAAATTCATCCAGGTTCCTGGGCCGCATCCGGTCCGCCAGGGGAGCGTTGCGTTGGGCCTGGCGGGTAAACAGGTCGTCCATCATGGTTCCGTCCTTTTTTCCAGTGTGATATATTGATTATACCACATTCCGTTCCGGATCGGGTAAGCCCATGGCGCGGCCCGGATATAAAGTAAGGGGGGCGGCGGCCTGCGGCCCTTGCCCCCCTAATGCCGATCCGGCCCTAGCTGTTCACATCCCCCAGCGCCGCTTCCCCTGCGGCCACCGAGCGGGAAAGATCCCGCACATAGCCGGAAAGGGCCCGCATCCCCGTGATGCCGCTGGTGGATAAAAATTCCCGGTTTGCACCCAGTAGCTGCCGATACATACCTAGTAAGGCATGGAACCGTTCCCGTTGGGCCATCAATTCTGCATCCTGCCGTTCCAGCCGCTCCCGCAGTGTGGCGTTATATGCTTTAAGAGCGGAAGTCTCCTGGGCTGCGTGCTTCTGCTCCCGGGCTCGCAGGGCCAGGGTATGCAGTTCTTCCAGCAGCGCCTCCGCGTCTACCCCGTCCACCTGTTTAAGCAGCCTCCCCAGATCCCCTGCCTCAACTTGGCTTTCCTTTCTAGGCCGGCCCGCCCGGTTTGGCCGGGACGCTGCATAGGGATCAAAATGCACCCCTTCCGATGCCAGTTCCGCCGCCACCTGTCGCACCAATTCTGGCCTCGTCTTCAGCAGGGAGCGGTATTTATTCTGATACCGGAGCATAGCCTTGTTGTCTCCATCCCCCATCTCCAGGGTACAGGCCCGCACGGATATGCCGTTTGCCTGGGCGCTAAGCACCCGCCGCAAAAGCTGCCGGATCTCGTCCTGGCCAAAAGGCACAAAGGCGCCCACATGTAGGGCCTGGGCCTGTAGATCCTGCTCCTTTACCCGGGCATAATAATAGTTGCGCACGCTGTTGGGCTTTCTGCCCGTCGCAGCCGCCACCTGGGCAAATATGGCCTTGAGGGGCTGGTTTTCCTTGCGCCCCGCCTCAATCTGGGCAAAAAGGAGGCGTTCTTCCTCCATACGCCAGCCGCTGTGGCTTTCCTGTGATCGCATTTGGTTTCTATCCCCCTTATTCTGGTTTTGCCCCTATTATTTCCCATATCCGTTGGATGCATACCTATCCTTGCTTCCCGGCAAATACCTATCCTTTTATATGCTTAATTTTTGCGGCTTATGCCGGAAGCGGACGATTTTCCGGCTCCACCCCCAGCGGGTTTCGCCTATACACCCCTTCTCCGTTTATTCCACATAAAGAAGACCCAAAAGGTGCTATGGCACAGGGAAACCGCCGCTCCCACACCAGCGGCAAAACAAATGGGAGGCCGGCTTCTTTGCGCCGTCCTCCCAAACCTTGTTCCTTTCCTCCTAGTCCTTGGGTATAAAGAAGGGATTGGCCCGGTCTCCTTCCGTTTCTCCCTGGGTCATCCCAGCTTGGTCAGGAAGTCTGCCGTTATGTCCTGGGTTCCCGCCTGAATCCGCGCTGCGCATTCCATGGCTTGGGCGGAGTCTACTTCCTCCACCTGAACCTTACCCTGTTGCCCCAGACGCAATTCAAAAACCCCGTCCGCCACCGGTGTGTTTACAAACTGGATGGCCGGGCCCTCCCCTCCAGCCTGGATGGTCTCCACGCCAGTGGCCTCGTCGTAGCCATAGTCCCCCGAGATGAGCGCGCTCTGGCCGGCTTGATCATACAGGGCCATAAAGACCCCCTTGGTTCCCGTGGGATCGAAGGCCAGATACACAGCGGCCCCATCCTCCATAGTACCCATATAGCAGGCCCAGCTGGAAAGATCCGGAATGGTCTCCGGCTCCGTCCCATCCCCAGCTTGGACGCCGGCCTGCTGAGGCGTGGCCGTGGCCTGAGGGGCCTGGGTCTGAGTGGGCTGGGCGGATCCCACTTCCTGGGAGGGGGCCGGGTCTATGGCCGCGTATTCTTCCTGGGGATTGCTGCACCCAGCGAGGCACAGGGTTAACGCCAGCGCCAGCAGCAGAAACATAATTCTTTTACGCATCGCTTTTCTCCTCTGTCGTTATTTGGTCTAAGCTGTGGAAATGGCAGCCTGCGCCCCTTTCCCGGGTCGGGGGATCCTCTGACGCTTACGCGGGAAGATCGCCCTCTGCCCGCCGGCTTGGGCTCAGCCGGCTGCCGGTCCCCAAAAGTGTTTGGAGGCTTGTTTCTATTATATTGTTTTCTTGTCCGTTTGGCTATAGGCAGCAGGCAAACCGCCTGAGCCCCACCTAAAAAATATCGCTGCTTCCCGCCTATAGGCCTCTCATGCAAAAGAGGCGATGCCATAAGAAACCCCCGGTGACTTTCAGCCCCATTTTCCCCACTGCTGTGTTAGCCGACCTTGGAAGGGGCTCCACCCTGCCTGCGGCCGGCCCCGCCTTGCGCTGGAACAAATAGGGCTGAAATTGACGCTGCGCCCCTGAAGGAGGCAGATTTGCGGCAGATGCGCGAAAGATGAGGGGCATACCCACTGTGGTGTTCTCCCCGGCGATGAGAATGCGGCTGCCCAAATACGCCTCCTTCAGGGCCATGTTTTCTTATGTTACCGCCTCCAAAGGCCGGTATTTTTCTCAGGCGCATTCCCGGCAAATTGACATAGAAATATATGTGTCTTATACTGTAACAAAAGAAAGGGCCTACGATTTAGGACCGGATGGCAGCGTTGTCATGCATCCCAACCAGAAGGCCCGTCTCTTTTTGAGTGCCGCCCAGCATTGCGCCGGCGGCCTACCGGTAGTTTTTCGCAGCGGCGGGCCATTTTTACCGTGCCTGTTCCTGACGCACTGCATCGGCCTACATGAATCTGTCCCCTAGAGCATAGACGGGGTAGCATTAGGATCCGGCGGAATGCCTTATAGCCATTCCAATCATCCGAGCGTAGCGCCTGCCCTGTTTCCGTTATCAAAGAGGCGACCATGCACAAGATCATCCTGCGCATCCACAAATTGTTAGGGGCTTTCATCCCGCTTCTGATTGTGCTGCTGTTGAGCAGCGTCCTGTTTTTTGTCCAGCCCCAAGACATCCCCTTGTCCATCACCGCCCTGGAAGAGATGGCGCTCACAAGGGCGGATGGTTCTTCTTCGTCCATTTCCCCACCCTGCCAGCTTTCCTATACGGAATCCTTAGCCACCTTTACCCTTTCTGCTTACATATCCTCCAATGCGGATGACTATATCTTTCTAAAGACCGCCTATTCTCCTGTTCGGGTGTTTTTCAATGGCGTCCTGCTCTATGAATATGGCCAGCCGGGCAGCTACCCGGCCTTCCTGCTGGATCCGCCAACGGACGTGGAGCTGATCCCCCTGCCAGACGCGGCGAAAGGGGGGCTCTTGGAAATTCAGTATGCGTTCCCCACCCAGCGGCAGGTGCTCTCCCTATATCCCATTCTGTTGGGCAGCCCTTACCACCTGGTGCTGCAACAGGTTTGGGAGGGAGGCGCTTCCTTTTTCTTTGCCCTGATCCTGGTGGGGCTGGGCCTGCTGCTGTTTTTGATTGCCCTGGCGGTTACCCGCTTTGAAAAAAGCGGCACGGCCTTTTTGTGGCTGGGGCTGTTCGCCATGGCGGCGGGCCTATGGTTCTTTGGGGAATGCGATGTGGCCGGGCTGCTAATCCCCAACCCGCCTTTGCTGTATGTATGCGCCTTCCTGGGCCTGTTTACCATGGCCATCCCCCTCTTGCGCTTTGGCATTACCATTTTGGCCCTGCATACCCAGCGTCTTTTGCAAATCGCCTGCCTAGTGCTGGAAGTGGCTGTTGTGGCCGCCATTCTGCTGCAGCTATTGGGGCTCTGCGCCCTGAGCCGCAGCATGTATGCCTTCCACGTTCTGTCCCCCGCCGCCCTGCTGCTGTTTAGCGGGTGCATTCTATGGGACGCATTCGTTTGGAAAAACAACATGGCCAAGCGGTTTATCTTCCCCATTGGCCAGCTGGCCCTGTTTACCCTGTTGGAGCTGGCAAACTACTATTTCCTCCGGCTGGACGTACAGTTCTCCTCTTTTTTTCAGATGGGCGTGCTGGTCTTTATCCTCATTGTCTCCCTGCTATGCGGCCATTTTATTCGGAATACCTTGGATTTGCGGAGCAAAAACCGGCAGCTAGCCTATGAGCTTTCCCTGTCGGACAAGCAGTTAGAAGCCCAGAAGACCCGTTACGCCTTGCTTTCGGAAATGGCATCCGCCCTGCGCAAGCAGCGCCACGACCTGCGGCATCAGCTGGCGGTGATCCAAAGCTTCAACAACAACGGAGAACGGGATAAGCTAGACGCATACCTGCAAGAGCTATTGGCCAACGTACCCAGCAACGAGGTGCAGCAGCTATGCGACAACCAGGTGGTGAACGCGGTAGCCTATTACTATTATGACCTAGCCAAAAAACAAGGGATAACGGATATTTCCATCCAGCTAAGCATCCCGGTGGATACCGGCCAGATTCTGGCCAGCGATCTGTGCGTGGTGGTGGGCAACCTGCTGGAAAACGCCATTGCTGCCTGCGCCCCCCTGCCGGAAGGCCAGGCTTCCATCCGGATGCGCAGCCGCCAGCGTTTCGACATCCTGGCCCTCACGCTGGACAACAGCTTCGCCTCCGTGGAGCCCGCCGGGGACGGCCTCTTCCGCTCCACCAAGCCTGGGGGCGGCACAGGGCTCACCTCCATCCGCTCCATCGCGGAAAAATACCAGGGCGGCGCCCAGTTTGAGGTGAAAGACGGCCTGTTCTGTTCCTCCATCTACATGCGGCTACGCTAGCGGCCATCCATAAAATGGCCCGTTTGGCAATCGTCCGGGTTTCATACGCGCCCGCATCCCGGCGATAGAAAAGCCCGCGCCTTTCCGCAAGGAAGGCACGGGCTTTTTTCCATTGGTTGCTATGGATCCAGGCTACATCTCCATGCTGCCGGCGGTGCGGGGGAAGGGCAGCACGTCCCGGATGTTGGCCATGCCGGTCACGTACATCACCATCCGCTCAAAGCCCAGGCCGTAGCCCGCGTGCTTGACCCCGCCGTATTTGCGCAGGTCCAGATACCATTCGTAATCCTCCAGCTTCATGCCCATCTCCTCGATGCGCTGTTGCAGCACCTCCAGCCGCTCCTCACGCTGGCTGCCGCCGATGATCTCGCCCACCCCCGGCACCAGCAGGTCCGCTGCGGCCACGGTCTTGCCGTCGTCGTTGAGCCGCATATAAAAGGCCTTGATGTCCTTGGGATAGTCGGTGACGAACACGGGCTTTTTGAACACCTGCTCCGTCAGATACCGCTCGTGCTCGGTCTGCAGGTCGCAGCCCCATTCCACCGGATACTTGAACTCCGCCCCGCTCTTTTGCAGGATGTCCACCGCCTCGGTATAGGTGACCCGCTGGAAGTCGTTGTTCACCACGTTTTCCAGCCGCTCCAGCAGCCCCTTATCCACAAACTGGTTGAAGAAGGCCAGCTCCTCGGGGCAGCGTTCCATCACCGTGCGGATGATGTACTTCACCATCCCCTCGGCGATCTCCAGATCCCCCGCCAAATCGCAGAAGGCCATCTCGGGCTCGATCATCCAGAACTCGGCGGCATGGCGGGCGGTATAGCTGTTTTCCGCCCGGAAGGTGGGGCCAAAGGTATATACGTCCCGGAAGGCCAGGGCAAAGGCCTCCGCGTACAGCTGGCCGGATACGGTCAAATTGGCGCTGCGGCCGAAGAAATCCTGGCTGTAATCCACCTGGCCGTCCTCCTGGCGGGGGACGTCCCCCAGGTCCAGGGTGGTCACCTGGAACATTTCCCCCGCGCCCTCGCAGTCGCTGCCGGTGAGGATGGGGGTATGGACGTAAACGAAGCCCTTTTCGTCGAAATACCGATGGATGGCCTGGGCCACCACAGAACGTACCCGGAAGGTAGCCTGGAAAATGTTCGCCCTGGGGCGCAGATGTTGGATGGAGCGCATATATTCCAAGGTATGGCGTTTCTTTTGCAGAGGGTAGTCGCTGTGGCAGGCCCCCTCTATGGTGATAGCCTGGGCCTTGATTTCAAAGGGCTGCTTGGCCTCGGGGGTCAGCTCCAGCGTCCCCGTGACGGAAATGGCGCAGCCAGTGCACAGCTGCTTTTTCACTTGGGGATCGATGGTCTCCTGCTCGTAGACCACCTGCACGTTTTTGAAGCTGCTGCCATCCGCCAGCTCGATAAAGCCGACGGCCTTGCTATCCCGCACCGTGCGCACCCAGCCCGCCACCTGGATGGGGCCTGCGTACGTTACCGGGTCCTTGAAAATCTCACACAGCCTGACCATGGAATATTCCTCCCTTTTCATTGGCCGGCCCATGCCGGCGCCAAATATTGTCAGAATTCAACGATAGCCTTATTATACCCAACCCCTGCGCCTAATGCAAATACTTTGGCTATACCTTGCATATACATGGAAGAGCCCAAAAAAGGAGGGACTTGCCATGTATTATTCCCCGGTTCCCCTCATCATTATCCGAGCGGACTGTCCAGCCCTCATCGAGGTAAACGGTCAGCTCCTGGGTGAGTGCGGGGAGCGTGCACATGTGGCCATGCCTGCTAGCGACACGGGGGATTATTATATCTGCGCCATCCCCCTCCAGGACGACCCGCCCCGCTGGCCCGTAACTCGCAAGCTGCGGCTGGAAGGGGGCGTATTGGCCAACCGGCCCGCAGCGGACGTATCGGTCTGCACCTGGCCCGGCGGGGTATACGAGCTATGCCTGCACACGGGCCGGGCCTGCGGCCAGGAGGGCGCCCAATTTCCCCACACGCTGGACCAGCTCAGCTATTCCATCGGCAACCGCCGCCGCACCTTGACCCTCTACCAAGAAGGGGGCCTGAAGCTGTGCATCGAGGACGGGGGGCAGCCCCGCACGGGCCTTGCCCTGGGGGATGGGGACCGGGGCTCCCTGGCGGTATATGGAGCCAACGGCAGGCAGTTTGCCGCGGTGCGCACCGGCGGCGCGGGAACAGAGCGACTTCTAATGCTGGACAACGACCTGAACGCGGCCCTGGAGCTTTGCGCGGATCACATCCTACTGGAGGAAGACGGGGTGGCTACCATCGATTGCCTGGGTACCTATGTGGGTCACGAGCGGCGGATTTTCTATACCTATTCCGCTGGTAGCTTCCATGGAAGCGATCCGGTCATTGGCTTTTTCACCCATACCTATACCCGGCCCGGCCCGGGCACCGGCCTGGCCACCGCCTTTTGTGAGGCGGTGCGGGAAGGGTTCCAGGAGGAAGCCTTTAGCTACCTTACCCCGGAGTTGGCCAGGGAGGTGGATTTTGCCGGGTTGCAAGATTTCCTGGGAAATTTCCAATATTGCAGGCCTCCCCTTTCCAACGATGGTGAGACCCTCCTGGGGCTCATCGCCCAGGAGGGGGACCAACTCCAAAGCGCCCGGCTCTACGCCTTTACCTTTGAGGGGGACGCTATCGCGGACATTGGGGAGATCTGAACGGCCCTATGGGAAAAGCAGCCTCCGGGCGGGGGCGGCGGCGTTTGGGGGCCGAAGGCCCCCAAATGGGGCCATGGGGCGGCCAAAGGCCGCCCCATGGCCGGGTGCGCTACGCGCACCCGCCGCCCCCGCCCGGAGGCTGCTTTTCCTTGCGTCCGAACTGCGAATCAGTACATCCAGCTGGCCGGCAGCAGAAACAGCCAAGGCGCCGTAAGGGCTGCCATCAAAAGGGACAAGCGTTTGGCCTGCCCGGGTTCCAGAGGGGTATGCCGATACACCAGCTTCCGGTTGAGCCAATAGATGCATACCCCGGAGACCCCCACCGCCAACAGGGCCCACAGAGCTCCCAAAAGGGTTTCAAAGGGATTCCACATCAGGGAGGAAAGCTGGTCGTGGAAGAAATGCCACAGGGCGTTTTGGCTGGCCTGGGAGCCAGGCTGCCAGAGCCAGTCCTGGGCAAAGGTGGGCAGAAGCATCAGCAGCACCCCGGGCAGATCCCCCAGGAAGCCGTTGCCCCATACCTTGCCGATATGGGCCTTGTAAAAGGCCTTTTTCTCCGCTAGGCCGATCCATTTCATGCCCAGATATAATACCAGGCTATCGACGGCATAATTGCCCAGCAGCACCACCGGCCACAGATAGGGTATGAACCCCAGGAGCAGCCATACGGGCATGATGATGTTATAGAGGGTCGCGGATCGTTTCATCCTGGGCTCCTTTCCCTCAGGGCAGGGGCGCGCCCCCTACAAAGCCCCCCGTACCATCCCCCTGGCCGTAATAGGTGAGGTCCGTAAGGTGGGCGATGCGGTTGCTTTCGATAAAGGGACGTTCCGAACACAGCTGGTGCCCCAGGGCGGGGGCCAGCTTGCCATGAAGCCGCCGGGCCTCCTTGAGGGAAGCGCCCATGATCACAACGATATAGGCTGGGGCCTGGGGGTCGGTGCAGTCGTCCAGCCCGCCGTACAGGTGCAGGCCCGCCATATCCTGGGGGTGCAGGGCCTGGAGCAAAGCCTCCAGGCATTCCTTTTTAAAGGCGGCCTCCAGGGCTCCTTCCGGGATGGGGAACCTGGCCCCCAGGGCAAAGCGAAGGATCTCCATGGGGATCAGAACCCTCCTTTCAGATAGGCGGCCTGTTCTTCCGTCAGCTGATCCAGCCTTATGCCCATAGCCGCAGCCTTCCGGGCGGCCACCTCCCGGTCGATGGCCTCCGGCACCGGATATAAGCCCCCTGCCATCCCCCTGCCTTCCCGGGCCAGATGCCGGGCGCACAGGGCTTGCAGGGCAAAGGACATATCCATGATCTCCACCGGATGGCCGTTGCCGGCCACGATGTTCACCAGCCGGCCGTCCGCCATCAGGTTCAGCACCCGGCCGTCCGGCAACCGGTAGCCGTCGATAAAGGGCTTGCGGTTTTCAATCCGCACCGAAATCGAACGCAGGTCCTCCTTGTTGATCTCCACGTCAAAATGTCCCGCGTTGGCCAGGATGGCGTTGTGCTTCATCCGCTCCAGGTGGGGCTTGCAAATCACGTCCTTGCACCCGGTGGCGGTCACGAACACATCCCCCAAGGGCGCCGCCTCCGCCATGGGCATGACCCGGTAGCCTTCCATGGCCGCCTCCAAGGCCCGGTGGGGATCTACTTCCGTAACGATCACGTTGGCCCCCAGGCCCTGGGCCCGCTGGGCAATGCCCCTGCCGCAGAACCCGAACCCCGCCACCACCACCGTGCGGCCC
>ENA-OZGX01000698-OZGX01000698.1-human-gut-metagenome-genome-assembly--contig:-NODE-698-length-14970-cov-4.466644_pt1 | contig 14970 bp, 10 predicted proteins | sample MGYA00244040_ERZ653674 | MGnify/ENA primary metagenome ERZ653674 (study PRJEB26926, sample SAMN06165232) | human gut metagenome | biome: ENVO:00009003; feature: ENVO:2100002; material: ENVO:00002003... | reverse complement strand
CCTTATCGTCGGCAGCGTCAGATGTGTATAAGAGACAGTCCATACGCAAAGCGAGTTTTCTACCTTTATGCTGGCACAGCGGGTGGCCCGCCGGTGCCACTGCCCGGTGGTACATACCTACCATACTGTCTACGAGGATTATACCCAGTACCTTTTCTTCAGTGAGCGTCTGGGCCGGATGACCGCCGAAAAGGCCACCCGCATCCTCTCGGGCTATTGCTCCCTCATGCTGGCCCCCACCGAAAAGGTGCGCGCCATGCTCAACCGCTACGGGGTCAGCTGCCCGGTGGTCACAGTGCCCACCGGCATTGACCTGACCGCCTTTGGCCCGGCGAAGGACAACGGCGAGGAAAAGGCCAGGATGCGGGCAGAGCTGGGCATCCCGGAAGGGGATACCGTCCTCCTCTCGCTGGGCCGTCTGGCTGCCGAGAAGAACCACGCCCAGCTGGTGCGTCTGCTGGCCGCGCAGCCGGAGGAAAACCGCCCGTGGCTGGTGTTCGTGGGCGACGGCCCCGCCCGGCCTGACCTGGAAGCACTGACAAAGGAGCTGAAGCTGACCGACCGTGTCCGCTTTGTGGGCATGGTCAAGCCCGATGAGGTGCCCCGGTGGTACCGCGTGGGCGATATCTTCGTCAGCGCCTCCCAGAGCGAGACCCAGGGCCTGACCTACTTCGAGGGCATGGCCTGTGGTCTGCCGGTGCTCTGCCGTGCGGACCCCTGCCTGGATGGCGTGGTGGAAAACGGCTTCAACGGCTGGCAGTGGAAGGACGAAGCCGAGTTTGCATCGGCACTGAACACCATCATCTCGGACCCCGCCCTGCGTGGGCAGCTGCACCAGAACGCTCTGGCCACCGCCGCCCGCTACTCGGCAGAGCATTTCGCTCAGCAGGTGCTGGATGCTTACCAGCAGGCCATTGCGCTGAAGCGGTACGAGTCTGAACACAAAAGCATCCTCAGCTGGGTGTGATCCCAATCCCCAAAGAATCCAGAAAAAGCAGCAGCGCCCTGTCTCCCGCAATGGGAAACAGGGCGCTGCTTTTTGCGCATCCGTTATTCGATGCCGGTCACCTTGTAGTCCTGATCCTCAACAGCCTTCTTCAGGTCTGCGTCGGAAACTTCGGCATTCAGGGTGACGATGGCGGTACCGGCCTCATGGCTGACCACGGCCGCGTCTACGGCGGGCAGGGCTTCCAGCGCCTTTTTCACGCGGGCCTCGCAGTGGCAGCACATCATACCTTCAACATGCAGGGTCTTTTTCATGGCATTGTCCTCCTTGACAACGGGAGCCGAAACGGGTTCGGCAGTATTTTCAGCCGCTGCAGGCTGTACGGGGGCAGCGGGCAGGGCGGCAGACTTGGGTTTGCGGTCGTGTTTGGTGCTGTGCAGGTCGAACAGGTTCAGCCGCAGGGCATTGGTTACCACGCAGAAGCTGGAAAGACTCATGGCTGCCGCTCCGAACATGGGATTTAACTGCCAGTGGAACAGCGGGATCCATACACCTGCTGCCAGTGGGATTCCAATAATATTGTAAATAAATGCCCAAAACAGGTTCTCATGGATATTCCTGAGAGTTGCCCGGCTCAAACGCACAGCCGCCGGAATATCCTTCAGGCTGCTCTTCATCAGAACCACATCTGCGGCATCAATGGCAACATCAGTTCCAGCCCCAATGGCAATCCCAACATCCGCCCTCGTCAGTGCCGGTGCATCATTGATACCATCGCCTGCCATGGCTACCCTGCCTTCTTCCTTCAGAGAACGGACTACCTGTTCCTTGCCATCCGGCAGTACTCCTGCGATCACCTCCGTAATACCGGCCCTTGCAGCTACTGCCCTGGCAGTTCTTTCATTATCACCTGTCAGCATGATCACACGTATTCCCATATCTGTCAGCTCCTTCACTGCTTCCATGCTGTCCTCTTTGACCACATCTGCAACAGCGATCATACCAAGGAACTGGTTATCAAGGCCAAACAGCAGAGGTGTCTTTCCCTCTCCCGCAAGCTGCTTTACCTTTTCCTCTGTATCTGCTGAAAGAGGAATTTTGCTGCTGATATAGGCAAAGCTTCCTCCAGTCAGAAGTCCATCTCTGCCCCTTCCAAGAAGACCGTTCCCGGGAAGCGCCTGAAACCCTGTTACTTCTTCTGCTCTCAGCTGCTTTTCCTCAGCGTATGCTATGACTGCTTCTGCCAACGGATGCTCACTGTTCTTTTCGAGAGAATAAGCAAATGTAAGCAGGCGTTCCTCTGGCACACCTTCTGCCGGCAGTATATCGGTCACTCTGGGTTCACCCTTAGTAATGGTTCCTGTCTTATCCAGTACCACGATTTCTGTCTTGCCGGTTTCTTCCAGAGAAGCTGCTGTCTTAAATAAAATGCCGTTTCTGGCACCCATACCGTTACCTACCATGATCGCTACAGGCGTTGCCAGTCCAAGGGCACAGGGACAGCTGATCACCAGTACAGAAATGGCTCTTGCAAGTGCATATCCAAAGCTCTGCCCTGCCAGGATCCATACCAGGAAAGTGACAGCAGCAATGGCGATCACTGCCGGCACAAAAATACCCGAGACCTTATCCGCTATCCTGGCGATCGGTGCCTTGGTAGCAGCCGCATCGCTGACCATCTGGATGATCCTGGAAAGAGCCGTATCCTCCCCTACTCTGACTGCCTCACAGGTAAGAACACCGGACTGATTAATAGTAGCTGCAGATACCTCGTCACCTTCTGCCTTGTCCACCGGGATGCTTTCTCCGGTAAGAGCTGCCTCATTGACAGCGCTGCTTCCCTTCACTACAATACCATCCACAGGTATATTCTCTCCAGGCTTTATCAGGAAAAGATCTCCCTTTTTCACCTGATCAACGGGAACCTCCTTCTCTTCTCCCCCGATAAGCAGAACTGCTTTCTGGGGAGCCAGCTTCATCAGACCCTTCAGTGCATCTGTAGTCTTTCCCTTGGAATGCGCTTCCAGCATCTTTCCTACTGTGATCAGTGTCAGGATCATGGCTGCAGATTCAAAATAAAACTCATCCATATACTTCATGACACCGGCCATATCACCCTTCACCTGCGCATCTGTCATGGCAAACAGTGCATAGGTGCTGTACAGGAAGGCAGCGCTGCTTCCCATGGCAACCAGCGTGTCCATATTCGGTGCTCTGTGAAAAAGACTCTTAAAGCCGCTGATAAAAAATTTCTGGTTGATCACCATGATCATAATGGTCAGCAAAAGCTGTACCAGTCCCATAGCCACATGATTTCCTTCAAAAAATGCCGGCAGAGGCCAGCCAAACATCATATGTCCCATGGAAAAATACATCAGTACGATCAAAAAGCCAATAGATGAAAACAGCCTCTTTTTCAGCTTCGGTGTCTCCTTATCTTCCAGTGCCTTTTCCTGCTCCCTGATGCTTTCAGCATTGTGTCCTGCCTCTCTGTCAGCTTCCTTCAGGGCTGCCCCGTATCCTGCTTCCTCAACTGCCCGGATGACCGACGCACTGTCTGCATCTCCCTCAACGCCCATAGAGTTTGTCAGGAGACTGACGGAGCAGGCACTGACACCGTCTACTTTGGAAACTGCCTTCTCCACTCTGGCACTGCAGGCGGCACAGCTCATCCCTGTTACTGTATATTGTTTCATTTTCTCATAACTCCTCTCTTCAAATTTAGTGCTTGTACTTCTAAGACTTCTACTTCATCAGCTTCTGAAGGATCTTCATCAGTTCATCTACTGTTTCTTCTTTTCCTTCCTTAATATCTCTCACAACGCAGGTTTTCATGTGATTTTCCAGCAAAACCTTATTAAAGCTGTTCAATGCAGCACTTACTGCCGCTACCTGTGTCAGAATATCTGTACAATAGGCATCTCTTTCTATCATGCCCTTAATCCCCCTGATCTGTCCCTCGATCCGGTTCAGGCGATGGATCAGATCCTTATATTCCTCCGGATCTCTTTTCTTTGTTTTATGACAGCAGCATGCTTCTTCCATTTTCTATTCCTCACTTCCCTGATTTGAGCTTATTGTATACCCCTATGGGGTATATTGCAAGTTAATATTTTCTCAATAGCAAAAAAGATACTCCTCCGTCTCCGAAAGAGTATCTCCTGTTTGTCTGTCCTGATCCGGCCTGCTGCCAGATTTCTTATTATTTTCCTTCCTTCGTCAGATCCACCAGTCCGTTCAGTATCTCTGATATCTCATTCATGGTTACCTGATTATCTTCCTCTGCCTTCATGGTTTCTCCGGCATGCGCAGAAACCTCCTCCGAGATTGCTGACATGGTCTGTACCGCATCCACAATGTTCTGGTTGGAATCCTTCAGCTGCTTCACCGTATCTGCAAGCTGGGTAATGCTCTGCTGCACAGAAACCGTACTGCTTCTGATGGCATCAAACTGCTTTGCTGCATTGTCAGTTCCTTCCTTCTGTCCATTGATCCCTTTGATCATTTCTGTGATCACACCGACAACATTCTGGATCGCTGATGACACATTACCGATCAGTTCAGCAATATTGGCTGTTGCTTCCTTTGTTCTTGTAGCCATGCCGGAAATTTCTGTCGCTACTACAGAAAAGCCACGGCCTGCCTCTCCAGCTCTTGCAGCTTCAATGCTGGCATTTAATGCAAGCAGACTGGTCTGAGATGTGATTCCTCCGATCAGTTCTACAATGGAATGCATTTCTTCCATATAATGCTCGAGTTCTTCCAGCTTCGCAGTTACCTCAGTTCCGTTCTGTACGGAAATATCTACCTCTGTTTTCAGCTCTTCAATATCATGATTACCCTGATCCAGTGCCTTCAGTGTCTGATCCATATTCCCACGGATCGCCAGAACGGTATTTTCCACTTCTGTTACCTGTCCCTGGATCACCATGGTCTGTGTCTGCTGTGCCTGAATATGCTCTGCCGTATCCTGTGAACCGGCATTTACTTCTTCCATGGCTCGCCCGGTCGCTCTGGAAGCTTCTGTTAATTTATTCATTCTTTCTGATATATTACCAACACCTGCTGATAGCTGGTCTGAAAGAGCCTGACCCTCCTCAAGCAGCCTCTCTGCCTTTTCCTCGGATGTCCTGACCTCTTCCAGCTTCTTTTCCGAATTGGCCTTCATTGTTCTCACAGTGATAATAGAATACACAGCGACAAGCAGCATGACCATAAGCTGCATTACACCGGTATCAGTATCCACATATCCAAACCGATGAAGCTTTGCACCAGCACCGATAACGATCAGCGTTTCCAGAACCGTTCCGACATTGATCAGTAAAAGATTTCTCACATCATTGAAAATAGTCACCACAAAGACCATTGGAATAGCAAAAGCAAAGATCATATGATTTGTCGCGGTAAAAAGACATGCTGTATAATATACGGCAAATCCTATAGAAACCAGATGCTTGATCAGTGTTGTATCCTTATTTTTGCTATAGCTGATAAATTCTGCTATTACTGGAATAAATCCGACCACCGTCATTACGATCAGATAAAGTACACTGCTTCTTCCATCAATAGTCTGCAGCAGCATCAGCACTGTGATAAGCAGTACCGTCGTAAAATGAGTGATCATAGCTGTTTTGTTGTTTCTTTGCATCTCTGACATCTCTTTTGTTCCCCTCTCTTTTGTGGTGGGTGAACTTTTTTCTAATGACAGTGTCCACCACAGTTTTTGCAATCTCCACCGCACTGAAGAGATTTTCCTGCCTTTTTGTCACGGATCATACTTCTGACTGCAAGACCGACAACCAGAAGAAGAACTGCTCCTACAATAATTGTTCCCATAAGCTGGTCTCCTTTCCACATTTGCATAGTTAGTATACGCTAACCTCATGGAGTTGTCAATGATTCCCACATTACTCTCTTCTGCTGATGATTTGTTATTTTTGCACATTTCAGTTTTATGTGTTACAATATAAGTCAGTTATACTCTAAACTATAAACCGTTTCCTTCAGAAAGAAAGGCTTCAACTACATGAAAGTAAATGAATCTGCAGAAAATTATCTTGAAACTATCCTCGTACTCAGTCATCAGAAGCCTGTGGTACGTGCTGTTGATATCGCCGAAGAACTGGACTTCAAAAAATCAAGTGTCAGTGTTGCCATGAAAAATCTCCGCGAAAAGAATCACATCACAGTTACCAAAGAAGGCTATATCTACCTGACTCCATCCGGCAAGGAGATCGCTGATATGATCTATGAACGTCATCAGCTTCTCAGTAACTGGCTCATGCGCCTTGGTGTAGATGAGAAAACAGCCACAGAGGATGCCTGCCGTATGGAACATGTGATCAGTAAGGAAAGCTTTGAAGCCATTAAAAATCACATAAAATAACAGATTATTTTTCCTTACTTTCCCCTGTTACATAAGACTCCATGAATATAGAGAACGAACACGGTCTGCCAAAGAAATATCCCTGGATATAATCAGGCTCTATCCTGCTGATCTTATCCAGCTCCTGTTTCGTTTCTATTCCCTCCACACAGAGCTTCAGATCTATACTGTGCGTCATCTCTACCATATGCTGCAGAAGGTTATATTCATATCCGTTATTTAATGCCTTGAGAGTAAAGGATCTGTCAATCTTGATGGTATCCGGACTTAAGTTATACAGGTAATGGAAATTGGAATATCCGGTTCCGAAATCATCCAGAGCAAGCGGTATATCACTCCTCTTCAGTCCATCGCAGAAGCGTCTGAAGTTGGCATCACATTCCAGGAATCCGCTTTCTGTCAATTCTATGATGAGACTGCCTCTTTTAATCTTATATATATTGATTGCACTCAGGATTTCTGTCAGCATATCACTTTTCAGTACCTGAATATAAGATACATTGACTGAAATGCGGAAATCCGGAATATATTTCTGGATCTGTCCGCATGCCTTCAGTGCCTGATGCAGAACGAAGCGTCCCACCGGAATGATCAGTCCGCTCTCTTCTAACAGAGGAATAAATTCTGCCGGGGAAACCATTCTTTCCTTCGTTCTGAACCGGAGCAGCGTTTCTGCACTGACAAGCTTCTGGCTCTTAATATCTACGATCGGCTGGAAATAAGCTTCGAATCCCTCAAAATTCTGGTTTACAGACTTACGCATGGTATGGACCAGCTCTTTTTTGTCAAGAAACTTCTGATAATCCTCTTCCTTATAGATCACATATGTATTTTTGCCGGCTTCCTTCGCTCCTGCCAGCGCAAACTCGGAAAGCTTCAGGATATTCTCACTGCTCCTGTCCTGTACTGCTGAAACAGGAAGAATTCCCGCAGAGATCGTATAAAATACATCATATCCGATTTTTTCGATCAGGGCATCTATCCCCTCCCGGATCGCACGGTACAGATCAACAGCACTTTCTGCCGTTCCGTTCTGTCCAAAGATCAGAAATTCATCTGCAACAAGACGGTAGATCCTGCGTTCAGATCCTGCTATACTCCGGATACATTCTGCTGTTTTATGCAGGATCATATCTCCGTATTCCATTCCTTTATTCTCATTGATATCCTTGAAGTTATCAATACCTATACGCAGGAAAACACCTTTATCATTCTTAATAAGCTCTGAAAGCTCTGCCCTGAGGCTTGTCTCCCCAAGCAGTCCGCTGACATTATCTGCCTGCTGTTTCTTGCCGATCTCATTGATACAGCCGGTGATCAGTTCCGGTCTGCCTTCTTCATCCACAAGTACGTTTCCACGGCAGTTGATCCAGACCGGCTTTCCCTCTTTGTCCTTCCACCGGTAACGCAGATTATGGAAGCTTTTCTTTCCGGAAACGATTTCAGCAAGATCCTTGGAAAGCAGATCAAGATCCTCTTCATATACCACCTTCGTAAAAGCAGCTGTATAATCAGGGAAATCGGCCGCCGGAAGTGGAAATCTGTCCACTGCATTTTCTGATATTACATAATGCCTGTTCTTTAGATTAAGAACAAAAAGAAAATTATCAACACATGGATTCAGAATATCTATCACATACTCTATTTCCTCAAACGACATTTTGTTTGACAAATCTTCCATGCTATACCCCTCTTTCGTCAAAAGATAACCCTTATAATTGTAACATACTCCCGGCTGTTCAACAACCGGGAGTATGCAATATTCTCATACAAAATGACATTATTTGGGTAGTAGTAATAGCCATTTAGGCAATATTATAAACAGATCTGACAGAAAGGGTATCCGTATTTCCCTCAAGCACTTCGACCGTTTTTTCTCCAGCTTCCATATCAAAGAAATTATCAGAAAGCTTTAAGCTTCCATCAGCATTTCCAATCATGACATTCTTGGCATATTTTTCAGCCCTGACTGTAACCTTATTTCCTTCTGCCCTTACTGAAAGCCTGGGATCCTCAAAGAAATAATGTTTTGGTGCTGTAAACAGACAGCTGTTTTCAGATACCACCTCTCCATTAACAATAAAGGCATAGCTGATGTGGATCTTTCTCTCTTCAAAGTCCTCCAGATCGATCTGATCAAGCCATACACCGTCAAGAGCAGGCACCGTCAGCTCCTGTCCTCCCTCAAGAAGCACAGAGCTGTCAGGCAGGCATACCTTCCATTTCACAATTCCCTTTACCTCCTGCATGGTCTCATTCGCTACATGAAGCCTTGCCTTTACCAAAATAGGATGCGGCTCTGATACACAGAACGGTCTTTCACTGAGTTCCCCTGTTTCCTCGCAGGAGATCATAACCGGTGCAAACATTCTCTTTTCTGCATAGTGCAGCGCCTTCCATCGTCCATAGTAATCGATGCTTGCCCAGGATGCTACCGGCCAAATATCATTGAGCTGCCATACCACAGCTCCCATACATCTGCCACGGTTTCTGCGGAAATGCTCCACCCCATAGCGGATCGCATCTGCCTGCAGGAGCTGGGAAGCATATAACAGCTGGTCAAAATCCTTCGGATAAAGATAGGTTGCTGACAGGTAATTCATGATCTTACCGTTGGCTGATGTATTTCTCTGGTGCATTTCCATCACCCTGGAGAAAATGTTCCGGTCCTGTGGCTCCGTAAAGGTCTCTACTGTCTGCATACATGGAAAGGACTGGAATCCAAACTCAGACAGATAACGGAAGTGGTAATTCCTGTAATCGGTAAAGGGCTTGTTGCCATGCCACACTGCCCAGTAATGGGTATCTCCACGATTTTCATCCCATGGATCATCATAGTTTCCACCTGATGAAGGACTGGATGGCCAGTAAAAGGTCACCGGATCCTCCTCCTGCAGGATATGGGGAATGATATATTCAAAAATCTTGATATAATCGTATTTCTGCTTGATGGAGGGCTTCCATGCCTTATCTAACGTCTGTGTCTCCATTTCGTTATTACCACACCACAGGGCAAGGCAGGCATGATGCCGGAGCCTTCTGACGTTATCCCGGATTTCTGCTGTGATATTACGTTCAAAATCATCATCCAGCTCATAGCTGGCACAGGCAAACATGAAGTCCTGCCATACCAGAAGTCCCAGCTCATCACAGATATCAAAGAAATAATCGTCAGGATAATAACCGCCGCCCCAGACCCTGATACTGTTATGATTAACAGCTGCTGCATCGGAAAGAAGCTTCCTGGTTCTTTCTTTGTTTATCCTGGAGAACAGATTATCCTCAGGGATATAGTCTGCACCCATGGCAAAGATCTTCACGCCATTCACTTCATGGGCAAAGCACTCACCCCATTCATCCTTATCTGTATTCACCGTCAGGGTACGGAGTCCGATCCTTCTTTCATAGGTATCCAGCACTGTACCATCCCCAGAAAACAGAGTCAGCTTTACCTGATAAAGAGGCTGCTCTCCGTAGCCTCTCGGCCACCAGAGCTTCGGATCTGTTATAACGATATGATAATCCTCCGGATCAGCCCCTTCTGCCGGCACATAGGTTCTGCCCTCAGGATCTGTTACAATGACCTCTATCCTTGTGTTATCCTCCTCTGTAAACAGTTCAAGTGCCACATCAAAGTCAAGAGTTACTCTGCCCTCTTCGTGCTCCTGCGTGATATACACAGAATCAAAACGGCTTTTCGCGATATACAGCAGGGAAACCTCTCTGAAAATACCAGCATCAGGGAGCCTGGGACCCCAGTCCCATCCAAACATACAGTGTGCCTTTCTAAGATGTGGAAAGCCTTCCATGGCATCCCAGGAACCACCGGTATATACCTTTTCATTTTCTTCCTTGATATATCTGGTAGGCGAATGAAGCTCTACCCGCAGGGTATTCTCCCCCTCTCTTAAGCTTTCTGCTACATCAAACTCATAGGTTCTGTGCATATTGCAGGTGCTTCCAAGAAATATATCATTCAGGAAAATATCTGCCAGTGTATCGATTCCTTCAAACCTGAGAAGCACGCTGTCATACTCCCCAGCCTTCTTCTCTGCCATGAAGGTATCGGAAAAGGTGAAGTCATTGTCCATCAGCGGCAGAACCTGCAGCTCATTATCTCTGTAATAGGGATCAGGAATATAGCTTCCCGCAAGAAGGGCACTGTAAACAGAGCCCGGTATCTGTACCGGAATGCCTTTCTCGGGAATCAGTCCGCTGTCCTTTCCCTTTATTTTTAAATTCCAGTTTCCATTTAATATCTGTTTTTCCATTTCTTTACTCCCAGATCATTTATTTTCTGTTCTTCAGTATAGCATACCTCCTTCATTGGAAATAGAAACTTTTGAGTAGAAAATTGTACAAAATCGTCCTTTCTATGCTATACTTGTTTTGTATAAAAACGAAAAGAAGGGAAACTGCGTCATGAAGCAAGCGCATAAAAATGAAATCACAAATCCGAAAACCAGGCGTGCCAGACAGATTGGAGCTCTGATCTGTGTCGTACTTCTTGTTCTCCTGTATGTGGCGACTCTTATATTTGCCATTCTGGATTTTGAAGGCTCTGACCAGCTCTTTGCAGCCTGCCTGATGGCAACGATCGGTCTTCCGATCCTTCTGTGGATCTATATCTGGGTCTATGGTAAGTATACAGGTAAGCATACCCTTGCAGATGCACCAGAAGCTGAAAAACCTGATCAAAAATCCTTCTGAAGCATTTCAAAAAGTCCCTCTGCCGCTTTGGAAAGGGGCTTTCTTTTTTCTGTCAGCACACAGATATGCCGTCTTGGTATGATCTTATTAAACCGCAGTTCAAACAGTCTGCCAGACTCCAGTTCCTCTTTTGCAAACTCCCTCATCACACAGCCTACTCCCAGATTACGCAGGGCAAACTGCACAATCATGTCACTGGTCGCCAGTTCAAATTCAGGATGCATTTCCACATGGTTCTGATACAGAAACCGATCCATGCATGCCCTGGTACTGGTATTTTTTTCAAGACAGATCAAAGGGAGCTTTTCCAGCTCCTGAAGATCCAGCATCTTATTTTTATACTGAATAAATTTTCTTCCTGCCACAAAGCAGTCCTCAATCTCTTTCACCGGAAAAGCCTCCAGCTCCTCCTGCTCCTCAAAGGGCGACGTGATCAGTCCGAAGTCGATCTGGTCTTCCTTCAGAAGCTGCCGTGTTTCCGGTGTTGGGGCATTGGTTACCGTAACCTTGATATGCGGATATTTCTCATGGTATTTTTCAAGAAAAGGCAGCAGATAAAACCGGAGCGTCATATCACTGGCTCCCACTCTTATCTCTCCGCTTTCCAGATCCAGCATCTGACGAAGCTGTCTCTCTCCCTTTTCAATTTCCTCATAACCTTTTTTTACAGACAAAAAAAGCTGTTCTCCCTCTGCAGTCAACCGGATACCCCGGGATGCACGGATAAACAGCTTTGCACCAAGGCTCTCCTCCAGCTGTCTGATCGCCTGGCTTACAGCAGGCTGTGACACAGAAAGTGCCACAGCCGCCTTTGTTATACTTTCATATGATGCTGCATAATAAAATACCTTATAGTATTCCAGATTACCGATCATATCCTCTCCTGTTATTCCTTCAGACCCCTGCTCTTAATGGAAGCCACATCGATCAGGGTAAACTGATCCATCTTATGCTCCATGCTGGTTACCAGTGCCCTTGCCGTGTCCATAGCAGTGATACAGTTAACACCGGTTTCGATCGCTGTACGACGGATCAGGAAGCCGTCTCTCGTCTTATCCCGTCCCTGGGTCGGTGTATCAATGACAAGGTCGATCTTATGTCCAAGGATCAAATCCATAACAGTTGGAGATTCCTGTGAAATCTTGTTGACCTGTCTCGCATGGACACCTGCTTCCTTTAACGCATTACAGGTACTTCTTGTTGCATAAATGGTATAACCAAGCTTCTCGAAACGCTGTCCGATCTCAATAGCCTCTCCCTTGTCGGCATCCTTTACAGTGATGATCATCTGCCTGTACTTGGGAAGATCCACGCCTGCACCGAGGAATGCCTTATACAGTGCCTCGTTAAAGGTCTTTGCAATACCAAGGCACTCACCGGTAGACTTCATTTCCGGTCCAAGGCTGATCTCTGCTCCACGGATCTTCTCGAAGGAGAATACCGGCATCTTGATAGCGAAGTAATCTGCCTCAGGCTGCAGTCCCGGCTCATAGCCAAGCTCTCTGATCGTCTTGCCAATGATGACCTCTGTAGCCAGATCCACGATAGGAATACCGGTTACCTTGCTGATATAAGGAACGGTACGGGAGGATCTGGGGTTAACCTCGATAACATAAACATCCTCACCGATCGCAATAAACTGGATATTGATGAGTCCCTTTACATGCAGTGCCTTTGCCAGTCTTCTGGTGTACTCTGCAATCTTTTCCTTCACCGCAGCTGTAATGGTCGGTGCCGGATATACAGAAATACTGTCACCGGAATGGACACCTGTTCTCTCAATATGCTCCATGATACCTGGAATCAGGATATCTTCTCCATCACATACCGCATCAACCTCGATCTCCTTGCCCTGCAGATACTTATCTACCAGGATCGGGTGATCCTGTGCGATCCGGTTGATGATGTTCATAAATTCTTCTATTTCTTCATCGGAAATGGCAATCTGCATGCCCTGTCCGCCAAGCACGTAAGAAGGTCTTACCAGTACAGGATAACCCAGCCTGTTGGCTACCGCCTTGGCCTCCTCTGCAGTATAAACTGTACCACCTGCAGCTCTTGGAATCTCTGTCTGCTCAAGGATCTTGTCAAACAGCTCTCTGTCCTCTGCCGCATCTACATCCTCTGCCTTGGTTCCCAGGATCGGAACTCCCATCTTCATCAGGCTTTCTGTCAGCTTGATCGCTGTCTGTCCACCAAACTGTACAACAGCTCCATCCGGCTTTTCCAGATTGACAATGCTTTCCACATCTTCCGGTGTCAGAGGTTCAAAATACAGCTTATCCGCGATATCAAAGTCTGTACTTACTGTTTCCGGATTGTTATTAATGATCACTGTTTCATAGCCGGCCTTTGCAAAGGCCCAGGTAGCATGGACAGAACAGTAGTCAAACTCAATACCCTGTCCGATACGGATTGGTCCTGAGCCAAGTACCAGCACCTTCTTCTTCGGGTTGGTCTCTACGGCTTCATTCTCGCCGCCATATACTGAATAATAGTAAGGTGTGCTTGCCTCAAACTCGGCTGCACAGGTATCTACCATCTTGTAAACTGCTACGATGCCATTATCATAACGCAGCTTTTTGATCTCTTCTTCCGGTCTGCCGGTCAGTCTGCTGATGACATTATCCGGGAACTCCAGCCTCTTGGCTTCCTTCAGGAGATCTACAGTAAGCGGGCCCTCCTTCAGGGCATTTTCCATCTCTACCAGGATTGCCAGCTTGTCAATGAACCACTCATCGATCATAGTGATCTCATGGATGGCATCATAATCGATCCCCTTACGGAGCGCCTCTGCGATCACGTAAATCCTCTGATCGTCTACGATCTTCAGCCGCTCCAGCAGTTCTTCCCTGTTCAGGGCAGAGAAATCATAGCTGAGCAGACAGTCCACATGCTGCTCCAGGGAACGGATAGCCTTCATCAGGGCTCCTTCAAAGTTATGGCAGATACTCATAACCTCTCCGGTAGCCTTCATCTGTGTGGTCAGTGTTCTCTTTGCTGTAATAAACTTGTCAAAAGGAAGTCTCGGCAGCTTCACTACACAATAGTCCAGTGTAGGCTCAAAGCTTGCATAGGTCTTTCCTGTAATTGCATTCTTGATCTCATCCAATGTATAACCGAGGGCGATCTTCGCTGCCACCTTGGCGATCGGATAACCGGTTGCCTTACTTGCAAGAGCAGAAGAACGGCTTACTCTGGGGTTTACCTCGATAACACAGTACTCAAAGCTGGTCGGATGCAGGGCAAACTGCACATTACATCCACCGGTGATCTGCAGCTCATCAATGATATTGAGGGCTGCGGTTCTGAGCATCTGGTATTCCTTGTCAGAAAGGGTCTGGGAGGGCGCCACTACGATACTGTCTCCGGTATGGACACCAACCGGGTCGATATTTTCCATATTGCAGACGGTGATGCAGTTTCCTGCGCTGTCACGCATTACTTCGTATTCGATTTCTTTCCAGCCTGCGATACATCTTTCTACCAGCACCTGTCCTACTCTGGAAAGACGCAGTCCGTTCTCCAGAATGGTCTCCAGCTCTGCCTGATTATGGGCGATTCCACCGCCGCTTCCGCCAAGAGTATAGGCAGGACGCAGTACTACCGGATAACCGATGGTCTTTGTGAAGGCAACACCATCCTCCACACTCTCAACAACCTTGGATGCCGCACAGGGCTCTCCGATCTTTTCCATGGTATCCTTGAATTCCTGACGGTCCTCCGCCTTCTTGATGGTAGCTGCTGTAGTTCCGAGAAGCTTTACCCCATGGGAAGCAAGGAACCCGCTTTCTGCAAGCTCCATACCAAGATTCAGTCCGGCCTGTCCGCCAAGCGTAGGCAGGATGCTGTCCGGTTTTTCTTTTTCAATGATCTGCTCGAGGACACGTGCTGTTAAAGGCTCAATATAAACCTTATCTGCAATATC
>ENA-OZGX01000694-OZGX01000694.1-human-gut-metagenome-genome-assembly--contig:-NODE-694-length-15017-cov-4.832375_pt1 | contig 15017 bp, 9 predicted proteins | sample MGYA00244040_ERZ653674 | MGnify/ENA primary metagenome ERZ653674 (study PRJEB26926, sample SAMN06165232) | human gut metagenome | biome: ENVO:00009003; feature: ENVO:2100002; material: ENVO:00002003... | reverse complement strand
TATCGTCGGCAGCGTCAGATGTGTATAAGAGACAGGCTGGGCGGCAGCGCCGTCTACCCCGGCATGGCTGCTTTCAACGTGAAGCGTTAACTTAGACTCTGCGACAGGAGCGCCAGTCCCGGCTTTGCCGGAGCTGGCGCTCTTTTTTGTCATTTCCATGTCAATTTGTCTAAAGTATACAAGAAAAAACATCAAAACTCAGCAAATCGACTATTGCCAATTCGCAACTGATATATTAGAATATAAGTGAGAGAGCGAGGCACTCCTGCCGCGCATAAACGCAAAGCAATATGAACGGAGGACATCCACTATGCCTATGAAAATGGGTTGGCGCTGGTATGGCGAGGGCAACGATCCCGTCACCCTCAGCGACATCAAGCAGATCCCCGGCGTGACCAGCATCGTCTGGGCGCTGCACAACAAGATGCCCGGCGAGATCTGGGAGATCGACGAGATCCAGAAGGTCGCAGACCAGATCCACGCTTACGGCTTCGACATGGACGTTGTCGAGTCTGTCAACGTCCACGACGACATCAAGATCGGCCTGCCCACCCGCGATCAGTACATCGAGAACTACAAGCAGTGCATCCGCAACCTGTCCAAGTTCGGTGTCAAGGTCATCTGCTACAACTTCATGCCCATCTTTGACTGGACCCGCACCGACCTGTTCCACCCCGTCGGCGACGGCTCCACCGCACTGTTCTACGAGAAGGACAAGATCAAGGGCGACTACAAGTCCATGGCCGAGTACATCATGTCCTTCACTGAGAAGTACAACATGACCTTCCCCGGCTGGGAGCCGGAGCGGATGGCAAAGCTGGACGAGCTGTTCAAGGCCTACGCCCCTGTCACCAAGGAAAAGCTGTGGGAGAACCTGAAGTACTTCCTGGAAGCTCTGATGCCCACCTGCCGCGAGTGCGACATCAAGATGGCCATCCACATGGACGATCCCCCTTGGGACATCTTCGGCCTGCCCCGCCTGCTGGTGGATGCCGAGAGCATCGACCGCTTCCTGAGCATGGTGGACGACGAGTACAACTGCCTGACCCTCTGCTCCGGCAGCCTGAACGCCAACCCCAACAACAATGTGGCTGAGATCGTCCGCAAGCACTGCGACCGCATCGCATTCGCACACATCCGCAACATCCATCACTTCCCCAACGGCGACTTCTCCGAGGCTGCCCACCGCGACTGCTGCGGCGAGACCGGCATCATCGAGATCCTGCGCGCCTACCATGACTGCGGCTACGAGGGCTATATCCGCCCCGACCACGGCCGTCAGCTGTGGGAGGAAGGCCCCGGCAACTGCCGCCCCGGTTACGGCAAGTATGACCGTGCTCTGGGTATCCAGTACATGCTGGGTGTCTGGGACCTGCTGGACCGTCTGGATGAAGAGAAAAAGAAAGGCTGAGTACTATTATGAAGCTGTCTGATATCAAGAACGGCAATCTGTCCGCCGAGTGGGCAGAAAAGGGCTACGAGCTGCCCAAGTTTGACGTGGAGGCTGTCAAGGCCAAGACCCACGCAGAGCCCACCTGGGTGCACTTCGGCGCAGGCAATATCTTCCGTGCCTTCCCCGCTGCCATCCTGAACGAGGCCCTGAACAGCGGCAAGTATGACCGCGGCGTCATCGTGGCCGAGAGCTTCGACTACGAGATCATTGACAAGGCTTATCAGCCCTACGACAACCTGAGCCTGCTGGTCTGCCTGAAGTCCACCGGCGACATCGAGAAGAAGGTCATTGCTTCCGTGACTGAGAGCCTGAAGGCGGATTACTCCTTCGGCGAGGATTGGGCTCGTCTGGTCGAGATCTTCCAGAACCCCAGCCTGCAGATGATCTCCTTCACCATCACCGAGAAGGGCTACGGCGTTGCTCCCGCTGATCTGGAGCGCGGCCTGACCCCCGTGCTGGCCATGGGCAAGGTCACCGCTCTGCTGTACGAGCGCTTCAAGGCCGGCAAGCTGCCCCTGACCGTGCAGAGCATGGATAACTGCTCTCACAACGGCGATAAGGTCAAGACTGCCGTCCACGCCTACGCTGCAAAGTGGGTGGAGCAGGGTTTGGTGCCCGCCGAGTTCCTGGCCTATGTGCAGGACGAGACCAAGATCACCTTCCCCTGGAGCATGATCGATAAGATCACCCCGCGCCCGGACGCAAAGGTGCAGGAAATGCTGGCAAAGGACGGCTTTGAGGACAACTACACCATCGTGACCGAGAAGCACACCTTCACCGCTCCCTTCGTCAACGCCGAGGAGACCCAGTACCTGTGCATTGAGGATCACTACACCAACGGCCGTCCTCCGCTGGAGCTGGGCGGTGTGCTGTACTGCGACCGCGAGACCGTGGATAAGATCGAGAAGATGAAGGTCTGCACCTGCCTGAACCCCCTGCACACTGCCATGTCCATCTATGGTTGCATGCTGGGCTACAACCTCATCTCTGCTGAGATGGCAGACGAGGATCTGCGCTCCTTTATCCAGAAGATCGGCTATATCGAGGCTATGCCTGTTGTGGTCGATCCCGGCGTGCTGAACCCCTACGAGTTCATCGGCGCTGTCATCAACCGCCGTCTGCCCAACCCCTTCATGCCCGACGCTCCCCAGCGTATCGCCACCGATACCTCCCAGAAGCTGGCGATCCGCTTCGGCGAGACCATCAAGGCTTACGAGGCGCGCGGTCTGGACAAGTCCAACCTCGTGCTGATCCCGCTGGTGCTGGCAGGCTATGCCCGCTACCTGAAGGGCATCGACGACAACGGCCAGCCCTTCGAGATCTCTCCCGATCCGCTGCTGGCTGAGCTGCAGGCCATCGTCAACCCCTTGGAGGTCAAGGAAGGCGAGCAGGACTTCAGCTGCCTGAAAGCTCTGTACAGCCGTGCCGACGTGTTCGGCGTGGATCTGTATGCCGTCGGTCTGGGCGAAAAGATCGAGGGCATGGTCAAGGAGCTGTACGCTGGTAACGGCGCAGTGCGCAAGACCCTGCACAAGTACACTCTGGCCCGCTAAAACTTTATAACGCTATTTCCGTGACCCACGCTGCGCTTTTGCTTTGCCGCAGCGTGGGTTTTTGTTTTGTGAAAATTGTTATGTAAAAACAGACTCCCGGAGCGTCCGCAGACGCTCCGGGAGTTCGAAAGAAAAATAGATTTTCCGCTGCCCTTATTTCCGGCAGTCGTGCAGGCTGGCAGCGGGCAGGGCGCTGCCCAGCAGGCTCCATGCGGCATCCATGCTCTCGTTCAGCAGATAGGCCTGATTCTTCTGGACGTAGATGTACACCGCCTCTTTGGTGCGGTAGGCGCAGTACACGGTGTTCCAGGTGTAGCGGTTGGTGGGCTCGGTCTTGTTCTGCTCACCGGCCATCCAGACCGAAAGCCCGGCGGCGTCCAGTTCCAGCCGGTAGAAGGGACGGGGCAGACCCAGCTTTTTGATCTGCTTGGAGAGGTTGGCAAAGAAGGTACCGAAGTATACGGCGGGCAGACCGATGGCTACGATGGCCAGCACGGCGGTCAGCAGCCCGGCACCCTCCCGCTTGCCGATCTGGCTCAGGCAGATGCCGGCACACACCAGCAGAATGGCGGTGAACACCGCCGGACGCTGCCAGCCCTTGTTGTGGCGCAGCAGGTCAAAAGATGCAAAATCGTGAAAGCTTTTTTCGTCCATCTGAACGGAAACGCAAATATTCTGGGTCATAAAGTTACCCTCCTTTTTGGGCATAGTACCACATTTACCGGCAAGAAGCAAGCAAAAGATGCATCGGCGGCGGTGCATCCGGCTTGCAAACCGCCCGCAAGGCGTGGTAAAATAAGATATTATCTGGGGTGTATCTGAAAAGTCGAAAATTTAGTCTATTTCTACAAGCACAGCTGGCTTTTGCGTGAATCAGCCTTGAAATCCACAAAGGATTCCTGCGGCTATTTGCCTTAAATCCCGCTTGTGCTTGCGAAATATTCGTCATTTTCTTTGTTTTCAGATACACCTTACGAAAAAGGGGGAAGCCTTGCATGGAAAAGCGCAACTGGAAGCACATCGTTACGCTCAAGCAGCGCATGGTGCTGTGTCTGGCAGCATTTTTTGCGGCCTTTGCATTGCAGCTTGCCCTGAACGGCTATCAGGCGCGGGCGGTGCAGCAGGTGCAGGACGACCAGATGGGCAACTTTAACGCCATCAGCCGCTTTCAGGGCGGTGTGGAAAGCTCCATCAGCATTCTGGAAGCGTACCGCTGGGAGAACGGCGAGACTGAGGAAATGCTGGAAAAGCTTCAGGCGGCCTGCTCCACCAGCAACGCATGGCTGTGGCGCATCCGATCCAATATGGACGGCTTGCAGAACGTCAGCGATGAGCAGTGGGTGCTGTACGGTGCGGTGGAAACCACCTACGGCAGCTACAACACCCTGCTGGAAGAGCTGGAGAGCTATCTTTCCAGTGGGCAGGAAGCAAAGGCTTCCCAGCTGTACTACAACAAGGTTTCGGTCTGCGGCGGGTATCTGAGCCAGTACACCATGCAGCTGCTGAAAGCCTCGATTCTGGATGCCCAGACTACTTACACCGAGATCTCGGAGCTGGGCGAGCGGATCGCCCTGATGCAGACCGTGGTGGTGGCACTGTGCGTGGCGCTGGGCTGTGCCTCCGGTCTGATGGTCATGCGGCTGCTGACTCCGGTGTCTCAGATGATCGTGGCCTCCCGCGCTATCAGCCGCAGCCAGTTCGATACCCCGGACATCCCGCTGCCCAAGCAGCCGGAGATCGGCCAGCTGGCGGAGTCCTTCAACCGCATGAAGCACTCTATGGCGCAGCAGGTGAGCACCTTACAGGAGAAAAATGAGATCGAGCGGGAGTTGCATCGCCAAAAGACCGAGGCGCTGGAACTGCAGAACCGCATGGAGCGCAGTCGGTTACAGCAGCTGCGCAGCCAGATCGACCCGCATTTTTTGTTCAACACCCTGAACGTCATCCAGCAGATGGCGGGCACAGAGTCCGCCTACCGCACGCAGGCGCTCATCATGGCGCTTTCCCATCTGCTGCGTTACAGCCTGATGAGCAACGATGAGCAGGTGCCCCTCTCCCGGGAGGTGCGCGTTGTGGACGAGTACTACTCCATCTACCATGTACGCTTTGGCGACCGGGTGCAGATGGAGTGGGCGTTCTCGGATTCGCTGGATCTGACCGAGACGATGGTGCCGTCCTTTATCTTGCAGCCTATCGTGGAAAACGCTTTCAAGCACGGCATCTGCCCCAAGGAAGAGGGCGGCGTGGTGCGCATCCGCATGATCCCCCTGCGGGAAAAAGGTCTGCTGTGCATCCGGGTGCTGGACAACGGCGTGGGAATTGAGCCGGAGCAGCTGCAGCAGCTGCGCACGGCATTGGAGCAGCCCGCGCCCCGCTGGGAGCATATCGGTATTTATAATGTGGCTGCCCGTCTGCGGCTGCTGGATGCCCGCTGCCGGGTGGTGGTGCGCTCCCGGCCGGGGCGGGGAACTGCGGTGATCCTGTATCTGCCGCTGGTGGAGAATGAGGAGGAATTTGAGGAATGATTCGTCTGTTGATCGCGGATGACGAGAGGATGGAGCGGGAGGCGCTGGCGGATATCGTCATGCGCCGGTTCGAGCATGAGGTGACGGTGGAGATGGCGGAAAATGGCCGCAAAGCCGCCGATACCGCCGTGCTCTGGGAAGCAGACCTGATTTTGATGGACATTGAGATGCCGGGCATGAACGGCCTGGATGCCGCCCGCGCGGTGCTGGAGCAGCGGCCGGAGTGCAAGGTGATCTTCATCACGGCGTACAGCCTGTTCCAGTACGCCCACGAGGCGGTGCATCTGGGTGCCTGCGACTATCTGCTGAAGCCGGTGGACCCGGACGAGACCGAGGCCGCCATCCGCCGTGCCATCCGGCAGATCGAAGCCGGGCGCCGCTTGGCCGAGCTGGCTGCGGAAGCCCCGGAGCCGGAAACCGCCCCGGAGCAGGAGACCGACCCCGCCGGGGAAGGGGAGAGCGACCGCAACGCACTGGTGATGGACCATGTGCGCAAGTATATGGAAGATAACTATATGGCCGACCTCTCGCTGGACAGCGTGAGCGAAATTTTGCACATCAGCCCGGCGTACCTTTCGGCGCAGTTCAAAAAATACCAGAAGATGAATTTTCTGGACTGTCTGACCGAGCTGCGCATCAACGCAGCTAAAGAACTGCTGGCCGACCCCTTCCGCTCCGCAGCGGAGGTAGCCTCTATGGTGGGCTACGAGGACGCCAGTTACTTTGCCCGCGCCTTTAAAAAGCGCACCGGTATGACCCCCACCCAGTACCGGAAGGAAGCGGCAAAGGCAGCCCGGGAGGCGCGGCTGTGACCCGCCGTCAGCTGCTGCGTCTGCTTGCGGCAGCCCCGGCGCTGGCAGTTACAGGCTGTACGGCGCAGTCTGCTTCTTCGCAGCAGGAGAAGCCGCTCATCCTGCGCTATGCGGAGAACCAGCCGGAGGACTACCCCACCAGCAAGGCGGCAAAGGCCTTTGCCGAACTTGTGGCGCAGCGCACGGGCGGCCGGGTGAAGGTGCTGGTTTACAGCGGGGCAGAGCTGGGCGCAGAGCAGAGCGTCATCCAGCAGATGCAGTTCGGCGGGGTGGATTTTTCCCGCGTGTCCCTGAGCCAGCTGGCAGAGTACGAGCCGGAGCTCAGCGTGTTGCAGCTGCCCTACCTGTACAGCGATGCCCAGCAGATGTGGCGGGTGCTGGACGGCGACATCGGCGATGAGTTTCTGGCCATGCTGGACGGGATGGACTTAGTAGGGCTTTCGTGGTTCGACGCCGGTGTGCGCAGCTTCTACACCCGGGAAAAGGTGACCGGGCTGGATGATTTGCAGGGGCTGACCATCCGGGTGCAGGAGTCGGACATGATGAGCGACATGATCACCGCACTGGGCGCAAAGCCGGCGCAGGTGGTGTACAGCAAGGTGTATGCCGCCCTGCATAATGCCGAGATCGACGGAGCAGAGAACAACTGGCCCAGCTACGAAGTGATGGGACACTACGAGGTGGCGCCTTTTTTCCTGAAGGACGAACACACCCGGGTGCCGGAGGTGCAGCTGGCCAGCCCGGCGGTGATGAAAAAGCTTGCCGCATTGGACGAAAGCTTCCCAGAGGTGATCCGCGCCTGTGCCCGGGAGAGCGCGCAGACAGAGCGCGAGCTCTGGGCACGGCGGGAGGCGAACGCAGAGCAGAATATGCGCAAGCGGGGCATCTGCGTCACCGAGCTGGACGAGGCCGAAAAAGCCCGCTTCCGCGCAGCGGTACAGCCCATGTACGACCGGTTCCACAGCCATGCAGACCTGATCCAGCGGATCCGGGAGAGCTGAAGAACAGAATATACGAAATAGCTCGTCTCTATGTGATATATCAGTTTAGAGACGAGCTTTTTTGCGAACATTTTTCGGCATAATCGACAATGTCCCCCAAGTACGCTTGTTGAATATGCACAGCCGCATTTTCACTTTTTTGTAAAAAACAGGACATTTTATCAATCCCCTTGCTGGCTAAATTTTTTTGCACTACAATGAAGTCACCAAGCAATCGTGCCATACAAAAACGCCTGAAATGTACCCCATCGGGATTCAGATCGTGCAAAGCAAAAAAGGAGGAAATTTGGTTATGTTTTCCAAAAAGATCTCGCGCCGCAGCTTTCTGAAGGTCAGTGCTGTGACCACCGCCATGGCCGCCATGGGCCTGCCTGCCTTTGCCGCAGAGGATACGGCAGAGGAAAACTGCTTCCAGACCCTGAACATCCCCCGGGCCACCGGCAGCACCGTGGACAAAAGCGTCCTGCTGAACGAGAGCCGCCTGTACCTCATCACGGATTTTGGGGCTGTTTCGGAGGGAGACCCCGTCCAGAACACTAAAGCCATCAACGCCGCCATCCAGGCTGCCAGTGAGGCCGGCGGCGGCACCGTGGTGGTGCCGGCAGGTGACTTTAAGAGCTACACCATCCGTCTCCAGAGCGGCGTCAACCTCCGCATCGACGCCAACGGCATCATCCGGGCTGCCCGGGCAGACCTGTACGACTGGTATGGCAACCAGACCATGGTAGGCGAGGGCGGAAACTACGATGAGCCGGAAGTGAACCTCTACGCCGGTCTCCAGGACCACGGCCACACCTACTTTGCCAACAGCCTGTTCTACGCCGCCGACAAGCACGACATCATGATCTACGGCGAGGGCCTCATCGACGGCAGCTACATGGACGACACCGGCACCCTCATCAATGTGCTGTCCGGCAACGACCCCTCCAACCCCAAAAACCGCACCGACCGGGGCTACAGCTCCACCTGGTACGGCAACAAGGCCATTGCACTGGTGCGCTGCGAGAATGTGGTGCTGGACGGCATCCGCATCCTGAACGGCGGCCACTTTGCCATCATCGCTGAGGGCACCCGGAACATGACCGTCAACGACCTGATCGTGGACACCAACCGGGACGCCTATAACATCGATTGCACCCAGGACGTTACCGTCCGCAACAGCCACTTCAACTCCCTCACGGACGACGCCATCGTCATGAAGGCCTCCTACGGTGCCGGCGTGTTCATGCCCACCCAGAACGTTCTGATCGAGGACTGTGTGGTCAGCGGCTACGATGCCGGTTCTGTGATCACCGGAGCCTGCACCACCGATAAGATCGTGGCCACCGACGCCTGCGGCCCCACCGCCCGTGTCAAGTTTGGCACTGAGTCCACCTGCGGCTACCACACCGTTACCATCACCCGGGTGCGGTTCGAGCGTTCCCGTGGCTTCTGCATGGAGGCCGTGGACGGCAGCTCCCTCACCAACATCGTGATGACCGACTGCACCATGGACACCGTCTCCTCCTCCCCCATCTTTATCCGGGTAGGCGATCGTGCCCGGTACCCTGTCACCGGCCACACCACTGAGCAGGCCATCAACGCCGCCAACGATGTGCGTCTGGACAATTCCGGCTGGGTGCTGCCCAACCGTGCCGAGTATCAGCTGTACCCCGTGGCCCGCTACAGCCCCTCCTATAATAAGAGCAAGACCGTCTCCATCGACGGCGTTTCCTCCTTTAAGGTGGTAGACCCTGCCAACCCCACTCGCATCAACAACGCCAACCTGGCAGAGATCGACGGCAAGCTGTACCTCTACCGCTGGGATGACGCCCAGCACCAGTATGTGCCGGATATGACCCGGGAGATCAGCCGGAAGGACGCTGTCTACTACGCCAACGCTACCGCTGCCAAGGACCTGGCCAGCGTCAGCAACGTGGAGATCAGCAACATCCGCATCACCAACGTAGATCCCCGGTACCCCATCCTGCTGGAGGGCCTGGTGGACAGCAAGGTGAAGAACGTGATCCTGCGGAACATCTCGGTGCAGTACCGGGGCGGCCTGTCCCTCCAGGAGGCTGTGGAGCAGCGGCAGCTGGGCACCTACTGGGTCTACTCCCAGAGCGGCTCTGCCCCCACTGTGCAGAAGCTGCCCTGGCTGGTGAACACCTTCTTCAGCAAGTGCGAGGGCCTGCTGCCCCGTGTGGCCTGGAAGAACGGCACCTGGGTAGACGACCCCTACAATGTGCCGGAGATGGTAGCCGAGTACCCGGAGCCCTCCATCCTGGGCATCCTGCCGGCCTACGGCATCTACGCCCGTCATATAGAGGGTCTGGTGCTGCAGAATGTGGCCCTGAACTATGTGATCCAGGATAAGCGTCCGGCCATCGTGCTGGATGACGTTTCCAACGCTGACCTGCGTACCGTGGCCGCCAAGACTGCCCTGGGCGTCAAGACGGTAGTCACCGTGACCAACCACTACAAGCGCCATGTGGGCAACGAGTATGTGCCTGAGGAGCCCTATTTCACCACCACCTGCGAGAACCTGAAGCTGGGCCTGCTGAGCCGTGAACAGGTCACCGTGGATACCCCGGCCCCCGGCACCCCGGCAGACAGCCTCTATGGCGACATCCGCCTGCCCATCCCGGAAAACGGCTATCAGTTCGCCATTCCGACCCAAGAGTACCCCCTGCCTCTGACGGTGCACCGCCCCTACTTCAGCCACATCGGAGACCAGACCGTCCAACTGGGCCAGACCCTGACCCTGACGGTCTCGGGCCGGAACCCGGCCAACGGCGTCCGCACCACCCAGCCCCAGCCTGCTGCCGTCATCGAGGCTCTGGACGGCGGCCTGACCTACGGCACCGCCGGCCTGCTGCCTCTGGGCGCATCCTTTGACGCCGGTTCTCACACCCTCACCTTTACCCCCAAGGCCAAGGGCACCTACAAGGTCACCTTTACCCTGGACGACGGCGTCATCCCCGTAAGCAAGACCGTTAAGATCACCGTGGCGTGATCCTGTCGGTTTTCTGCCTGCTCATAGGCCCCGGCTGGTCTGCCCCACAGCGGACCGGCCGGGGCCAGAGCAGTTTCGGAGCCACTTGGACCGCAAGTTGTATCCATCTGTACGTTAGTGTTGCACAAATAAAACGGAAAATGGTTGTGCAAAATAGCAAAAACAATCTTGACATTCTTTCGAAAAACAGGACATTTTTCGAAAGCTCTTGTTTCATTTCGGAAAATTTGCTAAAGTGTGTACAGCCAATGAACGAAAGCTCCGGCACCTGTGCGCCCGGAGGATTTCACAATTATTTAAGGAGGACGATTCCTATGAAAATGATCTCTCGTCGTAGCTTTATGGCCGTTGCCGGTGCAGCTACCGCTGCTGTTGCTCTGACCGCCTGCGGTGGTTCCAAGAGCGGCTCCACTTCTACCGCTGCTTCCACCTCTACCGCAGCTTCTTCTGCTGCTGCCGGTGATGCAGCTGCTGCTGCCAACGATCCCAAGGTGACTCTGGTCTACGCCGAGGTCAACCCGCTGGATACCATCGTTGGTCAGACCGGTTCTCACTTCAAGGAGAAGGTCGAGGAGCTGAGCGGCGGTTCTGTGGTCGTCGATGTGCAGGCTTCCGGTGTTCTGGGCTCTGAGAACGACGTTCTGGACGCTATTCTGGGCGGCTCTACTTCCATCGATATCAGCCGTATTTCTGCTTTCGCTCTGACCAGCTACGGCTGCAACAAGTCTAAGCTGCTGTCCATCCCCTTCACCTTCAACAACCGCGCTCACTTCTGGAACTTCGCCAACAGCGATCTGGCTCCTGAGTTCCTGAACGAGCCCCAGGAGCTGGGCCTGCCCGTTCGCGGCCTGTTCTACGGCGAGGAGGGCTTCCGTCACTTCTTCACCGTCAAGCCCGTTGCAACCATCGATGATCTGAAGGGTATGAAGCTGCGTGTGTCCAACGACCCCGTTATGAACGGCATGGTCGAGGGTCTGGGCGCTAACCCCACCGTCGTTGCTTTCGGCGAGCTGTACAGCGCACTGCAGACCGGCGTTGTGGATGGCGCTGAGCAGCCCATCGCAAACTACAAGTCCAATGCCTTCCCCGAGGTTGCTAACAACCTGATCTTGGACGGCCACACTCTGGGCGCTGTGCAGGCTGTTATCACCGACAACGCATGGGGCAAGCTGACCGCTAACCAGCAGGCTGCCGTTATGGCTGCTGCTGCCGACACCCAGAAGTTCAACGCTGATCTGTCTGAGACCGCTGAGAACAAGGTTCTGGAAGAGCTGCGCTCCTCCGGCTGCAACGTTGTGGATGTGGACGACAAGACTCCTTGGCAGGAAGCTTGCGCCAAGGTCATCAAGGACAACACCTCTGATCAGGCTGAGCTGTACCAGAAGCTGCTGGACATGAAGGCATAATCTGGCTTTCCATCCAATCTAAGTAGTACATTGCCCGGCGGGGGCCCACGGGAATACGCCCGCAGGCTTCGCCGGGTTTTTATATGGAGGAATTTCTATGCCGAAAATCTTTACCACTCTGGATAAGATCAGACCGGCGTACGACTTTACCTACAAGGTGGTTCTGTTCATCTGCAAGATCCTGCTGATCGCAGATATCCTCATTACCACGATGTCGGTCATTGGCCGTTACGTCCCCTTTATTCCGGACCCCTCCTGGTCTGAGGAGGTCGTTTTGACCTGCATGAGCTACATGGCTGTGCTGAGCGCTGCGCTGGCCATCCGCCGCGGCGCACACATCCGCATGACTGCCTTTGATATGTACCTGCCCAAGAAAGTGGTCAAGGCGCTGGACATCCTGTCTGACGTGGCCGTGATGATCCTTGGTGTGGTGATGATGGCGGTCGGCTGGAACTACGCCACCACGCTGGGCGGCCGTGGCTTCTATGTTTCCATGCCTTGGCTGAGCCGCTTCTGGATGTACTTTCCGGTGCCGCTGGCCGGTGTTGCCATGATCATCTTCGAGATCGAGTCGCTGTATAACCATATCAAGAGCTTTTTTGTAAAGGAGGAAATGTAATATGACAGTTCAGACACTGGCAATCATTGTCCTTCTTGTCAGCTTCTTTGTTATGATCTTCCTGCGCTTCCCCATTGCATACGCCGTTGGTCTGTCCAGCGTGCTGTGCATGCTGGTGCAGGGTCAGGCACTGACCGACGTCTGCCGCCTGATGGTCAAGGGCATCTCCTCCTTTAGCCTGATGGCTGTGCCGTTCTTTATCACCATGGGCGTGCTCATGGGCTCCGGCGGCATCTCTGAAAAGCTGATCGCACTGGCTGACGCCTGCGTGGGCTGGATGCGCGGCGGCATGGCCATGGTCAACATCGTGGCTTCCTACTTCTTCGGCGGCATTTCCGGTTCTGCTTCCGCCGATACCGCTTCCATCGGTTCTATCATGATCCCCATGATGGTGGATCAGGGCTACGGCGCAGACTTCTCCACCGCTGTTACTATTACCTCTTCCTGCGAGGGTCTGCTGGTTCCTCCCAGCCATAACATGGTCATCTACGCTACCACCGCCGGTGGTATCTCCGTGGGCAGCCTGTTCCTAGCCGGTTACCTGCCCGGCGCTCTGCTGGCTATCGTGCTGATGATCGGCTCCTACATCATCTCGGTCAAGCGCAACTACCCCAAGGGTGATCCCTTCAGCATCAAGGCTTTTGTCAAGCAGCTGGGCACTTCCATCTGGGCACTGGCCGCTGTCATCATCGTGGTGTTCGGCGTTGTCGGCGGTGTGTTTACCGCTACCGAGTCCGCTGCTATCGCCGTTATCTACTCTCTGCTCGTTTCCGTGTTCGTCTATAAGGGTCTGGACTGGAAGGGCGTGTGGCACGCTCTGGACGAGTGCGTCAACACCCTGTCCATCGTGCTGATCCTGATCGCTACCTCTGCAGTGTTCGGCAACTGCCTGACCATGCTGCATGTGCCTGATCTGGCAGCAACCGCCATCACCGACCTCACCGATAACCCCTACATCATTGCATTGCTCATCGACCTGATCCTGCTGGTGCTGGGCATGATCATGGATATGGCTCCCATCATCCTGATCGCTACCCCCATCCTGCTGCCCATCGCCACCTCCATCGGCATCGATCCCATCCAGTTCGGTATCATCGTGGTTCTGAACTGCGGCATCGGTCTGCTGACTCCTCCCGTTGGCTCCGTTCTGTTCATCGGCTCTGCCGTTGCAAAGCGTCCCATGGAGAAGGTAGTCAAGGCAACCCTGCCGTTCTACCTGTGCATGTTCATTGCACTGCTGCTGCTGACCTACATCCCCGACATCAGCCTTGCTATCCCCAAGCTGCTGGGCGGCTATGTAAGTCCCATTGCAAACCCGCTGGGCCCTGTGTTCATCCACTAAGCGCAGCATAAGGGAAAACCCCTTGCATCTATAAGACCGGAGCCTGTCAGCCCTTTGGGCTGCGGGCCCCGGTCTTTTTTGCTTTTGCACCAAAATGCGGACAGCTTGCACGGCGGGGAACACTATGATACAATAAAGTGTATAGAAGCTTGGAAGGGGAGAGAACACTATGGAGCAAAAACGCCTGTGTCCGTTCTGCATGGGGGAACTGCCGCCTGCGGCGACCGTCTGTCCCCATTGCGGGAAGATCTTAGAGGGATGCAACCCGGCGGGCTGCCTGCCGGTGGGCACGGTGCTGGCCGGGCGCTACACCGTGGGCGAGATGCGCAGTCTGGACGGCGAGGGTGTGCTGTACAGCGGCGTGGAGAATCTGGGCGCTTTCCGGGTGACCATCAAGGAGTACCTGCCCGTCACCCTTTCTGCGGAGCGCGGGGCGGACTGCATCCTGCGCCCCAAGCAGGGCAGCGAAGTGCTGTTCAAGACCACCCGCATGGACTTTGCAGACCTGTACCGCGCCGTCCAGCGCATTACCCCCGCCAGCGGTCTGGAGGCTGTGCTGGATGTGGTGGAAGCCAACAACACCGTGTATGCGGTGCTGGAAAACTTAGGCGGCACCCCGCTGGAGCAATGGCTGGAAAATCGTCCCGCTCCGGTGCAGGCAGAGGATGCCTGCGCCATGCTGCGCCCGGTGTTTGAGGGCGTGGCGGCCATGCACAAGGCGGGGCTGGTGCACCGCGGCATCTGCCCGGAGAATATCCGGGTGATGTCGGATGGCCGCTGCCGTCTGGCCGGGTACGCCACCGTGGGTCTGCGCACCGCAGGCAGCGGTCTGCACGAGCAGCTGTACGAGGGTTACTCCGCGCCGGAGCAGTACACCACCGCCGAGTTTGAGGGGCGCTACACCGACGAATACAGCCTTGCCGCCGTCTTTTACCGCATGGTGTGCGGGCAGGCACCCATGCCCGCTGCCCAGCGTGTGGTGTCGGACTCTAACCCCCGGGCACGCACCGTAGAGCCTGCCGTACCGGCCTATGTCTCCGATGTATTGCAGCTGGGGCTGCGGCTCAAGGTCATGGAGCGCATCCAGACCGTGCCGCAGCTGTATCAGGCGCTTTCTTCCAAGGAATATACCGCCGAGCTGACCCGCACCATGAAGCCGGAGACCCCGATGCATCCGGTGCGGGCAGAGCAGAGCGCGCAGAGCAGGGAACATCTGCTCAGTTTGAAGGGGTTGCTGGCGGGCATCCTGATCCTGCTTTCCGTTTTGATCTTGCTCACCCTGTGGGGCATCGTGAGCAGCCTGTCTCTTAT
>ENA-OZGX01000690-OZGX01000690.1-human-gut-metagenome-genome-assembly--contig:-NODE-690-length-15089-cov-4.879141_pt1 | contig 15089 bp, 10 predicted proteins | sample MGYA00244040_ERZ653674 | MGnify/ENA primary metagenome ERZ653674 (study PRJEB26926, sample SAMN06165232) | human gut metagenome | biome: ENVO:00009003; feature: ENVO:2100002; material: ENVO:00002003... | reverse complement strand
CAGTTGCTGTTTCCGGCCACCGACACCAGCCATACGAACGGCAGACGGCCGTTGAAGACGCCCGTACCGCCGCGGAGAATGTATTTGCGTTCGCCGGTCATATCCCAGTTGAAACCTACGCGGGGAGCTACTGCCAGACGTGCTTTGGGCATGTCCGAGGTCTTATAGCCGCCGTAGTTGGCGAAAGCCTGCGTGAAGTCCTTGTTCTCGTTGTTGTCGATGGAGGGGTAGGAGGGCACCTCGAAACGGATACCGACCGTCGCCTTGAAGCGCTCGCTGAAATTGATCTCGTCCTGCAGATAGATCGAGTACTGCATGTAGGTGAACTGGGGATACTCCTGAGCCAGCGCGTCGTTGTTGCCGTGGGCGATACGGAACGCCAGCGGTTCGCGGTCGTTCTTGAAATCGTCCCATGTCTCATAGACGTAGTAGCCGGCGCCGCCCTGCAGGTAGCCGTTCTTGGCCACGTTGTGCTCGAACTGCAGACCGGCGACGAAACGGTTCTTGCCGACCGTATAGCCGATTTCGTCCGTCACGACGTGCGTGCTGACCTCGCGCAGGTTGCCGTACGTGAAGGGGTCGAGACCGAACGACGCGTATACGGCGCGGTTGCCTTGGTATTCTTCCAGAATGTCTACGGTCGGGAAGAGCTTGCCGTCGTAGCTGCGCGGCTCGTATTGATGCGAGTAGGTGTAGCGCAGCGTGTTGGTCAGACGGCCTTCGAGGAAGCGCGAATTCAGCTCGGCGGCTACCGACGTGAAGTTCTGCTCCTGATAGTAGCGCGAATTCTGGAAATACATGGCGTAATTCGAAGTACGGCCGTAGTTGTTGCGGTCATAGGCCAGCTTGCTGTCCAGCGGGCTGATCGAACTGGACGGCGACGACGAATACTTGTTCTGGGTACGGCTGAAGCGTACGTTGAGCGAGTTGTTGCGGTTGATGTTCCAGTCTACGCGGGCCATGAGTTTGTAGCCGGGCGTTTTTACCGAATAGCCTTGGTAGGGACCGGGGTTGTAGCCGTATTTGTCGATCAGGAAATTGCTGATTTCGTCGAGTTTTTCGACCGTCGGACGGTTGTACTGCGAGCCGCCGCCGAAGCTCTGGCCGTCGCTGGTGCGTGCCAGACGCGACGTTCCCGGCGTGGTGTTCCACTCGCGTTCGAAGTTGGCGAACACGAAGAGTTTGTCCTTGACGATCGGGGCGCCGATGCTGAAGCCGAGGGTGGTGTTGCGCATTTCGCTCAGCGACAGTTTGCCGCCGTCGTACTTGTCGCCCTGAAGCTGGTCGCTCTTGGCGAAAACATATGCCGAAGCCTTGAATTCGTTGGTTCCCGACTTGGTTACGGCGTTGATCGCACCGCCCGTAAAGCCGCTCTGGCGAACGTCGTAGGGGGTGACCGATACCGACATCTGCTCCAGTGCGTCGAGCGAGATGGGCGAGCCGCCTGCGGGCAGGTTGCCGCCGATGCCGAAGGCGTTGTTGAACGCGGCGCCGTCGACCGTTACGTACGACTGACGGTAGTTACCGCCGCCGATCGCCAGACCCGACGTGGTGGTCGAAGCCTGCGGCGTGAGTTTCATGATGTCGTTCATGCTGCGGCTTACCGAAGGCATCAGCTCGATCTGCTCGCTGGAGATGCTCGTAACGGCGCCTGCGCGGTTTACGTTCATCGAGCTGTTGCGGCCGTCGGCCGTAACGACTACGGCTTCGAGCGTCTGGCTGTCCTTCAGGAAAGCGTTGCGCGTGAGGGTTTCGCCCAGCTGCAGTTCGAGTCCGGGGAACTCGACGCCCTGATAACCCACGAACGAGAAGGTCACGGTGTAGGGACCGCCCGTACGCAGGCCCTGCAGGTTGTAGCGGCCGTCCTTGTTGGTCACGGCGCCGTACTGCGTACCCGAAGGGGTGTGCACGGCGATAACGGTGGCGCCGGCGAGGGGCTGGCCCTGTTCGTCGGTAACCGTACCGTTCATGCCCGAAGTCGTCACCTGCGCGGAAGCCGCGGCGACGGTGAAAATCGAGAGCATCAGAATGAAAAGTTTCTTCATACCAAATAATTTAGTTAATAAAAAAGGGTTTTGTTATCGTTTTCGTTGCATTTGCGATTCGCTTCCCTGCCGCAGACCCCTGCAAGGCCGTTTTCCGAAGGGTCCGTAAAAGCAGAGAGGGATACACCTCGTCCGGAGTATCCCTCGTTACTTATATTATATAGCCACGATGATCGAGTTTCGTTCGTTTTCGCACGTTATAAAAGCCCCCCCCCGCGTAGATGCGGAAAAGGTGCGAACAGACCGATATATTGACTAAGTCAGCCATAAGTTTCATAGCACAAATATAAATCAAATATTCCGACGCCGCAATAGAACATGCGAATTTTTTATCAAACAAATTTTCAGTGCGTTGCCGGGGCCGCCGGAGGGGCTTCCGGCACGTTCCTTGCGCCCGCTGCGGCGTATGCGGAACTTCAGGGAAAGATACTGGCGCTATTCGCTTTTCGTGCTGATCCTCGGACTGGGGATCACGATCTGCATCGAGCTGACTCCGTTTCTGGGCGGTCTGCTCGGCGCGGCGACGATCTACGTGCTGCTCCGGCGGCAGATGCAGGTCCTGACGGCCTGCCGCCGCTGGCGGCGCAGTCTTGCCGCCTCGCTGCTGCTGGCCGAGGCGGTGCTCTGTTTTCTGGTCCCCATCAGCCTGATCGTCTGGATGGTGGTCAATCAGGTGCAGGACATCACGCTCCGGCCCGATTCGATCATTACGCCGCTCAAGCACATCGCGGCGCTCATTCACGAGAAAACCGGCTACAACCTCTGGCAGGAGGAGAATATCTCGTCGATGATCGGCATGATTCCCAAGCTGGGGCAGTGGGTCGTGTCGAGCATTTTCGATTTCGGGGTCAATATCGTCGTGCTGCTGTTCGTGCTTTACTTCATGCTGATCGGCGGCCGCCGCATGGAGGAGTACTGCCGCGAGATACTTCCCTTCGACAGCTCGGTGAGCGGCAGCGTCATGCGCGAAGTGCATATGATCGTCCGCTCGAACGCCATCGGAATCCCCCTGCTGGCCGTGGTGCAGGGTGTCGTGGCCTACATCGGCTACCTGATCTTCGGCGCTCCCAGTCCGCTGTTCTGGGGCGTGCTGACCTGCTTCGCGACGATCATCCCGATCTTCGGCACGGCGCTGGTCTGGCTGCCGCTGGCCGGATACATGGCCCTTGCGGGCGAGTGGGGGCCGGCCGTGGGGCTGACGCTGTACGGCGGACTGGTGGTGACGCACGTGGACAACGTCGTGCGTTTCGTGATGCAGAAGAAGCTGGCCGACACGCACCCGCTCGTGACGATCTTCGGCGTATTCATCGGCCTCTCGCTCTTCGGGTTCATGGGCGTCATCTTCGGTCCGCTGCTGCTTGAGATGTTCGTCTTCTGCGTCAATATTTTCAAGAAGCGCTACCTCGACGGCACGCCTGATAAACAGCTCTTTGTGCCCGGCGGCGCTGTCAGGGCGCATGGCCCGGAAGCCCCTGCGGGGCGGGGTGTTTACGAAAAGTAATCTTTTCGGTCGTTTTTTGTGAAAATTCCGTGCAAAATAGTTGGAATTTGAAATTGTTTATTATCTTTGTTATTGGAATAACAGTAAAGACGGGAAACAAGAACCCTTAATTCAAATATCACAATGGCGAGAAATCTCAAAATCAGAGACCTTACGTTGCGCGACGGACAGCAGTCCTCGTTCGCGACGCGCATGTCGCAGGCGCAAGTAGACCGCTGCCTGCCGTACTACAAAGATGCAAATTTCTATGCGATGGAGGTCTGGGGCGGTGCCGTGCCCGACTCGGTGATGCGCTATCTCAATGAGAATCCGTGGACGCGTCTGGAGACCATTCACAAGGCCGTCGGCAACGTGTCGAAACTCACGGCCCTGTCGCGCGGCCGCAACCTGTTCGGCTACGCTCCCTATCCCGACGACGTGATCGACGGCTTCTGCCGCAACTCGATCGAGAGCGGGCTGGGCATCATGCGTATTTTCGACGCCCTGAACGACGTGGACAACGTCAAATCGACGGTCAAGTACGTCAAGCAGTACGGCGGCATCGCCGACTGCGCGGTTTGCTATACGGTCGATCCGAAATACCCCGAACCCGGTTTCTTCGCCAAGCTCATGGGCAGGAAGAGCCACGAGCAGGTCTTCACCGACGCCTATTTCCTCGACAAGGCCAAGCAGATGGCCGCGCTGGGCGCCGACATGATTACGATCAAGGACATGTCGGGTCTGATTCCGCCGCGCCGCGTCGCCACGCTGGTCAAGCTGTTCAAGAAGAACATCGACATTCCGGTCGATTTCCATACCCACTGTACGCCCGGCTACGGCCTTGCATCGGTGCTTGCGGCGATCATCGCCGGCGTCGATGTCGTCGATACCAACTGCTGGTATTTCGCCGAAGGCACGGGCGCCCCGGCCATCGAGCTGGTGCACGTCTTCTGCAAGAAGCTCGGCGTCGATACCGGTGTGAACATGGAGGCCGTCGCCAAGATCAACACCCAGCTGCGCGAGATCCGCAAGGAACTCAACCAGTCGGTATTCGGCACGGAGAAACCCGAACCCAAGCCCTTCAATCCGCTCACCGACACGCTGCCCGCCGAGATCGACGCGCTGTTCGACAAGGCGATCAAGGCCGCTCAGGCCGACGACGAGGCCGCGACGATCGACGCCTGCCGCAAGATCGAGGCTTACTTCGGCTTCCCGGCTCCCAACGAACTGGTACAGAAGGCCGAGATTCCCGGCGGCATGTATTCGAACATGGTGGCCCAGCTCAAGCAGCTCAAGGCCGAGGACATCCTGCCGCGCGCCATGGAGCTGATTCCGTCGGTGCGTCTGGCCGCAGGTTTGCCGCCGCTGGTGACCCCGACTTCGCAGATCGTGGGCGCACAGGCCGTGAACTGCGCCCTCGACGAGAAGGCCGGACGTCCGATGTACACCAACAAAAGCTCGCAGTTCGTGGGGCTGGTGAAGGGCGAGTACGGACATACGCCCGTGAAGATCGATCCCGAATTCCGCTTCAAGATCTGCGGCGTCCGCGAGGAGACTCCCTACGATACGTCGAAATACCAGATGCAGCCCAATCCGGAGCTTCCCGAAGCCGGCGGCGTGAAACTCGCCGCAAACGAGAAGGAGGTCCTGCTGCTCGAACTCTTCCCGCTGGTCGCCAAGAACTTCCTGACGGACATGAAGGTCAAGGCCTACGCCGCTTCGAAGCCCGCGGAACCCAAGGCCGAGGAGAAGAAGGCCGAAGAGAGTGTTGCGGCCGCCATTACGGGCAATACCGTTACGGCGCCGCTGCCCGGCCGCATCATCGAATTCAAGGTGAAGGTCGGCGATACGGTAAAAGCGGGTCAGGAAATCGTTGTTCTCGAAGCCATGAAGATGGAGAACTCCGTGACGACCGATTACGCCGGCACCGTCAAGCAGATTCTGGCGCATCCCGGCGACAATGTGGCCACCGACGCCGTGCTGGTCGAGATCGTATAGTTCCCTCCGGCCTGTTTATCCGAAGAAAAGCTGCCCGCGTTCTGCGGGCGGCTTTTTTTGATTGCGGATTCGGTAAATATCGCTATATTTGTTCCATCGATTAATTTAACCTCAGATTTATGGCATTTTTCAAAGAATTCAAGGAGTTTGCCCTCAAGGGTAACGTGATGGACATGGCCGTCGGCGTAATCATCGGTGGCGCTTTCGGCAAAATCGTGTCGTCGCTGGTGAATGACATCCTGATGCCGCCGATCGGGGCGCTGATCGGCAATACCGACTTCTCGCAGCTGCGGCTCGATATTTCGAAGTTCCGCGACATGACTTCGAGCGCCGTGCATGCCGTCGGCGACGCCGTGACGGGCGGAGGCGAGACGGTGGCGCAGGCCGCCGCAGAACCCGTCTACTGGAATTACGGCGCTTTCATCCAGCAGTGCATCGACTTTACGATTCTGGCGTTCTGCGTCTTCATGATGGTGAAATTGATGAACCGCCTGATGAAGAAGAAGGAGGAGGCCCCTGCGCCCGCCGCCGAACCGGTGCTGTCCAAAGAGGAGCAGTTGCTCACCGAAATCCGCGATCTGCTCAAAGAGCAGAAGAAATAGGGGATATCATCCCGAAAAGAGGAGTCCGGCCTATTGGTCGGACTCTTTTTTGTGCGAGTACTCCTGCAGTACGTAGGTGGTGAAGATCGGGAAGAACATCATGCCCAGCGAGGGGAGCAGCACGCAGAATATCTTGCCGATGGCCGTCACGGGGAATATCTCGGCTCCGACGGTCGTGACGTTCATCCATGCCCACCACAGCGCGTTGCCGAAGCCGTGGAGCCTGCTGTTCACGAGTATTTCGTAATCGTAGAAGACCAGCGCCGAAATGTAGGTGAAGACGACCACGGTGAAGATGTAGGCGAAGAATAGTTTCCGGACCTTGTTGTCCACGAGCCACTGCACCACGACGTAAAATGCGAGGAACGCCCGCATCAGCGGCATGATGCCGATCAGCATGGCCCAGTAGCGGGGGAGTTCGGCGCCGCTCCAGTCGATGATGTTCAGATAGGGTATCGAAATCAGCAGTACGAGGAAATTGCGGGCGAAGAAGCGGCCTTTGCGCTCCGAGGCTGCCCACCGTACGAAGAAATCGCACAGGAAAAGGATGCAGACCACGAGCTGGATGATCAGGTAGTTGCGTGAAAAGTGCATGTGGTCGCCGGCGATTATTTCCCACGAAATGGCGGCGAGCAGAACCACTCCAGCGATTACTTTGAGGATGCTCAGGCAGTTACGGATCTCCGTGCGTGTAGATTCTGACAGGGACATATTTTCGGTTTACGTGCACTCGGCTCAAAATCAGTGCCAAAGCGTCGGAGTGCGAATTTTCCGTCGATTTTTTGCCCGAAGATTTTGCACGATCGAAAATTTCTATTACCTTTGCACTCGCTTTGATAGCAATGGCGGGTTAGCTCAGCTGGTTAGAGCGCATGATTCATAATCATGAGGTCCCGAGTTCAAGTCTCGGACCCGCTACTTTTTCGAAATGAGGTGCTTAGTAAAATTAAGCACCTTATTTTTTTCTATAGGGTTTATTCGGTAGGTTTTTCGGCATCTGTCTCGGATAAAAACGCTTTTGCGGCGGATCTTATCCTCTCTACGACGTTGGATTGTACTTTGACGGGCATTTCGATAATGGCTTTTGCCGTACGCATCGCTTCGTTTGTCCGCCCGTTTTTTTCATAGAGCCTGAATAATTGATAAAGGGGAACAAATCTGTTCGGAATCATTCGGCTGGCGATAATATAGTGCTCCTCGGCTTTTTCTTGGTTATTCATGTTATCGTAATTGTCCGCAATTATCCGCTGAACGTCATAATCGTTGAAATAGTCCGTGCATTGAAACATGACAGCGTTGCTGCCGGAATAATCTCCGGCATGATTTAAAACGGCTCCGTAATTATAGAGAAACATGGGGTCTCCGTTCCACTGGGCATGCAGAGCCGCATAACGGTCAAGAATTTCGCTCTTGTCCGGAAGACCGTCTTGCCGGGCTAACCGGCCCCAGTGTTTTTCAAATTTCACATCCCGTATCAGGAATATACCAATAACACCCAGCAAAGCCGCCCATATGAATTTTCCCCTGCCGTTTATCCTAAAGGCGGTCGCTGGTTTTATCTTAATCGCGGCCAAGGAATAAGCCAGCAAGACCGTCACGAAAGAATAACGCAGCGGATACGAGAAGCACGCGAAGACAGCTGCGGACAAAATACAAAGATGAGGGATGGTTATTTGCCGGGATGATTTTATCAGAAATACGAATGCGGCGAGTACAGGCAGAAGTCCGACTGCGCCATATTCTATTGCAACCAGCAAATATTCATTGAATGGATGAGTTACATTGCCGGCCAATAGTGCATATGGGCTGTCGGTATTTTTAGCAAAATAATCAGCCTGACAGAGCATATATTCCCGCATAAATCCCGAAGGTCCGAAGCCCGACACCGGTTGGTGGGAGATCATCTCGCAGGTATTTTTCCAGATAAGAATTCGGCCGAGAGCGGAGTCCTTTTTGAGAAGAAACAATCCGGCGACCAATATGACGAATATGATGCCTGATAGCGGAAAAATGAAATTGCGGTGTTTCCTGAGCAGGCCGCAATATCTATGGCCCAAATATACTGCGGCAACAATTACAACGGCAAGGATGCCTGCCCGCGATCCCGAAAGAATTATGGACAGGGTAATAATTGCGGATGCGGCCAATCCGAAAAGGCGCATCCGTTTACTTTTCCGCATGACTGCCAGACAAAAGGGAAAACCTGCTGAGAGGCATGCGGCAAAGCCTGCCGGATTGTCAAAACTCCCTGTAATGTCAAATCCTCGGCTGACATAAAAGATTCCTATGTACTGTAGTAATCCATATACGGCCTGCAGCAGGCATGCTATGACAATGAGAAGATCGGTATTGTGCAAATCCCAATCATCTATTAGCTTGAACGACAGATAAGTTGAAGCGAATGAGGCGATCGAAAGTATGAAAATGTCCGGTTGGGGCGATCCGCTGAAAAATATACGGGCAAAGAGATAGAAGATAAATGCGGCTGCCAAGATTGAGATTTTATCTATGGCGATCTTCGGACGCTTGATCAGGACCAGCAGGCCAAAACCGAGCAGTACGCTTCCGCCTGTAAAGGCATACCATTTCGATACGATTTCGGATTCGACGAATCCACGGCAGTTGAGGAACATGGTCGAAAACAGCATAAGGGCAATGGCCGCGTTTATCACCAATGCCCTTATGTCGAGTGCTGCCAATGATTTATAACTGACCACCTTTTGCCAATTTGCGCAGATAATCTTTTGCATCGTTTATACTGCCCCGGAAGATTAATGTACCATCGGGATCGAAGATAATTATCGTCGGGAATAATTTGACTTTTATTTCCGTAACAGCCGGATCATTCCTTTTTATTGAAAAGACCGGAAACGTATAGTCGTACTCTTGCAGTCGTTCCTGTCCGGTCGTAATTGTCTCTGCTTTTTCTTCCCGTCTGAAATGCAAGGCTCCGATTTTTATAGACCGGTTGTCTTTGTATTTGTTATAAAGTTCCTGCAGAATTGGAAACTCCCGGTAGCATACGCCGCAGTTGGTAGTCCAGCAGTCGAGAAGCAGATACGAACCTTTGAAATCTGCAAGATTGATTGCCTCTCCCTGAACGTTCTGGATATCGAGCGGGCACTTTATTATTTGAGTTACGCGGCCCTTCCAGCTCTTGAAAGTCAGACAATCGTAAATGAAATCCGCACCGCTCCAGCTCATCCAGACAATCGTCATGGCAGTCAGCAGGCTGATGATTATCCGGGACGACCACCGTCGGCGGGTAAATGTTATATAGGCGGCAGAAATAGCCAGATATCTCATTGCCACCTCCACAAGATACAGGGGGGTGAATATCCTCTATTCATTCACCATACAAAATGGTCGCATACAAAATGCCAATTATTTCGATAATTGAACTTCCGATCGCAATAAGCAGGGCGGTGCTCCGTGGATTATTCAACCTCAGCTTCCAGAGACAAAGGATCGTGAAAATAAAAAATGCACTGGGATCGATCAATATGTCTAATAGGAGGAAACCCTGCAAAAAACTTAATGCTGACGTTCCTCGCCGCAAGTCAATCATACAGTATGATATCAGGACCGATAGTCCGATGAGTAAAACTATTTTTAATCCTTTTTTCATTTTGTTTTTCATGAGGTTCTGACTTGATTTTTTGGCATCTCTCAATGAGATTGAATTCGTCTCACCAAAGCGATTGGCTTTTGGACCGGCAAATTAATTAAATAGATGTAAAATTAGTATGGGCCAATCGGCCCATACCGTTAGATTAGATATAATATTTCAGTTACCCATTACAAAGTCCGTCACAAGACCATTGTCCCCCGATGCCACATTTACCTGTTATTTTACAATTGGCTTTTATATTACAATCTCTGTCATTATGACATTCGCTGTCATACCGGCATTCACAATCTGGGGCATCGGCCTCACTTCTTGTCGAAACCCGTAAGGTTTTTAAACTTTCCTGAAGCAAAACTTTTTCATATTCCTCCGCTATTAGCCATGTACAAACATAATAATATATCATATCGTTATCCCAATTATACGTCGTTTGCATATGATTAATCCATTCTTTTTCATATTCTTCCGCTTCTTCGAGTCCATCCTGCGAATAAAAATATGGAATGAAATAATCATATATGCTTTTCACCTCTTGTTTTTCCTCTTCTGACAACTTGCTGTCCTGCATGATATAAGCCAGCTTCTCTCTCCATAAGTTTGCTTCCTTATCTGCTGGCAGCCCTCTGAGAATGGCCCGTTGCTGCTCCATGGATAATTCGACTATTTCACTTCTTGTCGCTGTTACATATTTATCGATATTAGTTCTGGCCCATTTTTCAACTTCAGGATTGCAACTATATTTTGCATCAGAAGAACACGATAATAATAAGATTGATATACAGCATACCAATACTTGTTTAATAGAGATAAATGTGAGATTTTTCATAATTAAATTGATTTTAATGTTTATAGTGTTGCCTGTCCTTTCGCCGTTAAAATTTCATTTCGCTTTGTAGCATTCGTAATTAATATTATGCTTCGGTTAAAAGCTCCCAAGTTTTCTTCACTCCCATTATAGGTGATACAAATCTCTCCAACCTGCCCTGTCAAAAGAGGTTTTTGCTCCCATGTTACCTTGATACAACTGCAAGAAGTCAATGCGCTGACAATTACCAAAGGCGCATTTCCCGTATTTGAATACTTTATAACTTTTTTGTTGGGTGCTTTGATAGAAATTTCTCCAAAGTCCACCATTTTGGTGTCAAATTCTATCTTGGCGGTTTTAGTCGTATCGGACTGAAGTAATTCCGCATTAAGATATGTATATAAGGGCGCTGTATTAGATTCAAACCATGTTATTGCATGCTCTCTATATTGATTGCTGATGGAATCCCTGTCCAACTTTCGGGTTAATTTATATCCTAAATAATAATTATAAAAATAGGGTTCCGTTGAGATTGATTTATTGATATTATCCAGTCCCTTTTTTAGACTGTCGATATTATCCGAGTCTAAAGAAAGATATGCATTATAAATATTTGAAAAATAGGAAGAAAGTATTTCGCCTTTGATTTTGAAATTTGCATTGGTTAATTGGGGTGCATCCTAACTGTTGATTTGATTGAGCTGAGATACTAATTTGCTATCAAATGGGAAATTCGTTATGTATTTTACCTTTTTTTGAGGTGATATCAACATTGCACATGGCAATGTCTCCAACTGATATATGAAATTAACATGTTCATTATTCTGTAGAGATATATCGCAAAAATAAAAATCGTATGTATTCTTATATTTTGATATAAATCTATTGATATCATACTTTTGGATTTTTGTTATTAAACCTTGATCGCCTGTAAATACCCATGATTCCTTTTGAGTTTTATCAATATTCTCCATGGCCTCGTCAAAGGCAATATAATTTATATTGCCTGCAGAGCAGCTTATCAGTATTATTGATAATAATGGAATAAAATATTTTTTCATAATTAAAATTAGAAAAACAAAGATTTTGGAGCAAGTGACGCTCGGTATATTAAAATGTTGATAACAAAAGTATGGATATATTAATTGGATTATCACGCATAAATTAATCGAAGTTGATACTAACTTAATGTTTTAAATTTTGACTTAGTATATTAACTATTTAATATGTAGCGATTTGAATCGTTCGTTTTTGCGCGGGTGCAGCACGGGATGTTCGAGTTGAGGGTGGGGATGACCGTAATATTTCCATACATTTGCATAACCTAAATTTCGTTTGTTATGAGATTTCTGCTTTTCTTGAATTTTCTCTTCTCCGTTTGTTTTCTTTCCGCTTGCATGTCCCGTCGTAGTGCAGAGGTAATCGAGGCGCTTGAGCTTGCCGGGCGGAACCGCTCGGAATTGGAACGTGTACTTGACCATTATGCAGCGTGTGAGGCGGATAGTCTGAAGTTGCGGGCGGCAGAATTCCTGATTGCCAATATGCCCGGACATCAATGCATATATGGTCCGGAAGTCGATTCGTTCTTTTGTGAGATCGACTCGCTGCTGGATTGTGAAGTCAGTGACTCTTATCCGATTGTGGTGGGATTAAACGAAATTGCGGATCGGCATGCTCCACTGGAATCCGTCATCCGTAACGATATCGAAGTTATTACGGCGGATTACCTGATTCATCACATCGACCGGGCGTTCCGCCTGTGGGAAAGTCCATGGGCGGACTACCTGACCTTCGACCGGTTTTGTGCGTGGTTGCTGCCCTATAAGGTTGCGGAATTTCAACCGCTCGACTATTGGTGCGACTCGCTGGGCTGCCGCTTTTCCGAACGGCTTCGAACAGCCCCGCAGAATGATGAGAACAGCTATTCCCCTTATTACAGGACTTTGCAAATCCTGCCCGAAGTGCGGGCGGGTGTCGGACCTGACATACCGCTGAACTATGCCGAATACAAAGGCTACAGGCTTTTTGCCGCTGCGGCTTTTTACAGAATGCCTTTCGGAGACTGTTTCGATTATTCGACGCTCTCCGTCGCCGTATTGCGAAGTCATGGTATCCCCGCGGTATTCGACTATTTACCCCAATGGGGGCGGGGATTTCTGCGGCATGCATGGTTCGGTTTTATGAATGACAACGGAGTTTTTATGGCTTCGGAGTGGGGGTTGGATTCCGATCCCGGAACTCCCTTTCATCCGTGGCGCCCGATTCCGAAGATTTATCGGTATAGTTATGCGCCTGTTCCGGCGCGTTCGGATTATCTCCGTAATTCTAAATATCCGCTAGACGGATTTTCTCCTTTCGAAGAGGATGTGACCGACTGGTATATGTCTACCTCCGATCCGAATGTCCCCTTGTTCCGAACCGACCTTTCGGATGATTACCTTTATATAGCCGCATTTAACAACTACCGTTGGAATCCGATTGATGTCGGTCGTCGCAACGGGCGGAAAGGGGTGTTTTCGAAAATGGGCCGCCGAAACGCCTATTTGGTTTTCGGCCATGATGGGAGCGGGCTGGTTCCGGTCTCCCATCCTTTTACGATTGATGCCGGCGGACGCATTTGCTGCCGGAATGCCGATACCACATGCAGAGAGCGTATCCGTGTAACCCGTAAGATGTTGCTGAACGAACATGTCGCACGCATGGAACATCGTATTGTCGGTGCCCGGATCGAAGCCTCCGACTATCCCGACTTCCGGATTGCAGAGGTTTTGTATAGTATCGACAGCGTTGTTTTTCCCGATATGATTCCCGTTCGGGCCTCGAAAAAATATCGCTACTGGCGACTGTATTCTGCCGACGGTTCTCACGGGAGCATTTCCGAATTGCAGTTCTTTATGCCCGGCAGCGATGTTCCGGCGACCGGACGGCCGATCGGAACGCATGGACTTCCGCCGCAGCGGGGGCTGGATAAAGTTTTCGATGGAGATTGGCTTACGTCCTATGATCACCCTGACTCGGACGGCAACTGGTATGGCATGGCTTTCGACAAACCTGTAGTTATAGATCGGGTCCGCTGCGTGCCCCGTACGGACGATAATCTGATTCATGCAGGGGATACTTACGAGTTGAAGTATTGGGACGGAATAAAGTGGGCTTCATTGGGCTGTCAGGTCGCATGCGAAAGATACCTGTTGTTCGACAATGTTCCCGCAAATGCGCTGCTCTGGCTCAGCAATCTCACCCGTGGTTACGACGAACGGATATTTACGTATGAAAATGACCGGCAGGTTTGGTGGTAATACCTGAACCTCGGATGCTAAGTGGTGGACGGCGGACGCAAATTGAGGTTTTGAATTCAAGTCTCGGACCCGCTACGGAAAAAAGCGACCGCGACATTTGTCGCGGTCGCTTTTTGTTTTTGCACTGTTTGTTTCCGTCCTCAGCTGTGCCGCCGGGCCAGCTCTTTTTCGAGGTCGGCGACCGAGCAGCCGGTCGCTTCGAGCAGCACCAGCAGGTGGTATACGAGGTCCGACGCTTCGTAAATCATCGCCTCGCGGTTGCCCGCCACGGCTTCGATCACGGTTTCGACGGCCTCTTCGCCGACTTTCTGCGCGATTTTATTCACGCCGCGGTCGAACAGCCTGCTGGTGTACGATCCTTCGGGCATCTCGGCGTGCCGGCCCCGAATCACGCTCTGGAGGTAGCGGATGAAGCCTTCGGTTTCGGGCGCGCCCCCCGCGAAGCAGCTCTTGGCGCCTGTGTGGCAGGTCGGGCCGTGGGGGATGACGCGGATCAGGAGCGTGTCGTCGTCGCAGTCGGCCGTGACCGAAACGATGTCGAGATAGTTGCCGCTGGTCTCGCCCTTGGTCCAGAGACAGCCCCGCGTGCGGCTGTAGAAGGTGACGCGGCCTTCGGCGAGACTTTTTTCGTAGGCTTCGCGGTTCATGTAGCCGAGCATCAGCACCTGCAGGGTGCGGTCGTCCTGTATGACAGCGGGAATCAGCCCGTCGGCCTGTTTTGCGGAGTCGAGTTCCGCAAAGGGTTTTGCTTTGATTTTCATGGCGTTTATAATCTTACGTTGATATTTTGCCGGTGCAGTTCCCGTTTGAGTGCGGGAATCGGAATTTCGTTGTAGTGGAAGATGCTGGCCGCCAGCGCCGCGTCGGCCTTGCCGAGCGTCAACACGTCGGCGATATGCCGCACCGAGCCTGCCCCGCCCGAAGCGATGACCGGAATGGGCAGCTCGGCCAGCCGTGCGAACGTTTCGCAGGGGTAGCCGTCGCGGGTGCCGTCGTGGTCCATCGACGTGAAGAGAATCTCGCCCGCGCCGCGCCGCCATACTTCGTGCGCCCATGCGAAGAGTTCGCGCTCGGTGAGCCGCTTGCCGCCGTGGGTCGTGACGCGCCATATGCCGTCGATCTTTTTGGCGTCGATGGCCGCGACGACGAACTGCGAACCGTATTTCGACGCAATGGCGTCGATCCTGTCTCTTATACACATCTCCGAGCCCACGAGACCCTAAGACATCTCG
>ENA-OZGX01000682-OZGX01000682.1-human-gut-metagenome-genome-assembly--contig:-NODE-682-length-15194-cov-13.347645_pt1 | contig 15194 bp, 13 predicted proteins | sample MGYA00244040_ERZ653674 | MGnify/ENA primary metagenome ERZ653674 (study PRJEB26926, sample SAMN06165232) | human gut metagenome | biome: ENVO:00009003; feature: ENVO:2100002; material: ENVO:00002003... | reverse complement strand
CCCTTTTAACGGCGTGTGCTTGTCTGCGGCGCGGCGCAGCCGAGCCGCACTTGTCTATGACAAGCACACGCCGTGGTGCCAAATTGATTTTTAGAGTCCACCAGAAAGCCCACTGTTCAGTGGGCTTTTTCATACCCCGAAAATGGTTCACTTTGTAAACTTGACATCAAAATCGCACCGAAATGATGTCAAAAATGATGTCAAAAATGATGTCAAAAATGATGTCAAATTTGATGTCAGAATTCCGGGAGAAAATCGCCGTACAATTCGCGTATATCGGCTGCCGTAACGTCCGGGCTATACGTAGTATAGACGTCGTTGGTTATGCGGCTCCCGCCAGTGTGTATCATATCAATGAGTCGGTTTTATGCTCTTGGAATATGCCGTTTTTGTATTTGAAAGTTTTAGCTTCATTTTTTTATTGATACTAATAGAAGAAATACAAACGACATAACCCTGCAGCGGTGTATTACAGTCGAATATTCCGTCGGCGGGACATTTTAGAATGCAGTGTGAGCACGGGAGGACTGTTAGCGCTTGACGTTAGGGGCGGCATCAGGGGAAAAGAGTGCGCTATGATATGCTGCAGGTTGCACGGTATAGGTGGGGAGGAGGGACGTGCAAGGAGAGGACTTTTTAAGGTTTTTTGATGGGAAGGGAAGAATTTTAAGGTTTCGGTGAAAAATTTTCGGGCTTAATTTGAGGAGAGTGGGTGTTGAAGTAGGCGCAAAATAAGGGGAAACGGGCACTTAACAAACGACAGGTGTAGTCAAGTCCCGGGAATTGGGGTATTGACATGTGAAATTTTAAGCCGATATAATTGAAGTAACTTAATCGGTTAAGTTACGCCGATTGTATGATAATGGAGGTGAGTTATGAAAAAGAAATGGTTTGTCCTGCTGATCGTTCTTGCGCTTGTGGGCATACTTGCATTCACCCTTGTGGCGTGCAATGATGACGGAGTGACGGACGACGGCAAGGTCACCGTCACTTTCGTGCAGGGTGACAAGACTCTCAGGACGGAGCGAGTGGAGAAGGGCAGCGCGGCAACGGCATTCAAGGACTATGTCCCCGAGATCGAGGGCTACGATTTCCTCGGCTGGTATGCGGCACCCTCACTGATGATCCCCTTCGATTTTGACACGGTGGTGTTCAACGAGAACACGACCATTTTCGCCAAGGCGGCGAGCACCGATCAACCCGTTGATAACAGAACATGGTATATCGCTGGTTCCGGCAAAGGCGAAGTGCTCATTGCGAGCAACTGGGGCGCGGACCTCAAGGGCGATGATGCGGAAGCGAAGGCTCTCTTTGAGCTGGAAAAGGTGGAGGGCAAGGTCAACGAATTCAGCATCACGCTGGATCTCTTTGAAGGCGATCAGTTCCAGTTCCTGACCGGTTTCGGCGGCTCGACGGGCAGCTATTGGCTGAACCAGCACGGCGCGGGTTATCTGACCACTCGCACCGGTGCCGACGGCGAGGAATATTTCTCCGCGCAGGGCGGTCTCGGAGACACCGGCACCAAGACACAGAACATCAATGTGCTTGTGGACGGCAACTACACCCTGACGCTCAAGACCTATCCCGCGGATGACTACGAGAACGTGGGTAAGAGCGACTATGACGCCGAATATCCCGATGCGTTTTTCCTGAGCGATGTCGACTACATCAGTTGGGTGCGCAACGGTGATCCCGTGAGCGGTCCCGCCGTGGACGACACGCCCTATGATTTCTACATCAAAGGCGAGCTTGTCACCGACTGGCAGTCCCCCAAAGATGCGCAGTATAAGATGACGGAGGCCGATGGCGTCTACACCCTGACCATTGAACTTCAGGCGAACGACAACTTCATGTTCTACAGCTACGATCCTGCCGAAGAGGCGGATGGTGCGCTCTTTATCAAGGCGGAGAACCTTGACAGGGAGAACAGCGCGGAAGAGATCCTCGACTCGCCCGAAAGCGGCAACCTCACGGTGAGTGCCGCGGGTACTTACACCTTCACCTGGACGAGAAGCACCGGGGTGCTGGTGGTGACAAAAGCATGACAAACAAATGCGCGCCGAGGTCAGCCTCGGCGCGCGCCTTATCCGCGTGAGATGTCAGACGAAGACGTCGTGGGTGAGAGCGGGAGTGCGGTCTATGGCGTGATGTATGCAACTGCCGACGGCATCCACCTTCTCATCGGAAAAGCGCGGGAAGAGCGTGTACTCCCGCCCCTGCGCCAGCAGGGGAAACAGTGAGGCGATCTCCTCACCGAAGATGACGGTGGGGAGGTCGCCCGAAGACAGGACGGCATCGCGTATGTCCGCAAACGAAGACAGGAATACGGCGTTGGGGAAGCTCCTCGTTATCAGCTCTTTGAGTTCGGCATTGCGAGTGTCGGCGCACAGAAAGACGTAACGCCCTTCGCCGTACTTCCCGTCGGCGGCGGCGCGCATGGCGGGGAAGTCGGAATTGACCTTGAAAAAGAGGGGATTGTCCAGTAGACAGTCCACCGCGACGACGGGTATCATGTTCGCGTCCGCGATGTGCTTGAATCGCTCGGAGGAGACTCCGAAGAGGACGAGAGCGCAGGCATCCGAAAGGTTTTCGGCGGCGTCCGTCGTCACATAGGAGAGCTTTTTACCGAAGGCGGCGAGCTTTCCGGAAAAGGCCTTCATGAAGCAAAACACTGCTGCGTCACCGAGTTCGCCTACGGTGTCCGCGGCAACGGCGACATAGTCGTCACCGCCCTTTGCGAGGGTGTAAGCGGAACGGTTGCGGGAGTAGCCGAGCAGGTTGACGATCTGCATGATCTTCTTCCTGGTCGCGTCACTGATCTTTTGGTCGTCGCGTCCGTTTATCACATAGGAAACAGTCGCAGCCGACACGCCCGCTTCGCGGGCAACATCGTAAATTGTCGGGCGTTTCATAGAAAAAGTTTATACAATATTCCCTCTCTCGTCAAGAGGGAGGGAAGGAAAGGAGAGATATGCTGCCGCACGAAGACGCCATCCTGCACGCATCGGATTCCAAGTTCTGTTTCGCCGTTTCCGACGACGAAGTGGTGCTGCGCCTTCGTCTTGCGCGCGAGTGCGTCCCCGACAGAGTGGAAGCGGTGTACGGCGGCAAATACGAGTACGCCGAAAGACGGGAGAGCGCGGAGATGAAACGCGCTTTCGAGGACGATCTCTATGCGTGGTATACGGTGCGTCTGAAACTTTCGGACGTTCGTCTCGTCTATGTTTTCAGGCTGACGTACGACGGCAGAGTCTATTACTTTTCAGAGGACGGGCTGACGGAAGATTATGACTTTTCATTGAGCTATTACAACTCCTTCCAACTGCCGTATATCAACCCGATCGATGTTTTACACCGCGTAAAGTGGATGAAAAACGCCGTTTTTTATCAAATCTTTGTCGATCGCTTCAACATCGGACGGCGGGACAAGGACATGAGTTATGTCACCGTAAAGTGGGGCGATCCGGTCAACGCGCACTCATTTGCCGGAGGGGACATCAAAGGCATCACCGAAAAGCTGGACTACATAAAGAGCGTGGGCGCGAATGCCGTCTATCTCACTCCGGTGTTCAAGGCCCCGTCAAATCACAAGTACGATATCGAGGACTATAAGACGATAGATCCTGCTTTCGGCACGACCGATGACCTCAAAGAACTTGTAGCGCAGGCGCACGCCCGCGGGATGTATGTGGTGTTGGACGCGGTGTTTAACCATTGCAGCTCGCGCATAATGCAGTTCCGCGATGTGTTGGAGAAAGGGAAAAGATCCCGCTATTTCGATTGGTTCGTCATCCACGGCGACAGGGCGGACATGCAGTCTCTCAATTATGAGTGCTTCGCATCCTGTCCGTATATGCCGAAGTGGAACACCTCAAACCCCGAGGTGGCGGACTTTCTCACCAACATTGCGCTCTATTGGATCAGAGAGGCGGACATCGACGGCTGGCGGCTGGATGTCTCGGACGAGGTCAGCCACGCTTTTTGGAGAAAAATGCGCCTGAGCGTCAAAGCGTTGAAGCCGGAGTGCGTGCTCATAGGCGAAAATTGGCATGACGCGGGCAGTTATCTTGCGGGGGATCAGTTTGACAGCATAATGAACTATGCCTTCACCAAAGCCGCCATGGACTTTTTCGCATTCGGAAAGTTCGGCGCAAAGGGAATGGCGGACAAGCTCTCCTCGCTTCTTATGCGCAACGGCGACAACGTCAACTTCATGATGCTGAACCTGCTCGACTCCCACGATACGCATCGCTTCCTCACGCGGGTGGGGGGAGACAGACGCAAATTGCTCTCGGCATTTGCGCTGTCCGTGTTTTTCACGGGAGTTCCTTTCATCTATTACGGCACGGAGATCGCCATGGAAGGCGGTTACGATCCCGACTGCCGCCGCACCATGGATTGGGAACGGGCGGCAAAAAGAGGAGAGGTCTTTGACACCGTAAGGAAGCTTGCGGAGCTTCGCCGCAACAGCGATGCGCTTCGTGACGGAGACATCACCGTCCGCGCGGAAGGTGAACTGCTCATCGTGACGCGCAGGACGGAAAGAGAGACGGCGACGCTTGCCGTCAACAATACGCCGAATGCGGCGGTCTTTGAAGGGGAGAGCATCCCGCCATTCGGATACCGCATTCAGAGGAGGTGGCTGTGAAGATCAAAACCATCGCGCTTGCGACATGTCTCGTGATGCTGTTCTGCCTTGCCGCGCTCGCGGTCACGGCGTGCGACTTTTCCGACCTCAGGCAGTATTACAGCACGGAGACTTTCACCAAATTCGACGGAGAGATCGAACGCAATGTCACGATAAGGGTGTTGGAGAATGACACCGCGATCTCCGTCGGCTATTTTGACGAACTGCTCGACGCGTTCAACGAGGCGTATGCCGAGTATGGCATCACGGCGGTGGACGCAAATATGGACTCCTACACCGACCTCGCGCTGGACGGACCTTTCGGTTACGGCCCCGATGTTCTTTATCAGGCGAACGATGTTTTGATGGAATTCGCCGCAGACAAGCATGTTCTGCCCCTTCCCGTGGAAGAAATGGAGTGCTATCAGTACATCCCGGAAGCCGCTTGGGATGCGTATGAGGCGAACATCGAGGGCGGCACCTACACCTGCGGCGTCCCCGTCAACATCCAGGCACCGATGCTTTACTACCGCAAGGACCTGCTCCCCGAGGATTGGGAGACCACCTATGACGACAATGCGAACGGGATCCCGGATATGGTGGAGAGCTGGAATGCGCTTTACCGTTACAGTCAGAAGATCCGCAGCGAGACGCCCGATAAGTACGGTTATATGAAGTCTCTCAGCGACTCCTATTTCGCACTCGGCTATCTGTTCTCTTATGGCGGCTATGTCTTCGGCGACAACAATACCAATGCCCGCGACATCGGCATCGCCGCGGGGCAGGCGGAGATCGGCGCGCGTATCATACAGCAACTCGCCTCCGTCATGAACATGGAGACGGTGGACGATTCCATCACACTCAACTCCTATTCCCGCCTCGGAGACGGCACCTATTTTGCCACCATGACCACGCCGGACGTTTATACGATGTTCATCAGAGAGATGGAGGCGGACTACACCCGCAGAGGTTACAGCGCGAGCGAAGCCGCCGCAATGGCGGAGGAGAACCTTGTCATGACCGACGTCCCCACATTGCCCGTGAACGGCGACCTCGAGGATGACGATGCGGAACAGATGGGAATGACGGTCATGGGCGGCGTCAACGGCTATGCCATTTCCTCGTACACCAAGGCACCAAAGGCGTGTCTCGCGTTCGTAGAGTTTGCGACGAGTTATGAGATGGTCATGTTGCGCAATGAGTATCTCGGCATCGCGCCCGCACGAAGCGATGTGGCGGCGGAGCTGGGCGGCCTGAGCGAACGTCTTTTCGAGAAGCTGGACGCGGGCGAGATCGTCGTCATGCCTTCCATCAGCGCAGTGGGGCAGCTTTGGGATCCGCTTGCGACAATGTTCGGCGATATAGCCGAGGACGCTTTCCGGGATGAGCCTAAATATCCCACTCTCGAAGCGTTGAAGAGGGAGTTGCAAGACACCGCGGACGGCATTTATTCCGCGATATTCACTTTGCAATGACGGAATAAGGGGGAAAGACAATGGAAAATAAAGCCGTTGACACCGGAAGCGCAGGCAAAAGCCCCGCCGTCTTCTTCGGGAAGGTGAGGGATAAGTTGCGCGCAAAGATCCGCGGCGCGGCGGAGAGCGTCCGTACTTTCTTCCGCACCGCTAACTCCAACACTTTCGCGTCCATGTGCTTCATGGGGGCGGGACAGCTCATGTACAAACAATGGGCGAAAGGGCTGATCTATCTCGGCATCGAAGTGCTGTTCATAGTGCTCATGGCACTTTGGGGAGGGGAGGCGATCTACGGCTTCTTCACACTCGGTCTCGTGCGCGGTGATCCGTGGACGGGTGTGGAAGGGGACAACTCCGTTGTCATGCTCCTCATGGGCATCCTCGCGTGGTTCGTGCTGATCGCTTTCGTCTGCACCTATTTTGCGAACATCAAGGATTGCTACCGCACTCAACAGGACGTCGCGGCAGGCAAGTGTCCCGCGAAGTTCCTCGACGAGGCGAAGGGGCTGTTGGACAAGAAGTTTTACAAGACCGTGCTCTTCCTGCCCGTGGTCGGAGTGCTTGTATTCAATGTCCTGCCGATAGTGTTCATGATCTTCGTCGCTTTCACGGATTACGGCGGCGAGACCGTGCCGCCCGAACTCGTGAGCTGGGTGGGGCTGGACAATTTCGAGAAATTGGTCGCTCTTGCCGACATCGCGGACAGCTTCTTTAAGATCCTCGGCTGGAACATCCTTTGGGCTGTGCTTTCCACTTTCATCAATTACTTCCTCGGGCTGGGGCTTGCGTTGCTCCTCAACAAGAAGTGTGTGAAAGGCAAGGCGTTCTGGCGCGCGTTTCCCGTGCTTGCTTATGCCGTGCCGGGGTTCATCACGCTGCTCGGGTTCAAATTCATGCTTTCGTACGGAGGACCGATCAACCAGCTCATCATAGAGCACGGCGGAGAGGCGATAGGCTTCCTCGGCAGAGATGCGAAGTGGATGGCGAGGTTCATCGGCATAGCTGTCAATGCGTGGATGAGCGTGCCCACCACCATGCTGCTCGCAACGGGCATCCTCTCCAACATGAACACCGATCTTTACGAGGCGGCAAGGATAGACGGTGCGGGAGCTTGGAAACAGTTTACCCGCATTACGCTGCCTTTCGTGGTGTTCTCAACGACGCCCGTTCTTATCAGTCAATTCATCTCCAACTTCAACAACTTCGGAATCTTCTACTTCCTAAGGGGAGGACTGACGCTGGACGGCTACTTCGAGGCGAGCGATACGGACTTGCTCATCAACTGGCTATACAATCTTTCCATAGACAACAACTATTACAGCATAGGCGCGGCGATAAGCCTCGTGATCTTCGTCATCACATCCGTCATCTCGCTTGCGGTCTATGTCAGGTCGTCGGCTTATAAGCGGGAGGATATGTTCAGATGAGGTCGTACATGAAAAAGCCTGTCGGCATGCTCAAATTCAAAAAGGCGGCGGATGTAGGGCTGACCTACGCGCTGCTCATATTGGTCGGGATCATCTTCGTGTTCCCCTGCCTTTGGCTGGTGCTGGCGTCATTCAGCAAGACGGGCAGTCTCTATTCATTCGACGGATTCTTCCCGCCCGATTACAGCTTGGACAGCTTCAAGACGCTGTTTACGGATACGGCGATGTACAACTATCCGCAATGGTTTCTCAACACATTGCTCGTCGCGTCCATGAGCTGCATCATAGGGACGCTGCTCGTCATCCTCACCGCCTACACCATCTCGCGCTTTGAATTTAAGGCGAGGAAACCGCTCATGAAGATAACGCTCGTGCTCGGGATGTTCCCGTCGTTCATGGGCATGACCGCGGTTTACATCCTCATGACGCAGTTCAACATGATCAACAATCATTGGGGGCTTATCCTCATATACAGCGCGGGCGCGCCCATGGGATACCTGGTGCAGAAGGGCTTTTTCGACACCATCCCCAACTCTATCTACGAGGCGGCGAGGATAGACGGTGCGACCAATGCAAGAGTGTTCTGCAAGATCACATTGCCCCTTTCAAAACCCATCATAGTCTACACGGCACTCACATCCTTTGCTTGGCCGTGGAGCGACTTTATCCTGCCGAAACTGTTACTTAAAGAGCGTGATATGTACACAACAGCCGTCGGACTAATGAGTCTGCCGGAGACGGAATTTGCACGGTTTGCCGCAGGTGCGATCTTTATCGCGGTGCCCATCGTCGTGCTGTATTTCTGCCTTATCAAATATATGATCAACGGTATGACCGCGGGTGCGGTGAAACAATGAGAGGTGTCCTATGGCGAATGCGGAACTGAAAAACGTATGCAAGATCTATGAGGGCGGCGTCAAAGCCGTCAACGACTTCAACCTGGCGATAGACGACAAGGAGTTCGTCGTTTTCGTAGGACCGTCCGGATGCGGCAAGTCCACCACGCTCAGAATGATCGCGGGGCTTGAGGAAATCACATCGGGTACGCTTTACATCGACGGCGTGCTCATGAACGATGTCGAGCCTAAGGACAGAGACATTTCCATGGTCTTCCAAAACTACGCGCTTTATCCTCATATGTCCGTGTATGAGAATATGGCGTTCTCCTTGCGCATAAAGAAGCTCCCGAAGGACGAGATAGACCGCCGCGTCAAAGAGGCGGCGGAGATACTCGGCATTACGGAGTATCTCGATCGCAAGCCCAAGGCGCTTTCAGGCGGTCAGCGTCAGCGCGTCGCGCTCGGAAGAGCAATAGTGCGCGAACCGAAGCTTTTCCTACTGGACGAGCCGCTTTCCAACCTTGACGCCAAACTCCGTGTGCAGATGCGCTCCGAGATCATCAAGCTCCACCAAAGGCTTCAGACCACGTTCGTCTATGTCACTCACGATCAGACGGAAGCCATGACCATGGGCACTCGCATCGTCGTTATGAAGGACGGCTACATCATGCAGGTGGACACCCCGTCAAATCTCTACGACCATCCCGCCAACGACTTTGTCGCCACTTTCCTCGGTTCGCCGCAGATGAATCTCTTTGACGCCGTTATTGAAAGGGCAGGGGAAGGACTTGTTGTCAGACTTGCAGAGTTTGACGACGATGGCAACGAGATCCCGTCGGAGAAGAACATCACACTCAAAGTGCCGCCCCTCAAAGCGGGACAACTTGTGGATGAAAGTTATATCGGGAAGAAAGTCACTTTCGGCATTCGTCCCGAGGACATTAAGGAAAGCGAGGAGGGTGCCGACGGAGCCATCGGCGTCACGGCGGAGATCGTTGAAAAGCTCGGCAACGAGACGCTCGTTTATACGCACATCACGGGCAGGAAGGACTACGCCATCGCAAGCTACGCCGCTCGCACTCCCGTCCTTATCGACGGCGTGTCGTATATGCGCTTTGACATGGATCGTATGCATCTCTTTGATGCAAAGAGCGGTGAATCGCTGCTGCGCATTCCCGAGGTGAATCTTCTCGACGTCGATGTGAAATGCGAAGAGGATGCGGTCGTGCTCTCCGAGGGCAGGTTCCGCTCCGAGGAGTTGAAAAACCGTCTCGTAATGTCCGCCGGCGAGGACGCAAAGATCGGTTTGCGCTCGGAAGGCATAGGGTTTGAAGAGCGCGAAAACGCCCTTGCCGTTCCCGTTACGGTCGACGAGGTGATAGATTACGGCGCGTACAAAGCGGTCTATTCGCATACGGCGGCAGGGCAGCGTGTGGTCGTCAAAGCCGATGCGGAGGCTCATGTCCCCTCTGAAGGGGAGGCGACGGTCTATGCTCCCGTCGAAGCCATCGACATATTTGCCGCAGACGGATCGAGACTCACCGCACGGCGCGAGTTTGCTCATCCCGTACATGAGGATGCCGCCGTCGTGCGCAGCGGCAGAGTATATCGCATCAACGCTGTCGTCGAAGGCGTTAAGCGTAGCCTCGCTTGTCGAGTCACAGCCCTCGATGTGTTCGGCGAAAAGACGCTCATGACTGTGCGTGCGAACAAGAGCGGGGAGGTCTATTCCTTCGCCGTGCCCACTGATACTGCTTATTATGAAGGCATGGCGATTTACATCACCCCGCCGCGCCAAAAATGACCTCTGTCGAGCCGACATAGCAACAACGGCAGTTCCGACGCCGTAGATAACGATATAGCCTTTGCGCGGTGCCTCGCCTTTGGTCAGGCAATGCCGCCTGTCACTGCGTGTGGTCAACACCCGGCGCGTCCTACGACCGGCCGCGCAAAACAAAATCCTGCATCTCATATTTTCCCCCTCGGCGGCGGACGCTTCCCTCCTTATAATGCGCCCGCCGCCGTTCTATGATTCGATTTTCTATCCTTACGTTCCACCACACAGCCGCAAGGCATCATTAGCGACACCCCGCAAGTTTTTGCGGGGTGTTTGCGTTTGTGCCTGCGGCTGTGTCTACGCGTCGCAAAAATACGGACGTTCGCCCCGCTCCTCGTTCCTCTGCGTTGCGCCGGAACTATCGCGTTGCTCTCTGATTTTTGCTCCGCGTGATAGCGGCTTCCGCCGCCTGTATTGTCGCGACTCGCGCGCACCCGTCACCCCGCGCCGCCATGCGGCGTTTTTTCATGCCCTTTGCCGCGCTGCGGAGGGTTTTCGCATTCGGGTGATCATTGACAACGCGCGCCGGCATTGTTAAAATGTCAGTGAGGTGTATTATGAAAAACGCTGTCGATACCGCACGCGAACTTTATGCCGTGCGCGAACAGTTGCTCGAGCCCGCAAAATTCGACGAGTTGCTGAGAGGCGCAAAAGACCCCGCGGAAAAGACCTTTTATCTCGGGCTGTTCAATGCCGCCCTGCAGCTAAAACAAGAGGAAGTCATCAAAAATGGGATCTTCTGAGTGTCTTACCGTATTTGCAGGCATCAATGGCGCGGGGAAAAGCACTTTGTTCGGCACGCTGTCACACTTGGACTTCGGCGTGAGGCTCAACTCCGACGAGATCGTCAAGGAACTCGGCTTGGATTGGCGCGACCCGAAAGCGCAGATGCAGGCAGGTCGCCTGCTGCTGGAGCGGCAGGAGGAATGCTTCAAAAAGCGGCTGTCATTCAACAGGGAAAGCACCCTCGCGGGGATGTCCGCGATACGGTGCATGCAGGAGGCAAAGAACCTCGGCTACACCGTGGTGATGTATTATGTCGGAGTCGCTTCGCCGGAGATCGCCAAAGAGCGCGTCAAAGAAAGGGAGGCAAAGGGCGGTCACGGCGTCAGCGAAGAGACTGTTGAAAGACGCTTCGGGCGTTCGCGAGAAAATCTTGATGTCGCTTTGCCCCTCTGTGACATCATCCACATCTTTGACAATACGGTCAGCCTCAAAGAATTGTGCACCGTGAGAGACGGCAAATTGGAGGCAATGGCGGAATGCCGCTGGCAAGAGGATGAACGCTACGCATGGCTCGGCAAATTGCTGAAACGCATCGGAGTAGAATAAAAAGTAATTAAAAAACACCGAGTTCTCGGTGTTTTTTCACTGGTACCCCGGTTGAGGTAAAAAATCAAAAAACACCGAACTTTCGGTGTTTTTTAATTGGTACCCTCATGGGGAATCGCTCCGCGTGAGCTATGCCGATCTCACGAGCAACTTGGGGATGACATCTTTCGCGTACGGCATTACGCTGCTCTCGCTATCACGCCGGCCGCTAAAAACAGCCAATCCGTAGGCTGTTTTCTTAACGCGGCGTTCGATCCCCCATTTCGGACAAAAAAACAAATGCGGCTGATCATTATCAACCGCATTTATTTTGGTACCCCTGTCGGGGGAAAACATGAAAAAACACCGAGTTTTCGGTGTTTTTTCACTGGTACCCTCATGGGGAATCGAACCCCAGATTCCGCCGTGAGAGGGCGACGTCTTAACCGCTTGACCATGAGGGCGTACCGCGTTTGCTTAGTGATAATAGCATAAAACATGCTTGCACGCAAGCGGTTTATGCGCTATTTTTCAAAATTCGTTTACTTTTTCTTTTTTTTAGTTGCCTCGCAACGGGAGCGCGTTGGGACAAGAGGGGACGGGGCAAATTGGGGTCCCCGAAGGAAAAATCATTGATTTTTCATGTGGGGTATCATCAGGGGCCCCATCTTTGATGGGGTTCGGGCGCGCAAATGTTCAAAAAACGAGTAAATTTCGTTTTTTGACATTTCTGCCCCGTCCCCATTTGTCCCGTAGTTATTCCCGTCCGGCATTTGCGGCGGCTTTCCTAAATTTCATCATTATTAAACCTACACTTGAAGTGTTAGTAGACTTGTGTTATCATATTAAAAAAGCATTAAATGATGCGAGGGACAATTATGATTTTTGCGAAACTTTCCGAGAAGAGCAGGGTGATCATCGCCGTCGTGCTCTTTGTCGCGGTGTTTGCGGGTCTGCTCGTCGCCGCCTCTTTCACCGACCTCGAAGTCAGCGACATCCTCACCAAGGACGCGCTTGCGGACGGGGAGTATCTTTCCCACGACGTCTTTGGCGTCGCGTTCGAGATCTTCGGCTCGTCGCCCATCTACGTCATCGCGGGCGTGTGCGTGGTGCTCCTCATGCTTTATGTGTGGCGCACGTTGAAGCTCCGCCCCATGCGCGAGTTCATCTGCGCCGTCCTGCTTGCGGGCTCCGTGGTGGCGTTCTGGTTCTTCTTTGACGACATGTTCGGCTACATCGCTGAGCACGCGCACGCGGAGGAGTATCTCGAGGAGGCGATGACGGTCATCGCGGTCATCTGCGCGCTCATGACCTCGGGCGTCGTGACGGCGGCATTTTGGCGCATCAAGGACGAGACCCTGAAGAAGCTGATGAAATTCGTCCTTGCTTTCGTCATCATGGCGGTGGTCGCAAACGTCCTCGTCATGATCATAAAGGACCCCGTCGGCAGGATGCGCTATCGCGCCATGAACAGCGACGTGGGGCAGGCGATGGGCGGCTTTGCCAATTTCCAAAATTGGTATGAGTCCAGGGGCGGTCAGCCCGAGGAGCTCTCCGCTGCTTTCGAGAGCGCCTACGGCGTGACGGACGCTTTCAAGTCCTTCCCCTCGGGGCACACCTGCGCCGCGGGTATGACCTATGCACTCATCATGCTCCCCGATATCCTCGGCACCAAGAACAAGGGGCTCCGCGCTCTTTGCTGGATATTCCCCGTCCTGTTCACCGGCATCGTCGCGATCAGCCGTATAGTGGTGGGCGCGCACTTCTTCTCCGACGTCCTGATGGGCGGCACCATCGCGTTCGTGTGCATGATGTTCGCGCGTGAGGCGATCGTCTTCCGCTTCAGCCACTTCAGGTGCTTCGGCAAAAACTACGTCCCCGCACCCGCCGCGGACGAGGAATAAAAACTGCGGCTTTTGCCGCAAAAGCGGGTTTTGAGATATGAAAAAGAAATATAAAGTGCTGTTCGGTGTCATGCTTGGGCTTTTCATCCTCATCTTCGGGGTGAGCTGCTGCGTCATCGGCATCGCGGATTGCGACGTGGAAAAGAATTACTTCAGCGGGGAGACCAACCCCTATATCGCCAATGATGTCGCCATGGTCTCGGCGCACCGCGCGGGCAGCATCCTCGCGCCCGAAAACACCATGAACGCTTTCGAGCTCGGCATCGAGGAGGCGACTTCCGGCGGCTATACCGTGGACATTTGGGAGTTCGACCTCCACATCACCAAGGACGAACAGCTCATCCTGCTCCACGACCACACCCTCGACCGCACTTCCAACTCCGCCGAGGTCTTCGGCGAGAAGGACGCCCGCCCCGAGGACTACACCCTCGAAGAGCTCAAACAGCTCAACATGGGCTACAACTTCGAGCGTGACGGCGAGTATCCCTTCCGCGGTCTCGGCGCCGCCGACGTCACCGCGCAGGGGCTCAGGGTGTGCACGCTCGACGACGTGCTCGACTATATGAAGTCCGAAGAGGCTCGCGCCGCCGCTCCCGCGGAGTACGGCAAGTTCCGCTACATCATCGAGATCAAGAACAGCGGCAAGCTCGGCGAACGCGCCGCCGACATCCTCTATGCCACGCTCCGAGAGCGCGGGTTGCTCGGGGACGTCGTCTTCGGCACTTTCAATCAGAACGTCACCGACTACGTGGACGAGAACTATCCCGACATGCTCCGCTCCTCCTCCATCTGCGAGGTGCTGGACTTCTGGTTCGCCTATCTCACCGGCGCCGACCTCTCGAAGAGGGGAGTGGGCTATTGCGCGCTGCAGATCCCGTACAGCAAGTCTATCTCCTTCCTCGGCACGGAGGGACTCATCGAGTACGCGCACAAGTACAACATCGCCGTGCAGTTCTGGACCATCAACGAGTCCGACGACGTCGAGCACCTGCAATCGGTGGGCGCGGACTGCATCATGTCCGACGACCCGGACATGTGCTACGACGTCCTGAAAGGATAGCGTCGCGGCGCGCCTCGCGCCTTCCCTCGAATGCTTTTGCCATGCAATTTGCGTCAAACCCTTGCATTTTCCGCAGGGGTTTGCTATAATCGCAAAGCACGGTAAGCTGGTGTGGCTCAGCAGGCAGAGCGATTCACTCGTAATGAATAGGTCGGCGGTTCGAATCCGCCCACCAGCTCCACAGAAACCCGCTCAATTGAGCGGGTTTCCTTGTTCTCTGCGGGCGGATTCCAACCTTTCGCTGACGCTCAGCGTCGCCTGCTCGACTTTGCTCGCAGATCAGATACGCCGCTTTCGCTATTCCGTCGCGCAAGCGCTCCTTACGAATCCGCCCACCAGCTCCACAGAAACCCGCTCATTTGAGCGGGTTTCCTTGTTCTCTGCGGGCGGATTCCGACCTTTCGCTGACGCAAGTTTACCCCACGCGAAAAAACAAAGATTTTTCCCGCGGGGACCCCGACGTCGCCTGCTCGACTTTGAAAGAATCGGGGACGGGGTAAAGCAGGGGTACCCGCTTGCGGGGTTTGGGTGCGCAAATGTTCAACTCGAATGTATTCGTCCGAGTTGAACATTTTTGCCCCGTCCCCGGTTGTTTCGGAGTTATACGAAAATAAGCAACGCCCGCGCGGAGGTTGCGGCGTGCTCGGGAAAAAAAACAAGCTGCCGTCCCCTGACATGGGAGTAAGAGACCCCCTCCTGCGGGTTCCCCCAAAA
>ENA-OZGX01000677-OZGX01000677.1-human-gut-metagenome-genome-assembly--contig:-NODE-677-length-15348-cov-4.758059_pt1 | contig 15348 bp, 16 predicted proteins | sample MGYA00244040_ERZ653674 | MGnify/ENA primary metagenome ERZ653674 (study PRJEB26926, sample SAMN06165232) | human gut metagenome | biome: ENVO:00009003; feature: ENVO:2100002; material: ENVO:00002003... | reverse complement strand
GCTCGGAGATGTGTATAAGAGACAGGGCGTAGAGGTTGAAGCCCGTGGACGCGCCGATCGGAATCTGCCCCGCCGTGGTCAGGTGGGTCATGTTGCCGCAGTGGCCGATCTGAATTCCCGCCGCCGCGCCTTCGCGGTGCACGGCGTCGGTGATCTCGCGCAGCCCCGGCACGATTTCGGGCCGCAGCCACAGCTGCTTGTCGAACGAAAGCCCGCTGCGGCAGACCGCCGCATAGGCCAGCGTGGTCATGCCCACGCCGCCGCGGGCCACCGATACGTGGTAATCCTTCAACTGCTGCGTCGGGCCGAAATGGCGGCCCATCGACTCGAACGCCGCCGAACGGATCGTGCGGTTGCGCAGCGTTACGGGTCCTAACTTATAGGGGGTGAAAAGCGATGACATAATCGGGTCAGTAAATGAAAGGTATGATCTTTTTGCGTCCGAGCGACGTGAATTCGTCGCCGAACTCCTTGGCGTAGCATTTGTTGAGCGATGCGGCGCGGGGCGCGAGGTTGGCGAAGGTCCACCACGCGAACACCGCTCCGGCCCACGACCACGAAGCCACGGCGAAGCCCGTCCATTCGAGCAGTTCGCCGAAGTAGTTGGCCGACGAGACGTAGCGGAACATGCCGCCGCGCGGAATGTAGTGGCGCGTGTCGCCCGGCCGGCGCAGGTTGCGGATGATGTGGTCCGAATGGAGATTCACGGCCATTCCCGCGAGGAACATCGCCCCGCCGATATAAATATAAGGTTGCGCGAACCAGTCGGCGTAGTAGCCTTCGGGCGAGACGTAGAAGATCCACCCGCCCTGCATCAGGGCGTTGAGCGTGTTGAAGCACATGCCCATCACGACGATGCCGAGCGGCATTTTCGACGCGCCGCGCATGAGCAGCGGAAAGATGAACGCCCGTTGCAGGTAGTGGGCCTGAAAGAGCGCGAAGAGCGTCAGCGGCCCGGCTTCCCACGTTCTTTCGGAGAGCAGCCACAGCACGCACATCGCCACGAATACGGGCGACTCCATCAGCACCCAGCCGATCTTGTTGGGCACGGGCGGCCCGTATTTGGGGTTGAAGAGATAGCCGTATCCGGCTTCGAAAAAATGCAGGGCAGCGAAGACCACCAAGGCCAGCAGCGCCATGACGATCAGGAATATATCGAATGTTTGGGCCATATCGGAACGGTTTCGGTAAAACGGCATAAAGATAATAAAACTTTCCCGCTCCGACAAGTCCCCGAATGGGCCGTTTTTGTTCTTTTTGACAGTTAGGAAACGGGTTTCCTCCCGCTTTTTTTGCACTCTTTTCGCGGCCCATGACGGCTCTGCCTTCCCACCTGCCGGCTTTCTCGTTTTTCGGCGGTTCTCTTTTTTTTCTCCGGTGGCCTTTTTTGTCCCGTTGCTGTTTCCTCTTCTTCCCGCCAGCAAACTTTCTTTTTCTTCGGCGGTTCTCTTTTTCGTTCGGCAGTCTTTTTTGTCCCGCAACGGTTTTCCTCGGTGTTCTTCAGGGTAGGGGCATTCCGCCCGCCTCTTTTTCGCGGCTTGAAATATTGCAAGAGGTCTGATAAAAAAAAAGGCGGCCGCCGCTGTATGCGGAAGCCGCCTGTCAAGTTCCCGTGGCGCCCGGAAAGTGTGCGTGTCGCGGTCGTGCCCGCCGATCCCCCGAAATCGGACCGAAGCCGGAAGTGTGCTCTTTCGACCGCCGTGACGGGGCGCAGAACCGTGAAAACGAGCTGCCTGCGAGAAAGCGCCGCCTCAGGGCGCACGGGAGTTTGATGTGGTAGCCGAAACCCCGGTCTCGCCTGCCGCGGAACGGGCTGGATCGACCTTTTCCGCAATCTTTGCGACAGACTCCGGGGCGTGTCGGCGCACCGGGATAAAAACCCCTGCCGAAGCAGGGGTGCCGGAAGCGGCGGCCAGCCGGCGGCGTCCCGCCGTTGACTGAACCTCAATAAATGGGAGTCTTTCCGCCTTCCGGCTGTAATGCCGGTCCGGAAACCGGCCGGAAGTCCGGGGCGAACCCCGGACCGCCGGTCCGAATCCCCGATTCTAGTGCGTGAATACCTTGCCCTTCTGGTGCTCCATGTTGTCGTACTTGATGCGCGACGTAGTGGGGTATTCGAGCTGTTCGAACTCTGCGACGGCGTTGCGGATGTCGCCCATCAGCATGTCGGCCATGTCGCGCGACATGCCCTGACGTACCACGATGCGCATCACGACCACGTTCTCGATGTTCTTGGGCATGGTGTACGCGGGAACCATCCAGCCGCTCTGCTGCAGTTTGGCCTGCAGGTCGAAGAGCGTCCATTTGGCCTTCTTGTCGTATTCGGGATCCATCATCCAGATGAAGAGCGGATTGACGACCTCTTTCGAGTAGTTCTTGAAGCACTTCATCGTGCCGATCTGCTGGTGGCAGTACTTGGCGACGTCCATCGAGTTCTGCTGAATCTCCTTGTAGCCCTCGAATCCCAGCCGGATGAAGTTGTAGTACTGGCCCAGAATCTGCGCCGCGGGACGCGAGAAGTTCAGACCCACCTGCGTGATGTTGGCGCCGAGGTAATTGACCGAGAACGACATTTCGTCGGGCAGATACTTCTTGTCCTTCCAGACCACCCAGCCAAGGCCCGGATATACCAGACCGTATTTGTGGCCCGACGTGGAGATCGACAGCACCCATTTGAGGCGGAAGTCCCACTTCTTTTCGGGTTTGAGGAACGGCAGGATGAAACCGCCCGACGCGGCGTCCACGTGGATCGGAATTTCGTAACCCGTCTTGGCGTTGTATTCGTCGAGCGCCTTGTCCAGCCCCTCGATGTCGTCGTCCAGACCCGTCCACGTCACACCGGCTATGGGCACGATGCAGATCGTGTTTTCGTCGCACATCTCCAGCGCCTGCTTGGGATCGAGCGTGATGTGATCCAGCGTCAGGGGCACGGTGCGCAGTTCGATCTGCCACAGCTGGCAGAATTTCTCCCATACGACCTGAAATCCGGCGCTCATCACCAGATTCGGCTTGTCGAAGGGTTTGCCTGCGGCCTTGCGGCGGTTGCGCCAGCGCAGCCATGCGGCCACGCCGCCCAGCATGCAGGCTTCCGACGAACCGATGCCCAGCGCTCCGGTCTTCCACTCGGCCTTTTCGGGGGTGTTCCACAGATTGGCGACGATATTCAGGCAGCGGCCGCACATCACCGCGACACGCGGATACTCCGTCTCGTCGATATAGTTGACGTTGATCGCCTCGTTCATCAGGCGCGTGGCGTAATCATCCATGTAGGTCGTCACGAACGTCGCCAGATTGAGCCGCGGCTGCGTCTGCGGATAGGTTTCGTCCTTGACTAACTGGTAGGCGATTTCGGGCGATGTCTTGCCTTTGGGGATAAACTCCGTGGGCGCGGGATTGCGCATCTCTTCCGAACCGAAAATATCGGTCAGCGTGTCCTCGTTGGTGTGTCTTTGCTGATTCATAACGTAAATTTATTTTTGGTTTACGAGCATACGACCTTGCATGAACCGTGCCGCGTCGGAGTTGCCCGGACCTGAAATCCGGCGCGTTTTTTTCGCTCTGCAGCCTCCGGTGGCGGCCTCGAAACCCTTTCTGCTTCGTACTCAACCTGCTGCCGGGCCGGCTTCCCGCAAATGCTGCCGCTTTTTGCGTCTCTCCTGCGTCTCTCCTGCGTCTCTCCTGTTCTTCTTATTCTCCCCGTTCTCTCTTGCCTTCCTATCCTCGCCCCCCCCCTGAAAAAAGCGGGGGAATATTTGGAATCCCGGAAAAATTCGATATATTTGTGATATCAAAATAATATCACCTAAAACTTACGGATATGGAGAATGGAAATTTTGTCTACAAGGGCTGGAAATGCAATGGTTTTCTGGCTTTGACGCTGATCCTCGTCGGGTTGGCGCTGGGTGTGTGTGCGATCGTGTTCGGCGCGCAGCGTATCGACGCAGGGCTGGCGTTCGGCGTCGGGCCGGTCGTGATCGGCTCGGTCTGGTGTCTCTGCATGCTGATCTGCATGGCGGGCTTCATGCTGCTCGAACCCAACGAAGCCCGCGTCATGGTCTTCTTCGGCAAATACAAGGGCACCTTCTACGAAACGGGCTACTGGTGGGTCAATCCATTTATGTCGGCCAAGCAGATTTCGATCCGCGCCCGCAACCTGAACGTCGATCCGATCAAGGTGAACGACAAGACGGGCATCCGATTATGATCGGTCTGGTGCTGGTGTGGAAGATCAAGCGCGACGATATCTATAAGGCGGTCTTCGAGATCGACGCTCCGACGACTGCCGGACAAACCGGGGTTTCGGCTTCGGCCCGCATGAACATCCTCGAAAATTTCGTGGGTGTGCAGAGCGACGCCGCGCTGCGTCAGGTCGCCGGCTGCTATGCTTATGACAATAACGGGGTTAAGGATGATGAATTGACGCTGCGCTCGAATAGCGAGGCGATCAACGACCAGCTCGAACACACGCTCAACGAACGCTTGGCGATGGCCGGCATCGAGGTGGTCGAAGCCCGCATCAACTATCTGGCCTATGCTCCCGAAATCGCCGCCGTGATGCTGCGCCGCCAGCAGGCCGACGCCATTATTTCGGCCCGCGAAAAGATCGTCGAGGGCGCCGTGTCGATGGTCCACATGGCCTTGGAGCGTTTGGGCAGCGAACATATCGTCGAACTGGACGAGGAGCGCAAGGCGGCGATGGTCACCAACTTGCTCGTCGTGCTCTGCGCCGACGAAGCCGCGCAGCCGGTAGTCAATGCCGGAACCCTGCACCATTGATTTAACTGCCGATGGCTAAAGAGAACAATAACAAGAGTTTCGTGCTTCGCATCGACGCCGCGACCATGGAGGCGCTCGAAGGGTGGGCGGCCGACGAGTTCCGCTCGATCAACGGGCAGCTGCAGTGGATTATCGCAGACGCCCTGCGCCGCAGCGGCCGCCTGAAAAAGCCCCGTCCCTCCGGACTCCGGTCCGGCGATTCGGCGGGTCTTTCACCGGATAATGATGCGGAAGTTAAGGCGGGTGACTCGTTTGGCGGTCGGCCGGACGATGTTGCGGGAATGCGGCCGGATGAGTCGGTTGCCGGTCGTTCGGGTGATGCCGTTTCTGCAAAACCCCCGGTTCCGCCCCGGAGCGATCATTCCGATGATATGTAAACTCATACTCTAATTGGTGTGAATAATCTGTTGAACAAAAAACGAATAGGGCAGTGCGAAAGACTCCATGACTCGCACTCGGTACGGGGCATGTCCGCTTTGCGTCCGGTTCAGGGCATGTCCGCTTTGCGTCCGGTTCAGGGCATGTCCGCTTTGCGTCCGGTGCGGAGCATGTCCGGTCTGCGTCCGGTGCGGAGTATGTCCGGTCTGCGGTATGGGCGGAGCATGTCCGGTTTGCAGGTCGTGGGCGGACTGCTGGTCTTTTTTCTCCTGCTTCGGCCCGACTGGCTGCCCCGCTGGGTCTATTGGGGTGTGCTGGCGCTGGGCACCGCCCTCACCCTCGGCGAAATGGCGCTCGATTACCGTCGCCGTCGCCCGCGCCGGCGGTGGCGCGATGCGGGGCTGGTGCTGTTGTCGCTTTCGGTGGTCTGGATCGTCATTATGCCGCCGTTCTTTTTCTGGGGAGTCTCCGGCGAGAAGGAGTTGGTCCGCGCCACGCTGGGATTGGGTGTCGCTGCGCTCGTCGCATGCGTCGTCTGCCTGCTGCGCTGGCGGCGTTTGCGCGCCGAGGCTGAAATGCGCCTTTGGAAGCTGAACGCCGAACGCCGAAGACGTGACATGCTTTGCGCCCGTGCCGCGGCGGAAGGAGGTGGGCGATGAGACTCCGGAGATGGTTTTATGCGATTGCTTCGGTATTTGCGGTCGCGCTGGTGATGTTCCCGCTCAATTTTTTGTGGGTGGGGCAGTCGCCGCTGCATGCGGCGGTAACTTCCCTGCTGTTCGGCCTGCCCGCATTGCTCTCGGCATGGACGCCCAAGGAGCGGCGTACCGGCAGGCGCAACGAATCCCGTGGGACTGCCGTGTGTGCGCAATCCCGCAGGTGTGCCGGAGCCGGCATCCATGCCGCATCTGCCGGGCGTATTGACTCCGCCGCGAATGCCGGAGCCGCCATGCCAGCCGGGAGCGCAAGGTGCAGCGAATCCGCCGGTCATGCCGGAACAGTGGGAGGGCGCGAATCCTCCGGTCGTGCCGGCGCTGAAAGGTGCAGTGAATCCGTTGCGCATCCGGAATCCTGCGGCCGCACTGCGTCCGCGGACGGCACCGAACCCGCCCGGCGGAAATCCCTGTTGTCGAAAGCCGCGCTGGGGATCGCTTTTTGTGTGCTGGCGGCGATGCTGGCGTACGATATTGTGACCGAAGGCGTGGCCGTCGGTGTTACGAAATCGGTCGGATTCGTCCTGTTGATATTGGTTGCCGCATTGGGAAGTAGATTGGGTTACCTAAAGTTTTAGTTTATGAAAAGAATAGTCGTTTTTACGGGCGCCGGGGTGAGCGCCGACAGCGGTCTTGCCACGTTCCGCGATTCGGACGGCCTGTGGGCCGACTACCGCATCGAGGATGTCTGCACGCCCGAAGCCTTGGCGCACAACCGCGCCACCGTGATCGAATTTTACAACAAACGCCGCCGCGAGATGCTCGCCGCCGAGCCGAACGCCGGGCATCGGGCCATCGCGGAGCTGGAGCGGGATTTCGAGGTCGAGGTGCTGACGCAGAACGTCGATAACCTCCACGAGCGCGCCGGATCGTCGCGGGTGACGCATCTGCACGGCGAGCTGACCCGCCTGCGTTCGTCGCGCGACTCCGGGCTGGTCGTCCCGATCGAAGGGTGGGAGCAGCGGCTCGACGCCACGGCTCCCGACGGGTCGCTGCTGCGGCCGCATATCGTCTTTTTCGGCGAGTCGGTGCCGATGTTCGAACGTGCGGCGGAGATCGCGCAGACGGCGGATATCATGGTTGTCGTGGGCACTTCGCTGGCGGTCTATCCTGCGGCGTCGCTGGTGCGTTACGTGCGGCCCGACATTCCGATTTACGTCGTCGATCCCGGCAACCCCGATACGGCGGGCATCCGCAATCCGCTGACCCTGATCCGCAAACGCGCCGCCGAAGGCATGCCTGAACTGGCCGCCCTGCTACGGGAACGCTATGTCGGATAGATAGGGGGTTGCTGCGAAAGAGGGTGTCTGCACTGCGGCAGACACCCTCTTTTTTGTTCGTATTTTTCCCAGAAGTTTCCGCAATCCGCAGTTCGCGCGGCGTGCGTCGGCCGGAGGACTATTTCAGGTCCTTGAAATAGATGTCCAGCAGCTCTTTGGCGGCGATGAACGACGAGATCTTGTCGTCCAGCACGCGCTGTTCGTATTCGGCGATGCGCGATTCGACCGCGGGATCGTGGTAGAACGAGTTGCGCAGCACTTCGTTGATCGACTCGTACATCCAGTATTTGTTCTGGCGGTTGCGGTTGTGTCGGAAGTAGCCGTTGGCCTCGATGTGGTCGAGGAACTCTTCGACGCCTTTCCATACCTCTTCCAGTCCCGTTCCGGCTACGGCCGAGCAGGTGTAGACTTTGGGCCGCCAGCCCGATTCCGGCACCGGGAAGAGCCGCAGCGCCCCCTGAAACTGGGTTTTGGCGAGTTCGGCCTTGTGGATGTTTTCGCCGTCGGCCTTGGTGATTACCATGATGTCGGCCATCTCCATGATGCCGCGCTTGATGCCCTGCAGCTCGTCGCCCGCGCCCGAAATCTGCAGCAGCATGAACATGTCGACCATCGAATGTACGGCCGTTTCGGACTGTCCGACGCCCACCGTCTCGATGAAGATCACGTCGAAGCCCGCGGCTTCGCACAGCACGATCGTCTCGCGCGTCTTGCGGGCCACGCCGCCCAGCGATCCCGCCGAGGGCGAAGGGCGGATGAAGACGTCGGGATTGCCCGAAATGCTCTCCATGCGGGTTTTGTCGCCGAGGATCGAGCCGCCGCTGCGTTCCGACGATGGGTCGATGGCCAGCACGGCGAGCTTGTGCCGCAGCGAGGTGACCATGTTGCCGATGGCCTCGATGAAGGTCGATTTGCCGGCTCCCGGGACGCCCGTGATGCCGATGCGGACCGATTTCCCGGCGTGCGGCAGGCAGCGCTCGATGATCTCCTGCGCCTGCGCGTAGTGCGCAGGGTTGTTGGACTCGATGAGCGTGATGGCCTGCGAAAGGGTGGTGATGTTGCCGGCGAGAATGCCCTCGACGTATTGGTCGGTCGAGAGCTTCGGCTTCTTGCGGCGCGTGAAGTAAGGGTTTACGATCGGCTGATCTTCAACGCCTTCGGTGACGTTCAGAGCCGTGTCGTGGTGCATGTCGGCGTACTCTTTTTCGTAATGGTTTATCTTGGTGAAAGACATGTTGTTATTTGCTTGATTTCTCGATGATTTCGGGTGTCAGTTGAAGTGAATTTCCCTGCCAGAGCGCCCTGTTTTTGGAATCGACCAGCACCCCGAACGGAACGTACTGCACGCCGAACGCCGTGAAGATCTTGCCTCCGGCGTCTATTGCCACGGAGATTTGCGGCGATAGGTAGGGTCTGAGCAGGGGGCCTATTTTGTCCTCTTTTTCCTGCGTTATGACAACCACGCGCAGTTTGGTACCCAATTTGTCCGTCATCGCCCGGAGCTGTTTGAGCGACGTGATGCAGGCCGCGTTCGACGACTGGAAGAACTCGACGTAGGTCAGCCGCGGCGTGGCCGCGGGTTTCTGTCCGTCGAGCCATGCCGGGACTTTCAGTTCGGGCACACGCTCGCCCAGAGCGATATTCTGCGCGTCGGCCGCCGCAAAAGGCAGCAGGGCCGCGAAGAGTAAAATAAGCAGTACTTTCTTCATAAGAGCGGACTTATTTTTAGCGAAGATAACAATTATTTGCCACATAGACGAAATTTTTTACTTGGACTTATGAAAATCGGATTCGACGACACCCCGGCCGCACCTGCCGGAACCTATTCCCAACACCTTGCCAGACTTTTGGCCGAGTATGCCCCGGAGCATGAATATATCATTGACGGAAAGCGCTGTAAGGAGTTCGACCTCTACCACGGCTTCCGGCCCGGACTTCCCTTTCCGGTGCTGCTGCGCCGCATACCGTGCGTCATGACGGTCCACAACCTCAATTTCCTGCGCTACCCGCATCTCTATTCGCTGGGCGAGCGGCTGGTGCTGCTGCGCCTGTACCGGCGGATGCTGCGTTCGGCCAGCCGGGTGATTACGGTCAACCGCGACGCGCGGGAGGAGCTTTCGGACCGGCTGCGGATCGACCCCGGCAGGATCGAGGTCGTGATGCCGCTCGCGGCGCGTATGCCGCAGAATCCGCCCGACGGCGCCGAGCTGGAAGGCGTGCGGCGCAAATATGCGCTGCCGCGCGATTTCGTGCTGATGCTGGGGACGGTCGAGCCGCGCCACAATCAGGAGGTGCTGTTCGAGGCGCTGGCCCTGCTCCGGGAGCGGGAGCGCGAGATGCTCGAAACGAGAGGGGCGGAGATGCCGACGGCAGCGGAACGGACTGAGGTGCGGGCTGCGGAGCGAACCGGGGCGCAGGCCGGGGCGGAAACCGGGGCGCGGACCGGGGAACAACCTGCAGGAGGTGCTGCGGAGCGAACCGGGGAGCGGGCAGCCGGACGGAATGCGGAATCGGCTGCGGATGCGGGGGCTTTTGCGGAGACTGTTGCGCGATCCGTGCGGGAGCCGGACGGCGGCGGGGACCTGAAGCCTGAAAATGCAGGCTGGCGGGACAGTGTGGCGTCGGACGGCGTCGGAGGGTACGGCGACGTGGAAGCCGGGGCCGGGTTGGCGATGCGCGGCGTCGGTGAGGACACTCCGGATGCGAACCGGAATACGGTCGCGGAGTTCGCCCCTGCCGGTCGGGAGCGTGTCCGCCCGGCGGACGGGACCGCTCGGAGCGGCGGCGCCGGAACCGACGGAACCGACGAAACCGCCGGAGTCGTTGGAGTCGGCGAAGCCATTGGGGCCGCGGACCGCGGTGCCGACATGTCGGTCGGAGGTGTCTGCCGCAGTGCCCGTACATCCGTCGGAGATGCGGGCCGCGACGTCGGTGTGTCCGTTGCGGATGCGGGACGCAGTGACGCCGCCGTTGCCGCAGGGCGGCGGGGCGGCGACGGAACCGACGGCCGACCCCCGCTGCCGCAGCGCGTCGGAGTTGTGGTGTGCGGCCGCCGTACGGCCTATGCCGACTTCCTGCTGGGCTATGCCCGTGAGCGCCACATGGCCGCGCGGGTGGATTTCATCTACGAACTTTCGCCCGAAGACCTGCCGGCGCTGTTCCGGCTGGCCCGGACTTTCGTCTACCTGCCCGACGCCGAAATCGAGGCTTCGATCGTGCCCGTGGTCGAAGCGCTGAGGGCCGGGCTGCCGATGGTGCTGAGCGATACGCGGCTCAACCGCGAAGCGGCCGGAGACGCCGCCGTTTACGTCGATCCCGAAGCGGTGGGGGAGGTCGCCGCGGCATTGGAAAACGTGCTCTGGGACGAGACCTTCCGCAGCGAAATGCGCCGGCGCGAAGGCCGCCGCGCCGAGCTTTTTTCGGAATACGCCGTCGCCCGCCGTCTGATCGACATTTACAGTTCGTTGTGAAGCGCGCGGCCGGTCCGAAAAGAGACAGATATTCCGAAAAAAATACGATAAAAGGCTTGGGTATTTCGAATTTAATGCCCTATCTTTGTGTTCGTTTTGTAACAGTGCCTTGAAATGACACGGAACATCCACTAACTTAAATTAATATTTTGCTATGAAAGTTTCTCATATCGAGCATCTTGGCATCGCAGTGAAGAGCCTCGATGAAGCAATTCCCTATTGGGAGAACGTTTTGGGCCTGAAGTGCTATGCCGTCGAAGAGGTCGCAGACCAGAAGGTCCGCACGGCGTTCTTCATGCTCGGTCAGACCAAGATCGAACTGCTGGAGCCTACTTCGGAGGAGTCTACCATCGCCAAGTACATCGAAAACCGCGGTGTCGGCATTCATCACATGGCGCTCGCCTGCGAGAATATCGAGGAGCAGCTCGCCGACGCCGAGGCCAAGGGCATCCGCCTGATCGACAAAACCCCGCGCAAGGGCGCCGAGGGCATGACCATCGCCTTCCTGCACCCCAAATCGACGCAGGGCATCCTCACCGAGCTTTGCGAGAATAAGAACAAATAGTGTAAAAAGGAATATTACGGAATCTCCGAATTCCGCCAAAGGCGGAACAGAAGTCCCTCCCTTGGGATGGATTTAGGGTGGGGTCAGACCTGTAAACGCGGCAGCAGGCCGCGGGCGATACCTGCCGGGGAATTCCGGGGTTCGGGAAAATTACAAACCTACATACTTATGAGTGAAATTCAAAACAAAATCAACCAGCTCATCGAGAACCGTGCCACCGCACGTCTCGGAGGCGGTCAGAAGCGTATCGACGCCCAGCATGCCAAGGGCAAGTTCACGGCCCGCGAGCGTATCCAGATGCTGCTCGACGAAGGCTCCTTCGAGGAGTTCGACATGTTCGTGACGCACCGCTGCTATGATTTCGGCATGGACAAGAGCCACACCTTCGGCGACGGCGTCGTGACGGGGTACGGTACGATCGACGGACGTCTGGTCTATGTCTTCGCACAGGACTTTACGGTAACGGCGGGTTCGCTGTCACTGTCGATGTCGGACAAGATCTGCAAGGTGATGGACATGGCGCTGCGCAACGGCGCGCCCTGCATCGGCATCAACGATTCGGGCGGCGCCCGAATTCAGGAGGGTGTCAACGCGCTGGCCGGCTACGCCAACATTTTCCAGCGCAACGTGATGTCGTCGGGCGTGATTCCGCAGATTTCGGCCATCTTCGGTCCCTGCGCCGGCGGCGCCGTCTATTCGCCCGCGCTGACCGACTTCATCATCATGAAGAAGGAGACGTCGAACATGTTCCTCACGGGTCCGAAGGTCGTGAAGACCGTGACGGGCGAGGACGTGACGCAGGAGCAGCTGGGAGGCGCCACGATGCACACCACCAAATCGGGCGTGGCGCAGTTCGCCGTAGATACCGAGGAGGAGGGCATCGCGCTGATCCGCAAGCTCATTTCCTATATGCCGCAGAACAACATGGAGGACGCTCCGCTGGCGGTCTGCACCGACAAGATCACCCGTCTGGAGGATTCGCTCAACGAGATCGTTCCTGACAGCGCCAACAAGCCCTACGACATGTCGGAGGTCATCAAGGCGATCGTCGATAACGGCGAGTATCTGGAGTCGGCTCCCGGCTATGCCAAGAACATCATCACCTGCTTCGCCCGTTTCAACGGCCAGAGCGTGGGCATCGTCGCCAACCAGCCCAAGTTCATGGCCGGCGTGCTCGATATCAATGCCAGCCGCAAGGCCGCGCGCTTCATCCGCTTCTGCGACGCGTTCAACATTCCGATCGTGACCCTCGTGGACGTTCCGGGCTTCCTGCCGGGTACGACGCAGGAGTACGGCGGCGTCATTACCCACGGCGCGAAACTGCTCTTCGCATACTGCGAGGCTACGGTTCCCAAGGTTACCGTTACGCTGCGCAAGGCTTACGGCGGCGCATATATCGTGATGTCGTCGAAGCACATCCGCGGCGACATCAACTACGCATGGCCGACGGCCGAGATCGCCGTGATGGGCGCCAGCGGTGCCGTCGAGGTGCTCTACGGCAAGGAGGTCGCAGCGATCGAATCGCCCGAAGAGAAAGCCAAGTTCGTGGCCGAAAAGGAGAAGGAGTACAACGACAAGTTCTCGAACCCCTACAACGCCGCCCGCTACGGCTATATCGACGACGTGATCGAGCCGCGCAACACGCGTTTCCGCATCATCCGCGCCCTGCAGTCGCTCTCTACCAAACGCCTGCAGAACCCGGCCAAGAAACACTCTAACATTCCGTTGTAGTATGAAGCGTGCGATTTTAACAGCAGGATTGCTCTTCGCGGCTTTGGCTGCTTCGGCCAAAGGCGCCGATACGATCCTCGACAAGGACCCCGTCGGCATCTACGTTACGATCGTTTCGGTGGTGACGGTGCTTTCGGCGCTGATCGTCCTCTTTCTGCTGATCCAGCTTTTCGCCAAAGTCATGGTGAAGAGCGCGCAGAAGAAGGCCGCCAAGTCGAAGACCCGCGGCATGCTGGTCGACGACATGAAGGTCTCGGTGCCTGCGGGCTGCGACAGCGTGGTCAACGGCGAGATCATCGCCGCCATCGCGCTGGCCGTGAAGCTCAACAAGGCCGAGATGCACGACCGTGAGAGCGACGTGATTACTATCAACAAGGTGGCGCGCGTCTACTCGCCGTGGAGCTCGAAAATCCACGGTCTGACCCCGATGCCCGAACGAATCAGAAAATAAATTTAGAGAGCGCTCCGCAAGCCGTCCGAAATCCGCTTTCCGCCGCAGGCATGCCGGCCCCGCCGGGGCGGTCCCGATCGGTGCGAACGCCGGAACCGGGACTGCGGTCCGGAACCGGAAGACGGCGCGGAATTAAACAAACGAATTTTATGAAAGAATACAATTTCAAAATCAACGGTAACGACTACACCGTCGGCATCGAGATTCTCAACGACACCGAGGCCGATGTGATCGTCAACGGCGCCTCCTATTCGGTCGAGGTGCTCGACACGACCGTGAAACCCAGCGTGGCGGCCAAACCTCAGGTGGCGGCCGTTCCCGCTTCGCATCCCGTGCAGCCTTCGACCGTTCCGGTTACGAAGCCTGCCGCAGCGGCTCCCGCGGCTGCAGGCGAGTCGCCCGTGAAAAGCCCGCTGCCGGGCGTCATCCTCGACATCCGGATCAAGGAGGGCGACACGGTGGCCGTCGGCCAGACGCTGGTGGTGCTCGAAGCCATGAAGATGGAGAACAATATCGACAGCGACCGTGCGGGCGTTGTCAAGTCGATCAAAGTCAACCGCGGCGACTCCGTGCTGGAGGGCGACGTGCTCATAACTCTCGGATAGGCGTATGTTAGACTTCCTTTCATCGTCGTTCCTCGGCGAAAGCGTATCCAAGTTCGTGCACGAGACGGGATTTGCGCAGCTCTTCCTGCAGGAGGGCGGCTACAAGTACCTCATCATGATCGCCGTGGGGTGCTTCTTCCTCTATCTCGCCATCAAACACAAGTTCGAGCCTATGCTTCTGGTGCCGATCGGTTTCGGTATCATCATCGGCAATATCCCGATGGTGACCGGCCACGGAATCGGCATCTATGAGGAAGGCTCGGTGCTCAACTACCTCTATTTCGGCGTCCGTTACGGCGTCTACCCGCCGCTGATCTTCCTCGGTGTGGGCGCCATGACCGACTTCTCGTCGCTGATTTCGAACCCCAAGCTGATGCTTATCGGCGCTGCGGCGCAGATCGGTATCTTCGCGGCCTACATGGGCGCTCTGGCGCTCGGATTCCCGGCCAACGAGGCCGGTTCGATCGCCATCATCGGCGGCGCCGACGGTCCTACGGCCATCTTCCTGACGAGCCGTCTGGCTCCGGAGTACATGGGCGCCATCGCTATCTGCGCCTATTCGTACATGGCTCTCGTACCGGTGATCCAGCCGCCCGTGATGCGTCTGCTGACCTCGTCGCGCGAACGCCTTATCAAGATGCGTCCGCCGCGTGCCGTCTCCTCCACCGAGAAGATTCTCTTCCCGATCATCGGCTTCCTGCTGACGACGTTTGTCGTGCCTGATGCGATTCCGCTGCTGGGTATGCTCTTCTTGGGCAACCTTCTGAAGGAGTCGGGCGTGGTGAAGCGTCTGGCCACCACGGCCAGCAACCAGCTGATCGACATCATGACGATCCTGATCGGCATCACGGTGGGAGCTTCGACGCAGGCGTCGGTCTTCCTGACTCCCAAGACGCTGGGTATCTTCGTGCTGGGCGCATGCTCGTTCTTCATCGCCACGATGGGCGGCGTGCTGTTCGTCAAGTTGATGAACCTCTTCCTGAAGGAGGGCAACAAGATCAACCCGCTGATCGGCAATGCGGGCGTTTCGGCCGTTCCTGCCGCCGCGCGCGTGTCGCAGGATATGGGTATCCGCTACGACCGTTCGAACTACCTGCTGATGCACGCCATGGGTCCCAATGTGGCCGGTGTGGTCGGCTCGGCGGTCGCCGCAGGTATTCTGCTCTCGTTCCTCGGATAGGGGATTTCGATATTGACAGGGACGGCTTCGGGGCCGTCCGGTGTAAAAGAGGGTTTCGGGTTGCCGAAGCCCTCTTTTCGTGCGACAAGGCGGAGTCGGAGTTTCGGTGTTCGTGGCCGGAGTTTCGGTGTTCGTGGCCGGAGTTTTCGGTGTGCGGGCCGGGGGTACGGGACGGAGCTGTCTCTTATACACATCTCCG
>ENA-OZGX01000674-OZGX01000674.1-human-gut-metagenome-genome-assembly--contig:-NODE-674-length-15415-cov-4.243815_pt1 | contig 15415 bp, 15 predicted proteins | sample MGYA00244040_ERZ653674 | MGnify/ENA primary metagenome ERZ653674 (study PRJEB26926, sample SAMN06165232) | human gut metagenome | biome: ENVO:00009003; feature: ENVO:2100002; material: ENVO:00002003... | reverse complement strand
TTGGGACTTCTTTTATTCTGCAAGAGAAGTTGAAAATAAGTTTGTTATAAAGTGTTTGATAATACATAAAATAAAACGGCCATTGAAATCCGAATCCACCTGCGGAGACAGACATCAATGTTTTTTTAATTTAATAGATAGATAGAAAAGTTTAAGTAGCCCGCAAAGGTTGCCCATAGTAGATATGGAAGCATCAGATACCCGGCTGATTTTGATATTTGATGGAACAGATTAGCTGTTTTGAAAATCAGTAGCCACAACAGTACAAGCCAGATAAACGCAAACAGGTATAGTTTCAGATTGAAAAAGATAATCGACCAGAAAAAGTTAAATGCAAGCTGTATGCCATATACAGTCAAAGCAGTATCGTTTGGCTTTCCAGACGTAAGCACAAGATACGATGCAATTCCCATAAGGATATACAGTATTGCCCAAACCACCGGGAATAGCCAGCCCGGCGGAGCCAATGCCGGTTTGTTAATTAATTCGAAGGTTTCCATGTTGTTTTGTGTCAGAAGCGCAGATAAGCTGCCGATTGCAAGCGGTATTGCAAGACAGGTAATCAAGTTTTTCCATTGAATTTTCAAAAAATCACCCCCTACTACGGTTATGATTTGATCTGCCTATTTATTCCATCTTATTTGTATTGGAAAAACTGGAATGTATAGTATTTCAGCTGGTGCCAAACAAGCTCTTCATGGAAGAAAGATCAGAAAACAATAGAAAGCCTGTCAAATTAGTAATTTAACGAGGGTGCATTTTCCTCAAATTTATGATATTCTAGGGTAAAACACAGCGACAGAATATGATTTTCAGGAAAAGTGAGGTATTGATTATGAGCAAGGTATTAGTGGCATATTTCAGCGCCAGCGGAGTAACTGCGAAACTGGCAGAACGACTTGCAGAGGCAATCGGAGCAGACTTGCATGAGATTCAGCCGGAGGTTCCTTACACGGAAGCGGATTTGAACTGGATGGATAAAAAGAGCCGCAGCAGTGTGGAAATGAATGACAAGTCTTTCCGACCGGCGGTGGCAAACAAAGTGGAGAACATGGAGCAGTACCAGGTGATTTTCACAGCCTTCCCCATTTGGTGGTACGTTGCCCCGACCATCGTAAACTCGTTTTTGGAGCAGTATGACCTGACCGGCAAGACAATCATTCCGCTGGCTACTTCCGGCAGCAGTGGCATGGGGAATACGAACAAGGAGCTGACAGACTCCTGTCCGGGAGCAGGGCTGAAAGAAGGAAAACGGTTCCCTGCGGATGCCAGTGCGGAAGAACTCAAGGCTTGGGCAGAGGGTTTTGGTATCTGAGTTTAGACAAACAAACTTATCAATATAGCCCCATAAAGTTATCTTTCAGGACAACGAATAATAAGAAATCTATGGTAACATCCTACCCGTAGTGGTAAATTGTTCTACAGGAAAGGGTGCGAAGCATGGAAAGCGAAGTATATGAGAAAGATTACGGAGAGTAATTCCGGGAGAGAAGTGACAAGGCGAAAGGACAGGATTTTTTAGACACACTGAAGAATATCGGATTCTTTCAGGCATATAAAGAAGAAATTTTGAGTTCTGTGACAGGGAGGCGCTGACGCTGCTAAAAGAGATCGCAGAACGGGCGGAGAATGTGACGTTTTCGATTAAGGGCGGGCTGTTGCGGATGACCATATTCATTGGATATTTTGATGAGGCGTATTAAGGATGAGAGCATCTGTCAGTGTGAGGACTGGCGGGTGCTTTTTTCTCACAGGAATGATATGCTGAAAGAAATCAATCAACCGGAGATACGATGTATTATAAAATCGGTGTGATCGGCCCGGATTATTGTGTGCTCAAATTTACAGCGGTCAGGGGAAGATATTACAGCAATTTTAAATCAGAAGATTTTGAAATATAACATTGCATTGTCAATTCCCGTTTGCCGGGAAGCTGAAAACTAATTTTACGGAGGATATATGAATAAAACACTATCTGATATGACATTAGAAGAATTGTGGGAGTTGTTTCCTATTGTTTTGACAGAGCATCAGGATTGTTGGGAAGATTGGTACAAGGAAGAAGCGGAAAGACTTGCTGCTCTTTTGATGAGTAAGAGCATAAAAATTTATCATATTGGCAGCACGGCGATAAAAGGCATATGGGCGAAGCCGATTGTTGATATTTTGCTTGAACTTCCGTTAGATATTTCTTTTGATACCGTAAAGCAGGTTTTGACAGATAACGGCTATCTCTGTATGTCAGAGGGAGAAAAGCGCAAGTCGTTTAATAGAGGATATACAAATAATGGCTTTGACGAAAAGGTATTTCATTTGCATATACGCCGTCAGGGCGATAATGATGAGTTATACTTTCGGGATTACATGAATGACCACACCGAAATTGCAAAAGAATATGAAAAGCTAAAGTTATCTCTTTGGAAAACGTATGAACATGACAGGGATGCTTATACAGCTGCAAAAACAGCCTTTGTTAAACAATATACGGAGTGTGCAAAAAGAAAGTATGGGAATCGGTACCAGGCTTATTAAACATGAATTAGTATGGCGCACTTTATCGTTACAACCGTGTGCAAATGGACACCGTAAAGACTGTGCGTGTTCATCGTTGAAAAGCGTATCGTTTTAGAAAGGAAACCTAACACCGTAGGAGGCTGCAACAGAAAAAATCAGGAGGTAAAAACCATGTATGGTGCATTTATTGGTGATATTGTTGGTTCAAAATATGAATTCAACAATATCAAAACAAAGAGATTTCCATTGTTTTCAAAAGGATGCGATTATACGGATGACACGATTATGACAGTGGCAGTAGCCAAAGCAATCCTTTTAAGCCGCTGTGAGCAATACGAGAATAGCGGAAAAGGAAAAGGCTTTCAGGAATTTCTGGTTAAGGAGATGCAGAATTTTGGAAGAAGATATCCCCATCCAACCGGAGCTTATGGCGGAAGTTTTGCAAAATGGCTTCGGCAGGACTTACCCGGACCCTACGGAAGCTATGGGAATGGCTCTGCAATGCGCGTTTCTCCTTGTGGGTTGGCAGCAGTTACTATAGAGGAAGCCTTGGCATTGGCACGTGCCAGTGCAAGCGTTACCCATAATCACCCGGAGGGCATCAAAGGAGCGGAAGCTGTTTCCACTGCGGTATTTCTGGCAAAAAGCGGAAAAACAAAAACAGAAATCAGGCAGTATATCAGCGAACACTATTATAATCTGGATTTTACACTCGATTCCATACGAGAAACTTATAAATTCGATGGTTCCTGTCAGGGCTCGGTTCCGCAAGCTATCGTTGCCTTTTTGGAATCTGAGAATTTCGAAGATGCTATTCGGAATGTCATTTCAATCGGCGGTGACTGCGATACCACGGGAGCCATAACCGGTTCGATTGCCTGGGTCTATTATGCTGTGCAGACGGGACAGTATGACGGGTGGATTTATAACAGATTTGATTCATCCATGCTGGAAATCAAGGCACAGGCGATGGCATATCTTCCAGAAGAATTTATTGAGATCGCAGACGAATTTCATGAAGTGTGCTGGAAGAGAGCCGGGACCTTTTACCGTGTTGGTGAATGTACCCCTATCTTGAACCAGGACGAATCAAAGAGATATTGTAAATGTTAAAATGTACATTTACAAGAGTTGTGCGGGAACGGAGCATTGAAATGTAAAAACGAATAATGTATATTCTGCGCGGGAATTTGCTGCCGGAACATATCAAATCAGGAGCCGGATTATGATATTTGTGATTAAAGGTACATCAAAAGTGAAAGAATTATTTTCCGACTGGCAGGAAACGATGATTTGGTCCTGCCTTCAGGGGGTTATGGGTCATCTTTATGCTGATTCCATCGATAACCCGAAGTCTGCTATGGCAATCATCGGAGATTTTTGCTTTTTTGCGGGAATACCAAACAGGGAGCTCATTTCTTTTCGGCCTGAATGGTGCAAACAGGATTTCATGATTATGGCATCCTACACGCCGGATTGGTATCCTCATATTGAAAACATCTACGGGAAAGCTGCAAAAAGAGTTACCCGTTATGCAATCAAAAAGGAAGCGGGCATATTTGACCGGGGAAAGCTGGAAATGTATGCGGATATGATTCCGGAAGGCTTTACCTTAAAAATGATTGACAGGGAAACCTATGATAGTTGCCTGAAACAGAACTGGAGCAGAGATTTTGTGTCTCTGTATACAGATTATGAAGAATACAGGGAAATAGGGCTTGGAGTAGTTGCCATGAAAGATGGGAAAATCGTATCCGGTGCGTCTTCCTACAGCAGTTACAGAGAAGGGATTGAGATAGAGATTGATACTAAGAAAGAGTATCGCAGAATGGGGCTTGCCACTGCATGCGGGGCGCGTCTGATTCTGGAATGTCTGGATCGTGGCCTGTATCCGAGCTGGGATGCACAAAATAAATGGTCAGTTTCACTGGCTGAAAAATTGGGCTATCATTTTGAGCATGAGTATGTCGCATATGAAATATTCGGGTATGGAACAATCAGTCAGGACCTTGAATAACTATGGCGGTCGTAGAAGGTAAGTTAAGATCAGGACAAAAGAGAGCACGAATTGTCGGGAAGCCTCTGATGAAAAACGTTATACTGACACCATCATCAAGGAGGTGAGCGGCATGGATTGGATAACAACCATTGAGAATGCAATCAGTTTTATTGAAGAACACATTACCGAAGACCTGACGGTAGGCAGGATAGCCAATGAAGTAAATACATCCGCGTTTTACTTTCAGAAAAGCTTTTCGATGCTGTGCGGATATACCGTGAGTGAGTATATCAGAATGAGGCGATTGTCCCTTGCCGGCAGTGAGCTTCTTTCATCTGATATCAAAGTGATTGATCTGGCAATAAAATATGGTTATGATTCTCCGGACAGTTTTACAAAAGCGTTTACCCGTTTTCATGGATGCACACCGACTGATGTTAGACGGAGTGGAGCAAATTTAAAGTCATTTGCACCGCTGCATATCAAATTAACATTAGACGGAGGTACAGTGATGGAGTACAGAATTGAGAAGAAACCGGCATTTAAAGTAATGGGTGTTTCGAAGATGTTTTCTTATGAATCTGCCAATCAGGATATTCCACAGTTTTGGAAGGAAGCTTTTATGATGGCCGATCCTAAGCCGGTACTTGGGATGTATGGCGTCTGTTTTGATGAGGAGATGGCAGGCAATCAGTTCCGCTATATGATTGCAGACGATTATGCGGCAGAAAATGCAGAGAAAAAGCGTCTTGATGTTCATGAAATACCAGAGCATTTATGGGCAGTGTTTCCCTGTAAGGGACCGATGCCGCTTCCTTTGCAGGAGGTAAACAGAAGGATTTTTTCAGAATGGCTTCCTGCAAGCGGTTATGAAATTGCGGAAGGATATAATATTGAGTATTACAGCGATCCTGCCAATTTCAAGATGGGAACGCAGGACCCGGAATATTATACAGAGGTCTGGATTCCGGTGAAGGAACGATAAAGAGAGAGCAAGCAACCCCTGGCGCAATACCGCCAGGGTGACTTGCTCCTTTTTTGTGAATATCAATGCCAACGCAATGAATCATGTTTCTTATGGCAACTCATGTAAGATTATGTGCAGCTTGCGTCATCGGGTATTGCAGGATTGATGATGCCTTGCTAACTTAGAATTATCAGATAATTCAGGAGGCAAAACATGATAGAGTGTCAGAATGTATGTAAGAGTTTTGACAAAAAAATTGTTCTGAACAGCATTAATTTTCATATTCCGGATGGAGAAATATTTGGATTATTGGGTCCGTCCGAAGCAGGAAAAACTACTTTAATAAAAATTCTTACCGGTCAGCTTGCTTATGATAGTGGCTCTATAAAGATTTTAAATAAAAGAGTAGAAAAGCTTACAGGAGAAGATAAAAAGAAAATCGGAATCATGATGGATCAGTTTGGTGTTTATGAGAGACTGTCATGTGCTGATAATCTTAAAATATATGCGGATATCTATGGGATTGGTCATACTCGAGTAAAAGAAATATTAGATCTGGTTGGGTTGTCTGACGCATATAACAAAGCAGCGTCAAATTTATCAAAAGGAATGCGTGTAAGGCTTCAACTGGCCCGGGTATTTATGCATTCACCTGAGATAATCTTTTTGGATGAACCGACCAGCGGGCTGGATCCTCAGTCAATGAGAGCCATCCACAAGATGATTCTTGATAAGAAAAAAGAAGGGTGCACAATATTTCTTACAACCCATAACATGGAAGAAGCCGCAGCATTGTGTGACACAGCAGCACTTTTAAATGAGGGCAGAATTGTAGAAAGCGGTGAGCCTGAAGCAATCTGCCGAAAATACAATCATCAGAAAAAAATAATACTGCATTTATCTGATGGTGAAGATATGGAATTACCACATGGAAAAGAATCTGCTGATAAAATAAGCATGCTTTTAAAAGCGGAGAAAATTGAAACCATTCGATCATCGGAACCGACACTGGAAACAGTATTTCTGGAACTTACAGGAAGAGACTTGCAGGAGGATAGATAAATGCGAAATGTCATGATCATAATAAAGAAACAGTTGAAGGATACGATTAAAAACAAGACAATATTAATCCAGTTTATTTTATTTCCTATGATGACGCTGATTATGGAAAATGCGATGAATCTTGATGGAATGCCTGAATTGTTCTTCACAAAATTATTTTCTGTGATGTATATCGGTATGGCACCGATTACTTCTGTGGCTGCAATCATTTCGGAGGAAAAGGAGAAGAATACACTGAGGGTACTGATGATGGCAAATGTAAAGCCATGGCAGTATTTGATAGGAGTTGGCATTTATGTCTGGGGAATCTGCATGGCAGGAGCAGGTGTGATGGCTGCCGGTCTTAGTGAAAATAATATTGTATCTTATTTGTGTGTAATGGGAATTGGATTTGTGATATCTATCATAGCAGGTGCTTGTATCGGTATGTTTGCGAAAAACCAAATGGCGGCAACGTCTATTGCCATGCCGGTAATGATGATTCTTGCGTTTGCCCCGATGCTAGCTATGTTCAATGAAAGAATAAATAAAGCAGCACAGTTCTTTTATACCGAGCAGTTAAAGGAAATTTTGGATAGCATGTCTTTAGATCATGTTACCGGAAGAACCGCAGGAATTATTATGATGAATGCAGTGATGCTGATCGTACTGTTTTTCATTGTTTATAAAAGAAAAGGATTGGAATAAATGAAGATAGAGATCGATATCGATGACAGATATCCGGATACAGAGGTGACAATTAAAGCTCCAAGACTTACTTCGGATATTGAAAAAATGATTTCGCTGATACGGATGGTTACTATGCAGATTGCAGTGAAACGTAATGATGAGACATATCTGTTAGATATAGAGAAAATATTATATATAGAGGGTGTTGAACGTAATACTTTTATCTATACAACAGATTCGATGTATGAATCAAAGTTGAAGCTCTATGAAATTGAACAGGAGCTTTTAGAACAGGATTTTATTCGTGTCAGTAAACAGAACCTTATCAATCTGAAAAAGGTTAAAAGTCTGAAAGCAGACATTAATAGAAAAATTCGCGTGACATTACAAAATGACGAGCAGATCATAGTATCCCGTATGTATGCGGATGAGCTTAGAAAGAGATTGGGAGTTAAGTGATGGAAGAGAATAAAACTTTTTTTAATTATGTCAGTCAGGTATTTGCAACTTTTGGCATGATTGTGTTGATTTTTATGATATTGAGTATGGTTGTCGGGAATCTTGTAATCGGGTATTCATCGTTATTTGAACTGGGAAATCAGGGACTTTCGATTGCAACTCTTATGCAGTTACTTCTCTTGTCAATTTTGATATCCGCAGGGCAGATCATCTTTCTTACGGATAGGTGGATTAAAAATATATCCTTACTTTTAAGAGATATCATTTTTTTTGTTGTTGTTATTGCTGCAGTTATTTTATTTATTGTCATTTTTGACTGGTTTCCTGTAAATGATGGAAAGGCCTGGGTTAGTTTTGTATTGTCGTTTTCAGTATGTACAACGATAGGTGTGATTATGAGCAGATTAAAAGAAAAGTCTGAAAATAAAAAGATGGCGCAGGCTTTGGAAAAATACAGAAAAGATGGTTGATTATATCTATTAGTAAAATAGGCGTATGCACTCTGTTATGGGCGCATATGCCTTTTCCATTTCTGATTTCGGAAAATCTATCCGCAAAAGTAAAACTATGGTACAATTGCAAGTAGTAGAGGAGAGAAGAAAATGCTTTATTTTCATTTAAATACAGATAATTTTATTGCCCCCATAATTAATGGGGAAAAAAATAACATAGGGACTATAGAAACATTCTTTTTTAATGATGTATTTTCTTCCTTATCAGATGCAAAAGCATATAGCGGTAGCTGGTCAGAAGACCCTCTTTTTGCTGATGTGGTGGTACTTAAAGGAAGAAAATGGTTATTAACTTCTGTTGATGATGAAAGTGTTAAAACAACAATCACGGATATAGTTGCACTAATGGAGAAAGCACATTTCGTTAAAATTTCTCATATTGGGAAATCACTAAATGAGATGGGGCTTCATTATGACTATGTGGTTAACATTTCCAATAAAAAAGCAAATTCAGCGTGGATGGATTATATAGCAGAAGATAACTTGCAATATATTAAGGAGTCAGTTGGAAATCGCACGATGACTTTATCTGAAAAAATAGAGTTTTTGTCTTCTGAACTGCTAAATATTAAAAGTAAAGGAAATCAGTTAACAATTGTCGATCCATATATTTTCCCTAAAAAGCACGATGCAGATTATGAAGATTTATTTTTGGGGATTATAAAAAAGGCAGGGGTATCAAATGTAAAGGTAATTACAGATTTATCAAAATGTGAAGCTAATATACGACAGTCTATTGAAGCTAAAATGCCGGTATCAATGCTTGTTTATAATTCCCATAATTTGCACGATCGTTGGTGGATAATTGAGAGTGAAAAAACAGCTATCCTATGTGGTTCATCTTTGAATGGAATTGGCAAGGGAAAGCTTGCAACTATTATGCCATTGCCTAAAAATGATGTTGAAAAAATTATTAGTGATATAATTACCATATCTCAAAAAACATTATGAAGATACAATATTTTTGCAAAAAGCATCTGAATCCCAGGAACTTTTTGCACCCATTTTTACAGAGGGGCTGCTTATGCGAAATTACCTGTAGGGGAAGAAAATCATGGTTTGGACATTCATGGGCAACAGTTGAATATACCAGGCGTTCCGGGAACACGGAGATCGGATAGATACGAGTGGGGCGCAGGATATGTTCCTTATATTACGATGGAATGGTGGTGTTTACTGCGTATGGAAATTTGTAAAGAATTGAGGTATAATTTTGATACTGGAAGTGTCCGGCAAATCGAAATTTGATATAAGGAGATTGCAATAGAATCATATAAAAACAATTATCTATAATTTAGAAAAATGTTACTAAATGGGAAAAACCAAAGAAGATAGCATCAAATCAAGAACTTGAAAATGCAGAAGCACGATATTGCTAATATGGTTGGTATTTTACCTGATACTGGATAATCAAATTCCAATTGACTAAATTGAAGATACAAACCTGCTTGACTATTTGGAAAGAAATCTTATTCCTGCTGGGAAAAAAATAGTTCATGATTTTTCCAATATTACGAGCAAGATGATTTGTAGAGAGTAGAAGGAGATTTGTATGAGCAATATACAAGACAGAGAATTATGGTCTTTTCTAAGTGAAAAAAGCAGGTTCATCGAAACAACGATAGATACTTTGGCACGTAAAAGAACTGGGAGTTACTATACAGATTTACAATTAACTGATGCCATGATGGGAGAGTTAGTTGAGAACTTAAAAAAAAGTAATAAAAGGATCGTTGAATATCGTTTTTTTGAACCCTGTGTCGGTACAGGAAACTTCGTTTTTTCATACATAAGAGCAGTGAAGGATACGGGAATAGACAATGAAGAAGCAGTGATCCTGTTAAATAATATTTATGTTGCAGATGTAAACAAAGAAGCACTTGCTGGATATAAAGAATTACTAAAAAGATTGACATCATTATACTGGAATATAGAATTATCAGATACTTATTTTTCTGAACATATGGGAACCGGATTGTTAGTTGATGTCACTGCAGCAACATTGGAATATATCAGTATAAACGATGTGTTTCCCGCAGAGGTTGTGAAAGATGGATTTGATATAGTGGCAACTAATCCGCCGTTTAAAAATTTGAAAGCTGAAAGAAATCAATATAGCAGCGAAGAGGAATACGATCATGACAAAGGCAAGTACTCCGCAATATCTCAAATCGTATCAAAGAGATTCCATTATTCTACAGATGGAGTTCTGAATCTCTATAAATTATTTGTTGAAGAGATCATCGATCGTTATGCAAATAAAGAAGCATATGTTAGCTTGCTTGTCCCCGCATCAATCATGTCTAATAAAACGTGTATGAAATTAAGAACACATATGCTTAAAAACACAAGAATGATTTCTGTAAAAGTTATAGGGGAAGGAAGCGGGTTTATTGATGCACAACAGGCATTGACTGCAATTCTTTTACAGAAAGGCTATAAAACAAAAACGATCAATGTTACCAGGGACTTTTGTGGCAAACCAACGGATACTGCTGATGTATCGATTTATGACATTATTAACGAGAATACAGGAAATGCAATAATAGCGGTATCAGCTCAGGAATACGGTATATTAAAAAAATTAAGGCGCTTCCCGGTCGTTAAGGATTTGGACTTTGTGATCAATTTGCGTGGTGAACTTGATCTGACAACAAATAAATGCAATATTGTTGAATCAGATACAGGATATCCCTTGCTGAGAGGTAGAAATATCGGATATTATAATCTTTTGCCTTCTTGTGAAAAAGAGTATGTGTCAGAAAAATTTGTATCCAACACAAAGAAAAAATATTATATTGAACAAGATAGAATTATTTGCCAGCAAATTGCAAACATGAATAAAGAGCGAAGAGTTACATTTGCTTTTGCTCCCAAGAATTATGTATTAGGAAACTCGTGTAATTTTATTTCAATCACAGAGAACCGATACGGGATAGATATTTATGCTCTTCTTGGATTGTTTAATACCAAAATAATCAATTGGCTGTTTAAACTTACGAGCAGCAATAATCATGTGAACAATTATGAAATAGATCGTTTTCCAATTCCAGTAGGGTCGCCTGAACTTATGTCTATTTCAAAACTTGCAAAACAGTATCTGGAAGAGGGTAATGAGAAAATTATTGATAAAATAGAATTATTGGCGGAAAAAGCCTATGGAATCGTCGGGTCAGTTGAGAAACAGACAATAAATGAGAAAAGATATATTGGCGAATATGTCAATGCGATAAGGTACATAATCCCAAACATTACCGAGAAAGAAGCACATCGGATACTGCAGGGGGCAATAGGGATTGAAGATTATCTTAGGGGAATGAGTAAGTTTGATACCAATGTTGCAAAAGGAATAACAATAAAGTTTAAGACATTATATCAGGGGTTCCTTCTCAACCATACAACTTTTAAACTGAGTGATTTGGATCTTGAGATGATAAAGGCTGTTCCGCAGGGAGGCAGTTGGAAGGATATTCCTATGGAAACTGTTGAAAAATCTAAAAGGCTAAAGAAGATCGTTCAGACGGGAGGAAGAACTACTCTGTATGGAAGAATTGATTATGAAAAACCCAGTTATACGATAACCACATATTTCAATAGACCAGGAAACGGAACCTATGTACATCCGATTCATGAGAGAGTGTTATCAGTAAGGGAAGCAGCAAGATTTCAAGCCTTTCAAGACGATTACTACTTTTTTGGAAATAAAACACAGCATTTAAAGCAGGTGGGCAATGCTGTCCCGACATTGCTTGCTTACCAGATTGGAAAGCGTATAAGGGATATTACCGGCTGTTCAAAATCAATAGATTTGTTCTGTGGTGCAGGAGGAATGACTGCTGGTTTTAAGGCGGCTGGAATAGAGTCACTATTAAGCAATGATATCGAAGAAAGTGCTTGTACAACTTTAAAAATAAATAATCCGGAGATTAACGTGCTTTGCGGTGATATAACAAAGCCAGAAACAAAAGATGCAATAGAAAAAGCCGCAAAAGAAGGTAATGCAGATATTATTTGCGGAGGCCCACCTTGCCAGGGATTTTCCATGGCAGGATTTAGGGCAGATGATGATCCGAGAAATCAGCTTTTTAGAGAATTTGTTGATGTTGTAAAAAGGGTAAATCCTAAAGTGATTGTTTTTGAGAATGTAGAAGGACTTCTTAGCTACAAAGGTGGCAAAACATACCGAGAAGTACATAGCCTTTTCGCTGAATTAGGCTATAATACCGAGGGCCGGACGCTGCTGGCAAGTGCCTACGCAGTACCGCAAAGGCGGAAAAGAGTAATCATTATATGTACAAAAAATGATTTAAAAATATCCCCCTCAGATCTTTTCCCGATTCCGATAACACCGGAAGAAAGAGATCAAGTGACGGCGAGAGAAACAATAGAAGATTTAGAAACTGTGGAATGCGGAGAAAATGCTAAATATGCTGATGTTAGTGAATCTGAAATACTTAGATTTTTCAAAGGAGAGTTATCGTATGAAGAATACATAAAAAGAAATACTCCATTGGAAGATATAGCGCCCAGGCCGGAATATGAGCAGTTAAGTCTGATGGATTTAATATAACAAAAGAAACAGGGAAACTATTCGTTTGGAATGGTTCCCCTGCTCTTTTTTATAAGGAATCAATGATTCTTTGTTCAATTTTTTCGACCAGACAGACAACTGAATTCTTGCATTGAGAAGTGTGAAAAGACATTTCGATGGTTGAACATATATTATTTAATATAGCCATTTCAGATGCAGTTAAATCGTGTTTATTATTGCGATTGTTTTTCTCGCTGTAATCATAAACAGATTCAATTGCAATTCGTCTGTAACGATAAGTTTCATTCTGATTCCTGTCAGTGTAGTGCCTTGGTTCCTGAGAAATGATTTCTCCTCTTTCATTGAACTTGTAAGAGTACTTAAAGTAATCATAATTTGGTTCTAAGAAAGCACTGACAAGAAAATCTTCTCCGTTAATTGGACAAGTTTCAAGTATGGTACGTAATATGAACATAAAGTTAGCCATATTCTGTTTTAGCGCATCGCGATAGATAGTTGGTACTTTATCAGGATATTTTAAATAATTAGTTCTTATAAATTCCCAAATCAATTTGGATTGCCATGACATTGGATATATTCCTGTGCGTTTTTCGGTTTCAATAATGCTTTTTATATCAACAATCTGTAATCGATCTCTTTTGGATGAATTATCTCCGCCTGGCATTGGCCGCAAATATCTGGGGTCATGTACAAAACCAAGCGAGATTGGACCAATGTGGTCTGCAGAAGTGCCGTCAAAGAAACTGCTGCCCATAAACTGATTTGCAGCATGAATATTTCCGTCACTCCAATATTCGTATGCTCGTCGATCTTTAGTGTAAGACTTCAAGTTTTCCTTTGAACGGCCTTTGTCTTGAGTAGCTCTACAGCAGCGGTTATATGTATGGAAACCATCATATCGGTCCGGAAAATTGGACATTGCGCCGGGGCCAAGACATTTTTTATTACCTTTACGGCAAGCATATTCTAATGCAGCAATGATTTCATCTTTGTTAGCTTTTCGCGCATCCAGGTCTAAACCGCCTTTACAAATAAGAAATGCAGCGATATCTGATTTGCACATCCCGCGATTCATGAGTTCATCCCAAATATCACTAATGTGATCACGGTCTGAAAAGTCAGAGTGGAACGTCTTATTTAATGATTTCAGAAAGTTAGCATTAGGATAGTGATAATATAATGACATTTCCTTTCCGCAAATTTGACATACTTTCCATTTCGTAGGATGGATTTCAAGCATAACATCTGCATACATTCCTGGATAGGTTTCGTGTTGCTCTATGAAACCAAGTTCCTGAGCTTTATTGATACACCAATTAATACGTTGCTGTCCGATTTTAGATTTGGCTGTAGTTATCCAGCCATAGGACCCATCGGTTTTTTTCCTGATAGGTAATCCTTTGTAGTTTGGGCTTTTGACGATTGAATCCATATATTTTAGAAATTTTGGATGCCATTGTTTTTCATCCTGGGCCATTTTAAGTCCTCCGGTCTGTATAAATAAAATCCGTTCACGGTACATAAATCGTGCTGCTATCGGATTTTTAATACTATATCATAAAATTATGGGTATTTCCATATTTTTCCATCTGAACTATGGAGGGAAAAATGGAGATCTTTTTCGGTGCTATTTTTATGCCCGTTCTCATATGATGAAAGGAGTATGGAAGTAACAGAAACGGGGGATTTTTTTGAACGAAAAAGCGTTAGAGGTCTTAGAGCAATATGATTTGGAGGTTCTTCGTACATGGAAAGGCAGAGGGGTCTATTTCTGCGAAACATCCAAAGGTTTACATATGTTGAAAGAACATCGGGGATCGGAGGAAAAGTTAGAAAAGCTTTGGCAATTGCTCGCATCGCTGCAGGATGTGCAGTTTTTTAAAACAGATCTCCCTGTACGTACTGTAGAAGGTAATTTTCTTGTAAAGGACAGTGACGAGATCACCTATCTTTTAAAGGCGTGGCGGGATGGCCGGGAATGTGATCCAAGGAGTGAGCTGGATGTATGCCGCTGTATGGAGGGACTTGCAATCTTTCATACAGCGGCAAAGGAAATCTGGGAATTTACAGATTCGGAAGAGCGGACAAAATATGAGGGTACAGACCTGGTAACAGAAATGGAGAAGCGTACCCGGGAATTGAAAAAGGTGCAGAGCTTTATACGGAAAAAACAGAAAAAAAGCTTACTTCAAAAACGATCAAAAGCACTTCTACCAAGGCATCAAAGGAAGTTAAGAAAAAAAGCACACCAACTCCTCAAAAGGGAAAAACAGGAAATCGAACAAAAAAAGAAATTGATAACCATTCTCAAAACATAGAGCAAATAAAAGAAACGACTTCAATCATCATTGAAAATCCAACAAAAGATCCAGAATTTTTAATTAAGTTATTTAAGCTAATCACGACACCAAAAAAAGCCACAAAAACGAGAACAAAAAAAGCTACTACAACAAAGAAAAGTTCTGTTTCTCGTAAAAAGAAAAAAGAAGAAGCTGTTTCCCCTATTTTCGAATATTACGATCTACCATATCGTTATAACGAAACCGTTGTAAAATTATTGGCACAAACACCAAATATCCTATTTGTTTATTGGGATATTTCAGATCAAGACCGACAACATTTTATTGAACAATATGGGGACTGTCTCTTATACACATCTGACGCTGCCGACGATAAGGCTC
>ENA-OZGX01000665-OZGX01000665.1-human-gut-metagenome-genome-assembly--contig:-NODE-665-length-15605-cov-18.991318_pt1 | contig 15605 bp, 20 predicted proteins | sample MGYA00244040_ERZ653674 | MGnify/ENA primary metagenome ERZ653674 (study PRJEB26926, sample SAMN06165232) | human gut metagenome | biome: ENVO:00009003; feature: ENVO:2100002; material: ENVO:00002003... | reverse complement strand
ACCCAGTCCTGCGCCAAAGCCTTCACCCAGCCCAAGCCCCACGCCTGTTCCCAGCCCTTCACCCACACCAACTCCTGAACCGACATCAACGCCGGAAGTCTCGCAGAAGCCCGCGCCCAGCCCAAGTCCTGCTCCGACGCCGACGGCTGCACCCAGCCCTGCGCCCACGCCCACGCCTACGCCCTACCCTGACTGGATGTTCGCACCGACCCCGGCGTCCATACCCTATATCAGCCCCACTCCTGCTCCAACGGCTGCCCCCGACCCCGGGACGGACAGTTCCCAGGCAGACCAGGCGGGGGACGGTACGGAGCCCGACGCCAACGGGACCACCGGGCAGGATGTGGCGGAGCTTGCCCAGCAGTATCTGGGCTACAGCTATGTATGGGGCGGCGAGAGCCCGGAGGACGGCTTTGACTGCTCCGGCTTTGTCTATTATGTATATCAGCAGTTCGGCTATGAACTGAGCCGCACCGCTGACACCCAGTCCGGAGACGGCAGCCATGTAGACGCTGACGCTCTGGAGCCGGGGGATGTGCTCTGCTTTTATAAGGGCGGCGGCATAGGCCATTCCGGAATATATATCGGCGACGGCAATTATATCCACTCCCAGGACTCGGAAACCGGCGTCATCATTTCGCCCCTAAGCGAACGCAAGGGCGGCTTTGAAGCCCGGCGTATATTGAAATAATGGTGCTAAACCTGATAGTTTCGCAAAGCGAAACTATCAAATCTGCCGTCATTGTCGGTTGCCGCGCAGGCGGCAAGCCAATGGGCTTTAAATCGAAAAATAGTTGCGCAGCTACTACTTTTTATTACTGCGCAATTCTTTTCTTTGAGAAGTATAGTACCAGCTTAAAGAAGCGTCTCACCGGTGAAAAAATTCCGAAAAAATCTTCGGAAAATAATTGCTTTCTTGGCCGACTTGATATAATATAATTCTGTTTTAGCCGCCCGTCCGGAAGGCCCTTTGGGCTGTATTCCAGCCACAGCACAGCGGCCTTTTTCCCCAGGGCAGGCAAGGTATATTTTCGGCGCAGGCAACACCGGGCTGCCGGTTTTGCATATATAATTTTTTACAGTTTCTTAGGAGGAAAAATATATGGATAATCTCCGTCCTGAAACCATGGAGCGCATAACAAGCCCCCAGCTTGCCCAGGCGTTCATTGAAGAACAAATTGCTGCCGTCCGCGAACAGGTAGGTGATAAGAAGGTTCTCCTGGCCCTGTCCGGCGGAGTGGATTCCTCTGTTGTGGCCGCCCTGCTTATCAAGGCCGTCGGCAAACAGCTTACCTGCGTCCACGTAAACCATGGCCTTATGCGCAAAGGCGAGAGCGAAGACGTTATCAGAGTGTTCGGCCAGGAGCTGGACGCGAACCTGATATATGTGGATGCTGCCGACCGCTATCTGGAACTGCTTAAAGGCGTTGCAGATCCCGAACGGAAGCGCAAGATAATCGGCGAGGAGTTCATCAAGATTTTTGATGAGGAGGCAAACAAGCTCTCCGGCATATCTTTCCTGGCCCAGGGTACTATTTATCCCGATATTCTTGAGTCCAAGGGTGTCAAGGCCCACCATAACGTAGGCGGTCTGCCCGAGGAGATGGATATGGAGCTGGTTGAGCCCCTCAAGCTGCTGTTCAAGGATGAGGTCCGTGTTGTAGGTGAGGCGCTGGGTCTGCCCCATGCCATGGTCTATCGTCAGCCCTTCCCCGGCCCCGGCCTGGGCGTCCGCTGTCTGGGCGCAATCACCCGTGACCGTCTGAACGCACTGCGGGAGGCCGACGCTATCCTGCGGGAGGAGTTTGACAACTGCGGTCTGGCCGAAAAGGTCTGGCAATATTTCGTCGCCGTGCCCGATATGAAGAGCGTTGGCGTCCGCGACGGCAAGAGGTATGAGGGCTGGCCCGCAATTATTCGCGCCGTCAACACCGTAGACGCAATGACCGCCACCATCGAGGAGATCCCCTACCCTGTTCTGCACAAAATAACCAACCGCATCCTCGCCGAAGTGGAGGGTATCAACCGTGTGTGCATGGACCTGACCCCCAAACCGGTGGGAACCATCGAATGGGAATAAAACGAAACACCGCAAAAACCCAGTATTTATGCGGGCTTGCGGCGTTTCAAGAAGTCTTTTGATAACAATTTGATAACAGCCATACAAGAGCCATTATTCTTGTAGCCCAGTGGTTTACGGGTTACAGAATGATAAAAGGCGGCTTGTATGGCGAAAGAAATCCATATTAGAAAGCCCTTAGCTGTGGGTAATAACTCATAGCTAAGGGCTTTTTGTCGTTCTTATTCATCTTTTTTGAGCTTGTCCTGAAACGCCTCCACCAGCGTATCGCTTAACTCCTGCGAAGGCACTTTCGCCCAGAGCTGCGAGGTATCGTATTTCGGATAGTAGTAACGCCAGTTGTTGTATTCTTCCCTGCTGATTTCCTCGGAAGATAGCTTGTCCGCCTGCTCTTTCCAAGCACAGAGCATTTTTGATAGCTCGGCAGCGTCCTTGCCTTTGTCCTTATTGACTTTCAGACAGACTTCTCCGTCTGCTTCGCTGACAGTAAGACCGTAAATATCTTCAAGGGTAAATAAGGTGTGCATAAGACCGATGTAGCTGTCAATGTCGGGAACATCAAGAGCCTGCGGGGAAACATCAAGCACCTGCGCCAATGCAGCCGTTAAGTCTGCTTTTGGTTTTCGGGAGCCTGTTTCATATTGCGCCAATCGCACATCGGCGCTTCGTTCGGGAAAACCGACAGCCGTACCAAGATATTTTTGCGTCATGCCACGCAGAAGCCTGAAAAAATGGATTCTCTCACCAATAGCCATAGTGTTATCGCTCCTTGCTTTATGTAGTGTATTTAGTATAGCAGATATGTTTAGTAAAAGTCAAGAGAAAACGAAACAAAAAAGTTTAATATTTTCTCGCAAACCGCTTGACAAAAGCAAATATGCTTAGTATAATGAAATGGAATTAAGCAAATAAGTTTAATTAAATATCCGTCGTGCGTCACGGTAATGGCGTACCCGCCCGGGCAAATCGGAAGGCGGCAAGAAAGTATTCCGACACGAAATAAATGAAACTAAAAACAGAAGGGAAGGTGATGTATATGGAAAACAGGTTTATCCGTGCCGACGATGTGGCGCAGGAACTGAATGTATCCAAGCCCTATGCCTATAAGCTCATCAGGAAGCTGAACGAGGAACTGAAAGCGAAGGGATTTATTACGATTGCGGGGCGTGTCAACCGCCAGTATTTTTATGAAAGGCTCTACGGAGCCGGAAAGGAGAAGGAATAATGCCGGTATTTAAAAATGAGGACAACGGTACTTGGTATGTGATGGCAAGGTATGTGAACTGGAAAGGCGAGCGCAAGCAGAAATGCAAGCGTGGCTTTGCCACAAAGAAAGAAGCGCAGGAATGGGAGCGAATGTTCCAGTTGCAGAACTCATCTGACCTTGATATGAGCTTTGAGGCTTTTACGGAGCTGTATATCCGAGATGTGAAAAACCGTCTGAAGGAAAACACTTGGCTGACGAAGGAGCATATTATCCGCACGAAGATACTGCCCTTTTTCGGCAAGCTAAAAATCAGCGAGATTTCTACAAAAGAAATCATCACTTGGCAGAATGAAATGCTTGCCTATCGTGACGAGAAGAAAAAACCGTACTCACAGACTTATCTGAAGACGCTGCACAATCAGCTTTCCGCTATCTTCAACCATGCTGTGCGTTACTACGAGCTGCGTTCCAATCCCGCCGCAAAGGTGGGAAATATGGGAAGCGAGGAACACAGGGAAATGCTGTTCTGGACGAAAGAGGAATACAAGAAGTTTGCCTTTGAGATGATGGACAAGCCCGTTTCCTTTTACGCCTTTGAAATGCTCTACTGGTGCGGTATCCGTGAGGGCGAGCTGCTGGCGCTGACTCCTTCGGACTTCGACTTTGACAAGGAAACGGTCACGATCAACAAATCCTATCAGCGTTTGCACGGGGAAGATGTGATTACTACGCCGAAAACAAAGAAAAGCAACCGTACCATTAAAATGCCGCATTTTCTCTGTGAGGAAATGCAGGAATATCTCGGTATGCTCTACGGACTCAAAAAGAAAGACCGTATCTTTACAGTAACGAAAAGCTATCTTCATCACGAGATGGACAGAGGTGCAAAAGCCGCAGGCGTGAAGCGTATCCGTATTCATGACCTTCGTCACAGCCATATCAGTTTGCTGATCGATATGGGATTTTCGGCGGTGGCGATTGCCGACCGTGTAGGACACGAAAGCATTGAAATCACTTATCAGTACGCTCATCTGTTCCCGTCCAAACAGACGGAAATGGCGAAGCGATTAGACGATTTAGGGAAAGGAGATTTTGAAAATGTCAGCTAAGAACAGAGACAACAAAAACCGTTGGAGAAATATCACGGTGGGATTTCGGGTATCGCCCGAAGAAAATGAACGCATTAACAAAGCGGTCGCCTTATCGGGACTGCCGAAGCAGGAATACTGCTACCGTCGCTGTCTCAATCAGGATGTGGTGGTGCAGGGCAATCCGAGGGTGTATAAGGCTCTGAAGCAGGAGCTTTCCGCCGTCCTTACGGAGTTACAGAGGATTGAAGTGGGAAATGGTGTAGATGAGGAACTACTCAATGTCATTGAGCTGATTTCCGTCATTCTCGGCGGCTTGAAAGGAGAGGAACAGAATGAATAAGCAAAAAGAAATGACCGCCCGAACATCATCTGTTGGCGCAGATGAAAGGCAGTCACTCCATGTAACCAATAATAGTATAACCAATCAAGGCAGAAATATCAATGCTTTTCTTCTGGAAGGCGGTGACAGGAATGGCTGAACTGAAAATCATCAGTATGGACGAAGTACAGAGCAAGGAAGTAAATTGGCTCTGGTATCCATATATTCCATACGGGAAAATCACAATCATTCAGGGCGATCCCGGCGAGGGCAAAACAACTTTGGCGTTAAGACTGGCGGCGCTTCTCTCGAAAGGAGAGCCGCTGCCCTACGATGATGCCAAGCGTGAGCCTGTTAAGATTATCTATCAAACTGCCGAGGACGGACTGGAAGATACCATCAAGCCGAGACTGGAATCCGCTGAGGCAGACTGTACGCAAATTAAAGTCATAGATGAATCGGAAGCTGCACTCAGTATGCTGGATGAACGAATTGAAAAAGCAATTATAGAAGTCGGTGCAAGGGCGGTAATCCTTGATCCGATTCAGGCGTATGTTGGTGCGAATATCAATATGAACAACGCTAACGAAGTCCGTAATGTGATGGCACAGCTCGGACGAGTCGCAGAAAAATATGACTGTTCTATTTTGCTTGTTGGTCATATGAACAAAGGCAGCGGAAATAAATCTTCCTACCGTGGACTTGGTTCGATTGACTTTCAGGCTTCGGCGAGAAGTGTTCTGATTGTCGGGAGAATTAAAGACAATCCACAGGTCAGAGTGATGGTACAGGACAAATCCTCCCTTGCTCCAGAGGGCGAAGCGATTGCTTTTGAGCTGGACAGGGAAAACGGATTTCGCTGGCTCGGTCATTACGATATATCAGTGGACGATTTACTCAGCGGGATTCCAAAAGAAAAGAAATCCGAGCAAGCGGAAAATCTTATCCTTGAATATCTTTCAAAGGGGAGATATCCGCAGAAAGAATTGGTAAAGAAAGCACAGGCGATGGGTATTTCGAAGCGTGTGCTGGATGAGGCAAAGAAAGCGCTGAATGTCCAATCGGTTAGGGAAGGCAGTCAGTGGTACTGGCAGCTTCCCGAAAAAATGGAGTGAGTTTTTTCAAGGTTGCAACATTGCAAAAGCTAGCACATCTGCAACCTTGCAATGTTCCTTTTTCGGGAAGTGATAAAGTTTGGACGGGGTTGCAAGGGTGTCCTTTTCAAAGGACAGCCCTTACGGGGGAGTTGTCCGCAGACAACGGGGCAACGCCCCATAACCCCCTCGGAGAGCGCAATAGCAGCTTTTGATGGCAGTAGGCTGTCAAAAGTGCTTTTGCGTTACTCTTGGCAAGAGTAACAGAACCGAGGAAGAACGATTTTTAAGAGATTGGAGGTGTAATTTATGCAAAGAACGATCAGCGCAATGGTCGGAAAAGGCTCAGTCAACCACAACAGCCGCAAATTCAAAGCGGAGAATGTAGACGGCAACCGCACTCATCTCAATATAGATTACTGCAACGAGCCGATAAGGAAAGTGTATCACGAATTATTCGATGATGCGCTGAAAAGATACAACGACAGGCAGACAAGAGCTGACCGAAAGATAGAAAACTACTATGAAAAAATCCGCAGTTCCAAACAGGAAAAACCGTTTCACGAACTGATTTTGCAGATAGGCGATAAGGAAAATATGAGCGCTGAAAGCGAAAACGGGACGCTTGCCCGACAGATTTTAGATGAATACTATCGTGGGTTTCAGGAGCGAAATCCGCAGTTAAAAGTATTTTCGGCTCATCTGCATATGGATGAGGCAACACCGCATCTGCACATTGATTTTGTTCCCTTTACCACCGGCAGCAAGCGTGGACTGGATACAAGAGTGTCGTTGAAACAGGCGCTTGCAGCACAGGGCTTCAAGGGCGGTACTCGTGGAGATACCGAGTGGAATCAATGGGTAAGCGCAGAAAAATCCGCCTTAGCGTTTGTTATGGAACGCCACGGAATTGAGTGGGAACACAAGGGGACTCATGAAAAACATCTCTCTGTTTTGGATTACAAAAAGCAGGAGCGAGAAAAGGAAATTAACGCTCTTGAAGATAAGCTTGTCGAGAAAAAAGATGAGTTTCGTGTTATGGCTGACCGTATTAAAAACTTTGATAATGGCGAAAGAGCGTTGCAAAATCTTGATGAGAGTATCATGAACGGGCCTGAATATCAGCTCCCTGAGCCTTCTGCGATGATGTCGGCAAGGAGCTACAAGACAAAGTTTGTTGAGCCGCTTGTAGCCCGATTTAAATCTTTAATCAGCACCTTATTTGCACGATATTTCAAGGCGTTGGACAGTTATCACAGCTTGAACATCACAAACGGAAATCTATATCGTGAAAACGAAAAGCTCTCAAAAATTAACGGTAAGCTTACCGAAGAAAACACAAGGCTGAGGGCTGAAAACAAAGATTATTCGCTGCTTCGCAGAGTATTCGGACACAAACAGATAGACAGCTTGCTTGAACAGGCGAGAAATCTCAAAGGTCAAAAGCGTGATTACACACGCTCAAGATAAATCATTTTTCAGGAGGAAAACAAAATGGCAAAGATGATTTTTGAAGAACTGGGCGGCACTTATATACAGCAGGGAGATTATTTTCTTCCTTGTCTGTCTTTACCCGCCGAAAAAGAAACCAAGCCTATCGGCGTATGGGGGCAGCGGCATTTGCGCTATCTCAAACAGCACCGCAAGGTGCTTTATACCAACCTGCTTACAAGCGGCAAGCTGAACAGCTATCTTGTGGATATTGACGAGCAGGCGGAAGATACGTTTCTTCGGCTGGTAAAACAGATAGCGGAGCGAGAGGGCTTAACTGAACAGCTAAAGGCAGAAAATTCAATGCTGTGGGTACAGACAATGAACAGTATTCGTAATAGAGCAATGGATATTGTAAACGAGGAAATTATCTATAATTAAAGCATTATAACGCATACAACTGTAAAATTGTGGCGGGTAGGGATAAACTCCTTACCCGTCTTTTTTTGCTCTCTTAAACGCTTAAACAGGGCGGTTTGACACCGAAAAGCGTTACATACTTCACTTGTTAGTCACAATCTCTTGACTTTTTGAACTGCGTTCAGTATAATGTATTTGAACAATGTTCAAAAGGAGGTATAGTGTGGATAATAAAGAAGCCATTATACAGGCGACGATTAAACTAATTGAGGAAAAAGGGGAACATTTAGACGAAGTTACAGTCCGTGAGATATGCAAAAGAGCAGGCGTTGGATTAGGCCTTGTAAATTATCATTTTGGAAACAAGGATCAACTCATCGAGCAATGTATTGAGCGTATGATAAACGGAACAGTTGAGCATTTTCAGAATATACGAGAGAAAACAGACGGCTTTACTCCTTTTGAGAAGCTCACTTATCTCGGCAATATAACCCTTGATTTTCTGTTTGAACATTATGCCATTTCCAAAATTTCTGTTCTTACCGATATGCAGTCACCGAAAGAAAATGACAACACTTACAGAACTTATGCGGCATATCTTCCGCTTGTTGCAGCCTGCCGTCCTGACCTTGATGAAGCGGCGATAAGACGAAAAACGCTGTATTTGATTACCGTTATGCAGCAAATGTTCCTACGATACGAAATTATATCGCAAATATTGGGGATTGACCTTAGACAGAAAGAAAACCGCAGGAATTTTCACACACAAGTTTTACACGATATTTTGGAGGTATAAAGAGTGAATATAACAGTGATAAACGGAACGGAAAAACACGGCGTTACCTATCGTCTAAAAGAGATGTTTTTAGCAGACTTTAGTGATAATGCGAATATTACAGAATATTATCTTCCAAAGGATTGCCCCGCTTTCTGCGCTGGCTGCACAAACTGTATCTTAAAGGGCGAACAGAAATGCAAGGATGCTGAATATATCAGGAAAATTGAAAAATCACTTTTGGAAGCGGACTTGATTGTGATGACATCGCCTGCATATGTCTTTCATGCGACCGGTGCAATGAAAGCGTTACTTGACCATTTTGCCTATCGTTGGATACCGCACCGTCCTGCTCCTGAAATGTTTGGAAAACGAGCTGTCATCATAACACAATGCTTGGGCAGCGGAGCAAAATCTGCGGCAAAAGATATGAAGCACAGCTTATCGTGGTGGGGCATTTCCAAAATCGAGATATTTACCGGTGCATTGATGAGCGATATCGTCTGGGAAAAATTGCCGCAAAAGAAACAAGCCGAGCTTGCGGGAAAGCTTCAAAAGCTGTCTCGGAAGTTTGCTCATATAGATTATACAAAGCCCGCACATACAAATTTGATTACGAAATTTAAGTTTTTCTTCTGCCGTATGATGCAGAAATCCATACATAGATCAGATCCCGAATACCTTGACGGAAAGTATTGGGCGGAGCAAGGCTGGCTTGCCGACAGCAGACCGTGGAAATAGTTTGTATTGTATGGAAAAATACTTCTGCAACCGCAGGTTGACACATTTCAAACCGCCGTTTGGTGGTATGCAACCTTTGAAAAGAGTATCCTATACATAGAAATAGGGCGATTGCACTACAGTATCAAACGGAGGTAAATGATTATGATTTTAGCGGATAAGATTATTCGATTGAGAAAAAGAAATGGCTGGTCTCAGGAAGAACTGGCTGCAAAAATGAATGTGTCCCGTCAGGCGGTATCCAAATGGGAGGCTGCACAGACTACACCGGATTTAGAAAAAATTCTTCAGCTTGGAAATTTGTTCGGCGTGACGACCGATTATCTTCTCAAGGACGAAATGGAAGATGAGGAGTTCACAGATGAAACAGATATACCTGTGAAACGGATTACTTTGTCACAGGCAGATCATTTTTTGAAATGGAGAAAGTCTGCGTCCGTAAAAATTGCCGTAGCAACTTTTCTTTGCGTTATTGCGGTAATCCCTCTTTTGCTTTTGGGAGCGGTGTCCGAGGTTGCTCTCTCCATATCTGAAAATGTCGCCGGAGGGATCGGGCTTGTTTCTCTGTTCGTTTTTGTTGCTGTTGCAGTTGCGATCTTTCTGCACTGCGGCTTTAAAAATGCACCCTATGACTTCATTGATAAAGAACCTTTTGAAACAGAATATGGCGTAACGGGAATGGTTAAAGAAAGACAAAAAGAATATAGACCTGTCTATGTAAGGAGCAATATGATTGCAACCGGTATCTGTATTCTATCCCCCGTTCCTCTGCTGGTCGGTGCGTTTACCGAAAACGAATTTTTAATCGTTATCATGCTGGCAATTACTTTGCTGCTCGCCGGAATCGGAGCAGGAATATTTATCATAGCCGGCGTTCGATGGGCGAGTATGCAGAAGTTGCTGAAAGAGGGTGAATATACACCCCAAGAGATAAGGAAAAGCTACATTAAGGAAACGATTGCAACAGCGTACTGGCTGTCAGCAACAGCTATATACCTTGTCTGGAGCTTTTTAACAAACGCATGGGAGACTACCTGGATTGTGTGGCCGGTGGCAGGGGTCTTGTTTGCAGGTGTTATGGCGATCTGCCGTTTATTCACAGACAAGAAAGATTGATAAAATCCTATCGCATTTTAAGGGCAGAAGTGATATTAACACGCTTAAGACGAAGAATGACAACTGCAAATAACGCAATGTAACGCATACAACTGTAAAATTGTGGCGGGTAGGGATAAACTCCTTACCCGTCTTTTTTGCTCTCTTAAACGCTTAAACAGGGCGTTTTGACACCCAAAAGCGTTACATATTCCGTTTCACTGTTATAGCTGTTTGACAAAAAGCAGCTATTTCTATATAATAAGAAACAAATGTTGCGTAATAAATGTTGCCTTAAGGAGATGAACAAATGCCCCCGAAATTTAAGTTTACAAGAGATGAAATAACTAATGCCGCTTTGAATGTAACACGGAAGAATGGAATATCTGGATTGACCGCAAGAGCGTTGGCTGCGGAGCTTGGATGCTCTGTCAAACCGATTTTCGGACTGTTCAAAAATATGGAGGAAGTCGGGCAGGAGGTTTTTATAGCTTCTGACCTGCTGTATCAGAATTATTTGCGTGAAGATATGGCTAAGGGAAAATATCCCCCCTATAAGGCAAGCGGCATGGCATATATCCGCTTTGCCAAAGAAGAAAGGGAGCTTTTCAAGCTGCTTTTTATGCGTGACCGAAGCCGTGAAAAAATAGAAGAAAACAAAGAAGAAATCAGACCCCTTATGCAGTTAATACAGCAAAATTTAGGGATTAGTGAAGATGAAGCATATTTGTTTCATCTGGAAATGTGGCTCTATGTTCACGGTATTGCTACGATGATAGCCACTTCCTATCTTGATTGGGACGATGAATTTATCAGCAGAGTGCTTACCGATGCTTATATGGGACTTAAATACCGCTATACGGAGGGAAAAGACAATGCAGGCAATTAAAACTGTTCAGCTTACAAAAAAATATAAGGATGTAACCGCCGTTGACGGCCTTGATTTGACGGCCCGGCAAGGCGAATTATTTGCTCTGCTTGGCGTAAATGGGGCAGGAAAAACGACCACAATTAAAATGCTTACTTGCTTGACAAAGCCCGACAGCGGCAACGCCTTTGTGAACGGCAACAGTATTGTTACTGATGTGGCTGCGGTGAAAAGTATCATAGGCGTATCTCCGCAGGAGACAGCCGTTGCCCCAAATTTAAGTGTAAGGGAAAACCTTGAGCTGATGTGCGGTGTTCACGGTTTTACAAAAGAGAAGATGCATGCTAAAACCAAGGAGCTTTCCGAACAATTTGATTTAACCGCTATTTTGAGCAAAAGGGCAGGTAAATTATCGGGCGGTTGGCAACGCAGGTTAAGCATTGCAATGGCTCTTATCAGCGAGCCGCAGATACTTTTTCTTGACGAACCGACATTAGGGCTTGATGTTCTGGCACGAAGCGACTTATGGGATACCATTCGTACACTTAAAGGGAAAATAACCATTATCTTGACCACGCACTATATGGAGGAAGCGGAAGCTCTTGCAGACCGTATCGGTATTATGAAGGACGGCAAGCTGCTTGCGCTCGGAACAGCGGAGGCATTGAAAGCAAAGGCGGGAACGGAAAAATTCGAGGACGCTTTTGTTGCTATTGTAAAAGGGAGTAAAAAATTATGAGATTGCTTGCATTTTCGGGTAGAACGGCAAAAGAAATACTGCGTGACCCGCTTAACCTGTTTTTTGGCTTAGGCTTTCCTCTTGTCCTTATCGGTTTGCTTACTGCAATACAGGCAAATATTCCTGTGCCGATGTTTGAGCTTGACAATCTAACCCCCGGCATAACGGTATTTGGATTATCCTTTATGACTTTGTTTGCCGCTGTCCTTATTTCAAAGGATAGAGAAAGTGCATTGCTGCAAAGGCTTTATACTACTCCGCTTACCGCTTCGGATTTTATTTTCGGCTATACCCTGCCAATTTTACCGATTGCAGTAGCACAGGGGGTTATTTGCTACATAGCGGCGGCTCTGCTCGGCTTGAAGCTGACAATCACTGTTTTATATGCCTTGCTGTTTCTCATTCCCGTAGCATTGTTTTATATTGCTTTGGGGCTTATCTGCGGAAGCGTTTTTAATTCAAAGCAGGTCGGCGGTATCTGTGGAGCGTTACTTACCAATTTGTCCGCTTGGATGTCGGGGATTTGGTTTGATGTAGACCTTGTAGGCGGCGTATTTAAGAAAATCGCAAATGCTTTGCCTTTCATCCATGCTGTTGAATTGGAACGGGCTGTCTTTAGTGCGGATTATTCGGGTATCCTGCCGCACCTTTGGTGGGTGCTCGGTTATACCATTGTGGCTGTTGCAGGGGCTGTGCTTTTATTTTTGCGGCAGATGAAAAAACAATAATAGTAGCCGACAAAGGAGGGCGGTACAATGACAATAAAATTATTTTGCAATGCAATCATAAAATTTGTGCTTGGAATTATTCTTGTAGGGCTACTTCTGTTTCTGCCTGCGGGAACAGTGCAATATCCCAACGGTTGGTTGCTTATGGGAGTTTTGTTTGTTCCTATGTTTGTCGCCGGTATTGTGATGATGTTCAAAAACCCCCAATTATTAAGTAAGCGTCTTAACGCTAAGGAACAGCAAAGCGAGCAAAGTCTTGTAATAAAACTTAGCGGCTTGATGTTTGTTGTTGGCTTTGTATTGGCAGGGCTTGATTTTCGTTTTGGCTGGCTGTCGCTTCCTAAAACAGTGCCTTACATAGCGGCTGCTATATTTTTGATTGCGTATTTGCTTTATGCAGAAGTCTTACGGGAAAATACATATCTCTCCAGAACGATTGAGGTGCAGGAAAATCAAAAGGTAATTGATACAGGACTTTACGGTATTGTCAGACATCCAATGTATAGTGTAACAATTATTCTTTTCCTTACAATGCCGTTGATGCTTGGATCAATACTCTCTTTCGTTGTGTTTCTCTTTTATCCTCTGATTTTCGCAAAAAGAATAAAAAACGAAGAACAGGTACTTGAAACCGAACTTGACGGATATGCAGATTATAAAAAGAAAGTTAAATACAGGTTAATACCTTATATTTGGTAGTCTTAAATTATATTATTTAGAAAAAGGTAACAGGGATTAAATTGCTATCAGCTAAGATGCAGAGCTGGAGAACTGAGTATTAAATTTAAAAACGGAAATTTTAAAACCGTCTCATTGCATAGGTTTTTTCATTGACTTATACTTGTGTACAGGAGGTGCTTACAATGGCAAATGAAGATAAAAAAGATTTTAATGCGATGCTGCATGATAGTAAGGATATGCCCAAATTTCAGACGATCACAGATGAAAAAAGCATAGAGAAGTATGGCGGAAACAAAATGTATTTTGCGCCGCCGATTGATTATGATAAGGTTATGCGTCTTGTGCCGTATGGAAAACTGCTTACTGTTGGTGCGATAAGAGAATATTTTGCAAATGAAAATGGAGCCGATTTTACAGAGCCGATTACAGCAGGAATATTTGTTTCGATTGTTGCGTGGGCGAGCTATCAGCGTTCCAAGGATGTAACACCTTATTGGCGCACCTTAAAGGCGAATGGGGAATTAAACGCCAAATATCCCGGCGGCATAGAAGCTCAGAAAGAAAAGTTGGAAGCGGAAGGACATACGATTGTCCAAAAAGGCAGGAAAAATATCAGATACTATGTTAAAGACTATGAAAGAGCTCTATTTGTGTTATAGATGTTTTTGGGAAACGATTTTAATATCTTGGTTTTCTAAACAAAATCGCTTATAATGTGAGCCAGAACATATTGTTATTATCCGCAGTTTCAGAGCCAGTGTTATCAACCCCGATAACAAATTGATAACATTAGCCCATATAGGCAGGATAATATGGATATATCAAATAATCAAAAGTACCACGAATACGACAGAGAATAATCTCTAAACAAAATTGATTAGGCTTTGTCGAGCTCGAGTAATTTCCAATAGCGCCATCACCCCGGAGGGGTCCGTGAAAACGGAACCTCCGGGGTGTTTTTATCTTTCGGCACGATCAAACAAGCCATAACGTTCAAAGCGTCTCCTATATCAGCGCTCCCCCGAAGTCTTTTGAACGCAGTATTTTACACAAAAAGTCCGAAACCTCTTTCTTCTCTGCCTGCAGGGGAGTATAATAGATTCTGTTGTTTGCAAAATAGGAAAGGGGAAGTATCAACTATGGAATCGAAGCAGAGGCTTTTGGAGCCGCAGCTCGTCCAAACAGGAAGGGCAGATCAGTTCAGCCGTAAGGTGTTCTGTGACGGAATGCGGGACGGTGTGCCCATTGCACTGGGCTATTTTGCGGTATCGTTTTCGTTGGGCATCGCGGCGCGCAAGGCGGGTTTTACGCCGTTTCAGGGGTTTCTTGTCAGCCTGCTGAACAATGCCTCCGCAGGAGAATATGCCGCATTTGCGTTGATCATGGCAAACGCCACCTATTTTGAGGTGGCGGTCATTACTTTAATCGCCAATGCGCGGTATCTGCTGATGAGCTGTGCACTGGCACAGCGCTTTGCTCCGGAAACGCCCTTCTGGCATCGGCTGCTCATCGGCTATGATGTCACGGACGAACTGTTCGGCATTACTATCGCCCGCCCGGGCAACCTGAACCCGTACTATACCTATGGCGCTATCCTGCTGGCAGCGCCGGCTTGGGCTTGTGGTACGGCGCTGGGCATTATAGCGGGCAACCTGCTGCCGCTGCGGGTAGTCAGCGCCCTGAGCGTGGCACTTTACGGAATGTTTCTGGCCATCATCATCCCGCCGGCCCGCAAGGATCGGATCGTTGCGGTGCTGGTCGTCATCAGCTTTGCGCTGAGTTTTCTGTGCAGCTATCTGCCGGGCATCTCGGCACTCTCCGAAGGCACCCGCACCATCCTTTTGACAGTGGCGATCTCCGGTGCAGCAGCGGTGCTGTTCCCGGTCAGGCAGGAGGAAAACGAAGATGACGCATAACAATTATATCTATATTGCGGTCATGGCGCTGGTGTCCTATGCCATCCGCATCCTGCCGCTGACGCTGATCCGCAAACCGATCAAAAACCGCTTCATCCAGTCGTTTTTGTACTATGTGCCCTATGTAACGCTGGCTGTGATGACCTTTCCGGCCATCATTCAGGCAACGCAGAGCCCGGCAGCAGGTGCTGCTGCACTGGTAGTCGGCATTGCTGCCGCATGGTTTGGCGCAAGCCTGTTTCAGGTGGCTGCAGGCTGCTGTGCCGTGGTGTTCGTGCTGGAATTTTTTATCTGATGCCTTATTGCGGGAGAACAAAATGAAGAAGATCCTTGTAACCGGTGCAGGCGGCTTTGTAGGTTCCCGCGTGATGCAGCAATGGGCGGGGCATTACGAACCTGTCTCTTATACACATCTGACGC
>ENA-OZGX01000663-OZGX01000663.1-human-gut-metagenome-genome-assembly--contig:-NODE-663-length-15632-cov-4.819028_pt1 | contig 15632 bp, 11 predicted proteins | sample MGYA00244040_ERZ653674 | MGnify/ENA primary metagenome ERZ653674 (study PRJEB26926, sample SAMN06165232) | human gut metagenome | biome: ENVO:00009003; feature: ENVO:2100002; material: ENVO:00002003... | reverse complement strand
GAGATGTCTTAGGGTCTCGTGGGCTCGGAGATGTGTATAAGAGACAGATCTGCGCCGGTGTGATCAAATCCGATTTTGCCGCTGCTTTCGCAAGAGCACTGCCCATATTTCCACATCCGATAAATCCAATCCGTTTATTCATCTTTCGTCCTCCTTCTCTTTACTTACGCGTATCGTATCATGAAACTGTATATTTTTCCACAATCTTCAGCATCATTTTCACACAAAGCTCCATTCCTTCCGCTGTAATGTGCTCATAGGGTCCATGAAAACCGAATCCGCCGGTTCCTAGGTTCGGACAGGGCAGTCCCATAAAGCTTAACCGCGCGCCGTCCGTACCTCCTCTGATCGCAACTACCTTCGGATTTAATCCAGCCTCCTTTGCAGCCTCCTTTGCATACTCAATCAGCTCCATATGAGGCTCGATCTTTTCCTTCATATTATAATACTGGTCTTTGACAGTAAGTTCTACCGTACCTGCACCGTAGGTTTTATTCAGTTTCTCTGTAATACTTACCAGCAGAGTTTTTTTCGCTTCAAATTTCTCGCGATCGTGATCTCTGATAATATAGTGAAGCTCTGCTTTCTCCACAGTTCCTGACATATCCGTCAAATGAAAAAATCCTTCATAGCCTTCAGTCCTTGACGGAACTTCCTCTGCCGGCAGCATACCGTTCAGCTCCATGGCAACCAGCTGAGCATTGACCATAATGTCCTTCGCACTACCCGGATGCACATTATTGCCCTTCACGAGCACTTTGGCATCCGCGCCGTTGAAGTTTTCATATTCAATCTCACCTTCCATACCGCCGTCCATGGTATAGGCAATGTCCGCGCCAAAGCCTTCCACGTCGAAGTGGTCTGCACCTGCGCCGATTTCCTCATCCGGCGTAAAACCGATACAGATTTTTCCATGGGGAAGGTTTTCTGTCAAAAGCCGTTCTGCCAGGGTCATAATTTCCGCAACGCCGGCCTTGTCATCGGCTCCCAGAAGACTTGTACCATCTGTGGTGATTAAGGTGCGTCCCTTCATGTTGGAAAGCTCCGGAAAATCCCTGACCTTTAATATCCGCCCGCTGTTTCCCAGAACGACATCCTCTCCGTCATAATTTTCGATCACCTGAGGCTTCACACCATTTCCGTTAAAATCCGGTGCAGTGTCCATATGGGCAATAAAGCCGAGACGTTTACAGTTCTCATAACCTTCGGTTGCCGGAATGGACGCATAGACATAACATTTGTCATCCACCTGTGCATTTTTTACTCCCAGCTCCTTTAATTCCTTTACCAGCTTCCGCGCCAGATCAAACTGACATTTGGAAGAGGGTACCGTCTGGGAGGACGGATCACTGGGGGTATCCACCGTTACATAATTTAATAATCTTTCATAAGCTTTCATAAAACTGCTCTCCTTTATAGATAATCATTGATTGATCAATTTCTTTTTCATTTTTCTCCATATCACAATAAAACAGATCAGATGGGTCGCTCCCGTAATGATCCAGCTGATGGGATAGGAGCTGTACAGCACATCCAGAGAATGGAATTTTGCAAATACCGTCGCGATCCAAAGGATTCGAAGTCCGCAGGCGCCGATAACGGAAACGCACATGGGAACCACCGCGTATCCCAGCCCCCTGAGCATACCAACCAGAACATCCATCAAACCGCACAGCAGGTATGGAAGACAGATCCAGCGCATTCTGATCAATCCGTAGGAAATTACCTCCGCATCCGAAGAATAGATTCTAAGAAGCTGATTTCCCAGCAGATAACAGCCTCCGCCCATGAAGAGTCCCACACAGGCTACCATCAAAAGACTGTTTCGAAATACCCTGGAAATCCGTTCATATTTTCCGCCTCCCAGATTCTGACTTGTAAAGCAGAGGGCTGTCTGCTGAAAAGAATTCATGGAGGTATAAACAAACCCTTCGATATTTGCCGCCGCACTGGAACCTGCCATAGCAACGGAACCGAAGGAATTGATGGAGGACTGAATCAACACATTGGAAAAAGAAAACACGGAGCTTTGCAATCCAGCCGGAAGACCGTGTCTTAAAAGCAGCCATGCTTTCTCTTGATTGATTCCCAGTTTTCGAAACTCCAAATGGCAGCTCCCCTCCATTTTGTACATACATCTTAACAAAAGCGCCACTGATACACACTGGGAAATCACCGTCGCCAGCGCAACTCCTGCCACACTCAGTTCAAATTTAATTACAAATAACAGGTTTAAAACCACATTGACAATTCCGGCTGCCGTCAGATAGTAAAGCGGCCGCTTGGTATCCCCTACTGCACGTAAAATTGCTGCTCCATAGTTGTATACCAGAATGACCGGCATGCCCATAAAATAGATTTTTACATAGAGCGCCGCCAAATCTATGACATCCTCCGGAGAGCCCATCAAAACCAGCAGGGGCTTCACAAAAATATTGCCCAAAATCGCCAGTACCACACCGGCCAGTGCTGCTACCGTAATAGAGGTATGTACAGTTTCCTCGATATCTTTCTCTCTTTTTGCCCCATAATATCTGGCAACTAAAATATTGGCGCCTACGGAAAGCCCCATAAACAGATTGACCAGAAGATTGATCAGAGCAGTGGTCGAACCAACAGCTGCCAGCGCCTCTCTACCGGCATATCTTCCAACTACAATCGTATCTGCCGCATTAAACAAAAGCTGCAGAATCCCGGAAAACATGAGCGGTACGGTAAAAAGAAGCATCTTCCCTGCCAGCGGTCCTTCGCACATGTTCATCTCGTAGCTTTTCTTTTGTTCACTCATTGATATTCCTGATTTCTTTTTTATAATTTCACAGTCACGCCATTAACCTCCACATGGTCGTCAATGGCAATGACCAGACATTTTCTTCCGTCAATTTCCTTAGTTTCAATCAAATCTGCCCGCTCCGGATTGACCTTGATGACAATATCAGGTGTTTGTACACTGAACTTTTTCACATCCATGATATTACCTGCAAGAAGCGTTGTACGCTCTCCTGCCACGGTATCAAACTCTTTATCAAACACCTGCATTTTTTCCTCTGACGCGCCGCTCCTCTCCAACAGCTTTTTCACGTCTGTTTTGGAAAGCTCCAATGGCTCCGGCGCCTCCTTATGCTCTTCTACCATTTCACAAAGGTTCTCATGGAGGCTGCGCACTACCTCATATTCACAGTCTTCCCCGAGAGTTTCCGCTACAACCGTCTCAAAGATCTGTTTCTGACTCTTTGCCGTCACCGGAATTTTCGCACCGAATACCTGATCAATGAGCTCAGGCTGGAGCTCCTCCGGGTTTTTCGAATAATAAAGCATTCCATGCAGATCCGTTGCCCGGTCATTGAAGGCCGGAAATAAAAATCCGTTCATGGGCATTTCCACGACCCAGTCACGCACCCGGTCCTCCATCAGGTTGGTTTCCGGATTATAGGAAAGCGCTGCTTTAGAAAGATTTACCGGACAAATACTGCACAACAGATGCTTAAATACCGTATCGGAGGCATCCTCCATTTCAAGCCCATCCGTTGATTTTCCCGGAACATCATAAGCCGCATAGATCAGTACAATATAATAATTCTCCCCATAATGATAATGCTCGATCACTTTATCATAAAACTCTTCCACCAGCATTTCATCCTTCAGCTCACTGTCCCGAAGCTTCAATAAAAACTCCTGGGGCCCGCCTGACATTTCGGATTCCAGAGAAAACTCCATATTCATCATGTTTTTCCCCACAGTTCCCGAAAGCGTATGCTTGAAAATATCAAAATATTTAAATGCTTCCTCTTCCGGCAAGGACAAAAATGCCTGCCTGGATTCACAGATTTTCTGCTTCTCATGATTCACATAGCACCCGCAGATGCGCGTAATCGCACAATTTGCAGGCGAAAACTGCTTTCTGATCTCAAGTATTTCTTTTTTATTCATGTTTATTCAACATCTCCTCTATCTGTAAAAGATTTGTTTTTTCACAAGCTTTACCACGGTACCCGATAACAGAATCAATGCGATCAGGTTCGGAATCGCCATCAATCCGTTGAAGGTTTCCGCAGCACTCCATAAAAGTCCCAAATCCAAAGTAGCTCCTACAATCGCCATACAGGAGTAGACTACCATAAATGGTTTAATAAATTTAGCGGAACACAAAAATTCGATACATCTTGCACCGTAAAGCCCCCAGCCTAAAATTGTGGAAAATGCAAAGCAGACCATCGCAACTGCTGTAAAGACGGATACCCAATTTCCGTAGGTCGCAGTAAAGCCGTTGATCGTAAGCTCTGCAGCAGCCGGAGCGCCATAATCTACCGCAACACCGCTGCAGAGAATTGTCAGCGCTGTCAGGGTACAGATAATCAGGGTGTCCACAAATACCTCGAAAATCCCAAACATGCCTTGCTCTGTCGGGTTTCTTGTATCTGCTGTGGCGTGAGCGATGGAACCTGTGCCAAGGCCTGCTTCATTGGAGAAAATACCTCTGGATACCCCCTTTTGCATACTGAGGAACATGCTTCCCACCACACCTCCGGTAACTGCGGACGGATGAAATGCACCATAGAAAATGGAGTAAAATACAAAAGGTACATTTTCAATATGTAAGATAATCACGCCGACTCCAAGGAGAATGTAAAGCACTGCCATAAAAGGAACAAGTTTTTCCGTAACCCTGCCAATGCTTTTGATGCCGCCAAGGAGCACTGATCCTACAATCACAGTGATTACAATGCCGATGATCAGGCTTACCATCCCTTTGGAAGCTTCATCGATCACATGATAACTCAACAATGCAGAATTGATGGCCGTCGTAATAGTATTAACCTGAGTTACATTTCCTGTTCCAAATACAGTCAAAATTCCGAATGCAGCATAAAGCACTGCCAGAAAATGCCAGCGCTTAGGAAGACCGTTTTTTATATAATACATGGGACCGCCTACATAGTCGCCTTGTTCATTTCTCTCACGAAAATGCACTGCCAGCGTTACTTCCGCAAACTTTGTACACATGCCAAGAAGTGCAGAAACCCACATCCAGAAAACCGCACCCGGTCCGCCGATCGCTATGGCGCCTGCTACACCTGCAATATTTCCGGTTCCCACGGTAGCCGCCAGGGCAGTGCAGACAGCCTGAAAAGGAGTAATGGCTCCATTCCCCGCCTCATTTTTCCTGAATAATTTTCCAAGAGTCGCCCTTATGGCATAGGGGAGTTTCTTAAACTGAATAAATCCTGTTCTGACAGTCAGCAAAATTCCCACACCGATGATACAGACCATTGCCGGTACTCCCCAGACAAAGGCATTCACCGCATCGTTTACCCGTGTAATTACTTCTAACATTTTTCCCTCTCCTGAAACATAAATCCGTATACCATTCTACACGAAAACATGGAAAAATAGAAGAAGAATTGTAAGAATCCCGTGACAGAGAAATATTTTCCTACAGCTGGAAATCAAGGCAAAGACGGGTCTTTGTAAAGGGACGCACTTTGCCATCTGCCACTGCTACATGTTCCGGATGTGTTGCATAAACCTTCAATGCCGCTTCATCAGTGAAGGAAGTATCCAGCATCACTTCTGCATTGGATGATGCAAGCCCTTCAATCTGCACTTTGACCTCTAAAAGCCCCGGAACTTTTCCGACCAGGCCTTCCAGCCCTTCTTTCATTTCCGCCTTAATAACCTTCTTTTCTTCCGCTGACAGTTCATCCTTTAACTGCCATAAAATAATATGTTTTACCATGTTCTTCTCTCCTTTCATTTTTTGTACACCCTGCATTCATTTGAGTTTTTGCTTATATATTACATGATATCCCGGAAAATGAAAAGAAAAAATCCCGCTGTCTGAAAAACAACGGGATCATTGCTGTCATTTACTGAAACAACGGGGTAGATAAATATCTGTCTCCGGAATCCGGCAGAAGCACTACGATCGTCTTCCCTGCATTTTCCGGACGCTTTGCAAGCTCTGCTGCTGCCTTCAACGCCGCACCGGAGGAAATACCTACCAAAACTCCCTCACTGCGTGCAAATCTTGCCCCCTCCTCAAAGGCATCCTCATTTTCCACTGTAATGATCTCATCATAGATATCGGTATTTAATACCTTCGGTACAAATCCGGCACCAATCCCCTGAATCTTATGAGGGCCTGCCTGACCGCCTGACAATACCGGGCTGGAAGCCGGCTCTACTGCTACCACCTGAATATCTGCATTTTTTGATTTCAAATATTCCCCTGTACCGGTAATTGTTCCCCCGGTGCCGACTGCTGATACAAAAATATCTACCTGACCGTCGGTCTGTTCCCAGATTTCAGGACCTGTAGTCTTTCTGTGAGCATCAGCATTCGCCTGATTATCAAACTGTCCTAAAATCACTGCTCCCGGAATCAAATCCCGAAGCTCCTCCGCCTTTTCAATAGCCCCGGTCATGCCTTTCACTCCGTCTGTAAGCACCAGCTCTGCCCCATAAGCGTGAAGCAGCGTCCTTCTTTCCTGGCTCATGGTATCCGGTAATGTAAGAATTGCGTGGTAGCCTTTTGCGGCTGCGACCATCGCAAGACCGATTCCCGTATTACCGGAGGTTGGCTCAATGATTGTACCGCCCTCTTTTAAAATCCCCTTCTTCTCTGCATCTTCGACCATATTGAGAGCTACACGATCCTTAACAGACCCCGCCGGATTTAAATATTCCAGTTTTGCTAAAATATTTGCCTCTGCTGCCCCCACTTCTTCGCTATACCTGCGAATCTTTAAAATCGGTGTTTTTCCTACTAATTCCAGTACATTTGTTTTAATTTCGCTCATCACAATTTCCTCCTTCATATTCACATTTAGCCCAATGCTTTATCTTTATATTTTGAGAGCTCTTCTACATATTTTATTCCAAGCTCGCTTAAAGCAATGCCCTTTCGTTTCAAATATCCAATGGTCATCACCTCATCGGATTTTAATTTCACGGCACAGTAATCAGAACCGTTTAACTCCTCACAGATAATGCCGGAACATAAGGTATAGCCGTTTAACCCCACCATCAGGTTTAAAAGGGTTGCCCGGTCATTGGCTCTGATCAGCTGTCTGTACTGATAATTGCTCAAGACCTCTTCCGCAAAATAAAAGGAATTATAATTTCCCTGCTCAAACGCAAGACACGGATAGTCTGCAAGCTCCTCCAGCGTAATCTCCTGCTGTCTCGCCAGAGGATGTCCCTTCCATAAATATGCATAAATGCTGCACCGTAAGATTTCATGAAACTCCAGCTCATATTCTGCAAACAGCTTCTTAAGGACCTTGGAATTAAAATCATTGATATAGAGAATTCCGATTTCACTCTTGAAATTCTTTACATCCTCAATGACCTCATAGGTTTTTGTCTCACGTACGGCAAACTCATATTTTTCCATGCCAAACTGCTTTACCATTTTCACAAACGCGTTGACCGCAAAAGTATAATGCTGCATGGAGACGCCAAACTTCTGTTTCACATTCTCCTTCTGCACATATTTTGTTTCAATCAGCTCACATTGCTCTGTTACCTGTCTGGCGTAGCCGATAAACTCCTCACCCTCCGGGGTAAGCAGAATGCCGCGGCTTGTTCTTCGAAAAATTTCGATGCCAATCTCCGCCTCCAGCTCCCGGATTGCCGTAGAAAGACTGGGCTGAGAGATAAACAGCTTCTTTGCCGCCTCATTCATGGATTTTTCACCTGCTACGGTTACAGCGTATTTTAACTGCGTCAGTGTCATAGAACACTCCTTTATGAGACTGCCTTAAAGGCCTCCTCTAAATCTTCAATGATATCCTCCACATTTTCTGTCCCGATAGAAAGTCTGATGGTGTTCGGCTTAATTCCCTGTTCTGCAAGCTCCTCTTCATTCAGCTGGGAATGAGTCGTCGATGCCGGATGAATCACAAGAGATTTTACGTCTGCCACATTGGCAAGAAGGGAGAAAAGCTCCAGATTGTCAATAAACGCTTTTGCCTCTCTGTCACTTTCCTTGATTTCAAAGGTGAAGATCGAACCGCCCCCATTGGGGAAATATTTTTTATAAAGCTTTTGCTGTTCCGGATCCTTCGATACCGACGGATGATTGACCTTTTCCACCTGTGGATGATTATTTAAATATTCTACCACTTTTAATGCATTTTGAACATGGCGTTCTACTCTTAAAGACAAAGTTTCCAGTCCCTGCAGAAACAAAAATGCATGAAACGGGGAAAGCGTTGCACCCGTATCACGAAGAAGGATGGCACGAATCTTTGTCACAAAGGCTGCCGCTCCCACTGCCTTTGTAAAGCTGATGCCGTGATAGCTTGGATTAGGCTCTGTGAGGGTTGGAAATTTTCCGCTGGCCTCCCAGTCAAATTTTCCACTGTCAACGATCACGCCGCCCACGGTCGTTCCGTGTCCGCCGATAAATTTCGTTGCAGAGTGAACAACGATATCTGCCCCGTATTCAATAGGGCGAACCAGATAGGGTGTGGCAAATGTATTGTCAATAACTAACGGAATCCTGTGTCTGTGTGCAATTTCTGCAATCTTTTCAATATCTGCGATATCAGAATTGGGATTTCCCAGAGTCTCAATAAACACCGCTTTTGTGTTTTCCCGAATGGCTCCTTCGATTTCTTCATGATCAAAAGGGTCTACAAAGGTTGTTGTAATTCCGTATGACCGTAATGTATGCGCCAAAAGATTGTAGGTGCCGCCATAAATATTTTTTGCTGCTACGATATGGTCCCCTGCCTGTGCCAAATTCTGAAAGGTGTAGGTAATGGCTGCAGCACCGGAAGCCACCGCCAGTGCTGCTACACCGCCCTCCAAAGCCGCAATTCTCTGTTCAAAGACATCCTCTGTGGGATTGGTCAGTCTTCCGTAAATATTTCCTGCATCGCTTAAACCGAATCTCGCTGCCGCATGCTCACAGTTTCTGAACACATAAGATGAGGTCTGGTAAATCGGAACCGCTCTTGCGTCTGTTACCGGGTCCGGCTGCTCCTGTCCTACATGCAGCTGTAATGTTTCAAATCTTAAATTTCTTTCTGCTCTTGTTTTCTTAGCCATATGTTTCCTCTTTTCCGCGGCTGCTGCCGCAACTCCTCTTTGTTGTTGAAGCTATCATAACACTGCTTTTTGAATTAGGATAATACACTTATTTGATATGTTGTTATAGTTTTTAACTATAATAATAATTTAGCCGCACTATTCGCAATCTCGCACTTATGGATGAACTTTTTTCAAAAATCACTTGTAAGTTTGCCATAATGTATTATAATATACTCTGAAAAAAAATGTGGAGGATTATGTTTATGCCAAAAAGAACAGATATTAATAAGGTACTTATTATTGGTTCAGGTCCTATCATTATCGGACAGGCTTGTGAGTTTGACTACTCCGGTACACAGGCATGTAAAGCTTTGCGTAAGCTCGGCTACGAAATCGTACTGGTAAACTCAAACCCGGCTACTATTATGACAGACCCGGAAACAGCTGATGTTACTTATATCGAACCGCTGAACGTGGAAAGACTGGAACAGATCATTGCAAAAGAACGTCCCGATGCACTCCTTCCAAATCTTGGCGGACAGTCTGCATTAAATTTAAGCTCCGAATTATACAAGGCAGGTATTTTAGATAAATACAATGTGAAAGTGATCGGTGTCCAGGTAGACGCAATTGAGCGCGGCGAGGACCGTATCGAATTCAAGAAAACAATGACTGAACTTGGAATCGAAATGGCACGAAGCGAGGTTGCCTACAGCGTTGAGGAAGCGCTTGCTATTGCTGACAGATTAAATTATCCCGTGGTACTTCGCCCGGCCTACACCATGGGCGGTGAAGGCGGCGGTCTTGTATATAATAAGGAAGAATTAAAGGTTGTCTGCGCCCGCGGTCTTCAGGCCAGCATTGTCGGACAGGTTCTCGTTGAGGAATCTATCTTAGGCTGGGAAGAGCTGGAGGTTGAGGTTGTCCGTGACTCAGAGGGTAATATGATTACCGTATGCTTTATTGAAAATATTGACCCTATGGGTGTTCACACAGGAGATTCCTTCTGCGCAGCCCCAATGCTGACAGTTCCGAAAGAGGTTCAGGAACGTTTGAAAGAAGCCGCATTTAAAATTGTTGACAAGGTAGGTGTCATCGGCGGCACAAACGTACAATTCGCTCACGACCCTGTAACTGACAGAATCATTGTCATCGAAATCAATCCCCGTACATCCCGTTCTTCAGCACTCGCTTCCAAAGCTACCGGTTTCCCTATTGCTTTAGTATCTGCTATGCTCGCTGCTGGTCTCACATTAAAAGACCTTCCATGCGGCAAATATGGCACATTAGATAAATATGTTCCTGATGGAGATTATGTAGTAATCAAATTTGCACGCTGGGCATTTGAAAAATTCAAAGGTGTGCAGGACAAGCTGGGTACTCAGATGAGAGCTGTGGGCGAAGTTATGAGTATCGGTAAAACCTACAAGGAAGCTTTCCAGAAGGCAATCCGAAGCCTGGAAACAGGCCGTTACGGTCTGGGGCATGCAAAGAATTTTGATACCATGACAAAGGAACAGCTTCTGAAGCTTCTCATCACACCATCCAGTGAACGCCATTTTGTAATGTACGAAGCGCTCCGTAAGGGTGCAACAGTCGAAGAAATCTTCGAGCTGACAAAAGTAAAACGTTACTTTATCGAGCAGATGAAAGAGCTTGTGGAGGAGGAAGAGGCACTCTTAAGCTTTAAAGGAAGCCTTCCGACAGACGAGGCTTTAGTTTCCGCGAAAAAGGACGGCTTCTCTGATAAATATTTAAGCCAGCTTCTGGAAATTCCGGAAGATATGATTCGTAACAAACGTATCGAGCTTGGGGTAGAAGAGGCATGGGAAGGCGTCCACGTAAGCGGTACAGAGAACAGCGCTTACTACTTCTCCACCTACAATGCAGAGGATAAGAACCCGGTAAACGAAGACAAGCCAAAGGTTATGATCTTAGGCGGCGGCCCCAACCGTATCGGTCAGGGTATTGAATTTGACTACTGCTGTGTTCATGCTGCATTGGCCCTGAAAAAGCTTGGCTTTGAAACGATTATCGTAAACTGCAATCCCGAAACAGTTTCCACCGATTACGATACTTCCGACAAATTATACTTCGAGCCGCTGACTCTGGAGGATGTCTTAAGCATCTACAAAAAGGAAAAACCGGTCGGCGTAATCGCACAATTCGGCGGACAGACCCCTCTGAATCTGGCTGCTGACCTTGAAAAGAACGGCGTAAAGATCTTAGGTACTTCTCCTGCTGTCATTGACCTGGCGGAAGACCGTGACCTTTTCCGTGAAATGATGGACAAGCTGGAAATCCCGATGCCCGAATCAGGAATGGCTGTAAACATAGAGGAAGCCATCAAAATCGCTAACGAAATCGGTTTTCCTGTAATGGTTCGTCCTTCCTACGTTCTGGGCGGACGTGGTATGGAAGTCGTATATGATGAAGAAACTCTGACAGAGTATATGAATGCCGCAGTGGGCGTCACTCCGGACAGACCAATCCTCATCGACCGCTTCTTAAATCACGCGTTGGAATGTGAAGCAGATGCCATCAGCGACGGTACCCATGCATTTGTACCGGCTGTGATGGAGCACATTGAGCTTGCGGGCGTTCACTCCGGCGACTCAGCCTGCATCCTTCCGTCTGTACACATTTCAGAGGAAAATGTAAAGACCATCAAAGAATATACACGAAAGATTGCAGAGGAAATGCATGTCAAAGGTCTTATGAACATGCAGTATGCAATCGAAAACGGTAAAGTCTATGTACTGGAAGCAAACCCAAGAGCGTCCCGTACTGTTCCTTTGGTATCCAAGGTATGTAATATCCGCATGGTACCGCTGGCAACAGAAATCATTACTTCCGAGCTGACAGGAAAACCTTCACCGGTACCTGCCCTGAAAGAGCAGGTCATTCCAAACTATGGTGTGAAGGAAGCTGTCTTCCCGTTCAATATGTTCCAGGAGGTCGACCCGATCTTAGGACCGGAAATGCGTTCCACAGGCGAAGTATTAGGCTTATCTCCTTCCTTTGGTGAAGCATTCTACAAAGCACAGGAGGCAACCCAGTCCAAGCTTCCGCTGGAAGGAACCGTACTGATTTCCGTAAACAATAAAGATAAGGCAGAGCTCCCTGAGATTGCAAAGAGCTTCCATGAAGCCGGCTTCAAAATCATTGCTACAGGTTCTACCTATGAAAAGATCATCGCACAGGGAATTCCGGCTGAAAAGATCAAGAAGCTTTCCGAAGGCCGTCCAAACACTTTGGATATCATTACCAACGGCAAGGTTGATCTGATCGTCAACTCTCCTGCCGGAAAGGACAGTGTGACCGACGACAGCTATCTGCGAAAGGCAGCCATTAAGGGTAAGATACCTTACATGACAACGATGGCAGCCGCAAGAGCTACTGCCGAAGGCATCAAATATGTACAGAAGCACGGTAACGGAGAGATTAAATCCCTACAGGAACTGCACAGTGAAATTCATGATAAATAATTGATGAAACCTAAAAAGGGTTCTCAGGCGTTGCCTGAGAACCCTTTTATATTACATGCTCATTATTCGGTTACTACATTCAGATAGCTGCTGACGCAATACAGGGTCTGTCCGTTATATTCCACTCTGGACCAGCCGTAGTCCGTATTGATACCGGTTCTTGTAAATACTTCTCCGGCACGTACCGTGGCAACCACTGTAGCATCCTCCCTTGTAACGCTGGGAAGAGTTCTTAAATTCACTTCAATCTTCGGAGTTACCTGTTCATTGACCTGTGTAAACTTTGTATTGATGCCATCGTCCGGTTCTTCTACCGGAGTTTTATAGGACAGATCCGTTGTCAGATAATTAGAAACCGCATAGCAGGTCTGACCGTCAATGACCAGCCTTGACCAGCCGCTGTCACTAACACCGGTTCTCTGGGCAGTTTCCCCGTTATTCAGCTTTACCAGAACGGTGCTGTCATCCCCCTGGCTGGGAATATCACGTAAATTTGTCACATCCTTGGAGGTAACCGTTTCATTGACTTCTGTAAACTTCATCAATGCTTCCGCATCTGCCTTTGCCTCCTCAGGTGCCTCCTGATTCTGAGCCTGGGCAGTGGATGCATAGCCAAAATATGCCACATTCACATCCACAGGCTTTTTAATCCCCGCCACGGTACCATTGTTGGTATACTGCCACATAGCATGGGTTCCTGCATAGGTTGACATGGTAGTTTCAGGATATGGGACCTCGGGGTACTGGGAAACCCAGATTTTAAAGCTCTTCTCAATACGAGAGGTTTCCCACAGACTGTCTCCGGTCATTTCATTTTTCGATGCATAGAACATAGGCGTATATCCCTGCTCATAGATTTCATTTAAAAATGCAATGGCACAATCCGTTCTCTCTGTCTTTGTAAGATCATACTGTCTGTTGTCCGGATTATCAAAGCCCTCGCAGTTGTACGCAACCGGATAAGTAATCTGATACTGGGAAATATAATCAGCCACCCATTTTGCCTCCTCCACTGCTTCCTCCTCTGAAACAGCCGTAGAAAAGAAATATGCTCCTACATGAAGTCCGTTGGCAGTCGCCTCCTGCATATTATATCTGGCGTTGGTATCCGCAATGATCTCTCCTGTGCTCTGGGTACGGTAGCCTACACGCACCATCGCAAAGTCAATCCCGGAACCTGCAACCTGCTGCCAGTCAATGGTTCCCTGATACTTTGCCACATCAATGCCAAGGGTTATATCAGATGTTTCATCGGCATTTTCAGAAACAAGAATCTTTGTGATTTCCGTTTCTGCACCGGTTTCAGACTTCATCTGGTTTTCCTCACTCTGAGGATCCTCCGCCTCGTCCTCATCTTCCTTCAGGGAATCTTTTTCGATTTCTATGGTTGTATCCTTCACGTCAGCCTCTTTTTTCCCGGTAATACGGAAAAGAAAGGTAAGCACTGCGATTAAAATACCTGACGCAATCAATACTGCAAGTAAGATTACCAGAATCACACGGATATCCATTTCTTTTTTTCTATGTTGTCTTTTCGTCATAAATTACCTCCATTATTTTAAAGCCTTTTGTATATTCCCTCTCATTTTCTCTGTAAGCATTTCATACTGCTCAATCTCTTCCTCGTTTAAACCCGAATATTTTACCTGTAAATATGTATTCTTTGCCATCAGAATATCTGTAACTACCGGCTCTGACCCGTTTAATAGTTCCAGTTCTATCTTATTTTCAGATTTCTTTTTTTCCAAATCAACATTTTCTGCTTCTTTCAGCCTGATCATCTCTTTACTGATCAGCTTCTGAATGGACATTACCAGCTTTCTGCGCTTCAGTTGAGTGATTTCTGACATTTCTTTTAAAGTACAGCTCTCCTCTGTCTGGCTTAAATAGAAAAGCAGCTTCACATCCTCAAAAGCCAAATCCTGTTTTAAAGCCACGATTTCAAGATAACGTTCTAAAAGCTTACCTTCCCGATAAGTATCAAACAAGATTCCTGCGCCCTCTGTAACGCTAAGACTTACGGAAATTCTTTCATTTCCAAGCTTCATGCTGCCCGGAAGCACCGGAAGACCTACGGTGCCGTCGCCTGCCGCATCGATCAGAAAGCGATAAACCTGAAGGCGTCGTTTTTCATAATCCTCTTCATTAAATACATCTTTATAAAATTCATTATAGCATTTAAAAACAGTGCTCTTCATACGAATCGTTTTAGAAATGCTTGTCCCCTGAGATACTAAAGATCCTGGCGTCTTTACATAATAATAAATCGGCACACGAAGGGCATAAACATTTTTTACATGACGGATATATTCCATATTAAAGATAAAGTCCTCGCACCAACTGATATCCTTGTCCATACATAATCCGTATTTTTCAATGAGATCTCTCCTATATAGCTTGTTCCAGAGCACTCCATAATAAAAATCTGCCGGTTTCTCCATCATACAGACGGCAAATTCTTCTCTGGTCAAAAGACCGTCTTCCTGAATATCCCCCTTATGAGAAAGACGTTCTCCCACAACTCTGTAAAAATCAGAAATTACCATATCACAGTCATGCTCTATGGCTGTGCGAACGAAAAGCCCCGTAGCATCGGGAGTGATCCAGTCATCACTGTCCAGAAACTGTAAATACTCTCCTCTTGCAAGGGAAATTGCCTGATTTCTTGTATCGGAAACTCCTGAATTTTCTTTATGGATTACCCGCACTCTGGAATCCTTTGCGGCATATTCATCGCAGATCATGCCGGAGGAATCCTTACTCCCGTCGTCCATTAAAATCAGTTCAAAATCTTCAAAATCCTGTTTCAATACACTGTCGATACAGCGGTTCAAATGCGTTTCCGCATTATAAACTGGAATGATAATACTAACCTTTGGAATCATAAGATCACATCCTTAACCTAAAAGCAGATATACAAAATAAACAGCATAGCAAATCAGCATCAGCACGCCCACCGGCCTTTTCAGTTTATGCTCCTTCATAACGCCAAACCACAGGATCAGCCCTGCCACCAACGCTACTGCTGAGTCAACGAAAAATCCCGTCTTAAAAATTACCGGAATAATGAGTGCCGTGGTCCCCACAACAAATAAAATATTAAAC
>ENA-OZGX01000636-OZGX01000636.1-human-gut-metagenome-genome-assembly--contig:-NODE-636-length-15992-cov-5.155111_pt1 | contig 15992 bp, 11 predicted proteins | sample MGYA00244040_ERZ653674 | MGnify/ENA primary metagenome ERZ653674 (study PRJEB26926, sample SAMN06165232) | human gut metagenome | biome: ENVO:00009003; feature: ENVO:2100002; material: ENVO:00002003... | reverse complement strand
CCCGTGGGCTCGGAGATGTGTATAAGAGACAGGCCCGGGGCCCCGGCACAAAAACCGCCGCCGCCCCCCGCAGGCCGGGCAGGACGCGAGGGGAGGGACCGAACCCGCAGCCTAAAAGCTACCGGACAACCGGCTGCCCCTCCATGGGGGATACTGGGGCCGGGTTTGCAAAAATATTCCAGCGTCCATTGCCTGGGCAATGGACGCTGGAAAACAGCACAGACGCAACAAGGCAGCGGAAGGTTCCGCTGCCTTGCAGCATTGGCAAATGCACCAAGGGGTTTAATCTCGGGCCTTGGAATCGATCTCCTCCTGGATCATGGCGATGAAGGCATCCAGACTCATGGTGCCCAGGTCGCCCTTCTTGCGGCCCCGGACAGACACCACTCCCTGTTCGATCTCCTTGTCGCCGATGACCACCATGTAGGGCACCCGCATCATCTGAGCTTCCCGGATCTTGAAGCCAATCTTTTCGTTGCGTAGATCCGCCTCAGCCCGTAGCCCGGCCTTCTTGAGGATGGCGCAGACCTCCTGGGCCCGTTCGTCCGCCCGGCCGGTGATGGTGAGCACCTTCACCTGCAAGGGGGCCACCCAGGTGGGGAAGGCGCCGGCGCAGTGCTCGGTAAGGATGCCGATGAACCGCTCGATGGAGCCGAACACCACGGTATGGATCATGACGGGGCGATGCTTTTCCCCATCGGGGCCCACATAGGTGATATCGAAGCGCTCCGGCATCTGGAAGTCCAGCTGGATGGTACCGCACTGCCAGGTGCGGCCGATGGCGTCCTCCAAATGGAAGTCGATTTTGGGACCATAAAACGCGCCGTCCCCTTCATTGATGGCATAGGGCAGGCCGCAAGCCTTCAGGGCTTCCTCCAGGGCTTCCGTGGCCTGCTCCCACTGCTCGTCGCTGCCCATGCTATCCTCGGGCCGGGTGGAGAGCTCCACGGTGTACTTGAAGCCAAAGGTATCGTAGAAGCATTGGAACTTGTCGATGACCCCCAGGATCTCCCCCTTGATCTGTTCGGGGGTCATGAAGATATGGGCGTCGTCCTGGGTAAAGCAGCGCACCCGCATCAGGCCATGAAGGGCGCCGGAAAGCTCATGGCGGTGCACCAGGCCCAGCTCGCCCAGCCGCTCCGGCAGATCCCGGTAGGAATAGATCTTCCGCTTATAGGTGAGGATGGAGCCAGGGCAGTTCATGGGCTTAATGGCATAGTCCATGTCGTCGATTTTGGTAAAATACATGTTGTTTTTGTAATGATCCCAATGGCCGGAGCGGATCCAAAGATCCCGGTTGAGGATCATGGGGGTACGGATCTCCTTGTAGCCCCGAGCCTCATGCTGCTCTCGCCAGAAGGCTTCCAACTGGTTGCGCAGGATCATGCCGTTGGGATAAAAGAAGGGGAACCCAGGGCCTTCATCATGGATATCGAACAGATCCAGCTCCCGGCCCAGCTTCCGATGGTCCCGCTTTTTGGCCTCCTCGATGCGGAATAGGTATTCGTCCAGATCTGACTTCTTTTCAAAAGCCGTACCATAGATTCGCTGGAGCATCTTGTTCTTTTCACTGCCCCGCCAATAGGCGCCGGCAACGCTCATGAGCTTGATGTTCTTCACCTTGCCGGTGCTTTCCACATGGGGGCCGGCGCACAGGTCGGTAAACTCGCCTTGCTGGTAGAAGCTGATAACGGCGTCCTCAGGCAGATCCTGGATCAGCTCTACCTTATAGGGCTCATTGCGCTTTTCCATGTAGGCGATGGCCTCTTCCCGGGGCAGCTCAAACCGGTGCAGGGGCAGGTTTTCAGCTGAGATCTTGGCCATTTCCTTTTCGATGGCGGCAAGATCCTCTGGGGAGAAGGAGAAGCCTTCCGGGGTATCGAAGTCGTAATAGAAGCCGTTTTCAATGGCGGGGCCGATGGCGAACTTCACCTGGGGATACAGCCGCTTTACCGCCTGGGCCAGCATGTGGGAAGCAGTATGGCGGAAAGCCCAGCGGCCGTTTTCATCGGCGAAGGTGAGGAGCTTGAGGCTATGGTCCCCATGGATGGGGGCGAAGGCGTCGATCCGCTGGCCGTCCAGCTCTGCGGCCAGGGTGGCCTTGCGCAGGCGGGGGGAAATCTCGGCAGCAATATCAAAGGCCGTCATGCCATCCTGATATTGGTGGATGCTGCCATCCGGTAGCGTAATGTTCATATTAATACCTCCATTAAATTTACAATAAAAAACGCCCCTGGCAATGCCAGGGACGAACAAACCATGTCCGCGGTCCCACCCTGTTTGGAAAAGACCCACTTAAAGCGCACGATACGGGGTGCAACCCCTTGCGGTCCCGGGGTGGTAGGCAGATCGCCCCTGCATGGAGCCCTTACAGCCAGGGGAAGCTCCTCTCTAACATGCAGTCATTGGCGGTAGCCGGCCCGTTCATTCCGCAATCCTCTTCAGATATCATTATAGCATAGGCCCCGGCGTTGTCAATGAGAAAAACGCCAAGGCAAGGACCAGTGTCGGAATCCTAAAAAAGCGCCTCTGCTGGGCGAAGGCGTATTGCATGGCGAAAAACCCCTGGGGGCTCAGGGGCCGTAACCCCCGTCGGCTTCAATCGGATTTGGCGGCGCGTACGGCAAATCCGAAAAAGCCTTGCGTAGCAAGGCTTTCCCTACATGGCGCCCTGGCCGCGCCTCTGGCGCAAGGGAGCCATGGAAATCTCGAAAAAGCGGCGTTTTGCCGCTTTTTCGACAGCATAAGCGCCTCCGCTGGGCGAAGGCGCAAGGGGTATACAATTATTTCTCCTTCCGGGCTTGGATGGTCCAAGCGGCGAGACCCACTAGAGATAGGGCGATCACAGAGAAGGCCAGGGTATCGCTTACCGCGTCGCCGGTCTTGGGGGGGATGGAGGGGCTGCTGCCGTCGCCAAAGGACAGCACCAGAACCTTGGAGGGATTGGCCTGGCCGGGATAGCTCATGGCCACAACGTCATACCAGGCGATCAGCTGGGCGCCCGCCTTGATGTCGGAGGCATTGGCCGCTACCAGGCCGGTTTCACCCAAGGTATATACGCTGGCGCCGGCCATATGCAGGATGGTGTCGCCCTTGTCATTGAGCAGGCTCAGACCGTTGCTGCCGCTCTCCACGGTCTGTACGGTGAAATCATGGGCAAAGTCCTCGTTGCTGCTCTTGGCCACGATCATGGTGTGCAGGGCGCTTTGGGGGGGCAGGCTCCGGGTGGTGGCCGCGCTGTGGAAGGCGGTGAAGGTCATGCCGGCCGCCAGATCCTTCAGGGCAAGATTGCTGCCATCCTTGGCGCTCAGAAACAGGGTGGAGCCGCTTACGTTAAAGACCATTTCGCTTTTGTCGGACAGGGTAACGGTGATCTGGTTGGCAGCGGTATCCACAGCCGTGATGGTACCTTCCGCCTGTACCAGGGAGCCGGAGGCAGCCAGGACAGGTACGGCGTTGAGCAGGAGCATGGCGGTCAAAACAAAAAGTACGATGCGTTTCATGATTATCATAATCCTTTCGTTGTTGTTTTCGTTTTACATCCATAGAACGCATGAGCATGCCCGAAGGTTGCAAAATCGCAAAAATTTTTTTTGCCAGGAAGAACGGCTGCTTCGCCCGCCGAAAAGCCGCTTCGACATCTCGACTGCTCGCCGCAACAGGAGTTGGAAAGCCTAAGCAAAAATATCGCAACCCACTATTGACAAGGATGTTTGTCAGTGCTATTCTACATATGACAAAATAAGTTGTCAAAATGACATAAATAATTGTCATACGAGGAGGCGCGACCATGCCGCTTGGAAACCGGTTAAAAGAGCTGCGGGCGGCCAAGGGGCTCAACCAGCAGGGGCTAGGCTCACTGGTGGGAGCCTCTCGCCAGACCATTAGCCTCATCGAGCGGGGGGATTATAATCCTTCCATCACCTTGGCCCTGCGGATCGCAAAGGTATTTGGAACCACTGTAGAAGACGTATTCTATCTCACTGAGGAGGAGCCGTTATGAATCATAATAAAAATAAGGAACGTAAAGCCGGTACCGTATATATCCGGTTTGCGGGAATCATGCTGATCTGCGCCCTATTGGGCGGCGTTGCGGGATTTTGTATGGCCATGGCGGGCGAAAATGTCCTTCGCCTGGGAGATTATATAAATCGGGCCCTGGCCAGCCTGGGGCTTTGGTGGTTTGCGCCCGGATACGGGCTGCTGACCCTGGGCACGGCCTATTACCTCCGGGGTAAAGCCCTGCTTCCCCGGATCGATGCCGAGGACGAGACCTTCCGCGAGGCGGACCGGCGGCTATGTCTGGCCCTGATCTTTTCCGGCGCGGCCATGGTGTGGATGTTCATCGCCATAGGCGTGGCGACCCAGGCAACGAGCGGTCGGAGGTTTGGCCTGCCGGCGGCGCACCTGATGCTCCAGCTGATATGGATAACCGCCGTCCAGGCCTTGACGATAAAGGCCACCAAGGTGGTCTATCCGGAAAAGCGGGGAAATGTATTCGATACCCGGTTCCAAAAAGATTGGTATCAGAGCTGCGACGAGGCGGAGCGGTACCAGATTGGACAGTGTAGCCTCTTCTCCTTCCGAGTGATGAGCGTGGTCTTTCTCCTTGCCATGCTAGCCCTATATTTTCTAGCGTCCAATAGCATGGCCCAGCCGGGCTGGATTCTGTTGGTAGGAGGCCTGTGGATGATCCAGCAGATGAGCTACCAGTGTATGGCCTACCATCTGGATCATGGGAAAAAGAAAGGGGGCCGGTAGGGGGCTTCCCGCTGGCATTTGTAAAACACCCAGCCCGGGGGGGCGGCAGGCGCGCGCAGCGCGCACAACCGAAGGGAGCGGGGGCCAAGGCCCCCGCTCCCTTCGGTTGGTTTGCAGGGGCTGGGGCCCCTGCAAACGCTGCCGCCCCCCCGGGCTGGGTGTTTCGCTGTCGCCGGCGCTATGCGGCTAGTTGCTTTTCGGCAAAAAGGGGATGATCCGGGCGGCCAGCTCGGCGGTGGACATGGTTTGGAGCCAGACTTTGCCGGGGCCGGTAAGGGTGGTGAGGAATAGTCCTTCGCCGCCAAAGAGGATATTGGAGAAGCCCTTGACCATCTCCGCGGAATAGTTTACAGAGGCTTCAAAGGCAGCCACATTGCCGGTATCCACCTTGATGGTCTCGCCGGGCGCTAGGTCGTATTCCCGGATTGCCCCATCCAGCTCCAAGAATACAAGGCCCTGGCCGCTGTAGCGCTGCATGATCAAGCCTTCCCCGCCAAAGATCGCGCCCTTCACGCCGCCCCGGCCAAAGGCCACCGAAATGGTTACACCGGGATCCGCACACAAAAAGGCGTTTTTCTGGGCAATGTATTCCCGGCCGGGGGATATTTGCAGCACCTTGATCTCCCCGGGCATGGAGGAGGCGAAGGTGATGCTGGCCCCGGGCCGCTGGGCGGTATAGGTGGCCATAAACAGACTTTCTCCAGAGAACATTCTGCCCAATGCCTTGCCAAAGCCGCCCTTCATATTGGTCTCCATACTGATGCCATCGCTCATCCAAGAAAGGCCGCCGCTTTGGGTATATACGCTTTCCCCGACATTGAGTTGCATGGTCACGGCAGGCAGTTGGCCACCCCAAATTTCATATTGCATAAAATACCTCCCAAACATGGTTTTGCAATCAGTATAACATGGGAGGGTAGAGGAGCATATAAATTTTTTTGAAATCTTAGAGTATGCAGACAGAAGGCTACGCCAGTCTCCGGTGGAGCCTGGAGATAGGTAGCCTGAAAAGGAAGCGGCCCGGCAAGAATGCCGGGCCCATAGCCTGTCCGCAAGCCGGGGCGCTATTTGAGCATGTAAAAAATGGCGGTAGCTGTGGCGGCAGGCATAGCGTCATCCTTCATGTAAGCGCCTGCCCACATATGGGCAATCCGATGGGATAGGGCCTGGATTTTGCATTCCAGGGTCACAAGGCCGGCGTCCAAGGGAATGGGCGCAGCATAGGAAACCTGCAAATTCAGGGTCCGGCAGTCCCGGCCGGTATACGGGCGCAAAAGCATGGCCATTCCATTGTCAAAGATGCTACTGATGGCCCCTCCGTGAACGATGTCCGCAGCATTGAGCATCCAGTCCTTGATGGGGTATTGAAGCCGGACCGTACGTTCCGTAACGCTGGCCTCCAGCAGGGAAGGCTGTAGCATGACCATCAGCCGCTGGGACGGGAAGGTCTGAATATATGCGATGTTCTCTCGGATGGCCTGGCAAAGTTCTTCATCAGTACGTGGCGTGTTGCAGGTATGTTCCATGAATGCGCATCCTTTCGTAGAGGTAAAAATACCCTTTCATTATAAGCCAAGGACAACCATCGCGCAAGCGCCTGCCAGGTTCCGCCATACCCAAAGCGGGCGAATCCCGCCCGCTTCGGGTATGACCATGAACTATTGCATAGCGGCCTGGGCAAAGCTGTTGTCCACCAGGGTATCTAGGGGTACTCTGGCAGCTAACTCGCCGGCGCCCTCCATCACGTCCTGTAGGCGGGTAAAGGCGTCTTCTGTCATCACAGGATCCTGGCACCAGCTGTCCGTCTCCCGATAGCTTTTTGCCACAGCCGCTAGGGTCTCTAGGTCGCTGTCCGGGAAGAAGGGCTGCATGGCCTCCGCAACCTGCTCGTCGGTGGCGGTCTGCACCCACTGCTGGGCCTGATATATGGCCTCCACAAAGGCGGAGACAAAGTCCGGATCCTGCTCTATGGTCTCCTGACGCACCATGAAAGTGGTATAGGGGATCTCGCCGCTCTCCAGTCCCATGTTGGCCACCATATAGGCTTTGCCCTGTGCCTGGAATTGGCTGGCCACCGGCTCAAACAGGGTAACATAATCCCCAGTGCCCCCCTCGAAAGCGCCCCCCATCAGGTTGAACTGGATGTTGCTGATCACCTCCACGTCTACGCCGGGCTCCAAGCCATGCTGGCGCAGCACATAGAGCAAGGTCATATAGGGCATACCGCCAGGCCGGCCGCCGATAATAGAAGCGCCCCGCAGCTGCTCCCAGTCAAAATCCGTCACAGGCTCCCGGCCCATTAGGAAGGAACCATCCCGCTTGGTCAGCTGGCCAATGATGATGGGATGGTCCGTCTGGCCCTGGTTCACCACATAAACGCCGGTCTCCGGCCCCATCAGGGCCACATCCGCCTCCCCGGCTAGGAGGGCTGTCATGGATTTATCGCTGCCGCCGCCGGTAACAATCTCCACCTCCATGCCCGCATCGGCAAAATAGCCGTTGGATATGGCAACATAGAGGGGCGCATAAAATACGGACCGGGTCACTTCATTCAGGGTGACCTGCTGCAGCTGGGTCTGTTTGCCGCAAGCGCAGCCTACGAGCAGCATAATCGCCACAAGGCACCAGGCAATCCATCGTTTCATCAAATCAAAACCTCCCTACGATTGTTGCTTTATCATATTGCAGCGGAGCAGGTTGTGTGACAAAATACGAAAAAAATGGGAGGCGTCAATGCCCCTCAGATCAGAAAGGCGGAGTGTAAGCAACAAAAAAAGCAGCGCAAGCCGCTTTTTTATAAGCTGGGACAGGGAACGGATCATGTTGATCCACCTAAATCGAGGGAAGGATGGTTTGCAGCATGTTCTGCCCGAAGGCTCGGATCTTTTCCCGTATGCCGCTGATGCGCAATGCGCGTTGGCCGTCTCCCAAAGACAGAACCGGGGCGGCAACATAAAGGATTTGTTCAGGGAAAGCGCCCCTAATACTTGCTGGGCCACCAGATCTCCGCCGCTGTAGCCAGATACGATGATAGCATACAGGTATTTGTCATCCAGGCTGTTGTTGATCAGCAAAGCCGTGAGCCGGTTGATGAAGGCTGTGATATGGGCGCTAAGGGCGTCGTTATAATTGGGGCATAGAAGGAGAAGAACATCCGCCTGCAGGATGGCAGGAAAGACCTCATCGGTAATGGCGCCCCCATAAAAGCAGCTGTTGTTCATGGCATATTGAGCGCAAACGTTATAAGAACAGCCCCGGCAATCCATCAGCAGGCCGCTGCGCAGGGAGATCTCTTGTAGGGTGCAACGGGGCTTTAGGTATGCGGTCAGGATGCCTGCCATGTCCAGCGTATTGGACGTTTCCCTATTGCTGGCGTGAAGCAGCAAAACATTCGGCTTTTCAACCCGCCGGGGCGAAAAGGCTAACAGCCGGTCTACCAGCAGCTTTACAGCCAGCGGATAGGCCTCCTGGCGGGTAATACCAGCCCGCTGGGCTTGGATGCGCAGTGTGGACAAAGACCCGGTTCCATCCACTAGGGATTTGCCAGGGAAAAAGCATCCCGCTCCATTTGCGCTCAAGGCCAGTACTCGGGCCAACTGCTTGGTGTAAAGCTCCCCCTCGCCATCGATCACCATGGCCCCATAGCTACCCTCCATGGCGGCGGGCTCCTTACGAAGATGGAGGAGCAGCTTGCAAATATCCGCATTCAGCCCATATTTCCCGCTGGACACGGCGAATAGAACCCGCCTATGGGATAGGTCTGGCATAGGTCCATCCCCTATAACCGATAGATCGTAGGGGATTCCAGTAAGGGCAAGTTCCAATACGGCCTGCAGCCGGGTATGCTGCCCGGCGGATACAATGGTCAGCGGCTTCATAGGGGCATCGCCTCCTGTAGGACTTTATAGCAGGCTTGCAGCCGTTCTTGCAGTAGGGGATGTACGTCCTCCTCAAAAAGCTCCAGTCCAAGAGCGCCAAACCGGTTTTTGCAGCCAAAATAGACCCCTTTGACTGGAACACAGCTCAAATGCCAGCTACCTCGAAGGGTTTGTAGCACGCTGACGCAGGCGGAGGAAAGCCCAGGCGCGATATAGGGCTTATATCCCAGAGCGCGCACCTGCAAATTCGCTTCCCGGGCCAAATCCGTCAGATGGCGGGAAAGCGCGTCGTCATAGTCTTTCCCTGGGGCGTTGGCGATGACAAGCCCTGCTCCATGGGGGCCGTAGGCCCGGCCCTGGGAAAAGTCCACGCCTTCCTTTTCTGCATAGTAGGCGGCCCGGGCGGCCATGACCCCCAGTCCATAGCCCTGGACTTGCTCAGGCAAAAGCCCGCATCCATCGAAGGGACCGCCATCCTGCCGGTTGCTGGCCAGGAACAGGCTGCGGGCCAGGTGATCTACCGGATCCGAAATTTGGCAAAATAGACCGGTAAACCGCTGTTCTCTGGCTTGTTTGGCATAACCGGCCAGCATGGCTGCGTTGGCGGCGTATTGGGCCATGCGCACATCCCCCCCCTGGCCCAGGGGCGGCACCCCTTTGCTGGCTGTAAAAAGCAGGGCGTCACAGGCAAAAAGCTGGTCCGGCTCGATGCATACTACCTTGGGTAATGGCTTATCGTCTATGGGTAAGATCTGATTCAGCTCCATTTCATATCGGGCCATTCGGGCTTCGTCAGGATCAAAAATGCCGATCTGCTCCACATCATGTCCTAATAATTTTAACCCAGTCAGCAAGGTTCCTCCCACGTCCCCCAGCCCCACCAGATTTAGCCGGAACCGCTGGGGCGGGGCAAGCATCCGATCCAGCACGGCATATGCATTGGCATATGCCGCATTGAGTAAGGTTTTTCCATTGGTGCGGATCAACCCTGCTGCCTGAGGGGATAGGTCATGGAACAGGTATACTACCGGGTCAAAGGGCTCGCTGACCCGCAATGCTACCGGTGGAATGGGCGCACACTGGGTTCGGGCCAGACAAACGCCGCCATAAGCATAATAATCCATGAAGAGCTCCTTTCAACTAGATGTTGCAGGCCGGGAATGGGCCAGCCGGTTTAATGCCGCCATATCTTCCTGCAAACATTGGGACGGCATGGCATTGGGATCATAGTATAAGGCGCTTCCTCGGTGGGGTAGACGGGATGCGATGAACACATCTCCCAGTCGGCGGATGGTCAATGCGCTGGTGAGGATGGAAAGATGCCGCTCTTCCAGAACCTGGAGGATATCCTGGGCATTGCCTAGAGCGGTACGACATAGCTGAAATACCGCCTGCTCTGGCGCATCCCGCAAAAAGCGAGGATAGGCGTAGGGGAGCATGAGGTTGACAGAGGGGATGACAAAATCCCGAGGTAGGGCGCCCCCCATGCCGTCTCCGCCGATAAAGGGATAGAGCAGGCTCTCGTTAAACCAATACCGCAGATTGGGGATGAAGTATTCGCAATCCACCTGCCACCCCCGGGCCTTGGTCAGGTCCATGCCCCGTCCGGACAGAACGCCAACAATGATCCGGGCGATGGGAACGCCTTCCGCCCGGAAGATAGGATCCAGCTTTTCCAGCCGGTAGCCGTTGTGCAATAGGTCATCTACCAACAGGACAGGCCGCTGGAAGGATTTGAGGGTACGGGCCTGGTTGGAAAGGGAGGAATACCCCGGCGATTCCAAAATGGAAAAACTGCGCAGATCCGGCGCAAACACCTTTTCCGCGTGAAGGGCTTTTGTAACCGTATGGGGTACGATGTCTCCAGAAAGTACCTTCCCATAAGGCACGCACATATTTTCCCCTAGGCTCTGCTGGCCTGGAATCACCTGATTCCACCGCTGCACCTTTTCCATAAGGGCCTGGTTGAGCAATTCTGTATCAAAGCATAGGAGCAGGCGGCCGGGGAACAGGCCACAAAGGCTTAGCCGCAGGGCGGGCCGTCTGTGCTGTACGGCTTCTATCACCGCCCCATCGCTGGAAAAGGGCGCTTTAAGCCTGCACAAAACATCTTGGATCAGGATCATGGGGGCCCGCATATCCACCAGGTAGAGCTGAGGCCAGGCATCCAGGGGTACAAACCCCAACTGGGGTAGTAGACAGGCCAGGGCATCCTGCTGGGAGTCCGCCCGGTAAACGGCATAGGTGATATCATCCAAGAGGCAGCGGGCTAACAATTGGTTGCATAGCAACCTAGTATATTCTGTACCATTCGCCTGGCAGGATTCAATCAGCAGAACTTTGCCGGATACCTTCTGGCGCAGGGCCTCCGCCTCCGGAGCGCTGTGTAGGGCAGCATATAGATGGGATGTGGACAATACCCGGGCCTGGATGCGGCCTAAAGGCTGGCTGGCATCCCGGCTATGGAGCTGGCAGACGTATACATCGGCAGCTGGATGGGACTCGGAAAAATAGAGGACGTCCAGCTGGAGCATCCGCTTATTTTGGGGGCTGCGCAAATACAGGCCTTTGGCATAGATGAAATCCTGCACCACAGGATCCACCAGCATGGATATATCCATGTTCTTATCAATGGATTCCCGGATGCGGGTAGAGCTGACGGTTTCATAATACGGCGGCAGGGACAGCAGACGAAGCTTGCCCTGGATGCGGGAACGGATGGCCTGATCTACCGCCGTCCGTTCTTCCCCTTCCGCCCGGGCAAAGACAATATGGTCGTATTCCCACGCCCCGCCGGGCGCGTGGTGCCGGTAGGCGGAGGCATGGAGCACCACGTCGCTGCCCATCACCAGGGATACGCCCTCCCTTGGGAACAAGGCGGATAGCTTGGCAAGATCCTGTGGCATGGCGATGTTGACTGGAATGTCATCCGGGAATAGATAGACATTCGGCGCGTCTGCTACGCTCATCATGGCAATCTGCCGGCGAAGGAGTTTTGGAAGGGTGCGCTTGTTCCAAGAAAATTCATCCACTGCCAGATATACTGTATACCCCAGGGAGAGAATCTCATCCACGATCCGCCGGTGACCGGCGGAAAAGGGGTCGAAGGTGCCTGGGAAGAAGGCCGCCGGGCCAGGTGCCGGGAAATGCCATGGACCCAATTCCACTTGGGCCTGGGTGATGAACCGGTATAGGTGGTTCAGCATGGCCGCCCGGTTGAAAAAGGTAATCCTGCCTCCCCGTGGCTCCCACAGCAGGGTGAGGAGCTTTTTGCCGCAGCGGATGAAAACCTGTTGCCGCTGCTCTAAGGGAATAGAGGCTTCCGCAAGATATCCCTTACACAATACATACAGGGCCGTACGGTGGATGCTGTTTTCATAATGGGCGATGCCGGTGAGCAGCAGGCCTAGAATGCGCGCTCCCAAGGGCTGATCATATACCTGCCTCAGCATGGCTCCTAGGGTGGAAAGGGCAAATCTGGCTGGCCGGATATTGGAGGAGCGGACCATGGCCTCCAATAAATCTGTACATTCCGCCATCTCCTTAGCGGGGAGGCTGCAGATCAGATCCCCTAAAAACGGGGGAATATAGCGGGCCACCGGATCCTGGCCGCTCTCCAGCTCTCGGATCAGGTCAATGACGATCTCATTGCGCTGATCCGCCCGTAGCAGGGGGCACAAGCCCACCAGCGCCTGCCCTGCTCGCTCCCGAACAGGGAGATGTTCGCTGACGGAAAGCAGATTGGAAAGATGAGTAGCGATGTGGAAGGCTTCCTCCCCGTGGGCTTTGGCGTAGGCGGCCAGCATATCCACGTAGGTAAGCTTCACAGTCCAATGCACCGCCTTTTTCAGGTTGGCAAGATACAGCCGGGATACATCCAACACGGCAGGGGATGCGGGCCGCCCCAGCTCCTCTTCCAGCTGCCGAACCAGGTAGGAGACAGCGGGTTCATCCTGCGGGGGTAAGGCCCGCAGCAAAGCTGTAGCTCCCTTTTTGCCGCCAGGGCAGCCTGCCCGCAAGATGCCAATGGCCAGACGTAGGCTGGCCAGCAGCAGGGGAAGCGCCTGGGCCGGCGTCTGCACTAAGGAACAAAGCACCTGAAAGACCCGACCGGTCTCCCTAGAGGTCAACGAAGACAGCGGACATTGGACGAGGGCGTCCAGCAGAATAAACCGATGGGCGGGCGATACATCTGGGGCTAGAAACCGCTTAAGAAGCGGCGCAAGAAAATGGGGCGCCGCCTGGGGTTCACAGGCAGCAAAAAGGCTGGCGGCAATGGTTTTTAGGGAGTTGGCGATGCGAACGGCATGCTTTGCAGAGATCCGGGCGTCCGGATAGAGGCATCGGAGGATATAGGATTCCCAAAGGTCAGCCGCTTCCTGGAGGAACTGAGTCACCGAGGGGGCGGCTGCACCTTTGGGAGCCCGGGACGGCAGCTCCTTACGATAGCGGGGCCCGCTGCCCGCTAGAATCTGTCCCATGATGGAGCCGCTGTGCCTGCGCACGTCTCCTGCATAATGCATAAGCAGCTCATAGAGGAATCCCAGGGCCAACAGTTTGCCATCCCGGGTCATATATACGCTGTAATCCTCCAACAGCCTTAAATAAGTGCGCAGCCGGTAGGGATCCTTTTCGCTGCGGGCCTGCTCCAGCAGCTGTTCCATGGAGCTTTGGCCGCTGAGGGTGTGGAGAAGCTGTACGTTGTGGAAGAAGGCCATAGAGCGGAGCCTGCCTACAGCCTGGTCGGGGGAGAGCAGAGAAGGGTCTGGAGCCTGTACACGGACTGGCGTGCCAGCCGGATCGGGATCCACGCCCTGGCTTTGTAAAAACGCTTGGAAATCCCACAGCTTTTGAAAGACGGTCTCATAATGCCGCCGCTTTTCCTCGGTCATATGAGCCAGCTTTGCGAAGATGATATCATGGGCCTGGGCAAGGGTATAGATGGATACCTGCTCCGGCCCGTTCCCTTGGCGATGGCCCCGCACTCTAAAATCCGCGTAGATCAGCAGCAGGCTTTCCAGAGGCAGGTTTTCAAATTCCAGATCCCAGGTAGAATGGTTGGCCGCCACATGGGCGATCTGGGGCATATCCAACTTGGACAGCCATTCCCAGGTATAGTAATAATGTAAAGTAGGCACCCGGGCCGCATCTGGTCCCTGGCAGCCAAATTTGCCAATGTCATGGGCCAAGGAAGAGGCAGCTATCAGGGGAATATCGGCGGGTAATCCGCATTGCACCGCTTGACGGCCCATGGCAACCGCCACATTATGGACGCCCAGAATATGCTTTTCAGGGTCGTATGGCATGGCAAAAGGGGCAATGCGCAGCAGCAGCAGATACCGGCTCTGGGCCATATGCTGCAAAAAACGGCCGTACTCCTCCGGGATCCGGCTGGCAGCCAGCTCCTGGGGTGTCACGATGCAGGGGTCCCGCAAAAGGGAATGGGGCAGCCGGGCCTTTTCACCATCCATAAAGTATTGCAGGATGGACAAAAACAGCTCCACTGCCTTACGTTCCGGCAGGCTGGGCTTGACAAAGGTGCGGTCCGGGAAAAGGCCGTCTACCAGATAGCCATAGCAGCGGGCCAACCAGCCCTCCGATGGCGGCTGGGGGCAGATGACGGACATGGTGGGGGTGCAGGCCTGACACAGTGCGGCGGGATCCGTTGCGACGGACCAATCCAGCGCCGCCAAATTGGTAAACAAGCCGCCCTTATTAAAATAATCCCGCAGCGTTCTAGGAGAGACCCGCAGTCTTTTTGCATAATCCGCCTGTAGAAACGCCGATAGATCAGAAAAGGGAGGGACGAAAGGAAGCGCCATAATAAAAAGCCTTTCTGCTGGGGAGTTCATGCATTCACATTACTATTATTATAATCTCCTGTAGACAAGATGAACAGGGGTGGTTTTTCAAAAAACCAGGGGAAAACCAGAGGCAAGGACTTGACATTCCCACCTGGCGTAAGTATAATAATTCGTGCAGTTCGCGGTCGTGGCGGAATAGGCAGACGCGTACGTTTGAGGGGCGTATGGGAGACCGTATGGGTTCAAGTCCCATCGACCGCACCAGGATCAGAGTAAGCAATGAAAAGCTTGCTCTGATTTTTTATTTTTATTGTATTCGTTGGACTTTTGATCACAGCCAGCAATGCCAAAATGGAAGCGGGAGAATCAGTATGCGTTCACCCAAATAAAAAGGCCGGCAGCCCATCTGTGCTGCCGGCGCAAGATATCCTACCTGGTTGCGGTAGGCGTACAGGAAATTATGCTTTTTTATAGCCGCACTTGGGGCAAATGCCTTTTTCGTTTAGAGCAATGCCGCATAGGGGGCAGCGGTCAATGTGATTTTTGGTGGTAAATTCTGCAGAAGCCGCATTGACCCCGCTGGTAAAGGTAAGCTTAGCAATGTTAAGCTTATCTTTAAGCAGATCATAAACGATCTTAATCATACCTTCTACAGTCAGGGTCTCCTTGGTGACCACAAGACGGCATTCCGGATAAGCGGTGGCCAGCTCTGTTTTAAAGGCCGGTCCTTTCATCTGGTTTTGGGGCGCCCCGTGGCGAATGCCCTGCTGTTCGTAGACCTGAAGGATGGCGGGAAGAAGCGGATCGTCCTCTCGGAGAATCAGCGCATGGTCAAAATTCTTCAGCACTGTCCAGGCGGTCTTTTGAATTTCGTTGCATGGAAAAACCATATTGACACCAGGCTCTACGGTATCCTCAACTTCAATTGTCAAAACGCCCGTATGTCCGTGCAAATACTGGGCTTCGCCCTTAAATCCATAAAACCTATGGGCATACTGTAAATCCAGAGTTGTGATGCTTCTCATAAAACAATACCTCCATTTATATATTTACAAGTCCGTGGACTCGCAGGCAAGGGAAGGCCCCGGCGGCGGGATGAGGTCCACAGCGGGAATCCGGATCGCCCTACAGGAAGGACCAAAGTGGGGAGTGGGGAAATTAAAAATTAGAATTAGAATAATTCTAATTTAGCATGCCGGGAAGCTATCGTCAAGGAGTTTTTTCTTAAAAAAATCTAAATAAATGAATGGCCGGAGAAACAGCGGGGCCATGGGCCTATTTTTGCCTTTGCCGTAGAAGCGGGCAAGGCGGGGCGTCAGGCCTGCAAAGACGGCTGGGCTATGGGCGTCGAGAAAAGCGGGAAGGACGCATATCCCCGGTTCTCAGCCGTTGCTTTTTTTTAACCGATGGGTTATAATACCCATGCTTGCCCTGGCGGATCGCCCGGGTGGCTGGGGCCCCTAGCGCCCTGACCGATATAAATCTTGTGGAGCGGTATCGAAGTGGTCATAACGGGGCTGACTCGAAAACGAATGCCCTTTTTGGAAGC
>ENA-OZGX01000635-OZGX01000635.1-human-gut-metagenome-genome-assembly--contig:-NODE-635-length-15998-cov-5.373832_pt1 | contig 15998 bp, 16 predicted proteins | sample MGYA00244040_ERZ653674 | MGnify/ENA primary metagenome ERZ653674 (study PRJEB26926, sample SAMN06165232) | human gut metagenome | biome: ENVO:00009003; feature: ENVO:2100002; material: ENVO:00002003... | reverse complement strand
GTATGGCAGCGGCCTCCAGAACGGAAAAGGCTTACCCGACATAAATGGTGAAAAAGGCGGCTTTCCAGTTCGGTTGCAATTTCTTACCTCTTGCCTATATTTGCCCCTTCCAAACCCGGGCCAGTATGTCTTTGAGCACCAGTACCGCGTCGGTGTGATCGTAGCCGTAATCCACCTGCAGCCGGGTTAGCATTTCTCCAAGAACGGGAGCATAATCCTTGATGCGCACTTTTTCGCGATAGGTGGACAACACCGGATATTTCTTGCTCCAAACCTTACTCCAGTCGATCTTGGCCTGGGCTTTTTCGCTCACACTGTCGATCAACTCCTGGGCCTGCCGTTCGTCAAAATCGTACTCGATCAGCTCATCCAGCGTTATGTGATATAACATAGCCAGCCCTTTGGCCTGGCGGACGTCCGGTAGGGTCTCCCCGGTCTCCCATTTAGAGATGGTCTGGCGGCTGACCCCCAGCTTTTCGGCTACGTTCTCCTGGGAAAGGCCGCTTTTTTTCCGGGCGTAATATAAACTGCTTCCTAGACTCATATTCTACCTCCTTCTTTCCCCTGGTACCTATCAGTATACCGGCCTAGCGGGTAAAAAACCATCGATGCATCTTTTCATTTGCGCCCGTTTTTTTAACAGGATGGACCTATTCGCCCCGCCGGCGGAGAATGGCAAAATAGACCGCAACGCAAAAGGTCATAAGCGCAATCCCCAGGCAGGGGAAGTAAATTTCCTGGGGCAGTCTAGCCATAGCTGGGTGGCTCAGCACGCATAGGGCTGTAAAGCCCGTAGAGACCAATGCGCTGAGCAGCATGCGGAATGTAGCCCGATCGTCGGTGGGCTCCCGCCCGTTTTTCCAGCTTTTCCGCAGCTCCAGCTGGGAAAGCAGCTGCTTCTCGTTCGTATAGCCTTTTACAAGGAAATAGGTGCGCCGGACCACCTGCCGATTCGGGTGGCGCACTTGGCAAACGATAGCGAAATGGGCGCGATTCTCCTTCATGCGCTCCACCTTCAAAACCTCGTCGGCCCCGGCAGGAATAAACGGCTTTTCCGCCATATGGCGCAGAAACTTTTGCGTTTCCACCGTGCCGGCAGCATATCCCAGTACGCCATCCCCGTGGTAGGATAAGGCTCGGGCATCCATGGCGTACAGTCGGTCATCCCACGTCAGGAAAAATACGGTGGCGTCTTGTATTGTTCGCCATCCAAGGCGCAAGGCAAGGCACACGGTCAAAGCCGTTCCTCCCAGGCAGAGCAGTGCCAAAAAGATTTCCCGGTTGCCGCTCATCTGAAAGGACAATATTGTTCCCCCCCATATAAGCAACAGCATCAGCGCTATGATACCAATAATTCCCCCCAGCACGCGTACCGCATACGGGTGCTTGTTGCCCATATCCGGCGACATCCAGATCTTTTTGATGTTCATGCATCAATCCAGCCTTTAAATAAATCCCGTAAAATTTTCAGTTCAATTATATTGCAGCAAACCGAGAAAGACAACGCGTGATCCTGGGCGTATTCCCAAAGCAGATGGAAAGATCCGAGAAAAGCATTGTATATGCGCACCCGCTGCCCCATAATATAGAAAGCAAACCACTGGCGATAGGAGGTCTTCATCATGACGAAAGAGCAATGGAAAGAGGCCACTGATTATTGGGAGGATCGGGACGCAAGCAGCGTTAAGCTGGACAAAGCCCGGCTACATGCCATGGCGGAAGCATACATCCAGGCCAACAATACCTGCGCCTTGGCAACCGGCACGGGTAACTATGTGCGCTGCACCCCCATTGAGTACAGTTACCGTAACGGCTGTTTCTGGATGTTTTCCGAAGGTGGCAAAAAGTTTATCGGCTTGGCAGAGAACCCCAATGTCTGCCTTGCCATCTTTGATAAGTATGAGGGCTTTGACAACCTGCATGGGATGCAGATCATGGGCCGGGCCGAGCTGATTGCGCCGTTTTCGCCAAGCTATCTATCCCATGCCGCATATAAAAACATCTCGCTGGAATTTCTTAAAAAGCAAAAAATTCCCATGCACCTGATTTGCGTGCATCCAACGCGTATAGATTGCCTGTTTTCTGACTTCAAGGAGTTGGGATGCAGTACCCGGCAGACGCTGGAGCTAAATGGAGAATAGCGCCGGGGCGTCTGCCATGGCCTTTAATGGATGCCTTTTCGGCACGTACGCGATCCTTTTGTAGACTGTTGACCTGCAAAGGAGCCATCCGGCGTTTACCCGGTTGCATCGTTATCTGTGGTGGGAGCGGAAGCAACAGCTGCGTGCCTGCATCTCCCATGCTGGCATGGACAAGGGCTCCATGGACAAGGTAAATCGGGACTGGAAATCCCGGTAGCCTTTGTATGCAAGGATTTTCATCTAAAAGCATATCGCTTCGGGGGCGAGCCCCAAGGCCCAGCTTCCAGATAAGCAACAAACCTCCTTGGCCGGTAAATCTAGCTAGCTGGAAGGTCTATTTTAGGATTATAATTACGCTGAGATTGCAGGTAGAATGGGCAGGACATGAACGCGATCTATTCCAATGTGGGCTATAAATACGTTTATCCGTCCAGTTGCTGGTCTATCCAAGGGCTACATGTGGGCTTTTCCACCTCCTTATTGGTGCCGCATCAAAGCCCTCCTGGAGATACGCCAGGAACGGCGGGAGCAAAAATCTTAGAGTATCTTCCTCTTTCTTTTGAGCAATAAGCAAACAGGCGGCAACATAGCAAGCTTTCCGCCCTACTTTGGTCCCAAATTGTCCTGGCGTTTTGCTCTCCGCCTTACAAGTAACCTGCGCATTTGGCGCCTTTCGTTTTTTATTTTATATAAGCGTAAAGGAGGATTCGGACGGTGTCTTTGCGATTCAGCCACTCCCAGCTAGGCTGCCTTCTCTTGCAGTTTCCAGCTGAATGATCCTTTCTATGGCAGGTCCCCCACCCGTTGCATCTATCAGGCCCTCCCAGCGGCTTGTAGCGTCTACATCTTCCCAGCGGACTGATACACAAGAACCACCCAGTTTTATTTGCTCGGTTTTTGTGTCACTATATAGTTGTGAAAAGCGCGGTAAGGCTGGGAGGTTTCATGGGTGCCCCAGCATAGGAATGGAAGAAGGAGGGGATCAAATTTTGGCCAAACGCCAGGTTAGCGCCGGTTTACACTTCGCCATACGGCTGGGCCACGCAAGCCCCATGGCTTCACGGATGAAAGAAGGGGCAAAGTAGAAGGCGACGAATGGATGCCAGTATTGGTATTCCTTAACTTCTGCAGGGTGGCCAGCCGCCAACACTGGTACAATAGCGCGTTACGCCCCGTTTCTTAAGCGCCATCTTGGATCTCCCACATCCTGGGCAGCCAGGTAAGGCGCGGGATACTCCCCCTGCTTCAGATCCTGTTGGCGGCACTGGATCCGGGCATACAGCCGCTTTAGCGTTCCGCCTTATGGGCGGTTGGGCCTGTATCAGGCTACATCTTCCCGCAAGCGTATACACCGGAAGATGGTCTGTTTTCCGGCGAAGGTAGCTGCGAAATCCATCACAAGCTTCCGGGCTCCCTCTGGCGCCCAAGCATGGGGCAAGCCAGAAGCGCTTCATTAAAGTATTCGTTTAGGATAGGCGCTCAGCCTTCCCCCCAGCAGGCTAGCCGGGCCACCGAAATCCAAGATGGCAGGCTAAGGCATTGGGGTGGGATCATGGATGATCTCCATGTTCTACGCACCTTTGGGATGCTCCTTGCGCCGGCAAGTTAGCACATGGACATAGATAGAACATATACGGGGCATCCAGCTGCTCCATGCTATCGGTGGGGGCCAACAAGGCAGATATGGAACAGGGTCTTTATCTTGTCCCGTTCCGGCCGCTGAAGCGGATGACGTTCATACCCATTTTCCAGGTGGTATCCCATGCCCTGAGGATGTTGGAGGAATTGCCGTTGCTCCTATTACGATCAGCAGCCCCCCGGCGGGCTAGGATCCGCAGCTGGACGGCAAACACGTCTTTGTAGGAAAAGTCGTTGGATAAGCGGGTGACCACGGCGTTGGGGTCATGGAGGCAGCAGATCCGGAAGCCTTCGCGGTCATCCACCAGACAGCCCTTCATCAGGGCGCTGATCCTATGGCTGGCAGCGGTGGCACTGTCTCCATTGACGGCGGTAAAGATGGTGCGATCCAGATCCTTGCTCCTGAGGATCTCGTATGCTACTCGGCAAAAAAGCAGGTCTTGATAAGTCCTGGGATCTTGGGTGTTCATGGTAAAAGTTCGTCATCGTTCTCTTCAGCATTTTTAAACGATTTGTTTATAGACCTTTTGTTATTATCATCTTCATCCTTCCATCCGTATTTTACAAAAACCATGTCTACGATTCTATTTGCTTTAAACCGTATCCGCCGGGGTTTGGAATATTGGCTTTTTCCTGCGCCGACCCGGCCCAGGGGCGCCGGAAGCAGACAAAAAAGCGCGCCGCAGCCTACCTGCGGCGCGCCGGACATCCCCTAAGGGGATAATGGCGGATCAATAGTTCTCGCAGCGGACTTCAAAGTAGCTCTGAGGATGGGCGCAGGTGGGGCAAACGGCAGGGGCACTGGTGCCCACCACAATATGGCCGCAGTTGCGGCATTCCCACACCTTCACCTGGCTCTTTTCAAACACCTGGGCCGTCTCCACATTATGGAGCAGGGCCCGGTAGCGTTCCTCGTGGTGCTTTTCAATGGCCGCCACCATACGGAACTTGGCGGCCAGCTCCGGGAAGCCCTCCGCCTCGGCGGTCTTGGCAAAGCCGTCGTACATATCCGTCCACTCGTAATTTTCCCCTTCCGCGGCGTGGAGCAGGTTTTGGGCGGTATCTCCCAGGCCGTTGAGCTCCTGGAACCAGAGCTTTGCGTGCTCTCGCTCGTTTTCCGCGGTCTTTTGGAATAGCTCCGCAATCTGCTCATAGCCCTCCTGCTTGGCGATGGCGGAAAAATAGGTATACTTGTTCCTGGCCTGGGATTCCCCCGCAAAGGCGGCTTCCAAGTTCTTTTCCGTCTGGGTACCCGCATACCGATTGCCGGGGGCAGGCTCCATTATCTCTTCAAAGGAGGAGGCGGGCTGCTTACACACCGGGCAGATGAAATCTGCCGGCAGGCTCTCGCCCTCGTGGATATAGCCGCATACCTTGCATTTCCATTTTCCCATGGCGGGTTTCCCTTCTTTTTCCCTTTTTTCGTTGCAGGGAATCCGCTCCAGCAGGGCCTTGGCGGCCGCCACAGGAAATTGGGGAGACGGGGGGTTCTGTACCCAGCCTTCCAACAGGTCGTGGGTGTTTTTGCTCTGGGGCAGCATATAGCCAGCCTCCCGGAGCAGGTCCTCGTGAACCAGGCGCACGGACTTAGCCATGGCCCCCATCAACCGGTACAGCCCATCGCTGCCGGCGCTCTGATGCAGCTGCCGTGCCACGCTCTCCTGGGCAGTCTTGCCCTGGGCCAGGGCATTGGCCTGGGCCACCACAGACTCAGCTTTTGCTTGCTGGGGCGGGTATTCCACCGGCACCATGGAGATGGCCCCGCTGGGGCAGGCGTCAGCGCATACGCCGCAGCCAATGCATTGATTCACATCGATAATGCTGTTCTCCGTGTCCGAAGCCCCGGTGGGGCATACATATAAGCAAAGGCAATCCTTGGTACACAGGCGTAAATTCCGCACAGCGATCCGTTTCATATATCAACCCCTCCCTTCAATTTTTTCAAACTTCCACGCGGGAACCTTGCACACCGGGCATAGAGCCGGCGCCGCGTCCCCCACATACACGAAGCCGCATACCGTACACACCCACACCTGGGTATTGGCCAGGAAGGCTTCCCCTTCCTTTTGGTACCGCTGCACCAGGGCGTATAGGATGTTAGTCACCTTCTCCCCCCATACGCAAATCCGTTGGGTTCCCCGGTCCCCCGCCCCTTGGGCTGCCGCCCGCAGGGCCGGATATCCTTCCGTAAGATCCGCCTGGAGCAAAGCCGCCAGCCGATCCATATCCGCCCCTGGCTCCGGCGGCGTAGCAGCGGCGAAAAAATCCGCCAGCTCTTTAAACAGGGCCGCTTCCGGCTCTTTATACTGCTTTTCGCATCCCCGGGCCAAGTTGGAACATAGGGCGCTCAACTCCCCTGCGGACAGTTTGACCATGTCCCCGTCCAACTCCATCGGCGCCACAGGCGCCTTGGGCGTCTCCTCTTGCTTCTCCGGCACAAAGGCCGACTTGGGCGCTCCGCATAGGGGACATACCCAGGTATCCGGCAGGTCCGCAAAGGCTTTCCCCTCCTTTGCTTCATCATAGACGTAGCCGCATATGCTACAAATCCATTTGCTCACTTTTTTTCCTCCCCTCGCTTATTTTGCTTAATACGTCGTATGTTCCTTTCCTTTGGGCCGAAACGGTCCGCTAAAGGCCGTTATTCCTGGAGCATCGGGCGGGCGTCCGCCATTTTCTTCCGGCATGCCTCGCATACATACATCAGCTTCAGGTCGTAGCACAGGATGGGCACGTTCACCTGGGCCTGTAGGGCCTGGGTCAGATCCGCTAAGTGGATGTCCACCAGCTTGCCGCATTCCCGGCACACCAGGTGGTCATGCTTATCCACCCGGTCATACCGATCGGGCATACCTTCCAAGGATACCTTGCGAATTCGGCCATCCCGCCAGAGCTTATTTAAATTGTTGTAAACCGTAGCCAGGGCTACGGTGGGATAGACCTGCCGAAGCGCGTCAAAAATCTGTTCCGCCGTCATGTGCTGACGGGAGGCGGCAATGATCTGACAGATCATCTGGGCATATTTCGTCATGCTGCCCTCCACAACAATTAGAATTATTCTAATTAAATTATACGCTACGCCCAGGAAAAGTCAAGCAAAAAACCGCCTGGCTGCCGGGAGATCTAAAACTCCCGCAGCAGCGCGGCGGCTAAAACACAGGGAATGAAAGAACGGCTTCCAGGCCCAGGATCAATCCTCCTGTTTAGAGGAATGTACCTCCCGGGTGGGCTGAGGCTCCGTCTGGTCCATGAGGATAAGCCGGATGGCACTCAACAGGGCGCACAGGGCCAGGCCCGCGATAACCCATTTGCTGATCTCGCTGCTCATAAAGGCCATATACTCATTGAATCGGTCTATGACGAAAAAGGTCAGCACCATCAAGGATAAAATCAAGGTGGCGTGGGGTAATAGGCGCTTTATCTTCTTCATGCTGGATCCATCTCCTGATTTTCGGGGTCGTAAATATAAAGGATATCGCTAACAGCCCGACCGTCTCCCAGCCGGGGGTTCACCAGCTGGCCGGCAAAGGCCATTTCCGCGGTCTTGCCACCGTCCAGGTTATAGGCAGCCTGACAGCCCAGTGACGCAAAAAATTCTGAAAGCTGGGCCAGGGTCATGCCCTTGGAATCCCCGCTGCGGCCCTCCACCATAACGAAGCAATAGTGGCCCGGCTCAAAGTAGCCAATGGCGCTGCGGGGGTTTTCCTGCTTCACTGAGGAGCGGAAGCTCTCCATGGGCTCCCCGGCTGGCGTAAGCAGGCCCGGGCCAAAGCACCAGCTTTGGTATAACCCCCGCTTAAGCACCGTCTCCTTGTCAAACTGATCCGCCGGAATGGTTTCCATCGTCCCGTCAAAATATAGCACGCAGGTGTCATAGCCACTTTCCGGCTGCTTATCGGAATACACCATACCGTTGCGCACGATATACATGGCGTGGTTCAAATGGGCGGTAAAATAATCCCCGGACAGAGCCAGTATGGCCCCGGCTTCCTCCCCCATCTCCAGGGTACGCAGCCGTTCATCTCCAAACTGATCGTACACCCCGGTGCGGAAGCAAGACAAGTCCTGCATAAAGATCTCCGCCACGTGAATTACGCTATCGTATTGGTATTCCGTCCGCAGCTCAATGGCCAGGTTTTGGCTGCGGTATTCCGTCCCGGTTTGAACGACCCCATCCTGAGAAAACTTTTCCGCATACTTCCCCCCCAACAGGCCGCTGGGTGTAGGAGATGGGGTAGGGATATCCTGGTTCTCCGTAGGAGTGGGTATTGGAGATGGCGTCACTTCGGGAGTGGCCACCGGCAGGGCGGTGGGACGAAGGACAGGGGTACGCACATGGTGGAAATAAGCGAATACCACCAGGCATAGCCCCAGCGCCACCGCATCCAGGGCAAAGAGCCGAATTAGACGGTTCCGTTTTTCATTTTGTTTTCTCTGCATATCAACTTACCTGCGCTGTAAAAACGTATTTTCTTTGTAAAAGGAAGCTGGCCGGGTATAGAACTGCCTCCACGATGAGCTTGGAGATGGCCAATGGCATCAGTCCCTCCAGCATGGCCAACAATCCGTAATTGGCAGCCAGGATCCCCGCCGCCACCAGGTAATACCGCAGTACGCTTCTTTTGGAGCAATCCTCAAACACCACTTCCCGGTTTAAGCAGTAATTGAGCACTGAACTCATTACCCGGGCCAGAACCACGCTATACAAAAGCCAATGGGCCGCGCCCCGGAACAGGTGGGAAAACAACAGCACCAACCCATAATCCACGCCGGCGGCCACCAGGGAGGAGGCAGCGAACAGGAGGATCATCTTATAGATCCGCCAAGCATCGCGCAGGGGATTGAAGTGGGAGGTCTGGTTCCCGTCCAGATACACGGTGCTAATCTCCACCTCCCGTATGGGGATCTTCCGCCTGGTGGCATACAGCAACACGTTAATCTCATACTCGTAGCGTTCCCCCTGCATCTCCAGCATCATGGGGATACGGGATACGGAAAAGGCGCGAAGCCCCGTCTGGGTATCATACACGGGCACGCCAGTGGCCACCCGGAAGATGAAGCGGGTAACGGCGTTGCCAAAACGGCTCCTTATAGGCACCTTGCCTGTGAACTGGCGGGAGCCCAGCACCAGGGCGTCCGGGGTCTGCCGCCAGGCCTGGCACACCGCGTCGATGTCCGCTGGCAAGTGCTGGCCATCCGCATCCACAGTGACCACCCCCTCCTGAGGCGGGAAATGGGCTGCAATATATTGGCAGGCCGTCTTGATGGCCCGGCCCTTGCCCCGGTTTTCCGTGTGGCGCAACAGGATTACCTCGGCGGGCAGCTGGGCAAACACTGCCTGCGCTGCCTGGGAGCTGCCGTCATCCACCACCACCAGGGTATAATTCCGCTCCACCAGGCTTTGGACCAAGGGCAAAAGCTTTTCGTCCGGCTCATAGGCCGGTATCAATGCAATCATGGGCATATTCCTTCGTTTACACAGTTTTGTTGCCGGGGCCATACCACGGTGGGGGGCGGCGTCCTTGTCCCACTAGGTTATAGTATACATTAGGAAAATGAAGAAAACATGAAAAAAATAAATTTTTTTGTTATAATTCAGCACCATGCCGCAGCTGCCTTATCCTGGTAGGCCGATAATTCCATGGAGCAATTACAACGGTTCAAGGTTTCGTCTCTATATACCGTAGGGGAAAACCGATTTATATTAGCATAAGGCGCGGCGTTTGTCTAGCCCTTTCCAAAAATGTCGAAAAACCACATAAAAAGGGCCGGCGCATCCTGAGATGTGCCGGCCTTGCTGTGCCGAATCTCTCATCTGCTCCGGTGACGGGCTAGGGCGGCGGCCGCCCCCGCAACGCCCAGGGCCATCAGGCAAACTCACAGGGTGGCGCTCACCTGGTCGCCGGTCTTGGGCGCCATGCCCCCTACCACGGAAAGAATGAAGTAGGAGCTATTTACGCGGCCATAGCCGTTCATCACCCGGCAATAATACTGGCTGCCGTTGTCCGCCAGGGTGGGATACAGGGGCAGGCTGGCCCCGGTAGCCCCCATCACCGGCATGAAGCCTAGGCCGTGCCCCCGGTTCACATACCACTGGTAGCCGTCATATCCGACCCCGCTGGTCTTCACAAGCAGGGTGACCGGCGCGTTCTGTACCACCGGCATGGTCTGGTTCCCGGTAAGGGACAGGATGGTGGGCGAACAGTCCATGCTGCCATCGCCAGGAAGCCGATGGCCTAAAATTTTTATTGATCAGCCCAGGAATGCCAGCACATGATCCAAGAAATCCTTTGCCTCCTCGTAAAGCCCGTGGCCATAATCGGCATAGAGGAGCAGCTGGCTGCCAGGGATGCGTTCATGTAAATCCAGGGAGCCTTCATAGCCTAATATGGCATCCTGCCGGCCGCCGATCACCAGGGTGGGGCAGGCGATGGAAGGTACCTGGGCATAGGCGTCGTGGCTGAGGCAGGCCTGGGCCATAGTGGGATAGCGTCGCGGGTCCTTGGGCCGGAGCATGCGGCCAAAGAGGCTGTAGGCCCAGCGGACCTTTTTCAGGTAAGGCGGGGTAAAGCTCTTGTCCGCCGTATCCAGGAGGATGGCCCGATAGTCCCCCTGGGTGGCCAGGCTGGCCCAGTGGCCGATCACCTGCTGGATCAGGGGGTTCTGGCGGCAGATGGTCACCGCCAGAACCAGTTTTTTCACCGCCGCCGGGTGGCGAAGGGCCAGGTACTGGGCGATCATGCCCCCCTGGGAAATGCCCACCACGCTGGCACGTTGGATGCGCAATAGGCCCATGGCGGCGTATACGTCATCTGCCATATCCGCTGTGGAAAAATCCGCCGGCAGGGGTGCCCGGCGGCTGATGACATACACGGTATAGGGCGATTGAGCCATGCCCCGGTACATGGCTGCCAGGAGGAGGGCCGCCCCCTTCACGGTTTTGAGGCCGTCCCCCAGTCCGGGGATCACCACCAGGGGCTCCGGCCCGCTGCCGAAGCGGGCATAGTCCATGGATATCTCCCCAGCCCGAAGGGTACCGTTTTTCGTGTGATGCAACATTCTCCCCTCCTTGCTGCTGCATGGATTTCCCCGTGGGGCACTCCCATTGTACTCCCCGCCAGCATGGGCCGCAAGCAGGATTTTGCTTCTCCCAGGGTATGTAAAGGCCCCAAGCGCCAACCAGCCTGGGGCCCAAAAAGGGAACGGCGTTGCTTTAGCGGGTGCCGTCGTAAGTATTGGGGTCGTAAGAAAGATGGCGGCCGTCCTCCAAAGCGTCGATGGCGGCCATCTCCTCCGGGGCTAAGGCAAAGTCGAAAATTGCCAGATTTTCCGCAATGCGGCTGGGGGTAACGGATTTGGGGATGGGGCAATCTCCGTTTTGAATATGCCAGCGCAGCACCACCTGTGGTGGGGTCTTTCCATGGTCTTGGGCAATTTTCGCCAAAACGGGCTCCTCCTTCCAGGCCCCCCGGAACAAGGGCGCCCAACATACCACCTGGATACCCTGGCTATGGCAATAATTTCGCACCGCCCGCTGGGGATACCAGGGATGGACCTCCAGCTGATTGCAAACGGGCTTAGGCAGGCCCTGGGAGGCCAGATCTTCCAGGTGGTTGATCAGAAAATTAGAGACCCCCACCTGACGCAACTGACCCCGTTGCTGCATCTGCAAAAGGGCCTCGTACGCTCCATACCGCAGAGCCGGATCCACACCCGGCCAATGGAGCAGCATCCCATCCACATAATCCAGGCCCAAGCAGTGTAACCGCGCCTGGCAATCTGCCTGGGCGTTGGAATAATCCTTAGGCCACAGCTTCGTAGTTACATAGATCTCTTCCCGGGGGACGCCGCTGTCCCGGACGGCCTTTCCTACCTGTGCCTCGTTTTCATAAATCTTGGCGCAGTCCACATGTCGGTATCCGATATCCAACGCATAGCGCACCGCATCGTATACCGCTTCCCCCGCCTGATACACCCCCAGCCCAATGGGCGGTATGTTCCCTGCCATATTCTTTCTCCTTTTAACGTACTAAGCGGGAGGGCCCGCTCTAATGGTTTGTTTGTTTTTACTATAAGGCTTTTTTTGCGCAGGAGCAAGGGGCGTTTTCTCCCAGGGGTTTCCTTCTGGCGACCAATGTAGTATACTTTTGTTTGTGTAATTCATATCAATCTATTCGTATTTTTCCTACAGGCAAAATTTCATGAAAAGGAGATGTTGACCATGATCCTGACGAACGCGCAGCAGGCTCTGCTGGACGGCGCCCAGGGCGAAACCATGGCCAAGGTGGTAAAGACCCTGGTCATGTATGGGGAAGCCTTTGGCGCGGAGCGGATGGCGCCTGTCACCAGCCAATATGGCCATACGGTCATCAGCTTTGGCATTGGGGTAATGAAGCCGGTGTACGAGCTGTACGACACCCTGTTACAGGCCGGGGCCGTGAGCAAGCAGCCTTTTTCCGCAGACCCTCGGCCCTTGGATAAAAACGTTCCTTCCTCCTTCCTGCAGGATCTGGTATTCAAGGTCATGTACAGCCAGCAGGAACGCTATGAAGCGCAGCTGGCCAAGCTGGGCCTCATGGGGAAAGACGCCTTTACCTGCGCCTGCTATCTGCCGGAGGCCGGCAACGTGCCCAAGCGGGGGGACATCCTTTCCTGGGCGGAGTCCTCGGCGGTGGTGTACGCCAACAGCGTCCTGGGCGCCCGGTGCAACCGGAACTCGGGCATCATCGAACTGATGGGCTCCATGGCGGGCTTTGTGCCGGAATTCGGCCTGCTCACCGACGAGGGCCGCCGGGCGGACTGGATCGTGGAGGTAAAGACCAGCGCCCTGCCCGACGCCCAGCTTTTGGGCTCTGCGGTGGGCATGAAGGTGTTGGAAAAGGTGCCCTATGTGCGGGGCCTGGACAAGTGGCTGGGCGGGGAGCTGAACGAACATGCCTGCGCCTATCTCAAGGACTTTGGCGCCGCCTGCGCCTCCAACGGCTCCGTTGGGCTCTACCATATCGAGAACTTGACCCCCGAGGCCCGGGAGCAAGGGGCCGACCTAATCCGGCCGGACGCACCGGTTTACCTGGTGGACGATCAGGAGCTGGCCCGGGTGCGGGCGGGCTATCCCTGCATTTGGAAGGACCTGAACGCCAAGCCCAAGCTCTGCTTCATGGGCTGCCCCCATATGACTTTGCAGCAGCTTAAGGACTGGACGGTGAAGCTGGAGGACGCCTTGGCGGCCGCAGGCAACAGCAGGGTGGTCATCCCAACGGTGTTCACCTCCGCGCCCGCGGTCATCCGGGCCTTCCAGCAAACCGAATACGCCCCCAGGCTGGAAAAGACCGGGGTCATCCTCAGCTACATCTGCCCGCTGATGTACATGAACAACCCCCTGTCCAAGAAGATGCCGGTGATCACCTCCTCCAACAAGCTGCGCACCTATTCCAGCGCCCGCTATTATTCCGACGCCGAGATCCTACGCAAGATCACCAAGGAGGAAAAGGAACATGACTAAAACCTTTAAAGGCCGTCCCGTGACCCCCGGCGCCGTCCAGGCGGAGGCCCTGGTCTCCCACGGCGGGTTCAACACCCTGGCCAGCTATCAGATGGCCCTCATGTTCGGGGATAAGCAGGTAAAATGCGGCGATCAGAACAACCCGGACCTTTACAAAAAGCCCATGCTGGGCAAAGCCCTTTGCCTGCCGGAAACCATCGGCTCCACCACGGGCGGCATGGTGCTCTACACGGCCTGCGCCATGGGCAAGCAGCCTGCGTGTATGCTCTTTTCCAAGCCCATCGATTCCTTGGCCGCTTCCGGCGCCATCCTGGCAGCCGTATGGACGGAGGCCAAAATGCCGGTGGTGGATAGCCTGGGGGAGGAATTCCTCGCCTATGTGCAGGATGGCATGACCCTCTCCGTGGCCGAGGACGGCACGGTTACAATCGACTAAGGAAAGGCGGTATTCCCAATGAAGCAAGCGTATCAGCCACTGTTTACCCCCTGGAAAATCGGCAAGGTGGAGATTAAAAACCGCATTGTCATGTGTTCCATGGGGGGCACCTCTATCTTCGGCTGGATGGAGCCCAACCATTTTGACCGGGAGGCCGCCAACTTCCTATTGGAGCGGGCCAAAAACAACGTGGGGCTTTTGCTTCCCGGCATCGCCCCCATCCGGGACCCCATGGGCGGCCGCTGGCTCTACCAAAACCCGGCCAAGTTCAAGGCGTTGAAAGCCTATATGGAGGAATTCCATAAGACCGGGGCCAAGCTGTTCATCCAGCTGACCGCCGGCTTCGGCCGGGCCATGGCGGTGAACGACATCATGGTAAAGATGGCCAAAAACAAGGCGCTGGGGTTCCTGGGCAAGCCCATCTTCGATATGGACTTCATCCTAGCCTCCGCCTCCGCCACCCCTAACCGCTGGGCGGACGGGGTATATTCCCGGCCCTTTACCGTGGCGGAGATCCAGCAGATCGTCGAAGCCTTTGCCAAAACCGCCAAGCTGTGCCAGGAGGCCGGGGTGGACGGCATCGAGGTCCACGCGGTGCACGAAGGCTATACCCTGGACCAATTCGCCCTCAAATACACCAACCAGCGCACCGACCAATACGGCGGCTCCCTGGAGAACCGCTACCGCTTTGCCGCCGAGATCGTCCAGGCCATCAAGCGGGACTGCGGCCAGGATTTCCCGGTCTCCCTCCGCTACAGCGTGGTCTCCAAGACCAAGGGCTTCCGCCAGGGCGCCCTGCCCCAGGAGACCGACTATGTGGAGGTGGGCCGGGATATGGAGGAATCCAAGATCGCGGCCAAGTTCCTCCAGGACGCGGGCTACGACATGCTCAACTGCGACAACGGCACCTACGACGCCTGGTACTGGGCCCATCCCCCGGCCTATATGCCCCTGAACTGCAACCTGGACTATGTGGCCCAGCTCAAGGGCGCGGTGGACATCCCCCTGGTATGCGCGGGCCGCATGTGTCCCGAGGAAGCGGCTACGGCCATCCAGGCCGGCCGCATCGACGCCATGGGTGTGGCCCGCCAGTTCCTCACGGACCCCGAATGGGTCACCAAAATGCTGGAGGATCGGGAGGAGGACATCAAGCCCTGCATCTGCTGCCACAACGCCTGCTTCACCATGGCCCATTACGAAGGGGTAGCCAACGATCAGGATCTGATGGACGCCTTGCATATGGCCCGCTGTGCCCTCAACCCCCGCACCATGCAGAGCAAAAAGTACAAGCTGGAAAAGGCCCCCGTCCCCAAAAAGGTGGCGGTGATCGGCGGCGGCGTGGGCGGTATGGAATCCGCCCTGGTGCTGGCCCAGCGGGGCCATCAGGTGACCCTATACGAAAAGTCCGACCGGCTGGGAGGCGTATTCGTCCAGGCGGCAGCCCCCTCCTATAAGGAAAAGGACCGGGCGCTGATCCAGTGGTATTGCCGGGAGATCAGCAAGCAGCCCAACATCGCCGTCCAGCTGAACACCCCGGTGGAAAGCCTGGACGCCCTTCAGGCGGACGCGGTGATCGTGGCCACGGGGGCAACCCCCAAAAAGCCCCCCATCCCCGGCCTGGAGCACGCCCTGGAGGCCACGGATTTCCTGGCGGGCGCCCCGGTGGGCGACCGGGTGGTAATCCTGGGCGGCGGCCTCACAGGCTGCGAGATCGCCTACGAGCTGCTGCTTCAGGGCAAGCATCCCACCATTGTGGAGATGAAAAACGACCTGATCGCCGCCAAGGGCGTATGCCTGGCCAACAGCTCCTACCTTAGGGAGGCCCTGGCCCTATACCAGGCCCCCGTCCACCTGAACACCACCATCCAGGAGATCCGGCCGGACGGCGTCACCGCCAAGGACCAAACCGGCAAAACCTTCGATATCCCCTGCGACAGCGTGATCGTCTCCGTGGGCTATGACCCCAAGCCCCGCTTCCCCGCCTCCCGCAAGGTGCATCTGGTGGGGGACGCCAAGTCCGTGGGCAACCTGCGCACGGTGATCTGGCGGGCCTGGGACGTGTGCATGAAGATCTGACCGTGCTGCGCGCACGGCGAGATTCGCGCCCCAAGGGCAGTGGCCGCCCCAGGATGGTTGCCCGCGGCGATCCTCTCCCCCCGCCGCTGCCCGTAGGCCGTGGGCAGCGGCTTTGCCCATGGGTGCTACGCGCACGGCGGTCCTGCGCGGACAGCGAGATTCGCGCCCCAAGGGCAGTAGCCGCCCCAGGCCAGGGCGGCCGCCC
>ENA-OZGX01000633-OZGX01000633.1-human-gut-metagenome-genome-assembly--contig:-NODE-633-length-16024-cov-13.264826_pt1 | contig 16024 bp, 13 predicted proteins | sample MGYA00244040_ERZ653674 | MGnify/ENA primary metagenome ERZ653674 (study PRJEB26926, sample SAMN06165232) | human gut metagenome | biome: ENVO:00009003; feature: ENVO:2100002; material: ENVO:00002003... | reverse complement strand
GTGTTACCCCCACTACACGGAGTGAAAATGAACGAGAGAGCGGATAGTTTTCATTAAAAACGCGGAGCGAACGAGTGTCTCCGCATTTTCACGACGTGATAAGGAGCGATCGCGCGACAGGCGAGCCGCCCGCCGTGGAACGGCGCACGGCGACGAACACGCGCGGATCGCGACGCGGGAGCGCGAGAGTGTAACACTCTCGATGAGCACTTCAATACATACGGTTTATTCAAGCGCATCCGAGGACGGCGGTGACGGTGTCGGCGGTGAGGTGTGCCGCGGCGATGCCGTCGAGGATGGCGGGGAGGGCTTGCACCGTTGCGGCGGTGGGGTGCATGAGGATGAGGTCGCCTGCGGCGAGGTCGCGGAGGGCGCGCTCGGTGATGAGTGCGGCGTCGTGGTCGCGCCAGTCTATCGTGTCCCTCGTCCACATCACGACGGTGTAGCCGAGCTCTTCGCAGACTGCGTGCATGGCGTCGCCCATGCTGCCCGAGGGCGGGGCGAAGAGTTTGGGGAGGGCGGCGGCGCGCTCTTCTGAGGGAAGGTCGGAGAGAGTGGCGGAAAGCAGTCGTTCCGTGACGACGATCTCCGAGCGGTTGCGTTCCGCGGAGAGGGCGGCGTGGTCGCGGTGCAGATAGCCGTGGTTGCCCAGCTCGAAGCCGTCCGCGGCGAGGCGGATGACTGTGTCGCCGTTCCTTTCCGCCCATATGCCGCCGAGGAAGAAGGTGGCGCTCATGCCCCGTTCCGAGAGCAGGCGCGCGATCTTTTCGACATATTCCGTACCTTCATAGACGTTGAACATGAGGGCGACCTTGCCCCCGTCGCGGTCGCCCTCGTAGACCGCGCCTCCCGTGATGACCGCCTCGCCCGCGTCCGTCACGGCAAAGAGGGCGGTGACGAGCACTGCGCCCAGTACGACGCATATGATGAGGTTTGAGGTGAAGGTGCGGAAACGGCGTTCTTTCATGCTACAAATTATGTTTGCGCGGGCGGGGATATGTGGTATAATAGCGGCATGAACGAATTGATCGCTTTTGACAGCGGGTTGAAGCTGGTCGTGGCTCCCAATCCCGCGGTGAGGTCGGTCTCCGCAGGCGTGTTCGTGCGGGCGGGATCGGTCTATGAAACGCCGGAGCGCTCCGGCATCTCCCACCTCATCGAGCACATGCTCTTCAAGGGGACGGAGACCCGCACGGCGTTCGACATCGCAAACGACATCGACTCTCTGGGCGCGCAGATCAACGCCTACACCACCAAGAGCTGCACATGCTATTACACCCTTTCCCGCGACGTGCACGCGGCGGAGTGCCTGGACGTGCTCTCCGACATGTATTTCAACGCCGCTTTTGACCCCTCCGAGTTCAAAAAGGAGAGGAAAGTGGTGCTCGAGGAGCTGAGCGAGAGCGAGGACACTCCCGACGACCTGTGCATGGAGAAGCTGTCCTCCGCGTTTTTCAAGGGCAATCCGCTGGAAAAGCCCATCCTCGGCACCCGCAAGAGCCTGAATGCGCTGACCGCAGATGACCTCACGGCATATAAGGACGAGTTCTACGTCTCCTCGGGCACCGTGCTTTCGCTTGCGGGCAACATCACGCGCGAGGAAGCGGTCGCACTTGCCGAGAAGTATTTCGAGAGCAGGTTCAAGGAGGGGAAGAGCAGTCCGTGCGCGGGGATAGACCCCGCTCCCATGAAGGGCGCCTTTGCCCACGCGAAGAAGGAGATAGAGCAGGCGCACATCGCTTTCGCGTTCCCGGGGGCGGCGTACGGTACGGACGACGCGGTGACGGCGAGGCTGCTTGCCGCAGTCTTCGGCATGGAGATGTCCTCCCGCCTCTTCCAGAGCGTGAGGGAGAAGCTGGGGCTGTGTTACAGCATCATGGGCTATCCCACTTCCTACGAGAACAACGGCGCCTTCATCATCTACACTTCGCTGAATCCCGCCAACGTGGAACTTGCGGTGAGTGCGATAAAGCGGGAGATAGAGATGCTGCTCGAGGACGGCATCACCCCCGAGGAGCTGAAAAAGGGCAAGGAACAGATCGTCACCGGCATGGTGCTGGGGCAGGAGAGCACTTCCGCGGTCATGCGGGGGATGGGACGGCACGCCGTCGCCACGGGGAAGCTCTACGACATCGACGAGCAGATCGCCAAGGCGGAGGCGGTGACCATAGCGGATGTGAAGCGCCTCGCGGAGAGGATGTTCGACTTCTCGCGGGTGTCGGCAAGCTGCGTCGCTCCCGCCGTCACGGACGTGAGAAAGATGATAAAAGAAGCGTGACCCGGAGCGTCACGGAAAGAGGATAAAATGTCGGAAAAGATAATGAGCGTTGACAACGAGTTCTTCAAGGGCGTGGACTTCGGCGACATGGACAAGCTGGACGTCATCTTCGCCATGCAGGAAAAGTTCGACCAGGACGTCATCAAAAACAGGGGGCTTCAGGACGTCACTCCGGAGCAGTGGATCCAGAAGCAGACGCTCGCCATGCTCTCGGAGCTTGCGGAGCTCATCGCCGAGGTCAACTTCAAGTGGTGGAAGAACCCGAAACCCGTGGACATCGGCAACGTCAGGGAGGAACTGGTGGACATACTCCACTTTTTCGTGGGGATGTGCAACCGCGCCGGCATGGGCAGCGAGGAACTTTTTGCGCGCTACATAAAGAAGAACGAGGAAAACTTCAAACGGCAATACGGCACCTCGGAAAAGCCCGGGTATTCTCTTTTTGACAAAAAAGTATAATACTTTTCGCCCAAAATGAGAATGGTTTGCCTCATTTCGGACATCCGAGCGGCGGCGTGAGCTAACGAGGGCGGGTGTATGCCCGCGCAGTCCGCTGCGGCGTTTTTGCGGCAAAGGAAAGCGTCGGCGCACAGGAGCTGCGCCTCTTGCCGCAAGCGCGCAGAGAGCAATGACGGGAGAATGAGACGGCGTGCGGCGGTGCGCGAGAGTGACGGCGCGCGGCAGCAAAGCCGAAAGTCCGGAAAACGAAAAAACGATGCGGGACGCGGCGGGATCTTTCCCGCCGCGTCCCGTTTTCGGTGCACCGAGAGTTTTAGGATATTGTTGGAACAGACGCCGTGCGGCGGCGCAGGACCCGGTCGGTATTATTCCTGCCCGGCATACATTTTTCGGGAGAGGGGGACACAAATCCCTTCGAGACGCCGGAGAGCGCAAACCCGCAACGCCGTCCCGTCTATTTTTCGAGTGGTATAAATTCCGCTTGAAATCGGATATATTGTATGGTATAATCAACAAAAATACGATATCGGGTGCGACGCACCCGTCGCGCGGGCGTGTGAGCGCCCTCGGGGAAGGAAGGGAATGAACGATACAAGGCAGATGAGAGCCAATACGGGCAACAGGATAGCACTCGGGGTGCTCATCCTTCTCGTCGCTCTTTTCATCTTCATCTGCGACTGCGGCGCTTTCGGCGGTGTGGGAGACATGGTCTCCTCGGTGTTCGTCGGCTTCTTCGGGCTGGCGGATTTTGCCTATTGTCTCGTCGCCGCGGCGGTGGGCGTTGCGGTCATCTTCAATTTCCGCGTCAAGGCGCGCCCCGGCAAGATCGCGAAACTCGCGCTCATGTTCTTTGCGGGAGTGTGGGCTCTCAACATCTATTCCTCCTCCGCACACATCATCGGAGAGGATTACGGCGGCTATCTCGTCGCGTGCTACGACGGCATGAACACCGCGGGCGGGATGCTCTTCGGCATCATCTCCTATCCTCTCATGAAGCTCATCACCACGGTGGGTGCGCTCGTCGTCGCCTGCGTGGTCTTCTTCGTCATCGCGTTCTTCGCGCTCATCCCCGCCATCAAGAAGGACGTCACCTACGTTTCCGTCGCCGACGTCCGGCGCGAAAGACCCCGCAAGGGCAGCAGGCTGGACCGTCAGAAAGCCCCCGTCATCACGGACTTTTCGGCGGGGAACGGCGGCAATTCCCTCTATGTCGTGGATGTTGAGGGCGACCCGCTCTCCCGCGGCAGAAAGAAGAAGGCGCCTTATCCCACCCTCTCGTCGGACGGCGCGGCGCAGGGGGACGCGGGGCGTGCTCCCGCTCCCGACAGGTTCTCGTCTCAGAGCCTTGCAAGGGACATCCTCTTCAATCCCGCGCCCTCCGAGGACAGCTTTTCGGCTTACCGCACCATGACCAACCCCGACGAGGCGCTCATGAACCCGGGCGCTCCGTACAGCGCGCAGCGCCGCAACGAACTCAGGCGCAGGCTGGGCGTGGATGACACCGGCTCCATGGCGAGAGATTTCGTGAGAGAGCGCTATTTCGGCGACGGGCAGGCGGAAAAGCCCGCAGAGAGCGGCGCTTCGAGCAACATCATCGACCCCGACGCGAGGGGCGCGGCTGCTCTCGGCTATTCCTCTTTCGACGCGCTCAAAGCGGACAGGACGAGGCAGTTCGGCGAGATGTTCGGCTCCGGGGCGTCGCAGTCGGGCGGCGAGACGGGCGGTTTCGGCAATTCTCCGTCCTCCGGCGGAGCGTATCCGGGCACGGACACCGTAAAAAGAGAGGTCCCCAAGCCTTCCACCCGCCGCACGGCGGCTCAGCATGAGAGGACGGACGCGCCCAAGAAGGACGTTCCCGCCTCCAACATGGCGGGGCTGCACGGCAGCGTGACCCGCGCCATCACGGGAGAGGAGAGGGCACAAGCGCCCTCCGCGCACACTCTTCCCGAGACGCAGGCATACGAAAAGAACGACACCGTAGAGGCGGCGAAGAGAGCCGTCTCGGGACAGGCGGCGTCTTCCGCGAGGGCGGCGACAGACCGTCCCGCGGCAAAGAGCGACGGAGTGCCGAGGGCGTTCAGAGGGACGGCGGCGGCACCCGAGGAGAGAGCGCCCGAGGAGAGGACGGAAAACAGGACGGACAGGGTTTTCGGAGGCGGATATGCCCCTGCGGAGAGAGCGGAAGCACCCGCGCAGGCTGCCGTGCGCGAGAGTGTGCAGTCCCGTCCCGACGTCCCGCCCCGCGCGGCTCAGGCTCCCGCCGCGGACACGCGGAAGGAAGCTCCCGCACCCTCTTCGAGCATGATCGCACCGTCCGCGAACGCGGGCAGCGCGGAGACGCGCCGGCGCATGGAAGAGGCGATCGCGAAGGGCGTCCCCAAGGAAGAGAACGTGGATTTCGGCGGGGAGGGCCCCGTCATACAGCAGTCCATGTTCGCAAAACAGCAGATGGAGAACATCGCCAAGGCTCGCGCGACGGCGCCGCCGCTCGCAAGTTACGAGCGCATCGCCGAGGAGCGTGCCAAGCGCGTCTATGCTCCGCGTGAGAACAAGGACCGCAGTCTGCAAAAGACGGAGAACATCGCAAAGAAGGTGGCGAAGGAGAGCGGCGAGCGCATGGCGCAGGTCAACATCGATCAAGCCATCTCTCAGACGATCCCCAAGAAGCCGTACGTCGCGCCCCCGCTCAGTCTGTTGCGCCCCGCCGAGAAAGAGGTGGATCAGCAGGAGGACTACGAGGCGAAGAAGGAGGCGATCCGCAGCGTGCTGGAGTCCTTCGGCGTGCAGTCCGAAGTGAAGGAGATCAAGGTGGGTCCCACCTTCTCGCTGTACACCTTGCGCGTGGAGATGCCGAGGGGCAGGTCGGTCAGCACCCTTGTCGGATATGAGAACGACATTGCGATGAAGATGGAGGAGAAGAGCGTCCGCATCCTCGCGCCCATCCCGGGGCAGAACGCCATCGGCATCGAGGTGCCCAACAAGCACCGCCGCATCGTGAGGATGAGAGAGCTGCTCGAAGCGCCCGCCTACAACGCGGCGCCCACTCCCACCACCTGCGCGCTTGGCGAGGATCTCTACGGCACCATCTACACCTCGGACATCAAGGATTTCCCGCACATCCTCATCGCGGGCACTACGGGTTCGGGCAAGAGCATATTCGTGCATTCCATCATCATGAGCATGCTGTTCAGGGCGTCTCCCGACGAGGTGCGCTTCATCATGATCGACCCCAAGATGGTGGAGTTCACCAAATACGAAGGCATCCCGCACCTCATGCTGGATGAGATAATCTTTGCCGCGGACAAAGCCATCCGCGCCCTCAACTGGGCGATCGGCGAGATGCAGCGCAGGATAGAGTATTTCTCATCCATGCACTACCGCGACATCGACGAATACAACCGCAACTGCGAGCAGATGGGCTCGGAGAAGATGCCCCGCATCGTCATCATCGTCGACGAGCTCGCCGACCTCATGGCGACGGGCAAGAAGGCGGTGGAAGAGGCGATCAACCGTCTCGCGCGCCTCGCGCGTGCCGCGGGCATACACCTCGTGCTCGCCACTCAGCGCCCCTCCGTGGACGTCATCAGCGGCACCATCAAGAACAACCTGCCCACCAGGGTCGCGCTCACTCTTTCCTCCATCGCGGACTCCCGCACGGTCATGGACTCCGGCGGCGCGGAGAAGCTGCTCGGACACGGCGATCTGTTCTATCTCACGCCCAAGTCCTCGCTGCCCATCCGTATGCAGGGCGCCCTCATCACCGATCAGGAGATCGCGGACGTGGTCAACTACGTCAAGGCGCACAACGAGGCTTATTTCGACGCGAGCGTCAAGGACGCCATTTTCAAGGAGGAAGAGGAGGAAGCTCCCGCCGCGTCCTCCGAGAAGAAAGCCAAGAGCGAGGGCGGAGTGCCTCCCGAGGTCATCAAGGCGCTGAGGCTGGGGCTGGACGGCTCGCCCGTCACCATCTCCGGCATGCAGAGAAAGCTGGGGCTCGGGTTCCCGCGCGCGGCGAAACTGCACGACTATATGCTGGCGGAGCACTTCATCGCGCCCACCGGCGACGACAAGAAGAACAGGGTTTGCCTCACCGAGGCGGAGATCGACGCGCTGGAGTTCGGCGGCTCCGCGGACGGCGGCGAGGAAGGGGAGGAGTGATCCTCCGTGATTTTCCGAGACACTTATGACGCGGCTCCGCGGAAGCGGAGAAGGAGAGCGATATGAGGATAGGCATCGTACGCATAGGCAAAGAGAGAGACGAGGCAGCGTTCGGCAAGGAGCTTGCCGCTCTCGTCGATGCGGGCTATCAGGTGGCGGCGGGCACGGGCGATATGCTCATCGTGCGCGTCGGAGACCCGGCGGGCGCGGATGCGGGCGAGACCGCACAGGCGGTGACGCTCGCGGTGCGTGCAAAGCTCGCCGGCAAGCCGATGGTGGTCACCGGTCTGACCGCGGAAGAGATAAGGAGCATCGCCGCGACCCTGAACGGCGACGAGAACGTCCGCCTCACCGAAAACGGCGGCGCGGCGGAGATCATGAGCCTTGACCTCAGAGGCAGACTCACCGGCAAACACTCCGAGCCTGCGGCGGCAACAGAGCGCGAAAAGGCGTTTGCGTCCGCGGTTTCGGGAAGCGTTGCATCCGTGAGCGGCGCGGAGAGTGCGCCCGTCGGACCCGCGGTGAAGAATTTTGCGGACACGGACGAGCTCATCGAAAAAGCGCTCGACGGAAAGCGCGCGGGCGATGTAATCGGCATCGCCGCCGTGCAGCGCAAGCTTGGGATCGGGTTCCCGAGAGCTGCCAAACTCTTCGACATCATGAAGGAGAGAGGGCTGATAAGTTTCGAGGACGGCGGCTATATCGTGTGCGGCGAGCAAACGGAGACTGCCGAGGCAGATGAGGCGGACGCCAAGCTCGTAGGCGTGCCCGAAGAGGACTCCGCGGCAAAGAGCGAAGAAGCGCCCGAAGACGACCTTGATGACATCACCGAAGACGACGGCATAGACGATGGCGACGAAGTCGAGCTTTTCTCCGCAGAAGACCTTGACGACGAGGGCGACGAGTCCGAGGAAGACGAAGAGGAAGAGGACGCGGATGACGACGAGTCCGACGATGACGAGGACGATGAGTCCGACGATGACGATGAGGACGACGAAGAGGAGTCCGACGATGATGATGAGGACGACGAAGAGGAGTCCGAGGAAGACGAAGAGGAATGAGATGTTGCGGCTCTGCCGCACGGAAAACGGAAGATGAAGATCGGAGTTGTGTCGCTCGGGTGCGACAAGAACAGGGTTGACAGCGAGAAGATGATCGCGCGGCTCGTTGCCGCGGGGCATACCGTCGTTTCTTCGGAGGATGAGGCAGACATCCTCATCGTCAACACCTGCGCTTTCACCGAGGACGCCAAGAACGAAGCCATAGACGAGATACTCTCCGCGGCGGAAGCCAAGAAGAGGGGAGAGGGCAAGAAGCTCATCGTCACGGGATGCCTGCCCGAGAGGTATATGGAGAGCCTCGAGGAGGAGCTCCCGGAAGTGGACGCCTTTTTCGGCGTTGCGGACTATGACGAGATCGCGGGGGCGATCGGGAAGATCGAGCGCGGCGACAGGATATTCTGCCGCGGCGGCGGCGACGCCTATTATCCCGACCGCGTGCTCACCACTCCCTACCATTACGCCTATCTCAAGATCGCGGAAGGGTGCAACAATTTTTGCACCTACTGCGCCATCCCGTCCATACGCGGGAAGTACCGCTCCGAAAGGCAGGAGGACCTCCTTGCCGAGGCACGCAAGCTCTCGGACGACGGCGTGAAGGAGCTCATCCTCGTGGCGCAGGACGTCACGCGGTACGGCGTGGAGCGCGACGGCAAGCCTCATCTCATCGAGCTCGTGCGCGAGCTCGAAAAGATGGATTTCGATTGGATCCGTCTCCTCTATCTCGAGCCCGAGATGGTGGATGACGAACTCATCGCGTTCGTCGCGAACGAGCCCAAAGTGTGCAAATATATGGACGTACCCCTGCAGCACGTGGACAGCGGCGTGCTGAAACGCATGAACCGTCACACCGACGAGAAGCTCACGCGGGAGCTCGTTAAAAAGATCAAGACGGCGGGCATCACCATGCGCACCTCTTTCATCTCCGGCTTCCCGGGGGAGAGCGAGGAAGCGCACCGCAGGCTTGCGGGCTTCGTCCGCGAGGCGGGGATAGATTTTGCGGGCGTGTTCGCCTATTCCCGCGAGGAGGGGACTCCCGCCGACAGGATGCGCGGGCACCTCCCCGAGGACGTAAAACAGGCGCGTGCGGACGAACTGCGCGCCATAGAGAACGAAGTCATCGAGCGCAATGCCGCTTCCCTCATCGGGAGCAGACTGAAAGTGCTTGCGGACGGCATAGATTATGACAGGCAATGTTTCGTCGGACACACCGAACGGCAGACCCCTGACGTGGACAGCGTAGTTTACTTCACCTCGGACGAAGAGGTGCACGCAGGGGAGTTCTACACCGTGGAAGCGGTGTCCCGCGACGGGATAGACCTCATCGGGAGAACTGTATGACACTTGCGACCAAGATCACTCTGGCAAGGATATTCCTCATCATTCCGACCGTAGTCCTCTACATAGTCGGGATGCTCGAAGAGACGGTTTATCTGCCTCTTTTGATAGTCTCATGTGTGCTTTTTGCCATTTTGTGCTCCACGGACTTTGTGGACGGGCACATCGCGCGCAAGACTAACACCGTGTCCGCGCTGGGCAAATTCCTCGACCCTCTCGCGGACAAGATCGTCATCGTGGTGATGCTCTTCCTCATCGTCTATTTCCGCGACTTCGAGCTCTTCCCCTATGACGGGCTGGTCATCGCGCTGCTCGGCGGACTTATCCTTACCCGCGAGCTCACGGTCAGCGTCTTCCGCGCGGTCGCGGCTTCCAAAGGGCTGGTGCTCGCCGCGGACATCTACGGAAAGATCAAGACCGTCCTCCTCGACGTCGGCGTGGCGTTCCTCATCCTTGCGGGTGTGAACGAGGTCATCATGTGGATAGGCGAGATAGTCTTCTATCTCGGCGCCGTGCTCACCGTGTTCTCCGGGGTGCGCTATCTCGTGAAGAACAAACATGTCCTTGCCGACACCGCAAAGGACGGGAAGGACGGCGGGTCCGAAAGCGCGGGTGCCGCTGTCGCCGAGACAGCCGACGCAGCCCCTTCCGCGGATGCGAACGAGGCGGAGAAATGAGCGGCGGGATCGTCAAGGAAAACGACACATTTTTCGGGCTCGTCGCAAGGGCGGCGGAGTATGCCGCGGCAGAGGGCAGAGCAAACGAGAAAAAACTCGCCAAAGCGCTCGGGGTGCACATCCCCACGGCGGCGAAACTCGTGTGCGCTCTCCGCGTGATGGGCGTGCTCGGCGCAAAAGAGAAAAAGCATCATCCCTACACCGGCAACGGCACGGAAGCCGCCGCGGCGGAGCGCCGCAAGGCGGGATATGCGCAGGACTATCTCCCTCTCGTCGAGGAGGAGAAGGCGTTCAAGCCCATAGGCGCGGACGGATATATGACGGGGACGCTGCTCCCCGCGGTCAGGATCGGGGTGCTCTACGGCAGCCTCAGCGTCATTTTTCTGGAAAGGAAGATGTCGGTGGGCTTCGAGCGTGCGCACGAGATATATGACATCATCGCGGCGTGCGGTCTGCTCGGCGAAGAGGACGACATCAACCCCGGGCGCAGAAAGATCGCCATCGGGCTTGCCGATTATGACGCGCTGTACGCGCGGTTGGTGACACGATGATCCGCGAGGTGATGAAGATATGCGGTCTCGACTGTGACGAGACCTGCGAGGCTCTCGGTGAAGTCGCGGGGCTGGGCGTGGACTTCGAGGTGGAGGAGAACTGCCTCGACGTGAAGATCACCATGACCTCGGAGCTCGACAAAAAGAGCTTCGACGCCGTGAAGAGCAGGGTGTACAACATCTTCTCGGAGCAGGTCTATTCCGCAGAGGACAGAGAGTTGCACGAGCTTGCGGCGCAGCTTCTTTCCATCAACGGCAGGAAGCTCGCCGTCGCGGAGAGCCTGACGGGAGGGGAGATATGCTCCCGTCTCACGCGGGTGCCCGGCATCAGCGCCAACTTCTATGAAGGGATCGTTTGTTACGACCGCGGCTCCAAGATGAACAGGCTGCACATCCCCAAGGCGCTGCTCGGCGCATACGGCGCGGTCAGCCGCGAGACGGCGTACGCGATGGTGAAAGGGCTCGTTGAGCGCCCCGTGGACATCGGGCTCGCGACGACGGGGCTCGCGGGGCCTCAGGGCGACGAAGGGAAACCGGTGGGGCTTGTTTACATCGCGGTGGGCGCGGGCGAGTTCATCACCGTGTTCGAGAAGCACCTTGCGGGCGACCGCAACAGGATCAGGATGTCGGCGGCGAACCTCGCGCTTTACTACCTGGTGCGCTACCTGCGCGGCGACATACTTCAACTTTGAGCACAAACGGCGGTTTATCTCACCGTTTTGCGACATAAAACAGCACATCCGCACAAACGGCGGGCGGGAGACGCCCCGCAACGCCGCGGCGAAAGGAGAATATCATGGCAGAAAAAGGCAATGGAAACCCGTTGGAACTCGCGCTCGCGCAGATCGAAAAACAGTTCGGCAAGGGCGCCGTCATGCGCCTCGACGACAACGTCGTGCAGAAGGTGGAGGCGATCTCTACGGGCTGTCTCACCCTCGACATCGCGCTCGGCATAGGCGGCATCCCCAAGGGCAGGATCATCGAGATCTACGGTCCCGAGTCTTCGGGCAAGACCACCGTCGCGCTCCACATCGTTGCTGAGGTGCAGAAGGCGGGCGGCACGGCGGCGTTCATCGACGCGGAGCACGCCCTCGATCCGTCTTACGCCGCAAAACTCGGCGTGCATCTCGAGGACCTCTACATCTCCCAGCCCGACAGCGGCGACCAAGCCCTCGCCATCATGGAGATGCTCATCAGGAGCGGCGCCATCGACCTCGTCGTCGTGGACTCCGTCGCGGCGCTCACTCCTCAGGCGGAGATCGACGGCGAGATGGGCGACAGCCACGTCGGTCTGCAGGCGAGACTGATGTCTCAGGCGCTACGCAAGATCACGGCGGTCACATCCAAGACGGGCTGCTCCATCATCTTCATCAACCAGCTTCGCGAGAAGGTCGGCGTCGTCTACGGCAGCGCGGAGACCACCACGGGCGGCAAGGCGCTCAAATTCTACGCTTCCGTCCGCATCGACGTCAGGCGCACGGAGTCCATCAAGGACGGCGGCGACATCATCGGCAACCGCGTCAAGGCGAAGATAGTCAAAAACAAGGTCGCGCCCCCCTTCAAGGTGGCGGAGTTCGACATCATGTACGGCACGGGCATTTCCTCTCTCGGCTGCCTCATCGACCTCGGCGTGCAGAACGGCTTCATCCAGAAGAGCGGCAGTTGGTTCAGCTACAACGACGAGAAGATCGGACAGGGCAGAGAGAAAGCCATCGAGTTTTTGCGCGCCAACCCCGACATCGCGGAGGACATCGACCGCAAGATCCGCGAAAAGTACGAGCTCATCTGAACTTAAAAAAAGCACGAGCCGATCTTACTTAGAATTTAGCTCTTACTCGGAATTTAGTTTCTTCGCCTCGTGCGGCGGAGATCTTCCGCAAACAAGACCGCCGTGCGTCCCCACGGCGGTTCGCCGTTAAAAAAAGCGGGAGGAAACCTCCCGCTTTTGCAACAGCTCCCCTCGGATAGTCCGGGGGCGGCAGAGCTTGGCGCCGAGCAAAAAATCCTCCTGTACCGGAATGTGAAGTGTAGTCCGCAAAACCAACTGCACATCGAGCAAGGAGGATTTTTCCAAATTAAGGATGCAAACGGTTTATCACACATTTCTCGGAACCGCAAACATCATGTAGTATTTCCGCAGGTCGGTTTTTGCGAGCACGAATGTTTCAAATCGAAAAGCCTCGCCCACTACATGATGTCCTCGCGTTTTCCCGCACCGCAATATTTAGCCCTTATTTAATACTATAACTTGACTAATGTATGGTTATTGTATATACTATTATCGACAAGGTGCGGGCGTGCGCCCGAGCGGAGCTCCCGCGGCGCCTTGATTATATACACGGAGAGGTCATTCGATGACAAGCAGTATGAGTTTATTGCTTGCCGCACTCGAAGCCGGACCTGTCGTCGGGATTGCAATCGCAGCCCTCGCCGTCGGCGCGGCAGTCGGGCTGGTCGCATACAGATTGTATTCGCAGAACAAGATCGGTGTGGCAAAAAGAGAAGCGGCAAGGATCCTCGAAGAAGCCGGGCTTGAGGCAAAAGCCATCAGAAAAGACGGTCTTCTGGAAGCCAAAGAACAACAAAACAAACTTCGCGCAGAGTTCGAGCGCGAGACCAAGGAACGCAGAGCGGACTGGCAGCGGACGGAAAACCGCCTCCTTCAAAAGGAAAACGCCATAGACCGCAAGGAGGAGAACCTCAACAAGAAAGAGGACGCCCTCGACAAGAAACTCGCCGAGGTCGAGAAAGCCCAAAAGGGCATCGAAGAGCATCGCGACAGGCTGAAAGCCATCGAGGAAGAGCTCAATCATTCGCAGGAGATCATGCAGCGCGAGCTGGAAAGGGTCGCGGGCATGACCAAGGAAGAGGCTTCGGCGGAGCTTAAAGAGGCGCTCCTCGACGACGTCAAGAAGGGCGCGGCAGCCGAGGCGAAAGCCATCGAAGCGGAAGCCAAAGAGAACGCCGTCCGCGAAGCGCAGAACATCATCGCCACCGCCATCCAGCGTTGCGCGGCGGACCACGCGACGGAGAACACCGTCAGCGTCGTCGCCCTCCCCAACGACGAGATGAAGGGCAGGATCATCGGACGCATGGGCAGGAACATCCGTGCTCTCGAGTCCGCGACGGGCGTCGACCTCATCATCGACGACACTCCGGACGTCATCACTCTTTCCAGTTTCGATCCCGTCAGGCGCGAAGTTGCGCGTCTCACTCTCGAGAAGCTCATCGCCGACGGACGCATCCATCCCGCCCGCATCGAGGAAGTGGTGGACAAGGTCAGAAAGGAAGTCAACGTCTCCATCAAAGAGGCGGGCGAAGAGGCGGTGTTCGAGGCGGGCGTGCACGGTCTGCACCCGGAGCTTGTCAAGATCCTCGGCAGGCTGAAATACCGCACCAGCTACGGACAGAATGTTTTGAAGCACTCTCTCGAGGTCAGTTTCCTCGCCTCTCTGATGGCGCAGGAGCTCGGCATCGACCCCAAAGTCGCAAAGCGCGCGGGGTTGCTGCACGACATCGGCAAAGCCGTCGACCACGAGGTGGAGGGCACGCATATCCAGATCGGTGTGGAGCTCGCCAAGCGCTATAAAGAGCACGGCGACGTCATCCACGCCATCGCGGCGCACCACAACGACATCGAGCCCGAGACCATCGCGGCGGTGCTCGTCCAGGCGGCGGACGCCATCTCATCCGCCCGTCCCGGCGCGAGACGCGAGTCTCTCGAGAACTATGTCAAGCGCATCGAGAAGCTCGAGGACATCGCCAAGTCCTTCGACGGGGTGGAGCAGACCTTCGCGGTGCAGGCGGGACGCGAGATCCGCGTCATGGTCAAGCCCGAGCAGGTGGACGACTCCGCGACGGTGTTCCTCGCGCGCGAGATCGCCGAGAAGCTCGAGAACGAGCTGGAATATCCCGGACAGATCAAGGTCAACGTCATCCGCGAAGTGAGAAGCGTGGACTATGCAAAATGATCGTGTGAAGAGCGCGCAGGAGCTCGCGCTCATGCGCCGTGCGGCGGCGGTCACGGACGATGTCTATGACCGCCTGCTCGCGAGCGTGCGCGAAGGCGTGACGGAAAGAGAGCTTGCCGACCTCATCCTCCGCGAGACATTGCGGTTGGGCGCGGAAGGCGTCTCCTTCGACACCATCGTCGCTTTCGGCGAGAGCGGCGCGGAACCGCACCACGCCCCCACGGACAAGCGTCTCGAGCGCGGGATGCTGGTCACCGTCGATATGGGCGCGGTGGTCGGAGGCTATTGCTCCGATTTCACCCGCACCTTCGCTTTCGGAGACATCGACGAGGAGCAGCGCCGCGTCTACGACATCGTCCATGAGGCGCAGGAGGCGGGCATGGCTCGGGTCGCTCCCGGAGTGGCGTGCAGAGCGGCGGACGCCGCCGCGCGCGACATCATCGCGGCTGCGGGCTACGGAGAGCAGTACATCCACGGCACGGGACACGGCGTCGGGAGGGAGATCCACGAGCCCCCGACTCTTAACCCCAAGAGCGAGGAGACTCTGCTCGCGGGGCAGGTGGTCACCGTCGAGCCCGGCATCTACATCCCGGGGCGCATGGGAGTGCGCATCGAGGATATGGTGCTCGTGGGCGAGGGCAGACCTTTCAGCAGACACAATACGGAGCTTCTCACGCTCCGATAAGAAATCAAGGACAGGAGATAAATTTATGGCACAAATCATGGCAGGCGACCTCCGCAAGGGAGTCACGTTCCTCTACGAGAACAACATCATGACCGTGGTGGATTTCCAGCACGTCAAGCCCGGCAAGGGCGCGGCTTTCGTCCGCACCAAGATGAAGAACGTCGTCACCGGCAGCGTTCTCGAAAAGACCTTCAACCCCACCGAAAAATTCGACCTCGCCCACATCGAGACCAAGACGATGGAATATCTCTACAACGACGGCGAGTTCTACTACTTCATGGACGTCGACACCTATGAGCAGATCCCCCTGAACCACAGCCAGGTCGAGGACGCGCTCAACTTCGTCAAAGAGAATATGAACGTCACCATGAAGTTCTTCCAGGGCGCTCCCTTCTCCGTCGAGCCCCCCAACTTCGTCGAACTCAAGATCACCGTCTGCGAGCCCGCCGTCGTCGGCAACACCGCCACCAACGCCACCAAGCCCGCGACCCTCGAGACCGGCTACTCCCTGCAAGTCCCGATGTTCGTGAACGAAGGCGACACGATACGCATTGATACCCGCACGGGCGAATACATGTCCCGCGTCTGAGGGCACTATTCGGCGAATAACTGTGTCAAAGGCACCCTTTCCTGCGGGTTACGTACGGCTAAGTACGCGCCCCTTGAAAAGGGTGCCTTTTCCTTGTTCTTCATCCGAATATTGCCCTCAGCGAATAAGCGTTTGAGCGGGCGTGTTTGAGTACGATGTTTCTGTTTCGGAGACGGAATTACGCGCCGCTCAGCCAAACTTGCAGCGTGGGCGAATTTTCGCCCACGCTTGCAAGTCGCGGCGCGCTAAGTGAGTGCCGA
>ENA-OZGX01000619-OZGX01000619.1-human-gut-metagenome-genome-assembly--contig:-NODE-619-length-16137-cov-4.288894_pt1 | contig 16137 bp, 15 predicted proteins | sample MGYA00244040_ERZ653674 | MGnify/ENA primary metagenome ERZ653674 (study PRJEB26926, sample SAMN06165232) | human gut metagenome | biome: ENVO:00009003; feature: ENVO:2100002; material: ENVO:00002003... | reverse complement strand
CTGATGAAGTGGATGAAAAAAGCAGCAGTGGCAATTAGTGAAAAGTTGAAAAGTGCAAGAAATAATACTTCAAGGCGGCTGATTACAGATGCAAAGAATGTTGTGGCAGAGCGTTATATGGAACCTGATTTTTCCCTGGATACGGTATGCTCAGTGCTTGGTGTATCCAATTCGTATTTTTCAACGATATTTAAAAAAGAAACCGGGAAATCCTTTATTACATATCTGACGGATTACCGGATGGATGTCGCAGTCAGGCTTATTGTAGAAACCAATGATAAAAGTTATGAAATTGGAGAAAAAGTAGGGTATCTGGACGCAAATTACTTCAGTTATGTGTTTAAAAAGAAATTTGGAGTATCTCCGTCAAAATACAGAAAATCACCAGAATAGGAATATGGATAGGTATGAATCAGAAAAAAAACAGAAAGAAAAAGCACGAAAAAAGGAATATAATTCAAAATATGATGCAGAATATTTCAGCCTGGATGGATATACAGTCACTGCTTATGACAGTTCTTTCTGCCCTGACCATTGTTACAACAATAGTTATGGGATTACTGATTTATAGCCGTTTTAAAATGTCAGTAAAAGAAACCGCAATTTCCAATGCAGAAAGCCGGATAGAGAGTACAGTGGATCAGGTAAATAATGAACTGCGGAATATGAGACAGATTTGTAATGCTGTTAATTATAATATTGTGCAGGAATATGATATTTCTGATCAGGAATTCAGCAGGCAGTTCAGCCTGTTGTATGAAGTAAATAATGATAAGCTGCAGAGTATGGCTCTTTATGACAGTGATGGTAAAATTATTGCAGCAGAACCAGTGGCTACCAGAGAAAAGAATCAGAAAGTAACAGAGCAGGACTGGTATAAAAGTGCTACAGATGAGATAGAAAATATACATATATCAACACCCCATATTCAGGATTTGTTTGGGAATGAGACATATCAATATAACTGGGTGGTGTCTTTAAGCAGCCTGGTGGATATGAATCATGGTGACACTCCGGACAGTGGAGTATTGCTGGTTGATATGAAGTATTCCATGATAGAAGAGGTTTTAGATAACCTGAATGAAGCAGCGGGAGAGACGTATTATTATTTATGTACAGATGATGGAGAAATTCTTTATCACCCAAGAAAAGCAGAAATAGACAGGGGACTTTTTACAGAAGATAGCAGTACAGCTGCTGGTTATGCAGATGGTACATATGAGATTTCTGTGAATGGGGAAAAAAGTAATATAGTAGTGAACAGTCTATCTTATACCGGATGGAAACTGGTAGGAGTTGTACCGGAGGGGGTGCAGACGGCAAGCATTAATAAGTTCCGGTATTATATAATTGCCACGGCAATTATTCTTCTGATGATGCTTTTTGTTGTGAATAAAATTATGGCAAAAAAGATTTCAAAACCGATTTTGAAATTGGATGAATCCGTAAAGTCTTATGAAACAGGAGAAAAGACTGAAATATATATAGGGGGTGCTTCGGAGATAAGGCATCTGGCATATTCTGTCCAGAATTCATATAAGCAGATAGAACAATTGATGGAAGAAATCATCCGGCAGCAGAATAAGCGGAGAAAAAGTGAAATGGATGCACTGCAAAGCCAGATTAATCCACATTTTCTTTATAATACACTGGAAAGTATAAGAAGTGAGGCATTGATTGCAGGGCTGATGGACGTGGCAGATATGACAGAATCGCTGGCTGCATTTTTCCGATATACGATCAGCAAGGTGGAAAATCTTGTTTCCGTGGAAGAGGAGCTTCAAAACTGTATGACTTATTTCAAGATCCAGCGATACCGGTTCGGAGACAGACTGCAGCTTGCAATTGAATGTGATGAAGAGGAAAAAAATGAGATCTATCAATGCCGGATCCCGAAACTAACGTTGCAGCCCATACTTGAGAACAGCATCATCCATGGAACAGAATGTAAACTCGGAACGGGACATATCAGGATCAGGCTGGAAAAAACGGCAGACTGCGTGCTCCTTTGGATCTCTGATGACGGCAGTGGCATGGATGAAAGTAAGGTTGCAGAGATCAACGAAAAACTGCAGAAAAGTGCGGGCATGATCTCGGCTAAGGAAACAGAGAGTCAGGGCGGTATAGCGCTTGTTAATGTAAATAATAGAATCCACCTTTTATTTGGTGAAGAATACGGGCTGCATGTTTATTCCATGCCGGATGTTGGAACGGACGTGGAGATACGGCTCCCGGCAGTTTACAGTGAACGAGAGTACCGACAGTACAGTAAAAAAGAAAGCTGTTCTTTTGAATAGCTGTAAATGAGAACGGATGGGAGAAATATAAAAGGTGATCAGGGAAGTGCTGCGCATGGAAAGAGTAACCTATAAAGAACAGGGACAGATCTGCCTGGATAATTTTAATATTACTGTGCAGAGAGGGGAAATTTTCGGGCTTGTTCCTGTCAATTATTACGGGATAGATGCGCTTTTTAAGCTTCTTGTGCATAATCTTCCTCTTCATTATGGTTATGTATATTATCAGGAAAGACTAGTCAATCAGTGGCAGCATCCAAGGGAGAGTTCCAACAGGATCAGTATTATACAGAATAAAAGCAGTCTGGCAAATGATCTTAGAGTAACCGATAATGTTTTTGTTCTCAGAAAAGGTTTTCAAAAGCGGATCCTGTTCTCATCCCTGCTGAGGAAACAACTGCAGCCATTTCTGGATGAAATAGGGATAAATATTCCGGCAGACCGTTATGTCAGCGAATTATCAGCCTTTGAAAAATTTGTGGTGGAGCTTTTGAAGGCAATTGTTGCCGGAAATCATCTGATCGTTCTTGAGGATATTGGATCATTTATCAGTGAAAGTGAGCTGGAAAGATTACATGGGATCATCCGGTATTATGCAGAAAAAGGCTTTTCCTTTCTCTACATTGTCCCCCACTTTGGAGAGGCAAATCAGCTTTGTGACAGAATGGCATTAATGGTAAATGGAAAGATCATAAAATGCTTCCGGACAGGAGATACGATACCGGTTACTTTTCCGGTGAGAAGTGTGGAAGACTATGATAACTGGGTGCGTACCCAGCTTACACTCAGACAGAAGGAACGGGAAATGCAAGCGGTACTGACTATGGAGGGGGTCTGTTACGATAAGCTTAGGGGGTTCAACCTGCGGATTGCCCCAGGAGAATGTGTAGTATTACAGGATCTTGATAATGCGATCGTTTCAGATTTTATAGATCTGTTTCAGGGAGAAAAGCCAGAAAGAGGAACTTTTATTCTGGAGGGTGGTAAACAGCTCAGAAAGAGGAACAGGGATCTGGCAGTGATACAGGAGCTTCCTACGGAGACCATGATTTATGAAGAAATGAGTTATTTTGATAACCTTTGCATGAACATGGATCACAGAGTTAATGGTGTCTGGTATCAGAAGGGCATCCGGAAAAGTATTAAGCATGAGTATAAAGATTTGCTTGGAGAGGATGTTTTTGACAGTAACGTAAAATATCTTTCAGCCAAACAGAAGTATGATCTGGTCTATACAAGAATTTATTTACAGCAGCCCAAGGTGGTTCTCTGTATACAGCCGTTTAAAAATGCGGAAGTATCTCTGCGAAGCCATATCTGGGAGCTGCTTGAGAGATTTTTAAGCAGAAAGATAGCTGTTATCATCATGGCGGTCAATCTGGCTGATTCACTGGCTCTAGCCGACCGTCTGATCAGGATAAAGCATGGCAGTGTACAGGAAGTATATGATAAGGAAGATTTCCTGAAGCTGCCGATTCACACACCCTGGCTTCATTTATATCAGGAGAGATATGCGATGGATATGCCAGAAGAATAAGGAGAATGATTATGAGACTTGGAGCGTTGGAAGCTGGCGGCACCAAAATGGTGTGCGCTATAGGCGATGAAAAAGGAAATATCGAAGAAAGAGTATCCATACCGACAAAAACACCAGAGGAAACGATTCCTCTTCTGATCGATTTCTTTAAGCAGAGAAATATTGATGCACTTGGAATTGGCTGTTTTGGCCCGCTGGAACTGAATAAAAAGGCAGAAAAATATGGTTATATTACAACAACCACCAAGCTTGCGTGGAGAAATTTTGATTTTCTTGGCAGTATGAAGAAGGCGCTGCAGTGTCCGGTTGGTTTTGATACAGACGTAAATGGATCAGTACTTGGAGAAGTGACCTTTGGACAGGCAAAGGGCAAAAGCTGTGCACTATATCTGACAATCGGCACCGGTATTGGTGCAGGTATTTATATTGAGGGAAAACTGCTTCATGGAATGCTTCATCCAGAGGCAGGACACGTACTGATCACAAGAAGAGAAACAGATACCTATGGGGGGAAGTGTCCCTATCATAAAAACTGTCTGGAGGGACTTGCAGCTGGACCGGCTATTGAAGGAAGATACGGGAAAAAGGCTGTAGACCTGGCAGAAGAGGAAGATGTATGGGATCTGGAAGCAGACTACATTGCACAGGCGCTGACTGGATATATTCTTACTCTTTCACCGGAGATCATTATTCTTGGCGGTGGTGTCATGCATCAGATGCAGCTTTTCCCGTTGATCAGGAAAAAGGTAACAGAATATCTTGGAGGATATGTTAATACAGAGGAATTAAGTGATATGGAGCATTACATTGTTCCTGCTTCCCTGCATGATGATCAGGGAATCATGGGATGTCTTGAACTGGGCAGAAAAGCGCTGGAGGACTAAGGATGGCAATATGGGGAAAACGGAAAACGACAAAAAAGGAAGAATTACAGCATACACAGGCTGATGATATTATCCAGATACAGAAATCCTTTGGGAGGGTTGCACTGGCATGTGAACAGTATGACGGGATCACAAAAGGAGTACTTCAGTCATCTGATCAGGTCAGACATGGTGTGAAAGTGCTTGCAGAAGGAGCTGCAAGGCAGGCGGAGGATGCCGTTAGGTGCCAGCATGTGGCAGAAGTCCTGACGGATAAAATTGATGATATGCATCAGGAAACAGAAAAAATGCTGATACAGGTACAGTCTGTGAAAAAGCAGAGTGATGATGGACGGAGTAATGTGGAGGATCTGTCTGCAACACAGGGCAATCTGAAGGAAACGCTGGATACGATCTCAAACGGCATCTATGATTTGGTGGAAAAGAATGAGAAGATAGAATCCATTACCGGGATGTTATATGGTATCGCAAAGCAGACCAATCTTTTATCTCTAAATGCATCCATTGAAGCAGCAAGGGCAGGAGAAGCAGGAAAAGGATTTGCCTATGTGGCTTACGAGGTCAGGAAGCTGTCTGAGGAGTGCCATGAAGCCAGTGGAAATATTAATTCCTCTATCAAGGAGATCCTTGCCTCCCTTGACAGCCTGAAACAGATTATGGAGAAAGCAGAGAATGCTTTTTCGGCTCAGAAGGAAGCTGCCGGTAAGACAATCAGTTCTTTTGAGGGAATAGATCATAGCGTCAGTGAACTTGTAGAAGCACAGGCACATTTATCTGAACAGGTGAATGAGGTCAATCATAACAAGGATGAAATGCTTGCCATTATGGAGTCTATTTCAGATACTTCCAGAAAGGCATCCGCATCTGCTGAAAACGTGGCAGAAATTACCAGAATGCAGCAGGAAAACGAAAAGCAGACCGACCAGATCGCAGAAAAAATGGAAATAAATGTTGCCGATATGCAGAAGGTTCTTTCTGGGTTTGCTACAGGATATACACCGGGAAAGAAAAAGAAGATCGCCATGGTATGGGATCTTGACGACCCTTTCTGGTATCCGGCAACCAAAGAAGCTTATCGCATGGGAAAAGTGCTGAATTATGATATTACAGTTTTTGCACCGAAGGGAAGAGGCGAAATGGGAACACTGGAGATGGTACATTTTCTGGAGAAAGCAGAGGTAGAGCATTATGATGGTATCTGTATTTCGCCGATCACAGATGAACGTGTTGAAGCGGCATTAAAACGGATGGCAAATGCGGGAACAGAAGTAATTTTTATCTTGTCTGAAATGAAAAATGTCAGACATAAAATGCTGATCGGCACAGACAGTTACCAGTGTGGAAGAAGCACAGGTATGGCGGTCGCAGATATCATGAATGGACAGGGAAGCGCAGGAATCATTAAATGGAAGGATAATCTGATTGAAACTGTAGAGGATAGATATTTCGGGGCTGTTGATGTTTTTAAGGAGAAAGGGATTCCTTTTTATAATTTAAGTGGTCCGGGAGAGCCTTCCGAAGCAGAGGCTGACAGACTGATCGATCAGCTCCTCTCAAATCATCCGGATGTTTCTATTCTTTGCGCCACCAATGTAGGCTGGGGGCTTGCCTTTGCCAGATATCTGAAGAAACATAAACTTTCCATTCCTCTTGTAACGGTTGATTTTACGGAGGATATCTCAAAGCTGATGAAGGAAGGCTATGTAGCAGCAGCCATTGCACAGCGTCCGGAAAGCTGGGGTGCCATGACGCTTCGTAAAATGCAGGATATTCTGGATGGAAAGTCCGTGGAGAGCGTCATTGATACCGGCACCTATCAGGTAACACCGGCTAACCGGAGTATCTATGTCAGCGATTAAAAAGCGTTGGAGGAATAGACTATGGAAGTGATTATGCTTGGAACTGGCAATGCAACAGTGACACAGTGCTATAATACCTGTTTTGTACTGCAGGAAAATGACAGATATTTTCTGGTTGACGGTGGTGGTGGAAATGGTCTTTTACATCAGCTTAAAGCCGCACATCTGAACTGGCAGGATATGCGGACGATTTTTGTAACCCATAAGCATGTGGATCATCTGTTTGGGATCCTCTGGATGGTAAGGATGATCTGTCAGAATATGAGCAGGGGAAATTATGAAGGGGAAGCTGTGATCTACGGGCATGAGGAAGTGATCCGGCTGATCCGCAGTATGTCAGAGATGCTTTTTGCCAAAAAAGAAGTGCAGTATCTGGATGAAAAGCTGCATCTCATACCGGTAGCAGATGGAGAAGAAAAGGAAATCCTTGGAAGAAAGGTTACCTTTTTCGATATCCAGTCCACCAAGGCGAAGCAGTTTGGGTTCTGCATGGATCTTGGAAACGGAGAAAAGCTGACCTGCTGCGGGGATGAACCTTATAAGGAATGTGAAGAGAAATATGCGAGGGGAAGCAAATGGCTTCTCCATGAGGCTTTTTGTCTGTATGGACAGGCGGATATCTTCAAACCTTATGAGAAGCATCATTCTACGGTAAAGGATGCCTGTGAACTGGCAGAAAAGCTGCAGGTGAAAAATCTCGTCCTGTATCATACCGAGGATAAAAATATAGCCTGCCGGAAAGAAAAGTATCTGGAAGAGGGGAAAAGCTATTACAAGGGGAATCTGTTCGTGCCGGATGACTTGGAAGTAATGGAGTTGTAGGAAAAGCCTGGGATCAAAAATGATCAGATTGACATTTTTGATCCCTGTTTTATAATAAAAGTGTCTTTGAAGATATTCAAAACAGTGATCTGATAGAATCTTAAAAATCTGTTTGGCTGGAAATATTCATGCAGTCAGTAAAATCCAACATGGTTGATTTTGTATTTATTTATAAAAATTGCAGTGTTATGCAATTGTATTATACACACTCAATGTGTATAATAAGAGAAAGGAGTTACACTTGAAACGAAGGGACTTAATAAAGAAGCTTGAAGGGGCTGGCTTTCGTTTTTTACGTCATGGTGGAAATCATGATGTATATATCAGAAATGGGGATACGGAGCAAATTCCAAGACATAAGGAAATACATGAGAAATTAGCAATGGCAATATTGCGGAAATGGGGACTGTAGAAAGGAGCAGAGATGAAAGAAGCATATCCGGTGTTGTTGACCAAAACGAAGGACACGAAAAATACAATTTTAGTTGAGGTTCCGGATCTGAATATTCAGACAGAAGGCTATGGAATTGCAGATGCTATAGAAATGGCCAGGGATGCAATCGGTCTGGAAATTATTACAAGAGAAGATGAAGGAATTGACATTAAAGAACCCTCGGCTATTGAGAAGATTAATAAAGACGAAGGAATCTTTTCTGGTGAAGGGGAAACCTGTGTAACTTATGTAGATGTTGATCTTGCTGAGTATAGAAAGAAGGTTGATAGGAGAACAGTCCGGAGAAATGTAACACTTCCGAACTGGTTAAATCGAGCAGCAGATAGGGAAGGTCTTAATGTGTCCAAAGTATTACAGGATGCACTTATAACAGTTTTACAAACGACCCAAAACAGATGAATACCGTAAAAAGTTAATACAAGGGGAAGCCGCTGAAACAGGCTTCCCCTGCATTATTTTATGGCATCAGAAATGCTTCTGTGTCATATGCGAATATCAGGATTTACATTTATCAAATTCCGGGTTAAAGGCATAGAAGTTTTTGGAGTCCAGCTTATCCTGGACAATACGGAGAGCTTCGCCAAAACGCTGGAAATGTACGACTTCCCTGGCGCGAAGGAACTTTATGGGTTCATAGACATCCGGATCATCCCTGACAAGGCGGAGGATATTGTCATAGGTGGAGCGGGCTTTCTGCTCGGCTGCCATATCTTCAAAAAGATCCGTAATGGCATCGCCCTTTGACTGGAATTCACAACTGTTAAAGGGAATGCCGCCTGCTGCCATAGGCCAGATACCGACAGTGTGATCCACATAATAATTGGCGAAGCCGGATTTCTCAATTTCTTCCATGGAAAGGTTTCTTGTAAGCTGATGGACGATGGTAGAAACCATTTCAAGATGTGCAAGTTCTTCCGTTCCAATATCAGTCAGTACCCCTGCCACTTCATTATAAGGCATGGAGTAACGCTGTGAAAGATAACGCATAGAAGCGCCAAGCTCACCGTCTGGTCCACCATATTGGCTGAGGATTGCCTGTGCAAGCATGGCATTTGGGGTTTTGATGTTTACCGGAAATTGTAATCGTTTTTCATAGTTCCACATAGTCAGCAGCCTCCTTCCCAGGGCCATGGGGTTGTCGCCCATTCCCATTCACCTTTTTTACAGAACTGTGCATCAGAAATGCGCAAGGGTGTGTATTTCATGGCATATTCCTGCATGGCCTGGTTTTTCATTCTGACGTAATGATTCAGATACTCCATGGCTTCACGGTCAGTCGGGTGGGTATCCAGATATTCTGTCATTTCCACAACAACAAAATCAATCACACCTATGTCGTGATAAAGCTGTTGCTGATCTGTCATTTTACTACGGTTATTCATGGATTCACACATCTCCTTCCTGTAAATGGTTTTGTCAGCTCAGGAAAGATGGTGCCATTACAATAGCCTTCTTCAAGATCCTCATAAATGCTTGTAAGATGCTGCCATGGAACATATGCCATAGCAATAGGAAATCGTTCAAAATATTCGTTGAAGCTGTAATCCTGCATAAAATCCTCTCATATTTTTCTGTCTATTTAATATATTGTATGAAAGGGCTATTTTGATGTTCCATACTGTTCCCTGATCAGGCGGATCAGAGATGACATTGCAGGAGTCAGGTATTTATTTTTCCGATAGATGATCTGTCTGTAGACAGTGACGCTATATTGGGGAAGCGGAAGAATGGCAAGCTGTCTTGAAGAAAGTTCTTTTTCGATCACATATCTTGGAAGATAGGAAATACAGTTTTCCTTCAGAAGCATGGCACGGATAAAATCCGTTCTTCTTCTGAATTCTCCATGTAATCCGACAGGAGGGCTGATCGACCGGGAATCACTACAGAAAATTGCAGAGTTCGCGAAGGAGAAGGATCTGTTTGTTTTTTCGGATGAGGTTTACAGACATTTGAATTTTGACAGTGATGAAATCTTCAGTATCGCAACGCTGCCAGGCATGAAGGAACGTACTCTGATCATCGACAGTGTATCAAAAAGCTTTGCCATGACAGGGGTCAGGGTCGGCTTTGCCACAGGTCCCGTTCATCTGATCGAGCTTATGACAAAATGCGTGGAAAATGTATATTCAGCAGTTGCAACCCCATCCCAGTATGCGGCTCTTGTTGCATTTGATAAAGGAATGGAGGCTATGATGGCTATGAAAAAGGAATACAAAAAAAGACGGGATTTTCTGGTAAGCAGGATTAATGAAATGGATAAGATCAGCTGTATCATGCCAAAAGGAGCATTTTACGTTTTTGCCAATATAAAGAAAACAGGGTTATCTGCAGAAGAGTTTGCAGAAAGATTACTGGAAAAAGAACATGTGGCAGTTATACCCGGAAGCAATTTCAGCAAAAATGCTTCCGGGTATGTCAGAATTTCCTATGGTACTTCCATGGAGAAAATTGAAGATGGACTTAACAGGATGGAACGTTTCCTGAAATCTCTGTAGCCATGGCAATCGCATCATCAATATGAGTGCAGAAGTGTTCCCTGCCAACCTTGTCAAGGAATCCCGCTTTTTCCATGGTATGCATTGGCTGCTCATTAACATGGGAGAAGATCATAATGATTCCCTGGCGGGAACAGCGGTTATATAATTCTTCCAGTGCGTTCATGGCAGTGGCGTCGATCGCAGGGACACTTCTCATCCGTATGATCAGACATTTCGTAAAATCTTTGACACTGATCTCTGCAATTCTTCCAGCAGCGCCGAAGAAAAGAGGACCATTGATCTCGTAGACTCTGACAGAGAGGGGAAGATGGATCAGTTTTGCAGTGTCATCCCATTCATCCTCTGCATATTTCCAGCTTCTGACATCCGTTTCATCACTCATGCGCTTCATAAACAGCAGACAGGTAAGCAAAAGTCCAATTTCAATAGCAACGACAAGGTCAAAGACGATGGTCAGGACAAAGGTCAGGACGAGAACGGAAATATCGCTCTTTGGCGCTGTCTTCACAAGATGGACAAAGGGTCTCCACTGGCACATGTTATAGGCAACCTGAAACAGGATAGCGGCAATGGCCGGCATGGGGATCAGGGCTGCATAGGGCATCAGGACAACAAGGATCAGAAGCAGAGTAATGGAATGTACCATACCAGCTACCGGTGTCTTGCCACCGCTTTTGATATTGGCTGCTGTTCTTGCAATAGCACCTGTTGCCGGAATACCTCCAAAGAGTGCCGAGCCTATATTCCCAACTCCCTGGGCAACCAGCTCAGTATTGGAGCGGTGCCTTGAGTTTGTCATGCCGTCAGCAACCACACAGGAAAGCAAAGACTCGATCGCCGCCAGTATGGCAATGGTAAATGCATCCGGCAATACAGTCTGTGCCATGGAAAGACTGAATGACGGAACGTGGAGATATGGCAGCCTGTTACTTACAGTATAAAGATCTCCAATGGTATTGACAGGCAGGTGCAGACCTTTTACAAGAAGGATTCCTGCAAGGACAGCGATCAGGGATCCGGGAATCTTTGCGCAGACCCTTGGCCACAGGATCAAAATGGCAAGACAGATGACTCCCACAAGAACCGAATAAAGATTTATGGTAGAAAAGCTGCTGACAACAGCTTTTAATTTTTCCATGGTTTCGATCGGTTTTACTCCTTCGGCATAGGTCAGGCCAAAAAAGTCTTTCAACTGACCAATGACAATGGTTACGGCGATACCGGCAGTAAAACCGGTGGTGATCGTATAGGGGATAAATCTGATCAGGTTTCCAAAGTGGAACAGACCCATAAGGATCAGGAAAACACCGGCAAGAAGTGTGGCAAGCATAAGACCATCCATACCGTTCCTGGCAACAATTCCAGCAACGATAGTAGCAAAGGCAGCGGTAGGTCCTGCGATCTGTACCCGGCTGCCGCCAAGAAAGGAAATCAGAAATCCGGCAACAATTGCGGTATACAGACCTTCCTCAGGACCAACACCGGAAGCCAGTGCCAGGGCGATGGAAAGGGGCAGGGCAATGATCGCTACAATGACACCTGCGACTACATCCTTCAGAAGCTGTTCCTTTGTGTAGCCCTTCAGACAGGTAAATAACATAGGTTTTAATTCTTTCATAATTTTTCTCTCCCTCATAATAAAAAACAAACGGCTTGATTATATCATTGAAAGAATGATTCTGCAATCATTTTTGTGCGAGCTGCTTCATATACTGTATTTTCAGAGAGACTGAAAGAGGGAACACACAATGTTCACAAATTTTCCCATTTTCGAACACAATTATGCTTTACAGTAGTAGAGAATAAAAACAACTCGGTAAATACGAATTTCCCAAAGGGTTAAAAAGGAGGAGCTTATTTTGATAGAAGTTGAGAATCTTGTCAAACGATACGGAAATCACCTTGCTGTCGATCACCTGACATTTCAGGTGGAGCCTGGAAAAATCTATGGTTTTCTTGGACCGAACGGTGCCGGAAAAAGTACCACGATGAATATGATGACGGGGTATATTGCCCCTACAGAGGGAACTGTCAGGATAAATGGCTTTGATATCCAGAAAAATGCAGAGGAGGCAAAGCGGTGCATTGGTTATCTTCCGGAAATTCCTCCGCTTTATCAGGATATGACGGTACTTGAGTACCTGCGCTTCGCAGCAGCCCTGAAGAAGATTCCAAAGAAGGAAGTGGAAAAGCAGCTTGCGGATATTATGGAAATGACCATGACAACTGATGTCAGTGAAAGGCTGATCAAAAACCTGTCCAAGGGCTATAAGCAGCGAGTTGGTCTTGCACAGGCAATCCTGGGTTATCCGGAAGTGATTATCCTGGATGAGCCTACGGTTGGTCTTGATCCCAAACAGATCATTGAAATCAGAGAGCTGATCAGGAGTCTTTCAGAAAAGCATACGGTGATCTTAAGCTCCCATATTCTTTCAGAAGTGCAGGCAGTCTGTGATGAGATCATGATCCTGTCAAAGGGAAAACTTGTCGCCTGCGATACACCGGAAGGACTCACCGGTCTGATGAAAGGAAATGCAACACTGGAGGTACATATTCTCGGAAACGAAGAAGCGTTACGGAAAATTTTGCCGTTTATTGCCGGAATTGCAGAGTTTTCCATAGAAAATGCGCCGGAGAAGGGTGCAGTGAAAGCAGTGATCAGGACAGAAGCGGGTGAGGATATCAGAGAAGATCTTTTTTATGCGCTGGCAGAAAATAAAATGCCGATCCTTTCCATGAACCGGGTAGAAAAATCACTGGAGGATATTTTCCTGGAACTGACAGAGGATCAAAGCAGCATATCTGATACGGACGCAGCAGAACATATGAGTGAAAATAAAGGAGGAAATGAAGATGAAGGCAATCTATAAAAAGGAGTTACAGTCCTATTTTCATTCGTTCCTTGGACCTTTATTTATAGGGGCATTTTTATTGCTGCTTGGCATTTACTTTGCGGTATATGATCTGTTCATGGGCTATCCTTATATCGGATATGCTCTTTCCTCCGTAACCTTTTTATTTCTGATTGCCATACCGGTTCTTTGTATGAAGATCCTGGCAGAAGAGCGGCACCAGAAAACGGATCAGCTTATATTAACCTCACCTGTCAGTGTTACGGGAATTGTGCTTGGCAAGTTTTTGGCTCTTGCTACGATCTTTGCTATACCAGTAGGGCTTGTTTCCCTGTATCCTGTTGTGATGAGCTTCTTTGGCACCGTGGATATCGGAAAATCCTATCTGGCCGTATTCGGCTTTTTGCTGTATGGACTTGCCAGCATTGCCGTATGCGTATTTATCTCGTCCCTGACAGAAAGCCAGGTGATCGCAGCAGTGGTTTCTTTTGGTGTGCTGTTTTTTGGTTATATCGTAAACGGTCTTTGCAGCATGATCTCTTCCACGGGAAATCTGTTCACGAGATTTCTGTCAGTCTTTGATATGTCAGAAAGATTCAGCAATCTGTTGAATGGCTCCTTCCATTTGACCAGCGTGCTGTATTATCTTTCTGTGATCGTACTGGCACTGATCCTTACGGTACAGTCCATTCAGAAGAGAAGGTACCAGTTATCCAGAAAAACACTGAGTCTTGGAACCTACAGCAGCTCTGTGGTTGTGCTTTCCCTTGCCGTTATCGTGGTACTGAATCTGCTTGTGGCACAGCTTCCTGAGAAATATACTGTATTTGATGTGACGTCAGATCAGCTGTATTCCCTGACAACGGAAACAAAGGAGATTGCGGATGGTATTACAGATGATATCCAGATTTATGTACTGGCAAATGAGGACAATGCAGATACCACACTGGATGAGACTCTGAAAAAGTATGAAGGACTCAATTCCCATATTAAGGTTTCTTATGTGGATCCTGCGGTAAATCCAAAGTTTTATCTGCAGTATACGGATGGCAGTGTTTCTTCAAACAGCCTGATCGTGGAGAGTGGAAAGAGAAGCCGTGTCATTGATTACAGTGATATTTATGAATACAGCTATGACTATACCAATTATACACAGAGCGTGACCGGTTATGACGGAGAAGGACAGCTTACCAGTGCCCTTGCCTATGTGACCAGTGATGAAATGCCGAAGATTTACCTGCTGGAAGGTCATGGGGAGCCTTCCTTTGACAGTACCTTCAGCAATGCGATTGAAAAGGAAAATCTGGATTATGAAACCATTAATCTGATGGATTATGATGAAGTACCAGAGGATGCCTCCTGCGTGGTGATCAATGCACCGACATCAGATTTTTCGGCGGATGATACAGAAAAGATGCTTTCTTATATGGAAAAGGGCGGTGATATTTTCTTTGTTTCCTGTTATACAGGAGAAGCCCATGAAAATATTGACAGACTCCTGGATTATTATGGAGTAAACGTGAAGGAAGGACTCATCATCGAAACTGACAGAGGGCATTATTATCAGGATCCCTTCTATATCCTGCCTGAGATCAGCTATGATGATATTACATCGGGCATTTATAATAATGGAAGCTATGTATTTGCACCTTATGCGCAGGGGATCACAATAGAAGAGAAGGAGGATGTGACAATAGCAGAGCTGCTCAGCTCTTCTGACAACAGCTATTTAAGAAATGATATTTCCGGTGTGGACAGCTATGAGAAACAGGACAGTGATGAGGACGGACCGTTCCTGATCGGTGTTAAGTGCGAAAAGAGTGCAGGAGAGGAAACCTCAACAGCCATCATTTATACAAGCAGTAATATGTTCACAAATGATGCCAATATGATCGTATCAGGAACCAATGTAAAGCTTTTCACAGCATCGCTTGGAACCTTCGCCTCTCATGAGACCAGTGTTTCTATTCCGGTCAAGAGTATGGAAGCAGACTATCTGACAGTACCGCAGGGCACGATCATGATCATTGCCCTTGTTACCGTAGTATTACTTCCGGTTCTCTTCATTGTGGGTGGTTTTATCGTATGGTTCAGACGGAGAAAGAAATAAAGGAGTACGGGGAAATGAATAAAAAGAAAAAGAGAAATCTGATTCTCCTTATTGTGTTATTTCTGGCATTGATGGCCGGTTATCTGGGATATGGATACTATAAAGAAAACCATCAGACGGAAGAAGAGCCGGTAACAGCAAAGGTACTGGAGATTGATTCATCCAAAGTAACAGAGATCGGGATCACGCAGGGAGAAACCAGTGTCAATCTGAAAAAAGAGGGGGACGTATGGACTTCAGAAGATGATGACAGTATTACCATAGATAGTGACAAGGTAGAAAGCTTTCTTACAGATGCCTGTGAAATACCGGCAGATCTTGTGATTCCGGATGTGACAGATTTTGACCAGTATGGTCTGACAGATTCGGAGAATACTATATCCCTGCAGTGGGATGATGATCTGTATGTGATCACCATTGGAGACCAGAACAGTAATGCCGGCGGGTTTTTCTATGTCAGGGTTAATGACGAAGATACTGTTTATACAATAGAAAGCTCTGTACGTTATGCCCTGGAGAAGACAATGGATGATTTTGCAGCATCTGAAGCTGATTCAGAAACGGAGACAGAAACAGGATCCGAAACAGAATAGTGCTTGATTTCCTCGCAGGTTTGTGCAAAAATAAAATAATGATGCAGAAAGGATGTAGACCATTAGTATGAGTATGCGGGGAATTGACACACAGGTTCGTAAAAACAGAAGACGAATCTTCAAGGAAGTAGCTTCACTTGCCTATGAATCCAGGAATCTGAAGGATGATGTGGAAGCACTTCCCTATAAAATAGTAGATTATGACGAATCCGAGTCAGGGAATATTTACAG
>ENA-OZGX01000614-OZGX01000614.1-human-gut-metagenome-genome-assembly--contig:-NODE-614-length-16271-cov-4.896954_pt1 | contig 16271 bp, 17 predicted proteins | sample MGYA00244040_ERZ653674 | MGnify/ENA primary metagenome ERZ653674 (study PRJEB26926, sample SAMN06165232) | human gut metagenome | biome: ENVO:00009003; feature: ENVO:2100002; material: ENVO:00002003... | reverse complement strand
CATACGATATGTCTGAGGGTCTCGTGGGCTCGGAGATGTGTATAAGAGACAGGAGGATTCTGGGCCATAGATCTCAATGATCCGGCCCCTGGGAATGCCGCCTACGCCCAGGGCCAAATCCAAGGCCAGGCAGCCAGTGGATATGGTGGATACGCTGATCTTGGCAGCCGCATCCCCCAGCTTCATAATGGCGCCTTTGCCGAATTGCTTTTCTATTTGGCTCAGGGCCATTTCCAGGGCTTTTTCTTTTTCCATCATGGGATAACAGGCTCCTTTTCTGGGTAGTAATAAATTTGGTTCAGTTCGTCTGCGCCGGCGGATGCCCGCGCCCTTCTTGCTGGCTGATCATGGTTCCAGCATCCCTGTAAGATAGCGGCGCAGCATATCCAGCCCTTCCAGCACCGCCGCGCCTCGGATTCGTTCCCGGTCACCTGCAAAATGCATCTCGTGGACATAATCCCCCGCTTCGCCGGACAGGGCTACATATACCAAGCCCACCGGCTTTTCCACCGTACCCCCGTTGGGGCCTGCAATCCCCGTAGTAGCTAGAGCTAGGTCTGCACCTGCGCTCTGCCGCATACCCCGGGCCATTTCCAGGGCGGTTTCCCGGCTAACGGCTCCATGGCTTTCCAGAGTCTTCTCACATACCCCCAGCCGCCGCATCTTGGCGGCATTGGAATAAGTGACGCAACCCTCTAAAAACCAGGCGGAGCTCCCAGAAACGGAAACTAGGGTGGATGCTAACATCCCGCCAGAACAGCTTTCCGCTACAGCCAGGGTCTTGCCTGCCTTTTCCAGCAAGCCGGCGCAGACCCGTTCCAACGGTTCTCCATGGGTATCGTAAACCACGCTGCCCAGCCGACCTTGTATTTGCTGTATGATGGGGCGCAATAACGCTTCCCCCTCCTGATCGCTGTTGCAACGGGCAGTCACCCGTATGGTGGTCTCGCCGGTAAGGGCATAGGTGGCGAGGGTGGGATTGGTTTGTTGGTCGATCAGATCCCCCAGCTGGTCCGCCACCATAGATTCCCCCATGCCGTATACCCGGAGCACACGGGAATAGAGATGGCTGTGGCTCTCTTGACACAAATACGGCATCACGCTGGCATCAAACATGGGCCGCATCTCCCTGGGCGGGCCAGGCAAAAGAATAATGGATTTGTCGTCCTTTTCCAAAATGCACCCAGGTGCGGTACCATAATCGTTAGGCAGAATGATGGCCCCCTTGGGGAACATGACCTGCTTTAGATTGTTTTCCGGCATGGTGTGGTTGTATTGGACAAATCGCTTATACATTCGCGCTTTGCTGGCCGCATCGATGGAAAAATCCGTATAGCCCAGTACCGCCGCTGCAGTCTCTTTGGTAAGATCGTCCTCCGTAGGCCCAAGCCCGCCGGTTAGAATCACCAGATCCGCCCGGTCCAGTGCTTGCTGAATGGTAGCTTGAAGCCGCTGGCGGTTATCCCCCACGGTGGTGCGGTAATACTGGTTGATACCGGCTTCCGCCAGCTTTTGGGAAATGTACTGGGCATTGGTATCCAGGATCTGCCCCATGAGCAATTCCGTGCCCACGGATATAATTTCTGCAGTTAGGTTCGGCATAATAAGATCCCTCGTTTTCTTTCAATCAAAACGGACAGCGTCCTTGTTTTTAACCACATAGTCCACCCCGGAGATCACCGTAAGCAGCACGGAAATCCACATCACCAACATATCCAGGGGGAACCCGGCAAGTAGGCTACGAATGGGCGACTGAAGCAAAGTCATGGTAATAGCGATAAACTGGGAAACGGTCTTGGCTTTCCCAAGGCCGCTGGCCGCGATGACCACGCCCTTTTCCACCGCCACCAGTCGGAAGGCGCTGATGAAAAACTCACGGCCCACAATGATAATCACCGCCACCGGGTGGAGCATATCCATGGCGGCGAGCATGATCAGGGCGCTCACGGAAAGGAGCTTATCCGCCATGGGATCCATGAGCTTACCGAAATCCGTAATCAGGTTCCGCTTCCGGGCGATGCGGCCATCCAGCATATCCGTCGCATAGGCCAATACAAACAGCAGGGCGGCAAGATAATCCCGCCAGCTAACGGAAAGATAGAAGCTGGCAATAAAGAATGGCACCATTATGATCCGCAACAGGGTAAGCTTATTTGGCAGGTTCATGTTTTTAAGCACAGGAACACTTCCTTTCGGCTAGTTTTTCCATATAATTTGTTTCCATTTATTTTATTGGATCTTATTTTATTGGATCACCATCTCGCCCCATAGGTCATAGGGCCCGGCTTGGTTGATACGAACTTGCACAAATGTGCCAGGCTTCGGGGCCGGCCCCTGGTAGTAAAAGCGGATGCAGCCATCCACCTCCGGGGCTTCCCCATAGGAACGGCCCAGGCAAAGGTCGCCCTGCACACCATCCACCAAAACTTCGTACGTTCGACCGACACGTATTTGATTGCAAACCAGGGATATGGCCTGTTGGGCAGTCATAATGCGATCCAATCGTTTTGCTTTGATTTCATCCGGAACCTGATCCGGCATCTGGGCAGCAGGCGTGCCTTCCTCCTGGGAATAGGCGAAGGCGCCCAGGCGGTCAAAGGGATGGGTCTGCAAAAATTCGGCCAATTGGTCGAATTCCTCCTCCGTCTCCCCAGGAAAGCCGGTGATCACCGTGGTGCGTAGGATGAAGTCCGGACTAGCTTTGCGAGCATAGTCCGCCATTTCTCGAATGTGCTCCGCGGTACCGTGGCGATTCATGCGCCGCAGGATGTCCGGCGCAATATGCTGGATAGGCATGTCTAGATAGGGCACCAGCTTGGGCTCCCGTACCAGGGCGTCAATCAGGGCATCATCCACCGTATTGGGGTAGGTATATAGCACTCGGATCCAATGCAGGCCGGGAACCTTGCACAGCTCCAGCAGCAGCTCCCGCAGCATGGGCTTGCCATAAAGGTCACTGCCATAAGCGGAGGTGTCCTGGGCGATTACCGTGAGCTCCACCACGCCACCTTCCGCCAGGCGTCTTGCTTCTGCCAACACGTCCTCCATGGGCACGCTCTTGCGAGGGCCTCGGATCAAGGGGATGGCGCAATAGGCGCACCGGTTGTCGCAGCCGTCTGCAATGCGCAGATAGGCGGAATACCGAGGCGTAGTCAAAATACGGGGGCAGCAGCCAGGGGTTTGCGGCTGGGGAAGGCCGGCCATTTCCGCCACCTTCCGCGCCAGCCCCTGAGGGTTCTTCACGCCCCAGAGCAAATCCAGCTCGGGCATTTCCTCCCGAAGCTCTTGTTCATACAGCTGAGTCAGGCAACCTGTGCCCACCAATAATTTGCAGCGGCCGGTCTCCTTATAGGCTGCCATCTCCAGGAGGGTATTGATGGATTCCTCCTTGGCCGGATCGATAAAACCGCAGGTATTCACCAAAATCACCTCCGCCTCCTTTGGGTCGGAGGTAATGGTAAAACCTTGGTTGGTCAAAGCGGCCAGGATATATTCGCTGTCCACCCGATTTTTGGAGCATCCCAGGGAAACCATACCTACCTTCATTCTTCATCCTCCTGTAACCCTTGGTCTTGGCCGCCGAACATCTGGGCATATTCCGCTTGGGTAATCAGCAGCCGGCGGGGCTTGCTTCCATCAAACCCGCTGACGATCTTTTTTTGCTCCATGATGTCCACTAACCTTGCTGCTCTGGCGTATCCAACTCGCAGCCTACGCTGGATCATGGAGATGGAAGCCTGCCCGCTTTCCATCACTACCCGCACCGCGTCCGGCAGCAGGTCATCCTCCTGTTTTCCATTGCCCTGGGCAGGGCCTCCGTTTTCCAGCTCGGTTTCCATATCCTCTAAGGACAGGTCTGAATATTGGGGACTGGGAGCGGTGGCATGATCCGTAAAGAAGTCCATCACCCGCTCTACCTCTTCGTCGCTGACAAAGGCAGCCTGCGCCCGCAAGGGCTTGCTGGCGCCGTTTGCGTGGAAGAGCATATCCCCTCGGCCCAGCAGCTTTTCCGCGCCACTGCAATCCATAATGACTCGGGAATCCACCGCGGAGGACACCGTCAGGGCGATGCGGCTGGGGATGTTGGCTTTAATCAGGCCGGTAATGATATCCGTGGAGGGACGCTGGGTGGCCACGATCAAATGAATGCCCGCCGCTCGGCCTAACTGTGCAATTCGGCAAATAGCTTCTTCCACGTCCTTAGCAGCCACCATCATCAAATCCGCTAGCTCGTCAATGATAATCACCAGCCTGGGCATCTGGTTAGCCGGATCCTCCTGCAAGGCATTGTAGCGATTCAGATCCCGGGCATTGCATTGGGACATCTTAGAATACCGCTGCTCCATCTCCCTTACCGCCCATTTCAAAGCACCTGCCGCCTTCTTCGCATCCGTCACCACCGGTAAAAGCAGATGAGGTAAGGGTAAATATACCTTTAGCTCTACTTTCTTGGGGTCCACCAGGATCATTCGCAGGTCGCTGGGCGCCGTATGATACACCAGGCTCAGGATGATGTCGTTGATACACACGCTCTTGCCGCTGCCTGTGGAACCCGCAATGAGCAGGTGGGGCATGCGGTCCAGATCTGCGCATACTACCTTCCCGGCAATGTCCTTACCAAGGGCAAAGCACAGGGGTGATTTTGCCTGCTGAAATTCCGGGGATTCCACCGCTTCCCTAAGCAGCACGGGTTGGGTCTCCCGGTTGGGAATCTCGATGCCGATGGCGGATTTCCCCGGGATAGGTGCTTCGATGCGCACCCTGGGCGCCGCCAGCGCCAAGGCGATATCGTCCGAAAGGGTGGTAATCCGGTTCACCCGCACCCCTTGGGCTGGCTGCAATTCATATCGGGTGATCACAGGCCCAACGGTAATGTTGATGATCTTAGCAGAGATATGAAAGCTCTGCAATGTATCGATCAGAAGTTTGGCGTTTTCCGCCGGATTGTCCTGGCCGCTAAACTGCTCCTTGGGCAGGTTTAGCAAGGTATAAGGGGGCCGCTGGTATTCCAGCACCTCCACGTTTTGATTGGGCAGGATAGGCGCTTCCTCCTCCCCCGCATCCTCTTCCTTGGGTTGGCTGGATGGGCTATGCTTTTGCTTATGGGCGGCATCCTGGGACGCCTTCATTTCGCCCACCGTCATGCCGGACTTATGGGACGGTTCCTGGGCCATATGCACTTCTACTCCAGCAAGAATGTCGAAGGGATCGTCGTCCTCCTCTTCCGGTTTCCTTGGCAGGACGCCGCTGGACGGAAAATAGCTCAGATTATCCAGTTGTGGATTGGCCGCCTCCTGCTCCACCGGTCGCCTCTCCACCTTAATGCCGGTCTTTTGCCGCTTGCCCCGGCGGGGCCGGTCGGCGGTTTCCATCACCTCGGTAAACAAGTTTTGCTTGCTCACGTCGATTCTCTCCGCCATGACCGAAGAACTCTGGTGGTTATGGTTATGCTTTCTCTCTTCCGTCCGCTCCATCATGGTGGAAGCGCTGGTTTTCAGCTGCTTTCCCACCTTTTCCCCGGTTGCCCGCAGGGAGATCTTGGTGATGGCCAAAAAGAGAATCAGCAGTGCGGCAATAAAGAAGATATTAGTGCCTACCAGTCCCAGAAATACCAGGGAGGGATACGCCAGCAAGGAGCCGATAAACCCGCCTCCCTTTTGCAGGGCACTGCCAAACTGATAGGCGTCCATATAGTAATCCCAAAGACTGATATTGTCCGTGGCGCTGCGGATATTAGCATGGAGCAACACTAGCAGGCACACTACCCCAAGACTGCATAAAATCAGGGAAGAGCCTGCCACGCCGTTTCCCGTGGAGGATGCGATGGTAAGAACGCCAAAGGCAATCACGATCAGAGGCAAGGCATAGGTTAAAATCCCGAATAAGCCAAAACAGACCCGGCTGGCAGCCTGGCCTACGATGCCCACCGCATCCACATATAAACTGGCGGCCAAGAAGAGCCCTAAAGCGATCAAAAAAACGCCTGTAATCTCCCGCTTGACCCTTTTATTTTTTTCCAGTGTTTGTTTCTGCGCCCCTCGTTTTGAGTTGGACGCAGGCTTTCGGGTCTTCGCCATATATACCTCTCATTCCATTTTGCATTATACTACAATTGTGGATTTAAAAAAAGAGGCCGGGTAAAATTCCCCATGTATCGCCTAGTTTCAGGGGCTTTTATACCTGGAAATATGAAATACCGCATGGTAAACAGATTTTTTCTTTAAAAATTTGGCCTTCATTATTGACAAGTATACTTGGCAATAATACAATATACCAAGAATACTTGTCATAAATAAAAGGAGGCACTCCTATGAAAAAAGAAGCGATACTGGAAAAAAGCAAAGAAGAAAACCAATACGCCGATGAGCGGAAACGGCAAGAGCTGCGCAATAGTTTTGGCTTTGGCGGAATTATCATTTGTATCTTATGTGTTTTGTTCAGCATAATTCATGTACTTCGCGGTGAAGGGTTTTATGAGTTTTGCGCAATTATTTTTGGCTACTTGGCGGGAATATCATGGTATAATTATAAAATTATGAAAAGACCTAGCTTATTTGTTTTTGCTCTTGCTTGTACTTTTGTTGGTATTGTTGGTTTCATCTGTTTTTTACTGTTGGGATAATACGATGGAAAATGCGCTAATATTACGTAACAAATTAAAAGAAGCCAGAGCGGAAAAAAAGCTCTCACAAACAGCTTTGGCAAAAATGGTAGGCGTTTCCCGCAATACAATCAGCTCCATTGAGACTGGCCAATTTAATCCAACTGCAAAATTGGCCTTGGTTCTCTGTATTGCGTTAGATAAAAAGTTTGAAGAGCTATTCTATTTTGACGAGCAGCACGAAAAAGCATAGCATCTATCTTTATTTTGCGGAGAGGTTGTATTGTCGCTTCAAAGATATACAGTAGCCGGCCATTGGCGGGGCTTCCCTGCCAAGGCCGACTGTCGCCATGCTAGAAAAAACCGTATAGGAAAATTCTTTGGATGCACCGCCCTGTTTCTTAACTACGCAGGGTAGCCTGGAGCCGCTGGGGGTACAGAAGCAGATCCAGGGCATCCAGGGGTGAGATTACCAATACATCCATATGGGTCATCAATCCTGGGAACATGCCTTCTGGCCCCAGGATGCCGATGGCCAACTGGGCTTCTTGCAGCATTTCCAGATCATTATACCCGTTACCAATGCAGCACGCCCCACCCTCCAACTGCCGGACGATCCTGGCTTTGCATAGGGCGGCGCCCTCCTGAGGGAAGGTTTGAATCTGAGCGTTGAGGTGGCCGCATTTGGCCCGCACAGTGCCATGGGTATCCGCTGTTAGGATATGGATATGAACTGCGGACGCCAGCTTGGCGAGGCGCTCCGCAACGCCGGGCATAAGTTCTCCATCCAGGGCAATGGTGCCGTTATAGTCCAGGACAATATGCTGAAGTTGAAGGGTGCTCCTTCCTGGAATGGGGATAGTAAGCATATTTTGCCTCCCAAGGGTAGCTGCATCAGTCCAGATTCACTCGGCTATGGGTATTACGCAGGCGAGCCATGGCCCGGGCCAGCATGATCTGATTGGCACGGAATTGGGCCTGGCTGTGGCTTTGCCGCAGGGCTTCCTCCGCCTGTTCCTTCGCCCGTTCCGCCCGCTTCCGGTCGATATCCTCCGGCCATTCGCAGGTCTGGGCGAATAGAACGGTAGCCTTGGGCGCCACTTCCATGTATCCCTCGGAATTGATGGCTTCCCGCCATTTTCCATCCTGCTTGATCTTCAACGCCCCCGGCCGCAGCACCACAATCATGGGGGCATGGTTTTTCAGGATAGTCCACTCCCCATCGTCTGCGGTAAAGGTCAAGGCTTCGATCTCACCGGAGAAAAAGCGCCGCTCTGGCGTAAGGATCTCAAAGGGAAAGGTACTATCAGCCATTTTTTGCCATCTCCTCTGCCTTTGCGATGGCTTCATCAATGTCTCCCACCATAGTAAAGGCGGATTCCGGTAAGTGGTCCACCTGGCCGTCCACAATGGCCTTAAAGCTGCGGATGGTGTCTGCCAGGGGAACGAAACGCCCAGGCTTGCCAGTAAAGGCTTCCGCCACGTGCATGGGCTGGGACAGGAATTGTTGGATCTTTCTGGCCCGGTAAACGGTCTTTTGGTCCTCCTCGCTTAATTCATCCATACCCAGGATGGCGATGATATCCTTAAGCTCATTATATCGCTGTAGGCAAGCCTGCACCTGTCGGGCAACCTCATAATGCTCCTTACCCACGATGGAAGGATCCAATGTGCGGGAGGAGGATTCCAGCGGGCTTACGGCGGGATAGATGCCCATTTCCGCAATGTGCCGGGACAGCACCGTGGTGGCGTCCAAATGGGAGAAAATGGTGGCCGGGGCAGGGTCTGTAAGGTCGTCCGCCGGCACATAGATGGCCTGCACAGAAGTGATGGAGCCATTGTTGGTAGAAGTAATGCGTTCCTCCAGCTCGCCCAGCTCCTCTGCCAGGGTAGGCTGATAGCCCACCGCTGAGGGCATACGTCCCAACATGGCAGATACTTCGTTTCCCGCCTGGACATAGCGGAAAATATTATCAATGAACAGGAGCACATCCTGGTTCAGCCGATCCCGAAAATACTCCGCCATGGTAAGGCCAGTCATTGCCACCCGCATACGGGATCCCGGCGGCTCGTTCATTTGTCCAAAGGCCATAGCAGTTTTTGTGATGGCCCCAGAGGAGCGCATATCATGGATCAGGTCGTTTCCTTCCCGGCTCCTCTCCCCTACCCCGGTAAACACAGAATAGCCCCCGTGCTCTTTGGCGATATTGTAGATCAACTCCAGGATCAGTACGGTCTTGCCTACACCTGCGCCGCCAAACAAACCGATCTTGCCGCCCTTTGCATAGGGCGTCAACAGGTCAATTACCTTGATGCCGGTCTCAAAGAAGGTGGTCTTGGGGCTCAAATCCTGGAAGGCTGGCGCATCCCGGTATATACCCCACCGTTCGCCTGTCAGGGCGGGCCCATTGTCCAAAGGATTCCCCAGCACGTCTACAACCCGGCCTAGGGTCTGCTCGCCCACAGGGACCTGGATGCAAGCGCCGGTATTGGATACCTCCATACCGCAATGCAGGCCATAGGTGGATTCCATGGCGATACATTTGCATTCTCCCTGGGCGGGATGGGAGGCAACCTCTAGATGCACCCCGTTTCCCGTGACCAGTAGGTCATGAAGTCGAAAGCTTTCCGAAGGTGGATATTGTACGGTCAACACAGGCCCGCTGATCTTTGAAATGATTGCTTTTGCAAGCTTCTGTTCCATGGCTGGCTCCTCCTTTTTTTTGGATTGTCCATCCTCAATGGCGACGCTGCTGCCGCTGATCTCTGCGATCTCGTTGGTGATCTCGGTTTGCCGGGCCATATTGAGATCTAGGTGTATTTGTTTAAGCAGCGTATCGGCGTTTCGGGTGGCGCTTTGCATGGCGTTCATGCGAGCATAGTGTTCCGCTGCATAGGATTGCACCAGGTTATCAAAGAGCCTGGATATGATAAACTGAGGAACCAGCTGATCAAATACCTCCTGGGGAGAGGGGTTGTAGATCACATCCCGCAACTCTTCCGAAGCTTGGACATTTTCATAGTCCCGAAGCCGTATGGGCAAAAGCCGCGCTTTATGGGGTGCATTAACGGGTCTGCCGTCCGGCCCAGCATACAAGGTATAGAACACGTAGATCTCGTCGGTCTTATCCTTATCAAATAGCTCCATCACCGGCAATGCCAACTGGGAAGCATTATATAAGGTCGGGTTTTGGGCTATGCCCTGTACGTCGAAAATAGGCTCGATCCCCCGCTTCTTAAAAAACCGGGTGGCGATAATGCCCACGGTCACCACGTTACAGCCTGGATCCTTACGAATCTCCTCATAGGCCATGCGCAGGATATTGGCATTATAGCTGCCTGCCATCTCCTTGTCCCCTGCGATGACGATATAGGTATGGCGATGGCCCCGGTGCCGAAGCAAATAGGGATGGTTTACATCCTGGGATGAAGCCAGGATATCCTTCATAACGGATTGCAACCGCTGGTAGTAGGTATTATTGTAGGGAATATGCACCGCAAATTTCTTCATCCTGGCGGAAGAAACCGTCTCCATGGCGCTGGTAATCTTACGGGTCTGGGTCACCGCATGGATATGGTGCCGGATCTCGCTTACGGTCTGCATGGTTTAAGCCTCCCAGTTCTTGGCGAAATCCAGGATTGCTTTGCGAAGGGCGGCTTCCGTTTCGGCATCCAGCGCTTTGGAGCTATTAATAGCCTGAATAAGGGACGCGTGTGCTTCATGCAGGTGCTGTAACAAGCTGGCTTCAAAGCGGGAGATGGACTTTACAGGAACATCTTTATAAGCGTCGCATTGAAAAGCCAACAGCAGCGCCGTCTGCTCTGGAAGCGGCAGAATCTGTTCTTTGGGCTGCTTGAGCAATTCTGTCATCCGGTCGCCCCGATCCAAAAGCTTCTTTGTAACCGCATCCACGTCGGCACCAAACTGGGCAAACACGGCCATATCCCTATACTGGGCTACCTCCATGCGAAGGCTACCGGATACCTTTTTCATAGCCGGATATTGTGCGCTACGTCCCACACGGGATACGGATAGGCCCACGTTTACTGCCGGACGAACGCCTGCATGGAACAATTCGCTTTCCAAAAAGATCTGACCATCGGTAATGGAGATCACATTGGTGGGAATATAGGCAGAAATATCGCCTGCCATGGTTTCCACGATCGGCAATGCCGTCATGGAACCGCCGCCCTTTTCTGAAGAAAGCCTGGCAGCCCGCTCCAGCAGACGGGAATGCAGATAGAATACGTCGCCTGGATAGGCTTCCCGGCCAGAAGGGCGCCGCAATAGCAGGGACATCGCCCGGTAGGCTACCGCGTGCTTGGAAAGGTCGTCGTACACTACTAAGGCATCCTGGCCATTATACATGAAATGCTCCGCCACAGCGCAGGCCGCGTAGGGAGCTAGATACTGCATGGCGGCGCTGTCTGCGGCGGTGGACGCCACCACCACCGTATGCTCCATTGCGCCGTTTTCCTGAAGGATGTGCACCAAATTGGCCACGCTGGAAGCCTTCTGGCCGATGGCACAATATACACAAATCACATTGGAACTGCGCTGATTCATCATGGCCGCAAGGGCGATGGAAGTCTTGCCGGTCTGCCTGTCGCCAATAATGAGCTCCCGCTGGCCGCGACCAATGGGGATCATACTGTCGATCGCCAGGATACCCGTCTCCATAGGGGTATCTACAGGAGCACGATCCATGATGGCCGGGGCTGGGGATTCCAGCCTGCGGAAAGTTCGTCCATCCAAGGGTTTGCAATCCAATGGCCTTCCCAACGGATCAATAACACGGCCCAGCAGCTCTTTGCCCACGCAAATATCCGCTACCCGGCCGGTACCCTTCGCGATACTACCTGGTGGTACGAAACTGGCCCGGCTCAACAGGGCCGCGCTTACCCCATCTAGGCCCATATCTAAAGCGATACCATACGTGTCGTTTTCAAAGGCTAGCAGTTCACCGTACTTTGCCTGGGAAAGGCCCTGAATCCGCACAATGTCATCTCCGCAGCTAATTACAGTGCCGTATTCATAACTGACCATATGGGGCTGAAATGCCCCCAGCTTTTCTGCTAAAAAGGCCCCCATAGAGGCCGGATCGAATTGTAACATCCTCGCGTCTCCCTTATGCCAGCTGCTGCTTCATGGCAGCCAGCTGGGAAGCATAGCTGAAATCGTATACATTGCCCCCAATGTAGGCTGCATATCCGCCGATCAGCTGGGGGTCTACCTGGTATTGCAGGGAAAGCCCGCAGCCTAAAAGCTCTTCCAACTGAGCGGTAACCTGCGCCTGTTCCTGGCTGGAGAGGGCTTTTGCCGTTTTAAGCACGCCCTGGCGCATCCCTTTGCGGTCGCTACGGCCTTGAGCAATTCGTGCTTTCGTCTCCTCGTCAAATCGCAAAACCCTACCGGCTAACTCCACAGCCAAATGGGCCAACTCGCCTTTTGCATCATCCATAGCCCGCACCTTTTCCTCCTGGGCGTCGGCATGGGCCTTTTCCAGGATACGGTCAGCTTCTTCCTGGGCCTGGGCCAATATCTTCTGGCTGGATACGGCGGCTTGCTTGCGGCCTTCCGCCATGAGCTGTTCGCAGGTGGCCTGGGCTGCGGCGAGCTTTTGCTTATATTCCGCTTCGGAGGCCTGGGCTTCCGCCTGCGCCTTTTCCGCCTGGTCCAGTTGGGACTGAATCCGCTCTTCCCGGTTCGCCATAAACTTGCGCACCGGCTTCCATACCAGCAGCCGCAGCAGAACGTATAGCACGATAATATTCAGCAAATGTATCGCAATATCAATGGGGTATAATTCCACAGCAATCGCTCCTTATGCCATTGTGAACGCAATGATCAGCGCCGAAACAAAGCCGTAAATTGCGCAGGACTCGGTGAGCGCCAGGCCCAGCAACAAGGTGGAGCTGATCTTTCCGGAAGCTTCCGGCTGCCGGGCAGTAGCGTCTACGGCTTTGCCTGTAGCAAGGCCCATGGCCAGGCCAGCAGCAGTGCAGGGAAGCAGGGCTAGGGCGGCAGCGATGGCGGTCAAACCAGTATTCATTGTCATATCCTCCATATCTTAGTTGTAGCAAAACAATATATTATTCCACAGCCTCGTGGATAAAGGTAAGGGTCAGGGTAATGAAGATATACGCCTGGATCAACGGATGAAACACATTGAAATACAGGCCCACAACGCTGGGAATACCCACAGCAGCATTGCCAAGGGCAGAATACAAAAGATCCATTACGATCATGCCGCCCAGCATATTGCCAAACAGCCGGCAAGCCATAGAAACAGGGACCGCGCAATCCGAAACAATCTTAATGGGGAATACCACAGGCGTGGGCTGGGCCATGGAACGAATCCGGCCGAAAACGCCCTTTTTCCGTATGCCATAGTAATTGATCAGCACAAAGGTGATTAAGGCCATGGCGAAGGTCATGGTGATATCCGCCGTAGGCGCCCGCACGCCCATAAGCTCCACCGAAGCGCACCCCACCATAAACACAGCCACAGTAAACAGGTAGGCAGGCAGGTTATCCCCCAAATCCCCCACGTTGCTCTTGGTATACTTACACAGGGCCTCCACTGCGATCTCCAGCAGGTTCTGAACTCCGTGAGGCTGGTCTGTCATATGTGGGATCACGAAAAGGCGGATCAACAGGGCTAGCAGCAGCAAAACGCCCATTACTACCCAAGTGACAACCACCGTGGAGCTAATGGTCATGCTTCCAAGCTGCATCCTGGGCGCCCATATGCTAACAGAAAAAGCCTCCGCTTCCTTTGTACCAAACAAAAGCTGCAACAGCCGTACCGCAAAGCACCAGCCGCCAGCCAGCATTAGGATGTTTGCCCAGAGTTTTTTCTTTTTCAAGCCCCGGGCGTCTTCGCATCTTCCCAAAGCCCTGCGCCAGCTCCATCCGCCGATCCCTATGATCAAGCCAAGAATTAGCAGCCAATATTCACCAATAAATTTCATCCAATATCCTTCTTTCTCCTACGCCCAGCGATAAATTTCACCAAGGCTCCCACAAGGATTACTCCAGACATTCCAATTGCGCAGTATAAAATCTGGCTGCGCCATAGGAAAGCACACAGTCCAAGGCCCACTATGGGGCAAAAAAACTGCACCACCAGCGGCCATATTTTTAAGCTGCATTTTTCTACGGATTCCGCCACCAATATCAATAGATATAGCTGTATGCCTCCCGTTATCCCACCCAAGGCTGCGCCCAGCATAAAATTCCCTCCATTTGCCCTGCTACCTGACATGATTCCATATCTGTACAGGGCAAAAAAATACTTCGTACGTTATAACATGTTCCGATCATCTGGTCAATGTTTTTTGGCAAAAAAACTAATTAACATTGACTATGCAATAGATATTATTAGGGATTTTAATAACGCCCTATCCATCTATCCTACTGCGCTTATATTATGCCCCATAAGCCACCTTCACCGTCTGGCTTCCTATGCACCTTTATGTGACAATGCGCGCAGGATTACGTTTCGAAATAGAGTAGAGGATACTATCCCCCCAACTGCCAATACCGCGGCAATGCCAAAGGTGTGTAACAGGGTAGTTAAAAAAAGCATGGTATCCCCCATGACGCAATAGCGCATGGCATAATAGATACCCCCACCCGGCACCAGCGGTAAAAGGGAGATCAAAAGATAGCCGGTCACAGGATAACGGCGGATTCTGGCCATAATTTCGGAGTAAAATCCGATACTCAAAGCAGCTACGAAGGCCCCTAGGATGGTCTCTCCCACAAGGAGATACACCAACCAGCCCAGCGCGCCACCCAGCCCGCAGATTACTTTACCCTTTCCGTGGACATTGAATATAAGGGTAAATCCAATGCAAGCGGAAAAGGCATAAAAGCACGGCAAAAGGAAACGCTGGCAAATATCCAATACATATGCAACCATGAGCTCCTCCTTTCCGCCTTAAAACAGCTGGCTGAGTCCCAGTCCGGCAGCCGCTCCCAAGGCGATGGCTGTGGCGATCAAAATGGCCTCTGCCATACGGCTCAATCCGGAATAGGTGTCTCCAGCCACCAACTCCCACATGGAATTTGTTATGGCGACCCCAGGAACCAAAAGCATCAGCGTGCCAATGGTAATTAAATCTACGTTATTGCCCAACCCAAAGTTCGACAAAATAAGGGCCAACAACGCTGCAATCCCACTGCATACCACGGTACGCAAAAACACATTGCGCCCCATCCACTTTACGCCCCGTTGCAAACATAAGCCCACTAAGCCGCCGCACAAAAAAGCGCACAAGCTATCCATCAGATCGCCTCCAAACAGGGCGGTAAAGGCGGCGGGAGCCAGAGCATAGCCAAACAGAGCCTGCAAAGGGCTATACTGTTTCGTATCGTTCCGTAGGGCAGCTACGGCCCGAAAGCCTTCTTCCAGAGGTGGCGTCTGCTGGCATAGCTGCCGGCAAAGGCCATTGCACCGTTCAAGAAGCTCTATGTCCGTTCCGTGGGCCGGGATTCTAGACATGCGGGTCACCGAACGACCGCCATCCCCTTGCAGGCTGACGATCAGACAGCTGGGAATAGCAAATACCTGTGCATCCTTTCGACCGTAGGCACCTAGTAGACGGTTAAGAGATTCCTCCACCCGATATATTTCGGCCCCGCTTTCCATAAGAACGCAGCCCATTTCCATGGCCAAATTCACAAGCAAATCATAGTCCATTTGATTTACCTCTCACCATACAATACCATCTTTCCCCAAAAAGGCAAGTAAAAATTTATGCAGTTGCTGTTAATTTATGCCTAGGTGCGGCTGCGGCTAAATCCATAGCGGGTATACGGGCAAAATAAAAACAGGATCCATAGGATCCTGTTTTGGTCTGGGTGAGAGGATTTGAACCTCCGGCCTCTTGAACCCCATTCAAGCACGCTACCAAACTGCGCCACACCCAGATCTCACTCGAACGATGATAATCTTACCATTTTCTTGTGCTGTTGTCAAGGCTAAATATCAAACAAATCGATTCCTGTCAAAGGCTGCCACACAGCCTTTGGACGGTAGAACGCAGTCGCCTGTAGAGACCAAATTCAGATGTTTTCCCGGCCTGCTTTCGCGGAGACTTTACCCTTAATGGCTTTTGAGGGAAGTAGTTGGTAAAGAGAGGTGCACCGGGAAAAGCTAGGCAGCCATCCATTCTTCTGTTATAATTATTTTTATTAGGGCTTGTGTGGGCACAGCTGGCCGCTGTACCAAAAACGACCATGGGCCCCAGGGGAAGCATGAAACAGAATTGGAAACACGCCCTTGTGCGACGTAGGCTTTTTGTATCCATCTTAATCCTGTTACAGGCAGGTTTTTTGTTTTATCTCATCGGCAGTACCTCTGCAACATCGGAACTCCTGCGCGGCTTGCTGACCATAATCAGCATTGGCACAGTGCTGCATATCATCTCTAAGCAGGGGGATCCCAATGCCAAATTGACCTGGGTGTTTTTGATCCTGTTGGTGCCCATCGTAGGCGGCCTGCTTTACCTTTTATATAGCTTACAGAGTGGTACCAATTTTGTGCGCAAGCTCTTGGCCAGACGACGGGATATATTGCGGCCTTTATTCTATCTCCCAAACGCGGAATCCGGTATGTCCTCTCCAGCCAGCGTAGGCAAATATGGACCCCTGCTTAAATAT
>ENA-OZGX01000611-OZGX01000611.1-human-gut-metagenome-genome-assembly--contig:-NODE-611-length-16310-cov-6.000123_pt1 | contig 16310 bp, 12 predicted proteins | sample MGYA00244040_ERZ653674 | MGnify/ENA primary metagenome ERZ653674 (study PRJEB26926, sample SAMN06165232) | human gut metagenome | biome: ENVO:00009003; feature: ENVO:2100002; material: ENVO:00002003... | reverse complement strand
TACGAGATGTCTTAGGGTCTCGTGGGCTCGGAGATGTGTATAAGAGACAGACGTACACCTGCTGCATATGTACTGGTATGATACCCAGACCCAGTCCGCCCAACGTCTTCCCATTTCCCCACAAAACGTCCACTTTATGTTCCCCAAGTTTAACGATTCCTGGCTGGTCTACCTGGACGCCAACCTGGACGGGGGCGGGGCAATCATGGCGGTGGACCTTACGGCGGACTCCATGAAGCCGGTTAAGGTAAAGGATATCTATGTGGGCCAGCCGGAGCCCATGCTGGACGGCAATTATGTGGCCTTTATGGACCGGACGGGTACCAAGAAGGAAAAGCTCTTCGTCTTTGATCTGACCACCATGGAAAGCACGGTGATCGAAATGTTCTCCGGCACTGTATACGGCCAAAGCAAGCCCAGCCTTCAGGATGGCCGGCTATTATGGGCGGAGCCTTCCTCCACCCAAGGGGATTCGGACTTGAGCTGTATCCGGTATATGCAGCTGGAGGACGTTGCCTCCCAAAGCGGCATCGGCGGCAACGGCATCTATACCCCCGGCACCTTTGTGCATGATCCAAAGCATAGCGGAATATACACCGCCTGGCTTTCCAACGTCCACAGCAGCGACACCCAGCTATATGGGATTGTTAATTTAACGGGGGATCCCTTCCTGATCGACAGCGGGGTGGTGGACTTCAGCATGGGGACGGATTTTGTGGCCTATTCCCGCACGGATGCGTCGGTATCCCCGGCAACGGAGGCCATCTTCCTATATATGTTTGAGACCAAGAGCATCTACCGGCTGACTCAGGATTATGAATCCGCCCAGCTTTTGGGGGTCAGCGGGGATTATGTGATCTGGATGGATGTAACCAGCCGGGAGCGGGACATCGTAAAATACGTAAAGATCCCCTAGGAGGAACCATGGCCAAGCAAGCGAAAAGCGTATTTTTCTGCGGGGAATGCGGCTATGAAAGCTCCAAATGGCTGGGGAAATGCCCGGCCTGCGGCAGCTGGAACACCATGGTGGAAACCAAGGCCGTTTCCCCTCAGCCAGGGGGCGTGTTGCTGGCGGGCCAACGCCAGGCTATGCCCTTAAGGGATGTGGCCCCGGAGGACGCCCGGCGAATCTCCACGGGCATCGGGGAATTGGACCGGGTGCTGGGGGCTTCCCAAGAGGGAAGCGGCGTTGTTCGCGGCTCTACGGTCTTGCTGGGGGGCGACCCGGGCATCGGCAAATCCACCCTATTGATGCAGGCGGCCGCCAACCTGACCCGCCAGGGGACCGTGCTGTATGTTACCGGGGAGGAAAGTGCCGCCCAATTAAAGCTTCGGGCCCAGCGGCTGGGGGTGGGCGGCGACATGTTGCTGCTGGCGGAGACCGACCTGGAACGGATCCAGGGGGAGGTGGAACGCACCAAGCCCGCCTGCCTGATCGTAGACTCCATCCAGACCATGTATTGCCCCGGCTGCCCCAGCGCTGCCGGCACCGTAAGCCAGGTGCGGGAGGCCACTTCCCTTTTGACCCGGTTGGCCAAATGCACCGGTTGCGCCGTGTTTATCGTAGGCCACGTAACCAAGGAGGGGGCCATTGCCGGCCCTCGGCTCCTGGAGCACATGGTGGATACGGTGCTGTATTTTGAAGGGGAGCGCCACGACGCCCTGCGGCTGCTGCGGGCGGTAAAAAACCGCTTCGGCTCCACGGATGAGATCGGCGTATTCGAAATGCGGGCCAACGGCATGGCGGAGATTCCGGATCCCTCCGGCCTGTTTCTCACCGGCGCCCAGGCCCCCGGCTGCGCCGTCACCTGCGCCATGGAGGGCACCCGGCCCATGCTGGCGGAAGTGCAGGCCCTGATCAGCCCTTCCGCCTTCAACAACCCCCGACGGATGGCTGCGGGCATGGATGGCAACCGGCTGGTACTGCTGCTGGCCGTATTGGAGAAAAAGGCCGGCCTTAAGCTTTACGACAAGGACGTATACACCAACGTGGTGGGCGGCCTTCGCCTGGAGGAGCGCAGCGCGGACCTGGCCATTGCCCTGTGCATTGCCTCCGCCCTCTCGGACCTGCCCCTGCCTCCCCATACCGCCCTGCTGGGGGAAATTTCCCTCACCGGGGAGGTGCGCCCCTGTAGCCGGCTGGAAAAGCGGCTGCAAGAATGCGCCCGTCTAGGCTTTTCCCATGTGATCCTTCCCAAGAGCGATAATCTGCCCGACCTGCCCGGGATAAAATATTCCTTCGTTTCCCATATTCGTGAAGCAATGTTCTTGCTTCATGGATGAATGTGTGCTATAATACTTCCTGCGGCAAAGTTTTGTGCCTGTAGCTCAGCTGGATAGAGTGTCAGACTCCGACTCTGAAGGTCGCACGTTCGAATCGTGTCAGGCACGCCAAATCCCCGGAACAACCATGGTTGTTCCGGGGATTTTTTATCTGCGCAAACCATACCGCCCCTTGGTCTGGCAAACGACAAATGACAAACTAAAAAATTCCTCCAGGGGGACGGCAATATGGTTCCCTTACCTTTGCTTGGGCTATGCCTCTACCTTGTTTCTTCCGGGATCCCAGGAGCTAGCGCTGGGGTAGCTATACATCCCGCTGGCTTTCTTCGTTGGCGTTTTAGATTATAAGAAGGGGTCCCTTATTTTCTGCAGGATCAAGAGCCGGGTATGCAAACCAAATGCATCCGTCTTTCATCCCCCGTAGCCATTTTCACCAGGCTCCCATAAAAGGCGGCTCCCCTATAGGAAACCAATATGCTAGGCGGATACTTGTTTTTTTCCATTGGTTGTCCCACCCTTTAAAATATCCTTGCCTATTTCACTCCCATGGGCAGGGCAGCGATGGGCCTGCCTCGGTGCAGGGCCTAGAAAAAACACAGCGCGTCAGGGGGCTGGTATCTCCCTCCCCCTGACGCGCCAGGTGGGGTTTGTCCTTGCCCGCCGGCAAGGGCGATGCAAAAGTTACTTCCGGGCAGGCATCACATGGATGGCATGGCCAAAGGCCGCTTCCACCGCCTCGGTAACCCCCTCCATAAAGGTGGGATGGGGTCGCAGGCTGGCCAGCAGCTGTTCCGCCGTCAGGCCGTTCACCACCCCGCAGGTGAGTTCTCCGATCATATCCGTGGCCCGGGGGCACATAAGCTGGGCCCCCAGGAGCACATGGCTCTCCCCATGGAACACCAGCTTGATGAAGCTGCGCTCCGCCTGTTCCATCCGGACCTTGGCGTTGCCGCTCATCACGTATTTCCCCGTGATGGCGGGGATGCCCTGGGCCTTAGCCTCGTCGGCGGTGATGCCCACGCAGGCGATCTCCGGATCCGTATACACGCAGGAGGGCACCACGTTGGGATTGATGGACGGGGTCTTTCCAGCGATCCCCTCCACACAGGCCAAAGCCTGGGCCTCGGCGGCGTGGGCCAGCTGCATCTTGCCGTTACAGTCCCCCACCCCGTAGATGCCCGGGATGCTGCTTTGATACCCGGCATCCACCTGGATGAAGCCCCGCTCCATGGCAGGGGTGCAGCCCTGGGCAAACAGGCCGTTGGTATTGGGCCTGCGGCCCACGCTGATCAGCACCCCGTCGCCCACGGCCGTTGCCTCGCCCTTTTTGGTGGTGAAGCTACAGCATAGGCCCTCTTCCCCCCGGGCGATGCCCGTAACCGTGGCCCCGGTATGGACGCTGACCCCTCGCTTTTTCAGGATCATGGAGAGGTTTTGGCTGATCTCCCGATCCATCATGGGCAGCAGCCGGTCCATGGCCTCGATGACGGTGACCTGGCAGCCCAGGCCCGCGTAGACGCTGGCCATCTCCACCCCGATCACCCCGCCGCCGATGATGATCAGCCGCTGATAAAACCGGTTCGGCTCCTCCAACAGGGCGTCGCTGGTGCATACGTCCCCATCCTCCCGGGCGCCCGGGATGGGGGGAATGCTGGGATAGGAGCCAGTAGCCACGATGATGTGCTTGGCCTCCAGGGTTTCCTCCCCTGCCTGTACCTTGCCTGGGGCCAATACCTGGGCCCGGGCCGGGATCACCTGCACCTTGTTGGCCTTGAGTAGCTGCTGGATCCCCGTCCTTAGCTCATCCACGGTGGCCTGCTTATAGGCGTGGATCTTGGTATAGTCGAAGGACGCTTGGCCCGGGTATACCCCCATGCCGGCCATGGCCGAAAGGCTCCGGTAGGCGTCCGCCGCGTGCATCAAAGCCTTGGTGGGCACGCAGCCCCGGTTCAGGCAGGTTCCTCCCAGATCCCGCTCCTCGCATAGGGCCACCGTAAAGCCCAGCTGGGCTGCCCGGATGGCCCCCGCATACCCCGCGGGGCCACCGCCGATGAAACAAATATCGTACATATTCCCGTTCTCCTTATTTTATAAGATCCGGGGCAGGACGCTGGCCCAGCCCCGAATGTCATGGAGTATTGTTCGATTGGAATTGCCTGGGCTTAGAACCCGTAGCGCAGCACCGGTTCCCGGGATGCCTTCACCTCGTCCGGCCGGCCGATCTGGGCGGCGTGGGGGGCTTCATGCATGTATTCCGGGTTCTCCTTCCCCAGCTGGTACAGCTGGCGGAATACCTCTGCCGCCCAGTCTAAGGTCTCCTTGCTCTCGGTCTCGGTGGGCTCCAGCATCAGGGCCTCGTGGACGATCAGGGGGAAGTACATGGTGGGGGGATGCATCCCGTGGTCGATGAGGGACTTGGCCACATCCAGGGCGGAGACCCCAGTCTGCTTTTTGTATTCGCTCAGATCCAGCACAAACTCATGCATACAGATCCGGTCGAAGGCCACGTCAAAGGTGCCCTTGATGCCCGCCATCAAGTAATTGGCGTTGAGCACCGCGTTTTTCGCCGCCTCGGGGATGCCCTCCCGGCCCAGGGTCATGATGTAGGTGAGGGCCTTCACCACCACCAGGAAGTTGCCCGCAAAGCTGCGCACCTGCAAGGCTTCCCCGCCGTCCATGGTGGCGGACTTAGGCAGATAGGCCTGTAGATGGGCCTTGCAGCCCACCGCTCCCGCGCCCGGGCCGCCGCCGCCATGGGGGGTGGCGAAGGTTTTATGCAGGTTCATGTGGATGCAATCAAAGCCCATGTCACCGGGCCGCACCACCCCCATGATGGCGTTCAGGTTGGCCCCGTCATAATAGCACAGGCCGACTGCCCCATGGACCAGCTTGGTGATCTCCAGGATGTTTTCATCGAAGATGCCCACGGTATTGGGGTTGGTGAGCATCAGGCCCGCAGTATCCTCCCCCAGTACCCCTTTCAGGGCCTCCAGGTCCACGCAGCCGTTGGGGGCGGAGGGAATGTTCACCACCGTGTACCCGCACATATTGGCGGTGGCCGGGTTGGTGCCATGGGCGGAATCCGGCACGATGATCTTGGTGCGCTTATGATCCCCCCGGGCGTCGTGATAGGCCTTGATCAGCATCACGCCGGTAAATTCCCCGTGGGCGCCGGCGGCGGGCTGGAAGGTCATATCGTCCATGCCGGTAATCTCGCACAGGTATTGCTTCGCCGTATCCAGCACCGCCCGGCAGCCCTTTGTGGTATGGGCGGGGGCCAGGGGGTGGATCTGGGTAAACCCGGGCAGGGCGGCCATCTCCTCGTCGATGCGGGGATTGTATTTCATCGTACAGGAACCCAGGGGATAGAAGCCGCAGTTGACCCCGTGCACCCGCTGGTTCAGCTCCGTATAGTGCCTGGAAATGTCGGTCTCGCTCAGCTCCGGCAGCCGGGGCGGGGTTTCCCGCTCCATGCCCTCCGGCAGGGCAACGGAGGCCACGTCGCAGGGGGGCAGCAGGCTGCATTTGCGGCCTGGCACGCTCTTTTCAAAGATCAGCTTCATTGCCCGCATACCTCCTTTGCAATGGCCACGGTTTGATCCAGCTTGGCCTTTTCCACGGTTTCCGTGGCGCACCACAGCACGCCCCCGTCCACCGGCAGGCCGCCTAGGATATCCGCTTCCTCCAGGGCGGCAAGCAAGGCGTCCGCCTTGGGCATATCCAGCAGAAATTCATGGAAGAAGGGGCCCTGGTACCGCAGGGATACCCCTGGGAGCTTGCAGAGCTCCGCCGCCAGATAATGGGCCTTGGCCATGCTCTGCCGGGCGGCTTCCGCCATGCCGTCAGGGCCCATGGTTGCCATATACACGCCCGCGGTCAGGGCGCATAGGGCCTGGTTGGAGCAGATGTTGCTGCTGGCCTTTTCCCGGCGGATATGCTGCTCCCGGGCCTGGAGGGTCAATACGAAGGCCCGCTCCCCCCGATTGTCCACCGTCTCTCCCACGATCCGGCCGGGGAGCTTGCGCATGTGCTTCTTGGTGGTGGCCATATACCCTAAGTAGGGGCCGCCGTAGGAAAGGGGCATGCCCAAAGGCTGGCCTTCCCCTACGGCCACGTCCGCCCCGCAATCCCCAGGGGTCTTGGTGATGGCCAGGGCGATGGGATTGCAGCCCATCACATACATGGCCCCCGCCTCGTGCACCGCCTGGCCCAGGGCCTGGGCGTCCTCAAAGAGGCCGTAGAAGTTGGGCTGCTGCACATAGAAGCTGGCCACATCGGCTGCAAGCATTTCCTTAAGGGCTTCCAGGTCGGTCTTGCCGTCCCGCAGGGGGACCAGCCGCATCTCATACCCCGCCCCGTAGCAATAGGTGCGGATGGTGTTGATGGTATCCGGATGGGCCGCGGCGGACACCAATGTTACGGTGCGCTTCCGGTCCCGGCACATGGCCGCCGCCTCGGCGGCCGCCGTGGCGCCATCGTATACCGAGGCGTTGGACACGTCCATGCCGGTCAGCTCGCAGATCATGGTTTGATATTCAAAGATGGATTGCAAGATCCCCTGGCTCATTTCCGCCTGATAGGGGGTATAGGCGGTGAGGAATTCCTCCTTGGCGGGGATGTATTTGACGATGCTGGGGATATAATGGTCGTAGGCGCCGGCGCCCCGCAGCACGGTGGAAAACACCCGGTTTTCCTTGGCCATGGCGGATACCGCCCGGCGCACCTCCAGCTCGCTCATGCCGGCAGGGATATTGAGCCCCTGCTCTAGATACATGCTGGCGGGTACGTCCTGATACAGCCCCTTAAAATCCTGTAGACCAAGCTTCGCCAGCATTTCCTGCTGCTGGGCCTTGGTGGAGGGGATGTAGCTACCCATATTAGCCCTCCGTGGCGCAGAAAGCCTCGTAGGCGGCCGCATCCATCAGCTCTTCGGTTTCGGACACGTTCTCCACCTTGATGATCCAGGCGCCGTAGGGGTCGGAATTGAGGGATTCCGGGTTATCCGCCAGATCTTCGTTCACCGCGCAGATCACCCCGCTCACCGGGCTGAGGATCTCGGATACCGCCTTTACGGACTCCACATCGCCAAAGGATTCCCCGGCGCTCACCTCGTCCCCCTCCTGGGGCAGGTTGATGAACACCACGTCCCCCAGGGCGTCCTGGGCGAAATCCGTGATGCCGATCACCATCACACCGTCCTCCTCCTTCACCCACTCATGGGACTTGGAATACTGCAACTCAACGGGATACTTCATGATCTTTACCTCCAAATTTTTATTCACAGGTTCTATCCCGGGTCGGCAGGCGCCGGCCCTGGGTCGGGTACAATAAAAGGGTTACAGGCCGATCTTTTGCCCAAAGGCCTCCAGGGCCTCCAGCATCTGCTGCTGGTCGAAGCAATAATGCATCTGGGTATACTGGCTGCGGAAATCCTCCACCTCTTCGCTCACATCTTTGCACCGTAGGATGCAGTCTGCCATGATGCCGGCCAGCCGGTCGAATTCCGCCGGGCCAAAGCCAAAGCGGGTCATTTCGTTTACCCCCATCCGCAGGGCGCCGGAAGCCGTAAAGCCTTCCTCCTCGGGGGTGGCCTGGTAGTTGACGATGATGTTGTTCTGCTCCAGCCGCTCCGCCACCTCGGGGCCTTCCCCATAGCCCACAGATACGATCACCTGGTGGGTCTCGGTGTAATCGTTGGCCGGATCCCCTGCCACCTCTAAGCCATGGGCCTTAAGGCTCTTGGCGAAACTCTTTGCGTTGTTGATGATGTTCTTCTGGTATTCGTCCTTAAACTGGTTCATCTCATAGGCGGCCATCAGTAGGCCCAGCTGGGTGCCCAGGTGGTGGTTGGATACGCTGCCCGGGAAGGCCCGGCGCTCAATGGTCTCCCAGAGGCCATATTTCAGGTCTTCCTTCTGGTAGTTCACCGCGATGACACCACGCTGGGGCCCAAAGAAAGTCTTATGGGTAGAACCGGTGACGATCTCCGCGCCCTCTTGGAAGGGCTGCTGGAAATAGGGGCCCACCAAGCCCAGCACATGGGCCATATCATACATGATGGTGGTGGGGATGTTCTGGTCGTCCACAAACTGGCGGATGGCGGCCACCGGCTCCCGATGCAGCACCATGCTTTTGCCGAAGATGATCAGCTCGGGCTTATACTGATCGATGAGCTTCTTGGTCTCCTCCACGTCGATCTTGTAGATGTTATCCTTGCACACCGGGAAATTCACAATGGCGTGGCGCTCGGTCACCGGGTCGATGGCGATGTAATCCCGCAGGGCGCCCATGGGCTGAGCGGAAAGGTGGCCGCCCTTGATGATGTGGTTGTTCATCACATAGCCTAGGCGCTTGGGGTCATGCTTGCGATCCAGGCGGTTTTTCCAATCCATCAGCGCGGAGAAGGTGGCCATGTTGGACATCTGGCCGCTGATGACACGGGTCTCCACCTGGGTGCAGCCGAAGTATTCCTTCATCTGCTCCACCAGCAGCTGCTCCACCCGGTCGATGAACTTGGTGCCCTGGTAATAGAAAATATCCGCGTCGTAGAAGGACTTCACCTTTTTATGCTCCGCGTAGCGGAAGGCGGGGTCCGACGCGCACAGCATCTGTACGGCCCGGCTGGCGCTGTTTTCCGAGGGGATCAGGTTGATGCACCGGTTCTGCCGCCAGTCGTGGTTTTCCGTGGCTTCCCGGATTAGGTTTACGGCCTTTTCATACCGGGGAGCGGCATCCGCCTGGGCGGGCTCCGCCTCCGGCCGGTACAGGATGGGCCGGGCAAAGGGCGGCGCGTCCGCCCGCATATGGCAGGCAGGCACCACGGCCTTAAGCCGCTTGCCCCGCACGTCGATCTCCACCATATCGTCCGTGAGCACATCGCTGGCTATATAGGCCAGGCCGATGGAACGCTTGGCCGCCTCCTCCAGGATCACCGTGGCCAAGCCCTCGCCCTCTTCCTGGTAGTAAGGCACCATGGTGCCGCTGGTAACCCAGCCGATGCATTCTTCCCCTCTGTAAACCTCCATGCCGGCCCGCATGACGCCCCGATCCAGCAGGGTGATGGGCTGGATCCGCTTGGGCAGCACGGACAGATCCCGAAAATCCCGGTTCAAGATGGCCTTGTTGGCGGCCGCCTGCTTTTCCAGGGCTGCCCGGCCCACATAGTTGCCTTTTTGCTCTGAGAAGCTCACGGCGAACTTGGCCAGCGGCACGGCAAAAATGGGGATCTCGCTGCCATCAGGGGCCTGGCCCATCTCGTGGCCGTAAAGGGGTAGCCCCGCCTCCAGCCGCAGGGTATCCCGGGCGCCCAGGCCAGCGGGCTTTGCCCCCAGTTCCAATAACCGGTTCCACAACCAGGTGGCATTGGCGCTGTCGATGAACAATTCATAGCCCAGCGGCTCGCCGGTATAGCCGGTCTTGGCCACCCGCACGGTTTTCCCCTCCAGCTCCAGGGTGTTCAACGCGTTCTTCATGGGCTCGGTAATGGCCTGGCCGCCGGACATTTTCAGCAGCATCTCCTTGCTCTTGGGCCCCTGGATGGCGATGGAAGCATACTCTGCGGAAATATCCGTGATGGTGCAATCGAAATCCTTGACCAGCGCCCCCAAGTGGGCCAAGTCCTTGTCCTTGTTGGCGGCGTTCACCACCAGCAGGAACCGGTCTTCCTCGTATTTATACAGATAGGCGTCGTCCACGGCGCCGCCGTTTTCGTTGGGGATGATGCAATACTGGGCCTTGTTCAGGTCCAGGGCCATCACGTTGCTGGTGAGCACATGCTGCAAAAAGGCCACCCGGTCCGGCCCCTGGATCAGCAAGCGGCCCATATGGGATACATCGAACAGACTGCATACACGCCGGGTATACAGATGTTCCGCCACAATGCCGGTGGGATACTGGATGGGCATCTCCCAGCCGCCAAAGTCCACCATGCTGGCCCCCGCGGCCACATGGGCGTCATAAAGTTGCGTGCGCTTTAGTTCCTGCATTGTTTTGTTGCTCCTCCGAATAGATTCTTGTTCGTGCAAAGGTTTAGATGTGCTGGTTTTTAGAGTATGAGAAAAGGCACAAACTTCCCCTTGGAAATCTGCGCCTCCGTTTTTGCACCTGAGAGATTCCACACCCCTGCCGCCTGTAAGCGATATGGGGCGGTTGCACCTTCGGCGTACGGCATAAAAATAGATTGCCCTACTTTTTCGGAGTGTCGTCCTGGCTCGATCCTTTTGCCTGAGAGTTTCTGCTTGCCCCTTCGGCGCCGGTCTTCCGGTCTCTCCCGAGCCAATCATCCGACTAAACGATCTGTTTATCCAAGCATACCATGAAAAAGAGGGCCTGTCAACAGGTCCTTGAATGGTTCTCCATTTATCTATAATCTGTACTAATATTTCAGTAAGTTCCACCCGATCCGGCTGCCAGCACACCCAGCCGCAGCCCGGTGCGCAAGCCCAGCATCTCGTCCAGGCCAGAGGAGGAACCATATGCGGACAATGCTTCTGCCGCCGCCAAATAACTGCTTCTTTCCCCCGCACACAGGGCGGCCACCATCTGGTCTTCCAGGCGGCCCCAATGTCCTGCAATGGCATAGGCCAAAAAATGCTGGCTCAGCCGGTTGGTCCTAGCCAAATTGGCCTGCACGGCTTTTCCCAGGCTATCCAACAAGCCGGCGCCCGCAGGAATCTGCCTAAGGCCAGTCAATACGCCCGAGATGTAATCATCCCCCGAAGGGGTCAGCCCTGCGCCTAGGCCTAGCAGGCCGGCCGTCTCCTGTATAGGCGGGGTAAGCTTTCGCTCCGACAGGGACCGCCTCCCCCATGCTTCCAGCCCGTCTATGCCCTTTTGAAAGGCCCTTCCATAGGGATCGTCCCGCCGGGGCTGCTGGCCTGCCAACAGCAATAGGGAGCTGGGCTGCGGCCAGGGCACCCGCTGAAGTAGCACGGCAGCGATGTTAGAAAAATATCCTTCCAGCGTCTCCGCATCCGTTATCCCGCTGCAAGTTCGCTCTTCCTGCTGCCACAGGGGCAAGGATACCGGTATATCAATGCGATACTCCCCTACTTCTATCAAGTCGTCGTGGATTCGCATCACGTCCCCTGGAGAAACGCCGAAAAATGCCCGTCTAAGATCCGTCACCAGCATGGCGGGGGACACCGGCACATCCTGCCGGCCCAGGCTATAAAGATTATCCACCGCTCCTTCCAGGGCTGGCATCTCCACGTTGAGCACCTTGCGAAATACGCTATGGACCCGTCCTTCAATGGGTCTATTTTGCAGCATGGCGGCTGCGGCTGTTCCTGCCATGCAGATACTAGGCATATGCCTATCCTCCTCTCCCCGGGGCGCTGGGCGCCCTTTGCCCCCTACACCTTGAACAAGATGCGCCGCACCTTTTGGCGCGGCGCATTCCCTATTGGTGATACGGTCATCTTGCCGAAAGGGATTCGGCAAGCCGCCTATTAAGCCTTAGCTTCCTCGGGTTCCTCCATCTGGAACTCATAATCCTTGCCGGGCAGGATCGCGTTGAGCAGGATGCCCAGGATCGCCGCGGTGGCCAGACCGGACAGGTTCACGATGCCAATCTGGATGCCGCCCACGGAGTTGAAGCCCAAACCGGATACCAGGATAACCGCCGCGATGATCAGGTTGCGGGACTTGGTCAGGTCCACCTGATTTTCTACCACGTTCCGCACGCCGATGGCGGAGATCATGCCGTAGAGCACGAAGGATGCGCCGCCGATGATGGCGGTGGGGATGGTGTTCACTAGAGCGTCAAACCAGGGGCTGAAGCTGAGGATGATAGCTACGATCGCCGCGATCTGAATGACCTTGGGATCGTATACCTTGGAGAGGGCCAGCACGCCGGTGTTCTCGCCGTAGGTGGTGTTGGCGGGGCCGCCTACCAAACCAGCCAGGGAGGTGGCAAGACCATCACCCAACAGGGTACGGTGTAAGCCGGGGTTGGCGATGAAGTTCTTACCACAGGTGGCGCTGATGGCGGAGATGTCGCCCACGTGCTCCATCATGGTAGCCAGGGCGATGGGCGCCATGGTGAGGATGGCGCTGCCGCTGAATTTCGCAATGGTGAAGGGCGGGATGCCCACGGCGGCTGCGGTTGCCAAACCGCTATAGTCTACCCAGCCGGCGATCAGAGCGATGATATATGCGCCCACGATACCGATCAGGATGGGGATGATCTTGATCATGCCCTTGCCCCAGATATTGCAGCCGATGATCAGCAGCATGGTGATGACCGCCAGGAGCCAGTTGGCCTGGCAGTTGGTGATGGCGCTGGGCGCCAGGATCAAACCGATGAGGATGATGATAGGACCGGTAACCACCGGCGGGAACAGGCGCATGACTCGTTTAATACCAAACACCTTGATCAGCGCCGCTACCACCACGTACAGCAAGCCGGCGATCACGATACCGCCGCATGCATAGGGCAGCATTTCCGTATTGGGCATGCCGTCCACCATGGGGGCCACCACCGCAAATCCGCCAAGGAACGCGAAAGAAGATCCCAGGAATGCGGGTACCTTCCCCTTTGCCAGGAAGTGGAAGAGAAGTGTGCCAACGCCTGCGCAAAGCAGGGTTACAGAGATGCTCAGGCCCGTGAGGATCGGCACCAGCACCGTTGCGCCAAACATGGCGAACACGTGCTGGATGCCCAAAACAATCGTTCTACCCCAACCTAATTGTCCTGGTGCATCATAAATGCCTTGGCCATAATCGATCTTTTCCTTGCTCAAAAGTAGCGCCTCCTTCCAATTTGTAAGTATGATTCCCTAAGTGCTTCGGTGACTGCTTTGAATCCTTGGCCCGATGCTAGGCGAAGGATACGGCGTTATTCAGTCGCCTTTTCTTTTAGAGCTTTCAACACCTCCTCAGCTGTAATTGGCATACGGTTGAATCGCACGCCGATGGCGTCGTAAATGGCGTTTGCAATAGCCGGCGCGCCGGGTACCATAAGCGGCTCGCCCACGCCCCGCGCCCCATATGGACCGGTGGGCTCCGCATGCTCTATGTATTTAACGGTCAACTTTGGCATATCGTCCGCCGTGGGGATCTTATAGTCCACGAAGTTTTTGTTGAGGATACGGCCGTTCTTGAGGATCAGCTCCTCGAACAGGGCCGTGCCCATGGCCTGGACCATGGCGCCCTCGGACTGGGCGCAGAAAGTCTCCGGGTTGATGACCTTGCCTGCGTCGAAGCAGGATACCATCCGGAGCACCTTCACCTCGCCGGTGTCTAGATCCACCTCCACCTCCGCGCCGTTGACGCCGATGGTCCAGAAGGCCACGGGGTGTTCGCCGATGCCGGTCTCCTTGTCGTAGTTGATGTTGTTCTCCAGTGTAAAGGTGCCTACGCCGATGGCGGGGCCGCCTACGCCGGAGCCGTCGTCAAACGCCAGGCCCAGCGCGAAGTCCGCCAGGGGGACCTTCCGGTCGGTGTAGATCTTGTGCACCACGTACCCGTCCTTGAATTCCAGATCCCGCTTGTAGGCCCCCAGCTTGATCTGGGCCAGCTCCAGGATCTTCTTCTTCAGATCCTCGCAGGCCAGCTTCACCGCGTTGCCCGCGCAGTAGGTGGTACGACTGGCCACGGTCTGCCACTCATAGGGGGTGTGATCCGTGTCGCCGGTGCGGATGGTGATCAGCTTGGGATCCACATCCAACGTCTCCGCAGCGATCTGGGTCAGAACCGTATCCGAGCCTTGGCCGATCTCCTGGCCGCTGGTCATCAGGAAGAAGGTGCCGTCCTCGTTCATGCGGATGATGGCCGCGGAACCTGCGTTGGTGGGCATGGAGGGGGATTTCCACCCGGCCGCGATGCCCTTGCCCCGTACCTTCCGGGGGTTGGGGCTCTCGCTCTTCTCCCCGTAGCCGATGTCCTTCACCACCTGCTCCAGGCACTCATGGTAGCCGGATACCACCATGGTCTCGCCCATACAGGTCTTATCGCCTACCCGCAGGCCGTTGATCCGCCGCATCTCCACCGGGTCCATGCCGATCTCCTTGGCAACGATGTCGATGTTCTGCTCGATGGCGAAGTGGATCTCGCACATGCCGAAGCCCCGGTACGGGCCGCCCACAGGATGGTTGGTATAGACGCAGTAGCTATCCGTCCACACGTTGTCGATGTTGTAGGGGCCTGCGGAAGCGAAGCCGCCCGCCTTTACGATGTTGACGCCATATTCCGTATAGGCGCCGCCATCCCAGACGAATTCGTTCTTCACCGCGTGGATGCGGCCGTCCTTCTTTACGCCGGTCTTGATCTTGCAGTGGAGACCCTGGCGCACGTAGGAATTCTGGAATTCGTCCTCCCGGCTATACTGGAGCTTCACCGGTCGGCCCTTGCAGCGCTTGGCCAGGGGAATGATGATGCCCTCGATGGTAGTGCCTGCCTTAGAGCCAAAACCGCCGCCCACATAGGGGGAGATAACCCGCAGCTTGTTCAGAGGGATCTCAAAGGCTACGCTCAGGGCTTGCCGCACCGCGTAGGGGGACTGGGTGCTGGCCCAAACGGTCAGCTTGCCGTCATATTCATATTGTGCAATGGCTACATGGGGTTCCAAGGGGACGTGTTGTACATGGGGAATGTAATACGTGTGCTCTGCTACATAATCGCACTCTTCGAAAGCTTTGTCAACATCTCCTTTGCGCAATTTATAGTGATGGGAGATATTTGTGTGGGGTTTGGGGAAGAAAATGGGTGCGACTTTGTAGGTATGCAGGTCGGGATGGATCAGGGGCGCATCTGGCTTCATGCCCTCTATGGCGTCGGTAACCGCCGGCAGCTCCTCGTATACCACCTCAATCAAATCGCATGCTTCCTGGGCGATCTCGGCGGTTTCCGCAGCAACCGCAGCCACAGCCTCGCCCTGGTATTTTACCGTTTCATTTGCTAGGAAATTTTTATCCTCCAGATACAGGCCGCACCGCTTGGTATAACACTCACCGGTGATCACGGCCCGCACGCCAGGCAGCTTTTCCGCCTTGGATACGTCTATGCTGATAATCTTGGCATGGGGGTACGGGCTCCGCTTCACCTGGGCGTACAGCATGCGGGGCATATGGAAGTCGCCCACATACTGCGCCTGCCCGGTTACCTTGCGGATCGCGTCCACACGCTCTATGCTTTGGCCTACATATTTCATACGGGGCGCCTCCTTTCTATTCCTGCCCTTCGGCTGCCTGGCCGCGGGCTGCAATCTCCTCAATGGCTTCTACAATCCGCTTATAGCCGGTACAGCGGCACAGGTTCCCGCTAATGCTATCGATGATCTCCTCCCGGGAGGGGTGCGGATTTTCGTTGAGCAGCGCCGTGGCGGACATGAGGAAGCCTGGCGTGCAGAACCCGCACTGGAGCGCACCGTGCTTGATGAAGCTTTCCTGCAGCGGCGACAGCTTCGGGCCATCGGACAGGCCCTCCACCGTGGTGATATGCACCCCATCCAGCTCCGGTGCCAACACCAGGCAGGCGTTGATGGGTAACCCATCCACAATCACCGTGCAGGCCCCGCACTCGCCGGCGCCGCAGCCTTCCTTGGTGCCCGTCAGGAACAATTGATCCCGCAACACATCCAGCATGGTTTTGTTGGCAAGAACGTCCAGATCATAGGCGTCGCCATTTACGTAAAAATGAACATGATATTTCATCTCGTGTCCCTCCTCCTTAGCCCAGGCTTTCCAGGCTCCGGCGTAGGGCCATGGCCACCACGTCCAACCTGTACTGTTTGCTCGCCCGCACATCGTCGATGGGGGATACCTCGCTGAGCGCCAGCTCCACCGCCCGGTCGATCCGCGCGTCATCCAAGGGTCCTTCATTCAGGCAGGCTTCTGCCTTGGGCAGCCGCCGGGGGGTAGGCGCCACAGAGCCAAAAGCCGCCCGGTATTTGCCCGCATACTTCATCACCGTGCTGCACACGGTGGAAAGGTCTACCTTGTTCCGCCGGGATACCTTGGTGAAGATGCCCTCCACGCCCTCGTAATAGGGCTGTCTCTTATACACATCTGACGCTGCCGACGATAAGG
>ENA-OZGX01000587-OZGX01000587.1-human-gut-metagenome-genome-assembly--contig:-NODE-587-length-16711-cov-13.230848_pt1 | contig 16711 bp, 13 predicted proteins | sample MGYA00244040_ERZ653674 | MGnify/ENA primary metagenome ERZ653674 (study PRJEB26926, sample SAMN06165232) | human gut metagenome | biome: ENVO:00009003; feature: ENVO:2100002; material: ENVO:00002003... | reverse complement strand
CAATAGTTTACATATTGTCAAGTTTCGGCTGTGCAAAAGCGCCGAAAAGAATTGCCCTGAGGCTGGTTCGTATTATTCCGGTCTGGCATCGGAAGAGAACATCACCTGTCGGCGCAGATGTCGCACGGCGCCCGAAGCGGAAGGCAGAGAGCGCACACGGAGCGATGATAAAAAGGGAGGACAAGAAAAAAGACGGGCAACGCCCGTCATGTCACTTGTGCGCGGTACTGCCATTTGTGCCGCCGCTATTTGTGTCTGACCACTCTGAGACGGTTCATCGCACGCGCGAGGCGCGCCTGCGCGGCATAAAACTCCATGCGGCTCTGTTTGTGTGAAAGATCCTCGAGCGCGGCGTCCGCGTCGCGTTTGGCGAGGATCTCGTCGATGTCCTCCGCGCGCTCCGCGGTGTCCACGAGGACGAGGACGGTGTTGTTCTCCGTCTTGGCTATGCCGTCCGAAACAGCCGCGCGCACCCTCTCCGTCCTGCCGTCCTTTTCGATGGTGAGGTCCATCTCACCCGGGACGACAGCCGCGACGAAGTTGCTGTGATGCGCGAGGATGCCGTACTGTCCCGACGCCGTGGGGATGACGAGGGAGACGCACTCCCCCTCGAAAAACGGCTTGTCGGCGGCATAGACGCGAAGAGAAAAGGTGTTCATTTGCCGAGCCCGCCTTTGAGAGTTTCCGCCTTTTTGACGGCTTCATCGATCGTTCCGACGTTATAAAACGCCGTTTCGGGCAGATCGTCCACCTCCCCGTCCACGATGGCGGCAAAGCCGCGCACGGTATCGCCGAGGGACACGTACTTCCCTTCGTTGCCCGAGAACTTCTCCGCGACGAAGAAGGGCTGGGAGAGGAAACGCTGGATCTTTCTCGCACGCGCGACGGTGAGCCTGTCCTCGTCGCTGAGCTCCTCCATGCCGAGGATGGCGATGATGTCCTGGATCTCTTTATACTTTTGCAGCACTTCCTGCACCTGTCTTGCGACGCGGTAGTGTTCCGCGCCCACGATCTCCTCCGTGAGGATGCGGGAGGAAGAGCCGAGGGGGTCGATGGCGGGATAGATGCCCTGCTCCGCGATCTTGCGGCTGAGCACCGTGGTGGCGTCGAGGTGAGTGAAGGTCGTCGCGGGTGCGGGGTCGGTGAGGTCGTCCGCAGGGACGTAGACCGCCTGCACGGAAGTGACGGAGCCTTCCTTGGTGGAAGTGATGCGCTCCTGCAGCTCGCCCATCTCCTCCGCGAGAGTGGGCTGATAGCCGACAGCGGAAGGCATCCTGCCGAGAAGCGTGGAGACTTCGCTGCCCGCCTGCACGAAGCGGAAGATGTTGTCGATGAAAAGCAGAACGTCCTTATGGCGTTTGTCGCGGAAGAATTCCGCCATGGTGAGCCCTGCGAGCCCCACGCGCATACGCACGCCGGGAGACTCGTTCATCTGTCCGAAGACGAGCGCGGTCTTTTCCGCAACGCCGCTCTCGTTCATCTCCGTCCAAAGCTCGTTGCCCTCGCGGCTGCGCTCGCCCACGCCCGTGAAGACGGAATAGCCGCCGTGCTTGGTGGCGACGTTGTGGATAAGCTCCTGGATGAGGACGGTCTTACCCACGCCCGCGCCGCCGAACAGACCGATCTTGCCGCCCTTGGAATAGGGCTCCAGAAGGTCGATGGCTTTGATGCCCGTCTCGAGGATCTCCACCGCGGAGCTCTGCTCGGAGAACGAGGGGGCGGGACGGTAGATGCTCATGCGCTCGGTGTCGGCGGGAAGGTCGCCCTCGCCGTCAATGGGGGCGCCGAGGACGTTGAACATCCTGCCCAGCGTGACTTCGCCTACGGGGACGGTGATGGAGCCGCCCGTCGCACGCACTCTCATGCCGCGCGAGAGCCCCTCGCTCTCGGACAGCATGACGCAGCGTACGCTGCTGTCGTCGAGGTGCTGCGCCACTTCCATGACCTTGGTCTTGCCGTCCGGAGTCACCGCTTCGAGGGCGTCTTTGAGGAGGGGGAGCCCCCCTTCGAAACCGACGTCCACGACGGGACCGGAGATCCTGATGATCACACCTTCTTTCATCCTTTTGCTCCCTTTTTCTGCATGGCTTTGGCACCCGAGGTGATCTCGGTGATCTCGCGGGTGATGGCGGCTTGTCTGACGCGGTTGAACTCGAGCGAGAGCTCGGAGAGTATCTCCTCTGCGTTGTTATCGGCGCCGAGCATCGCCACCATTCTGGCGTTCTGCTCGCAGCAATAGCTGTCCACGAGCGCGCTGTAGACAAACCCCGCGACATAGCTGTGCACTATGCCGGCGAGCACCTCTTCCGCGGAGGGCTCGAACTCGAAATGCGCGTCGTCGCGCTTCCCTTCCGACCTCTCTATGGGCAGCAGGCGCTTGGCATACACGTGCTCCGAGCGCCCGCCTCCGAAATCGGTGTAGACGACAAAGATCTCGTCAAGCTCCCCGGACTCGTACTTGGAGAGGAGGATGTCGCAGATCTCGCGCGCGCGGTGGAGGGTCGGATCCTGCGCGGTGTAGTCGAACTCTTCGACGAAAGGCACTCCGTGGTTTTTGTAATACTGCCTGCCGTACTCTCCAACGACGAAGAGACGGTTGTCGGGATGCTCCCGGAGCAGCTCCTGCGCCCTTTTCAGGACGTTGGCGTTGTAGGCACCGGCAAGCCCCTTGTCCGCCGTGATGACGAGGATGCCGCAGCCGCCTTTCGTCCGGGGCTCCTCACGTGCGGATGTGTCGAAATAGACGCTGTCAAGCTCAGGCACGCCGGCAAAAATGTCGGCGATCTCGCCCTGCAATGCGGAAAAATAAGGCAGGGTGCGCTCGAGGTCGTTCTTCGCCTTGCGCACCTTGGTGGACGCGATGAGATACATTGCGTTCGTGATCTTCTTGGTGTCACGAACGCTCGCGATCCTGTGCTTTATCTCCGCGATACCGCTCATTTCCTCTCCGCCATGACGGCGTTCGCCGCCTTAAGGATATTCTCTTTGAGTTCGGGCGAGAGTTTTCCCGTGCCCGCGATCTCCGCCGAAAACTCGGGGTATCTCTCCTCGAGCGCGGCGATGAGCCTCTCCGCCTCGGCGTTGATGCGGGCGGGCGGGACGCTCTCAAAGACGTGCCCGAGCGCACACACAAGCAACAGCACTTCCTGCGCCTGCGTATAGGGCTTGCATTGCGGCTGACGCAACAGTCTCATGAGCCCCTGTCCGTAGAAGAGCTGCTTGCGCGTGAGCTCGTCCAGGTCGCCCGCAAACTGCATGAAGACCTCCATCTCGCGGTATTGCGCAAGGTCGAGACGAAGGGATCCGACCGCCTTTTTCACCGCCTGCGTCTGCGCGTTTCCGCCCACTCGGGAGACGGAAAGACCGACGTTGACGGCGGGGCGCTGTCCCTCGAAAAAGAGCTCGCTCTCGAGGAATATCTGCCCGTCCGTGATGGAGATGACGTTGGTGGGGATATAGGCGGAGACGTCGCCCGCCTGGGTCTCGACGACGGGAAGCGCGGTCATGCTGCCCCCGCCGAGCTCGTCGGAGAGGTGCGCCGCGCGCTCCAACAGTCTGGAATGCAGATAAAAGACGTCGCCGGGATAAGCCTCGCGCCCGGGAGCGCGCTCCAAAAGCAGGCTGAGGGTGCGGTACGCCACCGCGTGTTTGCTCAGGTCGTCATAGACGATCAGGACATCCTTGCCCGAATACATGAAATATTCCGCAAGCGCGCAGCCCGCATAGGGGGCGATATACTGCATGGGGGCGGACTCCCCCGCGCCCGCGGTGAGGATGACGGTGTAGTCGAGGGCACCGTAGCGTTTCAGCATATCCGCAAGCCGCACGACGGAGGAGGTCTTCTGCCCTATGGCGACATAGATGCAGATGACGCCCTTACCTTTCTGATTGATGATGGTGTCGAGGGCGATGGCGGTCTTGCCCGTCTGTCTGTCCCCGATGATGAGCTCGCGCTGACCCCTGCCGATGGGGAAGAGGGCGTCCACGACGAGCAGCCCCGTCTCCATGGGCTTGTTGACGGGCTGACGGTCGACGATGCCGGGAGCGGGACACTCGATGGGACGATAGCCGTCCGCCTCGATCGCACCCTCGTCGTCCACGGGCTCGCCGAGCGCGTTGATCACTCTGCCGAGGAAACCGTCCCCTACGGGGACGCCCGCGGTCTTGCCCGTGCGGTGCACGGCGCTTCCCGCCGTGACGTCGCGGCTGTCGCCGAACATGATCACGCCCACGCTGTCCCGCCGGAGCTCCTGCACCATGCCCTTCACTCCGCACTCGAAGATGACGATCTCGCCGTAAGTGGCGTGCGCGAGCCCGTCCACTCTGGCGATGCCGTCGCCGACGGAAAGCACTCTGCCGCGCTCTTCGGAAAGCACTTCGGGCGACCACTCGTCGACCGCCTTTCGGATGAGAGGGATGACATTGCTCTCGGAAAGTGCGAGAGAGGCGAGTTTGTTTTTGAGCTGAGTCAGTCTGCCGCCCGCGCTCCAATCATAGACGTCTCCCCCGACTTCCAGCCCGAAGCCGCCGGGATAGGCGGAACTGCGCACCCATTCAAGCTCCGTATCTCCGTATTTTTCCGTGAGAAAACGCACGAAACGCGCAAATTGCGCGTCCGAGGGACGGGATTCGGAATAAAGGACAGCCTTAATCTTTGCCATCTTGTTTTCCCTTTTCGGCAGCGGCGAGGAATTCCTCATAAGCCGCGTCCACATCGTTTGCGGGACCGACTTTTTCGGCGATCTTGCCCACTATATCGCGGATGTCGTCGCCCGCCTTGCCGACGATGCGGTCATGTTCTTTGACTGCCGCGGCTTTCGCATCGGCGACTATCTTTTCCGCTTCCGCTTCCGCGGCCTGCATCCTTTCTTTGCGCGCGTTTTCCGCCGACAAAGCCGCCTCGTGCTTCATGGACGCGATCTCCTCCTCCGCGCGGGCGAGCTTGTCATCATACTCGCGACGGGAGTTTTCGGCATCCTCTTTGGCTTTCGCGGTGTCAGCCTCGCGCTCGGCGTAAGCGTCCTCCCTCTTCTTCATAAACTTCTTGACAGGCTTATAAAGCAGCAGGTAAAGCCCGACGCCGAGAATGAGGAAATTGAACAGATGCAGCAGGATCTGCTGCCAATCGATGTTGAGAGGCATATCCGCTCCTTAAAGCACGAAGATGATGAGGATGGCGATGATGAGCGCGTAGATGATGGCGGTCTCGATGAAGACGAGACCGAGCATCATGCTCGAACGCACATCGTTCTTCGCCTCGGGCTGACGCGCGATGCTTTCGCTGGACTTCGCGACGGCGATGCCCATGCCGATGGCGCCTGCCGCTGCCGCGAGACCGACCGCGATCGCCGCAGCGAGAGCGATCATGCCCTTGTTGTCTTCCGCAGGTGCGGCGGGAGTCTCATCCTCTGCGGGCGCCTGAACGGCGTCATCCGCCTCGCCCTCCGCCTCCGTCACGACGTCGGTGCCCGCTTCGGGCTCGGCTGCCGCGACATCTCCTGTGAACGCGATGCCGAGGACGACTCCGAGGGCGGCGAGAGCCACGATGAGCATGACTGCTGCGGCAATGATCTTCAGATTGATCGCTTTTTTCATATCAAACCTCTTGAACGGCGGTCTGCGCGCTGCCGTGAGAGTGACGCGCGCGTCTGCGTTCCTTCTTTTTCTTGTGATAAGGTTCCGAGACCTCGCCGTAGAACAGCGAAGTCAGCATGACCAGGACGTAAGTCTGTATGAGCGCGTGCATGAGCGTGAACAGCACCCCGACGATGACGGGCAGCACGAAGCTCAACGCGAGATAATAATAGACGAGTTCGGTGACGAGCAGCCCGGAGAGCATGGCGCCGAAGAGACGGAAGCTCATGGAGATGGGCAGAGAGAAATCTTTCAGAGTGCGCCCCACTCCCCTGAGACCCGCTCCCGCTATGCCGCCCGAGAGGATGACGAAGTAAGAGAGGAAGCCGAGCGCGATGGCGGCGTTGATGTCCGCAAGCGGCGCCGGGAGAGACATCGAGTGCCCGGCGGTGGAGACTACGGGGATGCCGACAAGCTCGAACACGGTGCCAACAAAGATATAGCACCCTGCGGCAAAGATGTACGCGCCGAGGAAGCCGTTGCGGTGGGGACTGTTGCCCTTTGCGAGCCCGTCGAAGAGCCCGACGATCGTCTCGATGAAGAGCTGGAATTTGCCGGGGACGCGCTTGAAGCGCGGGATGACGAATATGCGCACAACGGCTGCAAAACCCAGCAAAAGTATGGTCACCGCGATGGCGGAAATGAGAGCGGGATTGACCTCGAGCCCAAAGAGAGAGATCTTGTTCTCGCCGTGCAGGACGGCGTCATTCATCACTTCGGAGATGTCCTCGGGGTTGGTGTAAAGGGGATCGGTAAAGACGATGCCGATGACGAGCGCGACGAAAATGACGGCTATGACGGCGATCGCGACGATCTTTTTCTTCTTCTGCACTACGCTTTTTGTCTCTTGCGACATGGTCCCTCCGACTTGTCGAACACGATTATATTCCCAAACGCACGGATTGGCAAACGCTTGACGCACATTTCTCTCTTCTTATTCTTCTCAAAAAGGAATATATATTCCTTTCCGAGCCGCTGAGCAGCCCTGAATAGCGCGGAAACGCGCGTCTTTTTAGTGGTTTTCCGCCATTTTTACACATGTTGCCCCCGGATATGAAACGCCCCGTTCGGCGCCGCAGATCTCCGCCCTTCGGGAACAGCAACGCTCCGCGCTCCTTAAAAAGCGGAAAATTCACTTTTTCCGCAAAGGAAAACCCGCCTCGAAAGGCGGGTTTTCATCGGACCGCAGGGGTCTACTCTTCTTTGTCCTCATCATCGGGAGGAGTCTCGGTGACCGTGACGGTGACCTCCTCTTCCTCGGTGCCGTCGGAGGTGACGGTGGTGTCGACGGTCTCGTCCACCGTGACGATGCTGCCGTCCGCGCCCTCCGCCACGAGTTTAGCCTCGTTGCGGCGCTTGATCTCGGCGACTGCCTCCTGCTGCTCCTTCTCGTTGAACTTGTAGAAGAAGATGGGGATGGCGGAGAGGATGAAGCTCAGAGCCGCGACCAGCATGAGCATGATCCACATGACGTCTTTGCCGCTTGCGTCCAGCGCGCCGGGGTTGTTGGCGGTGACGCCCGCGAGATAGTAACCCATGACGCCGATGAACGCGCCGATCGCCATACCGATCTTGTTGATGAAGGTCTGCATCGCGAAGCAGATGCCTTCCGCTCTCTCGCCCGTCTTGAGCTCGAGATACTCGATGGTGTCGCCGATCATGGCGTAGGAAACGATGTTGGTGAGACCGGACGGGATGCCGGAGACGACGATGGCAAGCAGCGCGATGACGAGAGTCGCCGTCGAGGTGTAGTTGCCTTTGTCGATCGCCATACCGACGATGAACGCGATGAGGAGAGCCACGCCGCCCGCGATATTCGTCCAGATGTAGGACTGTTTCTTGCCTATCTTCTTGGTGAGATAAGGCACCAGGAGCGAGGCGATGAGTCCGCCGGGGACGATGGCGATGGTGACCAGCGTGTAGAGACCTTCGCCGTGCATTCCTATGAAGTTGACGCTGTCAAGGACATATTTGCAGAAGTAGAGTCCGCCCGTGTAGGTGAAGACCATTCTCGCCGCGCCCAGGATGCCGGAGATGACGATGAGCATGAGGGGCTTGTTCTTGAACAGCAGGGAGAGGTTGTGCTTGAGAGACGGGGGTTTGACGTTATCCAGTTCGCTCGTCCTCTCCTTCGTGAATTTGAAGCCGACGAAGAAGAGAGGCATACCGACCGCGACACAGATGATCGCCGCCACGAAGTAGATGTAGCTGAGGTCATTCTGCTTTTCGCTGAGAGTGCCGTCCAGGATCTTCTGAAGATCGTTCGCCGTCCATTCGCTCATGGGCTTGTCGTTTATCAGCTCGCCGCCTTCGCTGTCCTTGCCTTCGTAAACGGCTTTCGCCTCGAGATATGCGTTGTAGACTGCGGAATCCTTGCCGAACTCGGTCAGGATGAATTCTTCAAGAGTGCCGTAGTTTGCGGTGATGTTCGCAAACGTGCCGTCACGGTTCGCGTCAAAGTTGAGAGAGAACTCTTCGGAAGTGTCTCCGTCCTTGTCCACGTCCGCAAGGTCGGGAACGATGATCGCGCCGCCCTCGCTGTCCACCGCGAACTGGATCTGGGAAACGATGCCTTGATAAGCGTTGATGTTGGTCTGCAGGGTGCCGGTCATACCGCTGGTGACCTGAGGCACCACGATGGTGACGATGCCCGCGCCGGCGGTGCAAAGCAGACGCGCTATGGTCAGCAGGTTGCCGCGGCGGAAAGTGTCGTTGGACATACGGGAGTTCAGCCCCCAGTAAGGCACGTCGCAGACGGTGTACACCATGCCCCAGATTATGTACATGATGGACATTGCCGCAAAGCCGCCGGGATTGTTGGGGTACCACGGCAGGAAGCACAGGATCGTGACCACCGCGACGGGGATCGCCATCCATTTAAGATAAGGACGGCACTTGCCCCACGGGGTGCGCGTTCTGTCGACGATGGAGCCCATGATCGGGTCGTTCAATGCGTCGTAAATTCGCGCAAACAGCATGAGCAGCGCGACCGCCAACGCACCGTAACCGATCGCATCCGTCATAAAGACGGTCAGATAAGAACCGATGATGGTGCAGATCAGGTTCTGACCGAAGCCGCACAGAGAGTACGCAATGCCCTCTTTCGGCTGCATTTCGCCGTCGCCGGGATAAGTGCCGAAAAGCTTGTGCCAAATGCTGCGCTTTTCGGTGCCGACCGCGACGGCGCCGTTTTCCATGGTTTTCACATCTTCCATAAAATACCCGCCTTACAAGTTTTTTTGACGATCTTCTCAATACGGATGAGCATATAAATCCCCCTCCGTTAAGAGTATAAAACCACATTTCCCGACATTTGTCAAACAGCGTTCGCAAAATCTTTTTTCAACTTAGCTTTTTAATATCGTTTTCATCTGTCCCGCATATGTAAACGGCGCTTTCGGCACATGATCCCGCAATGCGGAAACGGCACGGGAGATCGCGTTGTTTTTTGTTAAAACTTGACGCAATTTTTCTTTCCGATATTGCTTTATCTGTATCTATATGCTAAAATTTTTAACTGTAAGCATCAAAATCGTTGCTAAGGGGAGAAAATGTCCGATCAGAACATCTCTGAAACCGCTCAAACGGGCAAACCGCCCTGTTATTCCGATCGTCCCACATGGAAAGCGTCGGACAGGTATATGTTTGTCAGCTATGCACACCTCGATTCCGATGCCGTATATGAGGATCTTCGGGCACTCTATGCAAAGTGTCTGAACTATTGGTATGACAAAAAACTGAAAGCGGGAGACCCGTGGGATGAGAGCGTCGCGGAAGTGATACGCAACGAACAGTGTTGCGGCATCATCCTCTACCTCAGCGTCAACACCGTCAGGAGCGCGGCAGTCGAGCAGGAACTCAGGATCTACAAAGAGATAATTGCTTCGGGCAGAAAATTTCTGCTCATCCCGGTCTCGGTAAGCGGCGGTAATGTTAATTCGATCGTCCGTGCCGCATACTCCGATCCGCAGCTCGCAGAGCTCTCCGAAAAGGAATTCGACCTTAAACTCCCCCAGGAGCGTGCGGCTAATGTGCTGACAACTCTGCCGAGCAATATGCTGTACATCCCGAGGTCGCCATCGGATCTTTCCCATGTAGACCGCATAGTCGAGGAACTGCAAAAACACGAAGCGGACGTATTCTGCGACAACGACTCTTCCCTGGACAAGCTGTCACGGCTCTCCTGCGTCGCGATCAAAGACGGCGTTGTGCACTTCACCTTCGGTTCCTATCCGCAGAAGCAATGCCTCGACCCCTATTCCAAAGACGGCGTAACAACGGAAAACGAAGCAAAAACGACCAGAAACGGTGACGCCTACTTCCGTCACTCTCCGCTGCTGTGGAGAGTGGTAGAGATCGGCGAGACCACCTTTACTGCCGTCACGGAATATGCCATCGACTGTGTCGCGTACAATGCGATCGAAAACTATCTGAAAAATTTCCCCGAAGCATGTTCCCTCTCGGAAGAAGAAAAGGCGTGCATCGTGCGTTGCTCGCCGGGGGACATCGACGCAGGCCATCTCGCCTCCCCTACCGTGGAGACGGAATATTGCCGGGCATACGGACCGAGAGGATTCATCCCCCTCTATTGGGCGAAGGGAGAAAGCGGCATCACCGCTTATTCCGTCTCGCGCCAGGACAACAAACTTTCCAAACGCACGCAAATTAACGAAAAGTATACATGCGCTCTTCGGATGTGCATGGAACTTGACATAAACCGATTCATCAAGGTCATGTCCTGACCTTCACACAACGATCAAAGGAGAAAATCATGAGCGAACTCGACAACATGACAACAAACCCCGCCGACATTGCCACGGAAGAGACTTCCAAACAGTCATCGGATGCCACTTCGGTCGCAGACGCGCTGAAAGACATCATCGACCTCGCCGAACAAACCAAAGCCGCCGGCAGCACCTCTGTTTTCAATCGTTACAGAAATCAGGCGGAGATCGCCCGCGAGATCGCCAATGTCCTCTTTTCCAAAAAGTATAACTCCGGCGGTTCGGGGAAAAGAAGCAGGAGCCTCCCGCAAGGCTTCTTTGCCACCGACTTCGACAAGTCTCAGGTCGGTCTGCTCACCGAATGCTACGGCTTGCAGATAATATACAGCCTGAGCCGCATGGGCTTGGACGTCTCACCTTATAATAAACAGATAGATTACGTCCTCAACGACATATTTGAACATATCCGACTCACCGACGAGACCGTTGCCGGGATAGAAGCGATGGCAGATCACATCGACTCGTCTGCCGGACTGCTGGAATATGACATGACCCCGTTCATAAACGGCGACGATGATGACGGGGCTTCTTCCCTGCTCAACTCCTGCGTGGAGGCTGCTTCCAACGTGTTGAAAGGCCTCAACGAGATCCGCTGGGTCATCGGACATCAAAGCGACGATCTCAATGCCCCTCTCTCGTTCACTTTCAACGGAACGGAAGTATCCGACGAAGACATGATCGGCATCCTCGAATCCGCGATCAGGTACACCCTGAACTGGATCTGCGACGCATGCATCCCTCTCAGAAACGAGCTGACATACAAGGTCGACAACAAGAAAGCCAAAAACCCCAGCGTCAGATACAAAGGATGGAATTTCTTCAAATACGACGCGGCGCATTCTTCGAGCGCAGGAGAGGCGGAAGAATATGAGCAGTCGCTTTACATGACTTTCTCCGTTTGTTCGGCATACATGTCTCTGTTCAACATCCTCGATGAAAAGATCAGAGCGGACGTCGACAACAATCAAGTCAACGAAAACAGCTCATCAGCGGAGTACAAGCGTAGCTGCGAATATTACAAACGCATCCGGGCGGAATTCAAAAGATTGCAAAGCCAGTGCATATCGGCGGGCAGATACGAAGAAATGTGCGGGAGCGGGCTTTTCAACAGAGGGCAAGCCGTTGACATCACGACGTCATTCATCGGACAGAACTACACTTCCGTCACTTATCAGGACATCGAGAACAGCACCACCAACGATGCTGTCATCAATACGGTGTTCCACATCCTGATCCTGATCTACTCCGGCGTCGACATCGATTACGATATGTTCGGCAAGGCAAACGATTTCTATGACGAAATGCAGTACGCATTGCAGAATATCCTGCGCTGCTACAAATCGCTTGTAAAAAAAGACAAGACCTACATCGTCGATCAGTATGTCCTTTCTTTCAAAGAGAAAATGCCTGCAGAACTGACGGCGATGTCCAAAACGCTGCGCCGCCAAAGGATACAGGTCGCGAGCACGCTGCCGCTCCTCATAAGGGCGTACAACGCGGTATCCCAATTCCTCATCAAGTATCCGCAGAAACAGAATGTCGAGTATCTCACGATGATCCTGCAAAACAGAGCGGACGCGGACAATGATTCGAAAGAGTGGGCATGGGATCATGACGGCTACAACATCACCAGTGAGGACAGCTACGTAAAAGCTCTCAAAGACTTCTACTCTTATTATGAGACTTATGAAGCGAGCTTCATCGACTCCAAGGCAAACATCGATAAGGCATTGTCGGAACTCAGGCACGACAGAGAGGATCTCGACGCAAAACTCAGCGACAAGACCGCCGAACTGAAAGAGGTGTTGGAAGACCTGGAGTCCAAAAAGAAGATCCTCGCGGAAACGGACAAAAAGATCGAAGAGCTTTCCAACGATCCTCTGCTTGCCGCCTTTGAAGCCAATGTCAGGAGGACCGTGGCGGCGGAATTCAACAAATGTCTGCTGGACTGCATAGGCAGCCTGCTGGGCAAAAACGCTCCGTCCGCAGACAACGCCAACCCGCTGTACAAGAGTCTCAAATGCCTTGTGTACAAGATGTTCTTCTCTTCGACGGGATTGTTCCGCGAATATGACATCACGGACGATAAGGTGGTCATGGCGATAGAGTCTCACATCAAACAGCGTCTCTCTACGGATCTCACCAAAGAGGCGCTGGGCGAAGTCATCAGCTTCACAAAAAAATAAGACAACGACAATCAGAAAGTACAAACGGAGGTCGCACCAAATCTTATGAACATAATCTCTTTTTTCTCGTACAAAGGCGGATCGGGCAGAAGCTCTCTTGCATACAACACCTTGCCGTACATAGCGCGCAATTTGAATGCGTCGCCGCAGCACCCGCTGCTCATCCTTGACATGGACATCGACAGCGCGGGGCTCAGCCTGCTTTTCGACGATCTGGTGAAAGACACCGATCTGTTCGTTCAGACCGTCTTCGAGACCAGCATCCCGGGAGGCATCATCGGCAGGGACATCTGCCCCGATATAGCTGACCATCCGTTCTTCAAGAACCTTACGGGCATCGGTGAAGTCTACAACATGGAAGAAAAGAGCATCCTCTTCCTTCCCGCGCGCACCAAAGGGAACCGCAGCATCGCGGCAGACAGTTATACTCTCAACGGCGAACGCCTTGACAGAGTGGTGTCTTTGTGCGAAGAGTACGATTGCTGCGGCATGATCTTCGACTGCCCTACCGGCGACCAGATGACGGCGAACGCCAGCTTGCGCCTCTCGGACAAAGTGGTCGTAGTCATGAGGATAACTTCTCAGTTCAGAGACGGCACATACATGTATCTGAAAGACTTCGACGCAAAGGCGGGTACGGACAAACAACTCATAATAGTCCCCAATGCCGTCCCGCGCGACAAGATCTCTCTCAACGGTATGCCTTACAACTATGACGCGGTAAAAGCGGAGATAGTGGAAAACATCAAGGACAATGTTCAACGTCACAAGGTCTCATTCCACATGTTCGAAGACGGAAGATTCGGCGTTCCCGAGGTGATCCGCTTCAAGTTCAAAGAGGACATCCTGTTCAGTCTTAAAGAGCGCACGGCAGATGAGGACGCTGCTCTGGCAATGTACGAAGAGGTGGCGGACGCGATCTGCCCGAGGTAAATTATGGACAAGGTTTTCAACGAGAAGGCGGCGATCGAAAAAGCTTCGGCGCAATTAAAATTCATGATCCCCGACCAAAATCTGCGTACGGCGATCTTCGGCGCGGACGAGGATAAAACCGGCTTTTTGAGCGAACCCAAACGCATTCTCGGCTATGCTGCGAATGTCATTCTTATGGCGTTCCACCATATATATTTCCGATACAGATATTGGCTGGAACATGACGGAGAGATCAACGACGGCGAGTTGAACAACGACCTTGTGCGCGTGTTCAAGGTCTTTCACAAGCTTTACCTCTTCAACGAACTTACCTATGACATCGTCGACAGCATCCTGACCGACATCAACATCGACCTGAGCCTCGGGACGGGCGCGGTGACAAAAGAACTCGGGATCGCACGGGATCTGAAAAGCAACACCGACCTCGGTCACATGTCCTACCTTGCAAGGCAGTACCTCACCTATCCGCGTTTCAATGACGATACGACCCTGCAAGAGAGGCTGGAGCATTTCATGTCTTTCATAAAATGCTACCCTTTCCTGAAAGCGACGGGCATGGGATTCGAACCCGTCGAGGGCGCAAAATACATTTTGGGAGACAGCTGCTTCAACTTCAAGCTCGACAAAGTTGTGTGGAAGAACCTGGATCCGTTTGCCGATACGGCGGGCGGCGAAGATCTCTCCACCGATTTCTGCCTGATAAGGGCTAAAAATGACATCTATTATCTGCTGAATGTGGAATCCGTCATGGCAGACGGCGAGCTATCCACCTTCGGCGAGCCGTCTGCTCGGGACGATATTGTCGGCATAAAACTTAATTACAAGGCGCTGGACGCAAGCGATACGCGACTGTCCGTCGTTGTCTCGGAAGATCCCGACATCACAAAGCACATTGATGCGGGAAGCGCTCATTTGTGCTACATAAACGAGTCATTTGCCGACTTTTGTGCCGAAAATTTTATAGAGGATGTGGTTTTTACGCCCGGAAACGAATCAGCTATATTTGAGGATTTCTATGCGATAAACTACAAATACATCCGCAATCTCGCGCTGGCGATCGTGGACATAATACTTTTCAAACCCAACGACATGGCGGCGATAAAGGACGCATATTCTTCCGATGAACGCTTCAGGCAGTTGTTCAGCGAATCGCTCCGCTCAAATTCCCTCACCTGGGACATCATCATCGCCATCCTCATGATAGAGGAAGGAGCAGGCAAACTGCTCTCCGTACTCTTCAAAGCAGATCCCGATGCCTTTTCCGAGCTGACAAAAAATCTCGAACTGCGTTTCGGCAAAAACCGCTTTGCCGCCGACGAGATAAATGCCCGCACGTCGAACGATCTGAAAAATCTGGAGGCGCGCAACAAGGGCAAGCACAACACCGACATTTACAAGACTATGCGCAGCGAGATCCAGGTCCGCATAATCCTCGCCAATGTCACCCGCGCGATCAACGGCAACGAGATCCTCAATGAAAAGACCGGATTTCCGCTCAGCATCCGCTCGAGGATGCAGTTGATAGACGGCATTTGCGCCGATCAGAATCTCGCTCCGAAAACCAAAATCGACGCGACCAAGCTGATGGTGAATCAGACTTTGGCTACCCTGATCGCGTTTTATGAAGGTTTCATGGATTACGCTTCTGCAAAGCATGATTTCGAGAACAGGTCGTCTTACAAGGTCATGAAACGCGAGGACATCCTCAACGCTCAGACGCGGGCGCAAAACAGTTTCGACACGCGCTTCAACCAAATCACCGATGAGTTGAAACCTCTCGTCGCGTCAGGAAAGTATGACGAGATCATGGCAAAGTTGAAAGAACTTGTGCGCTCCTGTACAACGGGACAAGCGCGCAATTCGATACTCAATGCCTGCCTCGGGAGAAGATCCCTGTTGGATGTGACATACTTGGAAAACATTTTGGATCGCATCATGCACCCGAGCGCCGAGATGGATGCAGCAGACAATGCCGCCGTCAACAAGTGCAAGGAACTCGCAATGACCGCTTTCCGTTATTTGCAGACCGGCGAACGCAGCACGACAAGACAACTCAACAGCGAAGTATCCCTGAAAGCGATTTTCCCGCACATAGCCACCTATCAGTACGTGAAACAAACGGGGGACGGCTATCTCATCAGCAACTTCTCCATCATATCTGCTAGCGGCTCGGACAAAAACGTGATGGTGTTGAGCGAGTTCGATTACAAACTCAACGAAAAATACTATTGCCTGCCCCACCGCCAGCGCTCTTCCGACGAACTCGCACTGTGGATAGAGCCCATCCTTATCGAATGCGAAAACGATGACGTCGACACCGACCAAGCAGAATGATATGACAGTGAAACCGGATTTTCGCCCTCTTCGGCCGACAGATGACATGAGCGTCGTGGCACATCTGCTGTTCGACACCGATCCTTACATCTATGAGGATCTCTTCGGCGATATCAAAACCGCCGAGGAAGTCCTTCCTTTCCTTTTTGCGCGAAACACAGGCGTATTCAACTATCAAGCATACCATGTCGCACTGCTGGACGGAAAAATTGTGGGGCTTTCCTCCCTTTACAAACACAACGACAAATGGGATGAGGCAAGCGTAAGAATGGCGTTTGCGGAGGCGGGAAAAAAACTCCCGCCGTCTTTCGACGCCGTGAGCAAATATTTTGTCAGTGTCCACAACTACACTGCTGAGACCAATGCCTGCAACATCTGCATTTTGCCCGAAATGCGCAGAAGAGGGATCGGTGAGTTCATGCTTTCCAATCTCATCATAATGGCAGGCAATTCCAACATCACCCTCACGGTGCTCAAATCAAATACCGCGGCGATCAATCTTTATCAAAAGCACGATTTCCGCGTACTCTACGAGTTCGATGATTATGGCGGATATGGCAGACCTACCGTCAAAAGCTACAAGATGATATTGCTGAATTCGGACGTTTAAGCCAAACATATATGCGGGTAAAATGCCCTTTCTCCCGTTGACAATGCACGAGCATTCCACTATAATTGCCGCATACGGAGGCGTATCGAAGTGGTCATAACGAGGCGGTCTTGAAAACCGTTTGGGCGCAAGCCCACAGGGGTTCGAATCCCTTCGCCTCCGCCACAGCAGAAAAATGCGAACCCACGTAGCTGTCTCTTATACACATCTGACGCTGCCGACGATAAGGC
>ENA-OZGX01000579-OZGX01000579.1-human-gut-metagenome-genome-assembly--contig:-NODE-579-length-16839-cov-15.404731_pt1 | contig 16839 bp, 20 predicted proteins | sample MGYA00244040_ERZ653674 | MGnify/ENA primary metagenome ERZ653674 (study PRJEB26926, sample SAMN06165232) | human gut metagenome | biome: ENVO:00009003; feature: ENVO:2100002; material: ENVO:00002003... | reverse complement strand
ATATTATAAAGCTATAGTCAAAAAAAATAAATACCTTTTTTCAATTTGTAATATATTTTTTCGTATTTTAGTTTTTATATTGCCAATTTATATTAAAAATGTTACAATATAATCGGTGATAATCAGTGAATTTAGTTAAGAATGATATTATAAAATTAAACATAACTTCGGCTACCGCAGAGGGCAGCGGCGTAGGAAAAACAGAGGACGGTATCGCCGTATTTGTTCCGCTTTCCGCAGTAGGCGATGAACTTGAAGTAAGAATATTAAAAACAAAGAAAACTTATGCTTTCGGTAAAATTGAAAATATAATTACTCCGTCTTCCGCAAGAATCGAGGCGGACTGCCCGCAGTTCTCAAAATGCGGTGGCTGTACTTGGCGGCATATTTCTTATGAAGAAGAATTAAAAATAAAATCAATGCGTGTTTACGATGCGGTAACACGAATAGGCGGAATTAAAGACTTTGAATTTAAAGATATTATCAGCTGCGAAAGACCTGACAGATACAGAAATAAGGCGCAATTTCCTATAGGTAGGGCAAAAGACGGAAGTGCGGTGTTCGGATTTTATTCATTTCATACGCACAGAATTATTCCGTGTGATGACTGTTTATTGCAGCCTGAGGCTTTTAATTCTGTAATAGAAATTACAAAAAGATTTATAGATAAAACAAATGCTGATATTTATGACGAAACAACAGGCAAAGGCAGATTAAGACATTTATATATGCGTCTTGGTGAGATTACTGACGAACTTATGGTTTGTTATGTTGTCAACGGCAACGGCTTAAAACAGGAAGACGAACTTGTCAGAATGTTAAAAGACGGCTTGCCTAACCTAAAAAGCGTAATTATTAATTCTAACAGAGAAAAAACAAATGTGGTTTTAGGCAAGAAAAATCGTGTTGCATACGGCAGTGACCATATTACCGATGTTTTATGCGGACTTAAATTTAAAATATCACCGTTTTCATTCTGGCAGGTAAACCGTGCCCAAGCAGAAAAACTGTACGGTAAAGCAAAAGAATACGCAAACCTACAAAAAGACGAAATTCTGCTTGATTTATACTGCGGAACAGGTACAATAGGACTTACAATGGCTGAAAACTGCAAAACACTTGTCGGTGCGGAAATTGTCGAGGATGCTATAAAGAATGCAAACGAAAACGCAAAAGCAAACGGCATAGAGAACGCAAGATTTATTTGTGCCGACGCATCAAAGGCAGCGGCTCAACTTAAAGCAGAGGGACTTCAACCTGATGTCGTAGTGCTTGACCCGCCAAGAAAAGGCTGCGGCGAAGATGTAATTTTGACCGTAGCACAAATGTCACCGAAACGAGTTGTGTATGTGTCTTGTGATCCCGCAACCCTTGCAAGAGATTTAGAAATTTTCGAGTCAAACGGCTATAAAACCAAAGAAGTAACACCTTGCGATATGTTCCCGAGAACAGCGCATGTGGAGACGGTTGTTTTGCTTTCCAAGGGAGAAATCGACTCAAAGAAGGTGCGGGTGGAGTTCTCGCTGGAAGATATGGATATGTCCGGCTTCCAGAAGGGCGCGACTTATGAGCAGATCAAGGCGTATGTGTTGGAGCATACCGGTTTGAAGGTATCTTCCCTGTACATCTCACAGATAAAGCGCAAGTGCGGGCTGGATGTGGGGCAAAATTATAACCTGTCAAAGAAGGAAGATGCCAAAGTGCCAAAATGTCCGCCGGAGAAGGAAGCGGCGATCAGGGATGCGTTGAAATATTTTCAGATGATTTAAGAGTCTATTGAGCAAAAAAGCAGTAAATCAATTTCAGATTTACTGCTTTTGCTGGCCGGGCCGGTGAGCTACGAGCATTCATGACTTTTTGATAACTTGTTCCATACTGATATATTAAGCGGAAAGTTGTGGCCCTGTATTTTCAGAGGGAAACGAATGCTCCTTGAATATATCCCACAAAATATGCCATCGCTATACTCAGTGCAATGCAACATATACATAGTATTTCAGCAATTACCTTTTTTTCGATTATTTCATTTATGGACTTTCCGTAATCAATAGTAGACCATACCATTGAAAGCAAAAATAGAATTGAAATCCATTGAGTATGAAATGATAGTCCCATGCTAACAAATACATAGTTTGAGATGATGTAAAAAGCGCTTCTGACTACAACTTCTGTCACTTTTACAATCCGATTTCTCATAGAATTCTCCCTCTCTGATAATACTGTGGGCGGCAGCACTCCTTGCTGTCGCCCCTTGATTGCCTATCTGCAAAGGCGGGCGGGGCTGTCAACGGCGGCGCTTGCGCCGTTCATCTTGACCGTTGACTGGCTCGGCTGGCTTTGCTATTCCGTGATCTCTTTCAGTTATTGTCAAAGGAAATGTAGATAGTTAGACTATTGGGTATGTAGCTGATACTTAACCACTTTTCGTCGTTTGATAAAAGTGTCCCGATAGAAACATAGTTTTCTCCCTCGATTTCCTCTGACACATTTTCAATTACGGAAAAGCCTTCTTGGTTCAAAAGCTCCATATACTCGTTATAGTCGTTTTCGCTAATACCGGTAAGGTTGATATTACAATTCTCATGTTCTGTATCAAGTGTAGCCCATGCAACCGTACCAGGCGCAACAGGAAGCCCCTCTGTGTACTCATTCTCAGGCCAAACACCCTCGTCCAATTTTGTAACACTATTAGATTGCGTATTGTTCTCATTGCTTGTCGGTGTAGATGAGGTATTTTGATTAGAACACGCAGCCAAAAAAATCATAATCATGATTGTGAATACAGAAATATATTTCTTCATTGGTTACCTCCTGTTTTTGTGTATGGTTCGGATAATTAACAAAAGAGCAATAGCTGTTGCTGCAAACCCAATAGCCAAAAGGATTTGCGAAATATCAAAGGCAAACGCGCCCTCAATCTGTATATTTGTTGTCGCGTCGGCTTGTCCGATTGCTCCTTCTGGTACTTTTCCTGATTGTGTAACAGCATATACCGAAAAGGCAGCAGCCGCGATAACAAGCGCAGCAAGAGTAGAAATGATACCGTTCCTTTTTTTCGATTTGGTGTTATCAATGCCAAACTGTTCTGCGGTGCTGTCTGCAAATTCTTTTGGCGTCCCCAAACGCTGGATAATCTGCTGCTCTGTTTCTCCATGCTCCATAGCAGACGCAAAAACTTCATTCAAGTCACGTACAACCTCTTTTTTCATTTTGCGTGGTAAAGATAGTTCCTTTTCAACCTGTTTGATATATTGTTCTTTCATTTGGATACCCTCGCTTGTTGATAACTTTCTATAAAGCCGTTTACGCAGTTTTCATAGCTTGACCAAAATAAGATTAGTTCATCAAGTACATTCCTGCCTTTATCCGTTAAAGAATAATACTTTTTTGAGCCGCCATTTGCCGCAGCCGGAGCCAATCGGCATTTGATTAGTTCTGCTTCCTGCAAACGATACAAAATGGGGTAAATGGTTCCCTCTTTCGCATATCCCAAAACAGACGCACTATTGTTCAATTCAGTTATAATTTCATATCCATAAGTCTCCTTGCGTCCGATTAGGCATAAAAGTATCATTTCCAGAGAGCCTTTTTTGAATTGCTGGACATATTTGTTATTCATATCGTCGCCTCTCTTTAGCTTTGCTATTTAGGCTCGCTAAGTAGCAACTATATTATATCTCTTCCGAAGTATCAGAGTCAATAGGCTTAACGAAAAAGTTACAAGATGTCTGTGTAAGGTAATGACAGAATAGCGGTGTGCTGGCGAACTATGCTTTATTTTGTTTTTTATCTAAATCATTCAATAGGGCGGTAGCATCCCTATTGGCAAGGGGATTCCAAAAGGGAACAGCGTTCTCCTTTGTCTGGGGTGTTCAGAGGGGATAGTGTTCCCCTTTGACCGGAAGAATCCAAAGAAACCGGCGGTTTCGTGGCACACGATTTTCCGTAGGAAAGTCTAGTGTGTTATACCTTTGTGGAGCAGATGGCAGTCGGAATTGTAGCACACCCTGAAAAGTGTGGCCACAGTTGCGGCGTTCTGGCGGGAAAGGTTGCCCCTTGCGGGGCAGCATAAGCGACAGAAAAAGGCTGGCAGGCGGTGCGGGCAAGCACTGTCTGTCAGCCGTGTCATTTGCGGAACAAAGGTATATCAAAGCCCCCGTCAGCCGCTGCTTCCCATCGTATCAGAACCACCACGGCAGCTTTCCGCGCAGGCTGTCCATCGCCTCGCCCTCCACCTTCTTTGTCCAGCTCTCGCTGAGATGGAAATGGAGCGCCGCGCCGATCAGCGGGTGCTCGATTCCATCGGTAAAGCCATAGCGGTACAGCAGATAGGTCTGCTCTCTGGCTGTCAGCTTGTCCAGCGCCGCATACAATTCTATCAGCTGCTCTTTTTGGATATAGATTTGCTCCGGCGTTTGGGTGTGAGGGTCGGCTATGGCTTCGATCCGCAGCATCCGTTCATCCTCTGAGAGAACGTCATCCAGATATACTCTCTGGAAGCCGGGGCCGTCTTTCTTATCCACCATCCGTTGCTCAAATAAACCGAGGGCGGCGCGGATGCAGTCCGTCATGGCGTTGCGGAGCGCCGGTGCTGCATAGGTCAGAAATTTCATGCCCCGTCCGGCATCAAACAAAGGGATCGCGTTCAGCAGGCCGATACTTCCCTCCTGCATCAAATCATCCAAATCAATTCCAATATCATTTTCATCCAGCCCCATGTTTCGGTATTGCTCCAGCGCAATTTTTCGGATGAATCCCAGATTCTTTTCCAGCAGAATGTCACGGGCAGCCGTATCCCCTTTCTGTGCCAGTCTGCACAGCTGCTCATTGCTCCGGGTCGGCATTTTGCTTCTCCTGCGCGTGGTCTAAGGTGGATTGGAGAAATTCCGTCAGCGCCTGACCGAACTTGTCTAATGCTTCCTTTTGCACACCGTCCATCCCCGCTGCGCTCTGGGTGACGGCGGCGGAAATCATTTCGGGCGTGATGGTCGGAGTATGAACATCCGCCCCTTTGGTGAGTTCGGTAAACATCTGCTGAGTGATGCCCTTGGTCAAGGACTGCGCTGCTGTGAAATCGTTGCCGATCTCTTTCTTCACTTCCCGCAGCGCCGCCATAAATGTGTTCTGTATCATCGTCAGGTCTGCCTGATATACGGGAACTTTCTGCCGGTTGACAGTTCTGGCCGCCTGCACCGCAGCGTCTGTTTTATTGTTTCGGCGCAGCATGGCGCTGAGAGTAGTAAGCATCTGGTTCTGTCCGGCGAAACCGGCGGCCAGCGTATCGTCAAAATATTGCTCAATCATATAGGTGACTTCTGCAAAGCGAGGGCTTTCCAAAAGGCGGTTGACGATCTCTGCATTGGCTTTTCCGGTGTACAGATTCCGCGCCGCCTGCACCGACAGGCCCAGTTCTTCAATATCAAAATTTGTCCGGTCGGGCGTGTTGACTTCCCCCAGCAGGAAATCTGTGGAGACTTCAAACACTTTCGCAATGCGGAGCAAATGTTCTGTGCTGATCTTATCAGTCTTACCGCTGACAAACCGGCTGATGGCGCTCTCGGTGCTGCCGATGCGGGTCGCCAGCTGTGCCTGGGTAATTTTATGTTCCTTCATAAGCTCCTGCATCCGCTGCCGGATATTGCCGGGCAGATAGGCTCCCTCCATGTGACGCACCTCTCTTCTGAAAACTCTCTTTATCCATTATACCTGATAAAACCAGCGCGGGCAAATGCTTTCCGCTGGCTTCGCCGCTCTGAGGTCTTGCATTTTTGCAAGATTTCAGGGCGGCGTTTTTTCATTTCTTGCACTTTTAGCGGATTTTTCGGTTTATAGGCTTTTTCCCCGTATATTCAGGCAGACGGGCAGATACCGTCAATAAATAATGGAGGACAAAGCCTATGAATTTATTTGAAACTGTAAAATCCGCTGTCACCGTGAAGCAGGCCGCCGAATACTACGGCTGTAAGGTCAACCGGGGCGATATGATCTGCTGCCCCTTCCACGATGACCGGCATCCCAGCATGAAGCTGAACAGGGATTATTTCTATTGCTTTGGCTGCGGGGCTACCGGGGATGTGATCGATTTTGTGGCGCGGCTGTTCGGCCTGAGCAGCTACGAGGCCGCAAAGAAGCTGGCCTATGACTTTGGCATCGACCCGGACAAGCCCCCGGCAGCGATGGCTTTGAAAAAGCCCTATCCGCTGGCGCGGGCTTTCCGCAACGATGAGATACACTGCCAGCGGGTGCTCTGCGATTATCTGCATCTGCTGGAACGCTGGAAGGTCGAATATGCCCCGCAATCGCCGGAGGATGAACTGGATGACCGCTTTGTGGAAGCCTGTCATATGATCGAGTATGTAAATGATTTGTTGGACGTTCTCATGTTTGCGGAACTGAAGCAGCGTGTGAAAGCGGTGGATATGCTGCTGAAGGACGGCACTATCACCGCGCTGGAGCAGCGGCTCAGACGTCTGGAAAAGGAGGTGCAGCACCGTGGCGAAGAACGAGCAATCGCGTGAGGCCAACCAGCCCATCTGGTTTGACGGCAAGAGTATCAATGAAGCCCTGTTTTGTGATGATTTTCTCGGCAGACACAAAATCATCTACACAAACGGGGCTTTTTTCACGCCTGATGGCCGCGTGACCGATGAGCTGCCACTGCGTGGAGAAATTTTTGAGGAACTGAAATGCTGTGCGGTCAGCAATATCCCCCGCAAAATCAGCAATATCGTGGAGCTGATGAAGCTGGCGGCGCTGGTAGAGGATTTCCCGCCGGAGGCTGACCGCATTCATCTGGCAAACGGCACGTTGTTTCTGGATGGCTCCTTTACGGAGGGAAAACCGGACATCGTGTGTTGCCGCCTGCCGGTGGCCTACAATCCCGATGCGCCCACGCCGACCCGCTGGCTGGCTTTTCTGGATGGGCTTCTTTACCCGGAGGACATTCCCACTTTGCAGGAATATATCGGCTACTGCCTGATCCCCAGCAACAAGGGACAGCGCATGATGGTCATTAAGGGCAATGGCGGCGAGGGTAAGAGCCAGATCGGCGCGGTGCTGTCCGCCCTGTTCGGCAGCAACATGAAGGACGGCAGCATCGGCAAAATTTCCGAGAACCGTTTTGCCCGCGCTGATCTGGAACACATTCTGCTGTGTGTCGATGATGATATGCGGATGGAGGCCCTGCGGCAGACCAACTATGTCAAATCCATCGTCACCGCACAGGGTAAAATGGATTTGGAGCGTAAAGGCAAGCAGAGCTATCAGGGATGGATGTGCGCCCGGCTGCTGGCATTCAGCAATGGCGACTTGCAGGCTCTCTTTGACCGCAGTGATGGCTTTTATCGGCGGCAGTTGGTGCTGACCGCCAAAGAGAAACCTGCCGACCGTGTGGATGATCCCGACCTGGCAGAGAAGATGAAGGCCGAGGTGGAGGGCATTCTGCTGTGGGCTTTTGCGGGATTGCAGCGGTTGGTAGCGAACAACTTCAAGTTCACCGAGAGCCAGCGCACCAAAGAGAACCGGGAGGCCGTCAAGCGGGACAACAATAACGTGTTTGATTTTCTGGAATCCGAGGGCTATATCCGGCTGAAAGCGGATGCGTCCATCAGTTCAAAGGATTGCTACGACATTTACCGGATGTGGTGCGAGGAAAATAGCCTGACTGCACTCAAACGCCGCAGCTTCAGCGATGCGCTGGTGGCAGCCTGCGGTAAGTACAATCTGGAACACTGCAACACGATTACCAATTCGGCAGGACGCCGGGTATGGGGCTTTATGGGGATCGAGGCAGTGGCAAGGCCGCATATAAACGAGTTTACGGACGCTTCACAGTGTACGTACGTACCGGAAGACTGGCGGGATTGATTTCCGATCTGGTCGCCGGTACGTATGTACGCAGCGATTGACCCTGTTACCTCATATATTGTAGAGGCGCTTCATTTGGATAAAGTGGTCGTGCCCATTTTGGGTACACCTATTTTGATGTGTAAAAGTGGTTATGGATATTTTGTCCACCACCAGAACCGTGAAATTCTTCGCGCTTTTGTGCTGTGAAGTAGGTGTGGTCATTTTGACCACACCTGAAGCGGTCAGTAAAAGCGGTGATTTTGCAGGCATATTTTAGAGCAATCTCAAAACAGCGAAATGTTTCTCTTTTATCCGTATACAGTTCGCCGGATGGCGGCTCACGGAACGACGTACAGATTGCAGCATTTTGTGACAATACAGCCCGAACAGTGAAAAGTCCCGCATTTCTGTGAAGTCGAATATTCCGCCGTTGACCAACGATACGCAGGGAATCATTTCTATCGCAAAACAGCATTTGCACAAATTTCACCATTGACCAAAGCCGGTGCGCTCCCCAGCGTAGCCGGTTCTTTTTATGACGCAACCGAAAATCATGTTTTATCTATCAAGTGACAAAGGGCTTCACTTGCGAAAATGGAGGAATATATTTTATGAAGTCAAGTATCCGAAACGAAATCAAGGCGCAGATCATCCGCGCCGGTTACACCATGCAGGAAGTCGTTGACCAGCTGCACGATGAGTATGGGTGGAGCGACAGCGTATCCAATCTTTCCGGAAAATTGCAGCGGGAATCGCTGCGGTATCGGGAGGCCGTGGAGTTGGCTGACGTGCTGGGATATGACATTGTCTGGCAGAAACGGAGGGATTGAGTATGGAAAAAGCACAATACGCGATTATGCGATTTGCCAAATATAAGGGGCCTGAAATCGGCAATATCGAGGCCCATAACGAGCGCACAAAGGAAAAGTACGCCAGTAATCCCGATGTGGATACCAGCCGAAGCAAGTACAACTTCCATCTGGTCAAACCGCCCGGCAAGTACCGGGCCGAGTCAGAGAGGCAAATTGCCGCTGCCGGATGCCGTACCCGGAAAGACAGTATCCGTATGATCGAGACGCTGTTCACAGCCAGCCCGGAGTTCTTTAAGGGAAAGAAACGGGCGGAAATTCGGGTATTTTTCGAGGAAGCTCTGCACTTTTTGGAACAGCATCAGTCCAAAGAGACAATTATATCCGCCGTGGTGCATATGGACGAGAAAACGCCCCATATGCACCTTTGTTTTGTCCCTTTGACGGAGGATGGCAGGCTCAGCGCCAAAGACATCATGGGCAATAAAAAGAAGCTGACCTGGTGGCAGGATGAGTTTTGGAAACACATGGTCAAGAAGTTTCCAGATTTGGAGCGTGGCGAGAGCGCCAGCCTGACCGGGCGCGACCATATCCCGCCCCGCGTATTTAAGGAGATGACCAGACTGACCAAACAGAAAAGCAAACTGGAGGATCTGCTCACTGGAATCAATCCCTTTAACGCCAAAAGCCGGGCGGAGGAAATCTGCAAGATTCTGGATACCTATATTCCCAGCGTGGAGAAGATGGACACACTGCTGCGGAAATATGGCGTAGCCTTCACGAAAACAGCATCCGAAAACAAAAAGTTGAAAACGAAAAATGCCGAACTGGAAGAATCTCTTGCATCGGCGCAGAAGGTCAGCACCCTAAAGCAGATCGAAGACCTCAAGCTGCGGCGCGACTATGACAGTGCCGTGGCGATTTTGGAACAGATACCGGCAGAAGTTTTGAACATCTATGCGCAGAGCAGCCATAGAGGAAAGGAGCGGCCTATTGAGCAAAGTTTATGATGATCCGAAATATAATGCGGCATTTGACCGCTGTGTTGATGTGATGGCGCGGCTGTTGCAGAAGTACGGGCCACAGCTGTTGGGGCAGATGCAGGAGACTGAGAAGGATGGCCGTACACAGTCTGCGGCATCAGGAAAGCAACCCGTTCCTGTGTATCAGGAATTTGACAAAGCCGCTTGATATAAATTAAATTTACACGTTGCGTATTTGTTTGGCGTATGCTATAATAAATACGCAACGTGTATTTTTGCTTTATGGGGTAAATGAAATGGACTGCAAAACCAAAATAAAAGAATTGCGGGAAAGCACTGGCATGAATCGCAAGGAATTTTGTAAATATTTTCAGATTCCCTATCGGACTGTGACAGAATGGGAACTGGATAACCGCCATGCGCCGGAATATGTACTCCGTTTGTTGGAGTACTACATTCAGAATGAAGGTCTGGCGAAGAAGAAAGTAACGGATGAATGTTTAGAGCTGGAAGAAAGGGGCGGCCTGCATGAAGAAAACTAAAACAAAATGTTATCTCTACACACGGGTATCTACATCCATGCAGGTGGACGGATATAGTCTGGATGCTCAGCGAGACAAACTGCGGAAATACGCTGAATACGAAGATATGGTAGTGGCTGGTGAATATTCTGATGAAGGCTTTTCCGGCAAGAATATTCAGGGCAGGCACGAATTTCAGCGGATGCTGCAAGACATTCAGGACTGCAAAGACGGTGTGGAATATGTGCTGGTGTTCAAGCTGTCCCGGTTTGGCAGGAATGCCGCTGACGTTCTGAATTCCTTGCAGCTGATGCAGGATTTCGGTGTCAATCTGATTTGTGTGGAAGACGGCATTGACAGTTCCAAAGATTCCGGCAAGCTGATGATTTCTGTCCTTTCTGCGGTGGCAGAGATAGAGCGTGAAAATATTCGGACACAGACGATGGCCGGACGGGAGCAGAAAGCCCGTGAAGGAAAATGGAACGGTGGCTTTGCCCCTTATGGATACCGCCTTGAAAAAGGCGAACTGTTGATTGCTGAGGATGAAGTGGACGTGATCCGCACCATCTTTGACCGCTATATTCACACCAACGACGGTGTCAGTGGCGTGGCAAAATATCTGAACCGGCAGGGCTTTGTGAAGAAGTTAAGGCAGAACGGCACCATTCCCGGTTTTTCTGCCAGCTTTGTGAAGAGTATCATTGATAATCCGGTATATATGGGAAAAATCGCCTATGGCAGACGCCGGACAGAGAAGAAGATCGGCACACGGAATGAGATGCACGTAGTTGAGCAATCGGAGTTCCCTGTGTACGAGGGGAAGCATGAGGCTATCATTTCAGAAGAAGATTGGAACCTCGCGCAGGAAAAACGGAAAATCAATGCTTACCGGCGTGAGAAAGTCAATGACCCTACCCACGCACATATCTTGTCCGGTATTCTGAAATGCCCCTGCTGCGGCAAAAGCCTGTACGGGAATATTGCGAAAGCCCACAGCAAGGACAAAAAGACCCGCTATTACTATTACTGCAAGAATACGGTGACGCCAACAGGCCACGAGTGTACCTTCCGGCTGAATATTGAGCAGATGGAAATGAACCGCATGGTAGCGTCAATCATCTCTGCTATGGTCAGTGACCCACGGTTTGCGGATGCAATCAAGGCGAAAATCGGCTCCGCTGTCGATACGAACGATTTGGAGAAGCAGCTGGAAGCATTACAGGCGCAGCTTCGGCAGACATTAGGCACAAAGGCCCGACTGGAACGGCAGATGGACGGTTTAGATGTGAATGACCCGTATTATGACCGGAAAATTTCTGATTTGCAGCGCCGATATGACGAGCAATATGGCGCAATAGATGAGATTGAAGTCCAGATTGACGATGTGCAAAGCCAGATACGGAGTATCCGGCAGGAGAAGATTTCGGGTGATAATATCTACCGCCTGTTGCTGGCATTCGATCAGGTCTATGAAGCAGCCTCCGAAGTGGAGCGGAAGGAGTTCATGCGGGCGTTTATTGAGCGGATTGAGTTATTCCCGGAAAAGCAGCCGGATGGCAACTGGATTAGGAAGATTATCTTCAACTTCCCTGTCCCGGTGAATGGAACAGAAGTGAAAGAATTGCCCTTGGAAAATGAAACAATAGTCGAGACGGTTTGCTTGCTGTCAAGGAAAGATAAATAAGTGCTGAAAAGTGGCGTATTTCCGGGCTTTTTCGGAGGTGAGCATCATCAGAGGAGCCTTGTGAAAAGCTCGGTTTTCTTGTATGGAAACATATCTACTTGTCAGCCTGACCGAAGAAAAAGTGGATGGTCGGAAAATTGTGGTAGGGTTTAGGCTGTGGATTAGATGTCGTGGGTTGTGGCACTGAAATTGTTGTCAGTGCCGACCGCAGTTTAGGCTACTCGATACCAAGAGGCAGAGTTGGCAGTGGAATAGATATTGGGAAAGGAGAAATAGAATGTGGTAGATTCAAGGTGGATATGGCCATCAACAGATATGAATTTTTGGAAAATTGAAAATGCTGAAACTACTGTAAAAATACAATGGAGTCATAATTGTTTTGAGGACTATAAAAAATTAGCATTTCAGTTTTATGAGTGCGGTTATAAGACTTTCGAAGATGTGATTAGTAGTGGGCATAATAATGTGAAGTCTGACATGTGGTTCTTAACGGGAATCTTTTTAATTCGACAAAGTTTGGAATTAAGCCTTAAAGCCTTATTATGTAGAGTTTATTCAAGAAAGCGAGATGTACAGGATGCATTTGAGGAATGCTGTCACGACCTATCTATGCTGTTTCAAAAATATAATGATACAGATATTGAGAAATATTTGAACAACGACGAGGAAGAATGGTTAACAAAGTATTTTGCTTCACTGGAAGAGGTTGATAAGAAGTCAGATATGTTTAGGTTTCCTTTTGAAGATGACTTCCTATCAAAATATAGAGATAAATTTTTGGATAATGTTGATGTTGCAAATAATATGCTTCAAGCGTTCTCTTTAATTAAAAAGTGTATAGAAAAAGGAAATATAGAAAAAGATGTGGAATTTAACGGCGACCTTCAACCTGAATTTTTTGTATTTGCATCACATGGAATTGGAAATTGTTATTTGTGGCAAAGAGTATCAGACGAAGGCTTTCATGTTAAAGTTACGGGATATAGCGAAGTAATAGATTTTATTTATAACAATCAGCAAATATCTAATGAGGTAAAGCTATATCCGCTTATGTTTATGTTTAGAAATACTATTGAATTATGCCTAAAACGAATCTTCTATAGTAAGGTTGATAATGGGGTTCCATATAGAGTATTTAATTCTAAACGTAAAAGCCATTATATTAAAAAGGATTTATGGAAGAATGTAAAACCTGTAATACAAACTTATGCTAATGATTCAGGTGAAGATTTAGCAGTGATTGATGTTGTAGAAAAGTTATTGGATGAAATCAATACTTTGGATAAGAATGGAGATAATTTTCGATATCCAACATCATATAGTTTGGAATATCGTATAGATGATAAATATTTAGACTTGAGCAATGTTTATAGATATCTCCGAGCTATTATTAATTTTCTTGAAGGATGCGATTCTATGCTCGATGTAATTGCTGATTATGAAAGTGAAATAAAAGCTGAATATGAAGCTGAAATGAGGGCCAATATGGATTGGTGTTAACATTCGCAAAATTTACAAGGCCTATTAAGAATAATTAGGAAGGAGCGGTTGTACATGGATGATGTAATACATATTTTACCGGATGACATCGAAATCGTAGATGTCTCTGAATACAGTGAAGATTTAACAGAATACTTTAGTGATATGCCAGAAGTGGCACGTCTACTTTTGAAAGGCGCAAAAGAAGCTTTTTCTAAGATTGAGCAGATGCTTTATTCATCACCAGCATTCATTAATTTAGAGCGTATCTGAAAACAAAAAGTTGCACAAAAGGAAGATATATTTTATAATAGAAAAAAGCGACGGAGGCAGAAAAATGTCAGCAAGAAGATACGAAATCAGCGATGAGCAGTGGGAACAGATAAAAGATATGTTTCCAAAAGCAAAAACAGGCAGACCACCTTCCGTATGAAGAAATAGAAAAAGAACGGCTTTGTCGTTCTAAGGAGGAACATTGATGGGACAAGAAGTGTATAGATTAGGCGAACTCTTTTGCGGTCCAGGCGGTCTTGCGTGTGGTGCTTTACGGTCAACAAGCAACGATGGAAAACTTTTGCTTTCGCACGCATGGGCAAATGATTATGATTCGGATACCTGTGAAACTTACAGAAAAAAACATCTGCCCTAACCAACCAGAAACTGTTTACTGTAGTGATGTTCGTGAACTTGAGATTGATAAGCTTGGAGATATTGATGCATGTTGTTATGGCTTTCCGTGAAACAGCTTTTCTAATGTAGAGGAACATAAAGGATTGGCAAACGAGAAGTTTGGTCAATTATATTGGTATGGCATTGAAGTTTTAAAAATATATCAGCCGAAGTGGTTTGTCGCTGAAAATTTTTCAGGGATTCGTTCAGCGGGTTCAGGAGACTTCCAGATTATTCTTGATGATATGAGAGCGGCAGGATACAAGTTCAATGTGAATTTGTATAAAGCAGAACAGTATGGAGTACCACAAACTCGTCATAGAGTTATTATCGTTGGCATTCGTAATGATTTACCTGTTGAGTTTCATGTCCCAGACCCTAAAATGTATGCTTCTTGCGATATTACGGCAAGAACAGCACTGGCAGAAATTCCTGATAATGCACCAAACAATGAAGTTAGAAAGCTGACTTAAAAGGTTATTAGAAGATTATCTCTTATAAATGCGGGCAAAATGTTTGGCAAAGCAGAAGAACGACTTGGAGAGTTATTCCCTGAGGAGCTTAAAATTAAAACAAAAACAAAAATAAGCCAAATATATAGAAAACTTGACCCAGATAAGCCAGCTTATACTGTTACAGCAGCTGGTGGTGGCACATTTATGTATCACTGGACAGATAGAGAACTTACAAACAGAGAACGTGCGAGGATTCAAACCTTTCCAGATAATTATGAATTTGTGGGAAATTATAGTAGTGTCCGCAAACAAATAGGAATGGCTGTTCCGTGTCAATTACCTGAAGTTGTAATCACTGCTGTGCTTAATAGTTTTACGGGAATTGATTATCCGTGGATACCAGCTAATATGGCGGAGTGATTATGATTCCAAGAATTGATGAAATAACCAAAGAAGAAACCTTTATATCAGAAAAATTCGATGAGCCAATACTTTATGCACCAGCAAGAATTGGAAATCTCTCCCCGTGTAATTCATTGAAAATTGTAACTGCTTTTACGAATTGTGAAAGAATCTCAACACATATGATTGCATTGCAAGAGAGAATAAAAAACAAGAGATTTGTAAAAGGTTTAGATGTTGAGGTCATTTTGTGAATGACTAAATCAAGTCTTTCTCAGAAAAAGCATGAAGATATTTGCCGTTTGATTCACTTCCTTAATGACTCAAGGGGAATGCCCCAAATAAGCTGTAGATATATTTGTAATGGACCGGATGTGCATTCTAAAATTTACATTTGGTCGCAACCAGATGAAAAGATTCAGATACTACCAACGATAGCATATTGTGGTTCGTTAAATTACACAATGAATGCTTTTTACAAACGTAGAGAAACTGTTAGCAGATGTAATCCGCTTAGTGCGTATTGGTACTATAAGAATTTGTTGCCTGATACGATAGACTGCTTTGACCCAATAGCTAAGGACAAACTTCGCAAGGTTGTTAATAATAGTCCTGATGCAGTTGAAGAACCAGATAATTCTGAAAAAGATTATCTTATGTATGATGCAATGCAACCTGTTGCTACACTTAATGTCTCATTGCTTCGTGCGGATGGCAGTGATACTGGCTATGGTTCAGGTATTAACTGGGGAATTAGAAAGAACGGAACAAAGCGAAATCGTAATCAAGCTTATATTCCATACAATTATCAAGATAAAGTTGAAGGTTTTTTCCCTGACAGAGTTAATCCAGATGATGAAAACTGTCCTATGTTCAAAGTTATAACAAAGGATTTTGGTTCTTTTCATATGCGAATGGCTCAGCAAAATAATAAAGCTATTCATAGTGTTGAAAGTAATTCGATTTTAGGCGAGTTGATTCGCAAGAAAATTGGAACGCCATCTGGTGGATATGTTACAAAACAAATGCTTGAACTTTATGGAAAAACTTATGTTACATTTAGGAAGTATTCAGATGGCACATATCTATTAGACTTCTAAATAGAGCAACCAAAATCACCGTACTTGATGTAACTTCAAAAAGTTAGACTTTATATAGCGTATCTTGACAAAGCCAAAAGTTGTAGCCGATATCTCGGATGGCACCGGCAAGCTCGAAGGCTTTAACAACAAGATCAAGGTTGCTAAACGAATCGGCTACGGTTACCGTGACGATGACTTTTTCTTTACCCTGATTCGCTATCTTTCTATTCCTTCTGTCCGTTCACCATCCCACAAAAATAGTGATGAACCATCTTATCTATTCACACTTTTTTCGGTAACCATAAATTATAAGTAAGTTGTACTGCAAAGACTGATTTATTTTAAGGAGATTATTGAATGAGTAAAAAAATATTGATAGGAGATATGGGACTGCTTTTGTATAATGCTGTTTTGCTCTTTATTTCAAGGATTTTATACGATAATAAAATTTTATATCCGTATAATTATCCGTTACATATACTCTTTGCCGTACTTTTGATTTGCGGTGCGGTTGGATTCTGGATTTTTTCTTATAATGCAGAATGTAAAAATGTTTCCAGTACAAATATAGCAATTTCTTTAGTAATGTGTTGTTTAATATTTCTTGCTGTTATAAATACAAATATCAGTTATATCGGAAATAATGCTGTAAATACCATGACGGCTTTTGGAATGTTCGGATTTCAGGTTGCCCGATATTTAAAATCCATAGTCTGTTATTACGATGTTTATGGTGAATTTCCGCCATTGCTCGACAAAATAAAATATATTCATAATATAGAACTGAGCTTTGCTCCTGCATTGGCAACAATTTTATCTGTTTTAAGTATTGTTTTTTTTGATATTTACTGCTTAGGAGCTGTCTCTTATACACATCTCCGAGCCCACGAGACCCTAAGACATCTCG
>ENA-OZGX01000522-OZGX01000522.1-human-gut-metagenome-genome-assembly--contig:-NODE-522-length-17827-cov-16.032354_pt1 | contig 17827 bp, 15 predicted proteins | sample MGYA00244040_ERZ653674 | MGnify/ENA primary metagenome ERZ653674 (study PRJEB26926, sample SAMN06165232) | human gut metagenome | biome: ENVO:00009003; feature: ENVO:2100002; material: ENVO:00002003... | reverse complement strand
ACCGCATTGCGGAATGGGGCTTTGACAAAGCAGGTCGCCAAATGACGCCGTCAGAAATAGGGAAAAGATTTCTTCATTTGTTATAGCATTTCGGTTGACAAAGCCGTCCCGCATCTCTATAATCCTAATCGACACGCGAAGTAACGATACTCATCGTAACGATTGACACGTATGGATGCGGCGATGCCGCGGGACGGGGAACTATGGCTGAAAGCGACAAAACAATATCACTTGCCACTTTGCAGAGGATGCCGGGATACCTCAGATATCTCAAAAAGAGAGAGGCGGACGGCGCGGAGTATATCTCCTCGGTGGGGCTGGCGGAAGCGATGCAGGAGAATCCCGCCGTCGTGAAGAAGGATCTTTCGATGGCGGTGGTGAGCGAAGGCAAGCCCAAGGTGGGATATTACATCCCCGACCTCATCCGCGACATCGAGAGCTTTATGGGCTACGACAACGAGAAGGACGCGGTGCTGGTGGGCGCGGGGAAGCTCGGGCAGGCGCTTCTCGGCTACTCCGGCTTTGAGAAGTACGGCTTGAACATCGTTGCGGGCTTTGACGTGGACCCTGCCCTCATCGGGACGGAGGTGCACGGCAAGAAGATCTTCTCCTACGACAAGCTGGCGTCGGCGGTGGAGAAGCTGAAGATCAAGCTGGGGGTGCTCACCCTGCCCGCCGCAAAGGCGCAGGAAGCGGCGGACACCCTGGTGCGCGCGGGAGTGAGGGCGATCTGGAATTTCAGCCCCGTCACTCTCAATCTGCCGGACACGGTAGCGGTAAAAAACGAGAACATGGCGGCATCGCTCGCGCTGCTTTCCGCCAAGCTCAAAGAAATACTCAAAAAAGAAGAAAACAACTGAACAGGAGACCGATATGGAAGAGACCAAACAGTATCAAGTCGTGGACAACGTCGAAAAGCTGGAAGAGACCATAGCCCGCGTGCGTGAGGCGCAGAGGAAGTTCGCCGACTACACGCAGGAGCAGGTGGACGCGATCTTCTTCGCCGCCGCGATGGCTGCCAACAAGCAGCGCATCCCACTTGCCAAAATGGCTGTCGAGGAGACGGGCATGGGCGTCGTCGAGGACAAGGTGATCAAAAACCACTACGCCTCCGAGTATATCTACAACGCCTACCGTCACACCAAGACCTGCGGCGTCATCGAAGAGGACAAGGCGTTCGGCATCAAGAAGATCGCCGAGCCCGTGGGCGTCATCGGTGCGGTCATCCCGACCACCAACCCCACTTCCACCGCCATCTTCAAGACGCTCATCGCGCTGAAGACCCGCAACGGCATCATCATCAGCCCCCACCCCAGAGCGAAAAAGAGCACCATCGAGGCTGCCAGGATCGTGCTGGAAGCAGCTGTCAAAGCGGGCGCGCCCGAAGGCATCATCGGATGGATCGACATCCCCTCCCTCGAGATGACCAACACCCTCATGAAGGAGGCGGACATCATCCTGGCGACGGGCGGTCCCGGCATGGTGAAGGCGGCATATTCCTCCGGCAAACCCGCAGTGGGCGTCGGCGCGGGCAACACTCCCGCCATCATCGACGAGAGCGCGGACATCCTGCTTGCCGTCAACAGCATCATCCACTCCAAGACCTTCGACAACGGTATGATCTGCGCGTCGGAGCAGTCCGTCATCGTCCTTGACAAAGTGTACGACAAGGTGAAGAAGGAGTTCAAGGCGCGCGGGTGCTATTTCCTGAACCCCGAAGAGACGGAAAAAGTGCGCAAGACCATCATCATCAACGGCGCTCTCAATGCGAAGATCGTCGGTCAGAAGGCTGCGAAGATCGCCGCGCTCGCGGGCGTGACCGTCCCCGAAGACACCAAGATCATCATCGGCGAAGTGACCAGCGTGGACATCTCGGAGGAGTTCGCTCACGAGAAGCTCTCCCCCGTCCTCGCCATGTACCGTGCCAAGGATTTCGAGGACGCGCTCGACAAGGCGGAGCACCTCATCGCGGACGGCGGCTACGGTCACACCTCCTCCCTCTACATCGACGTCATGACCGGCAAGGACAAGATCGAGGAATACACCCACCGCATGAAGACCTGCCGCGTGCTGCTCAATTCCCCCTCTTCTCAGGGCGGCATCGGCGACATCTACAACTTCAAGCTCACCCCCTCCCTCACCCTCGGGTGCGGCAGCTGGGGCGGCAACAGCGTCAGCGAGAACGTGGGCGTCAAACACCTTGTCAACATCAAGACCGTCGCGGAAAGGAGAGAGAATATGCTGTGGTTCAGAGCACCCGAAAAGGTGTACATCAAGAAGGGTTGCCTCCCCGTCGCCCTTGACGAACTCAAAAATGTCATGGGAAAAAAGAAGGCTTTTATTGTCACGGACAGTTTTTTGTATCATAATGGATATACGAAGACCATCACCGACAAGCTCGACGAGATGGGCATCGCGCACACCACGTTCTTCAACGTCGCGCCCGATCCCACTCTCGCCTGCGCCAAGGAAGGCACGGCGGCGATGCGCGCTTTCGAGCCCGACTGCATCATCGCGGTGGGCGGCGGCTCCGCAATGGACGCCGGCAAGATCATGTGGGTGCTCTACGAACATCCCGAAGTGGACTTCATGGATCTTGCCATGCGCTTCATGGACATCCGCAAGCGCGTCTACACCTTCCCCAAGATGGGCGAGAAGGCGTACTTCATCGCAGTGCCCACCTCCGCCGGCACGGGCAGCGAGGTGACCCCCTTCGCCGTCATCACCGACGAGAAGACGGGCGTCAAATATCCCCTCGCGGACTATGAGCTCATGCCCGATATGGCGATCGTTGACGCGGACATGATGATGAACGCGCCCAAGGGTCTGACCTCCGCGAGCGGCATCGACGCCGTCACGCACGACCTCGAAGCCATCGCCTCCATGATGGCGACGGACTACACCGACGGGCTCGCCATCCGCAGCCTGCAGATGATCTTCAAATATCTGCCCCGCGCCTACGACAACGGTCCCAACGACCCCGAAGCGCGCGAGAAAATGGCAAACGCCGCCACCATGGCGGGCATGGCGTTCGCAAATGCCTTCCTCGGCGTGTGCCACTCCATGGCTCACAAGCTCGGCGCCTTCCACCACCTGCCCCACGGCGTGGCGAACGCACTCATGATCGACGAAGTCATCCGCTTCAACGCGGCGGAAGTCCCCGCAAAGATGGGCACCTTCCCGCAGTACGATCATCCTCACACCCGCGCCCGTTATGCGGAAGTCGCGGAAGCGCTCGGCATCAAAGGCAAGAACGACGCCGAGAAGGTGGAAAACCTCATCAAGGCGCTCGACGAGCTCAAGGAGAAGGTCGGCATCAAGAAGACCATCCGCGAGTACGGCATCGACGAGCAGAACTTCCTCGCAAGGCTTGACGAGATGGTGGAGCAGGCGTTCGACGACCAGTGCACCGGCGCCAACCCCCGCTATCCGCTGATGAGCGAGATCAAACAAATGTATCTCAACGCCTACTACGGCACCAAATAAGGAGGGAATATGAACACGGACAAGGTCATAGCCGTTCGCACCACCAAGACCGTTTACCGCGACGGCGACAAGGTCATCAAGGTCTTCGACGAGCACTACTCCAAGGCTGACATCCTCAACGAGGCTCTCAACCAGGCGCGCGTCGAGGAGACCGGGCTGAACATTCCCAAGCTGCTCGAAGTCACCAAGGTGGGCGGCAGATGGGCGATCGTCATGGACTACATCAAGGGCAAGACCCTCGCGCAGCTCATGCAGGAGAACCCCGACAAGCTGGACGACTATCTCAACCTCTTCGTCGACCTGCAGATGGAGATCCACTCCAAGCGCGCTCCCCTGCTTAACAAGCTGAAGGACAAGATGAACCGCAAGATCTCGCAGGCGGACCTCACCGCGACCATCCGCTACGATCTGCACACCCGTCTCGAAGCCATGCCCAAGCACAACAAGGTGTGCCACGGCGACTACAACCCCAGCAACATCATCATCGCGGAAGAGGACGGCAAACCCTATGTCATCGACTGGTCTCACGCGACGCAGGGCAACGCCTCCGCGGACGTGGCGCGCACCTACCTCCTCTTCACGCTGGACGGCAAGCCCGAACTCGCAGAGAAGTATATGACGCTCTTCTGCCTGAAAAGCGACACCGCAAAACAGTATGTGCAGAAGTGGATCCCCATCGTCGCGGCGTCTCAGCTCGTCAAAGAGAAGCCCGAGGAGAGAGCGTTCCTGCTGCACTGGGTGGACGTCGTCGACTACGAGTGAGCGGAAAAAGGGAGAAATTATGGTCAAAGTCACTGTTTGCATCGGCAGTTCCTGCCACCTGAAGGGCTCCCGTCAGGTGGTGGAAGAGCTGCAGTATCTCATCAACAAAAACGAACTCGAGGACAAAGTCGAGCTCAGCGGCACCTTCTGCATGGGCAAATGCGGTGAGGACGGCGTGAGCGTGACGGTGGACGGCGACTACTACGCAGTCAAGCCCGAGGGCGTCCTGGATCTGTTCACGGACGTCATAATGAAAAAAACAGAGTGACCGTGCCCCCGGCGGGATTTCCCGCCGGGGACTGCCCTCTTTCGGACGCCCCGCCGGACGCTCCGTCAAAGCTTCGCAGTCGCCGACCCCCTCGGCGGCTCATCCCGTTTAAGGAGAGACGCGATATGGCAGCAACGCCCTATCTTGATTTCAAAGATGCCAAGTGCAAGGACTGTTTCAAGTGCCTGCGCGAGTGCCCCGTCAAGGCGATCCGCTATGAGAACCATCAGGCGAAGATCATCGAGCAGAGGTGCATCCTCTGCGGCAGGTGCACCCTGGTCTGCCCCCAGAACGCGAAACAGGTGCACAGCGAGACGGCGAGCGTCCTCGCGCTGCTTTCAAGCGGCAAAAAGGTGGTGGCGAGCCTCGCTCCCTCCTTCGTCTCTTCCTTTGACACACAGGACTTCGGGGTGATGCGCGAGGCGCTCCTCTCCCTCGGCTTTGCCGACGTCGAAGAGACGGCGATCGGCGCAAAAGCCGTCACCGAGGAATATCGCAGACTGCTCGAGACGGGCGAGTTCAAAAACTTCATCACCTCCGCCTGCCCTGCGGTCAACCGCATGATCCGCATCTATTACCCGAACGCGCTGAAATATCTCGCGCCCGTCCCCTCCCCCATGGTGGCGCACGCCAGGATGCTGAAAAAGCGCGACCCCGAAGCGTCCGTCGTCTTCATCGGACCCTGCATCGCGAAAAAGCGCGAGGCGGCGGAGAGCGGCATCATCGACGGTGTGCTCACATTCGAGGAGTTGAAGACCGTTTTTGAACAGAAAAACATCAGATTGTGCGAAATAGAGGCAAAACGCGCCGCCGACGGCGGCGGCCTTAAAGCCAGATATTATCCCATCCCGCGCGGCATCATCAAGAGCTTCGACGCCCTGCCCGAGGGCTATGAGTACGTCGCCGTGGACGGCGTTGAAAGGGTCTCGGAGGCGCTCCGCGAGATGGACTCCCTCACCGGTCTCTTCCTCGAGATGAACTGCTGCGAGCACGCCTGCATAGGCGGTCCCTGCGCGCTGCCCGGCAAGGGCGGCTCCATCAAGAGCAACGAGAACGTGAGACGCTATGCCGCCAAAGGTCAGGGCGAGACCGCCCTCCCCGCCGCGGACATCGACCTCACCGAAAAGCACCCCCGCATCATCCTCGACGACTTTGTCCCGAGCGAGACGGACATCCGCGCGGTGCTCGCCAAGACGGGCAAAAATTCCCCCGCGGACGAGCTCAACTGCGGCGCGTGCGGCTATTCCACCTGCCGCGAGAAGGCGATCGCGGTGCTCAACGGCTATGCGGACATCGAGATGTGTCTGCCCTATATGCGCAGCCGCGCCGAGTCCATGAGCAACGAGATCATCCAGAACACTCCCAACGGCATCGTGCTGATGGCGGATGATTTCAGGATCCTGGACATCAACGCCCGCGCCATGAAACTGCTGGGCATCACCGAGCACGATGTCAAGGGCATGCTCGCATTCGAATGCTTCGACGCCGAGGAGTTCATCGCCGCGGCGACCAAGGGCAGGAACCTCAGCAAAAAGCGGGTGTACGTGCAGAGGACGAAGAAGTATATCGAGCTCTCCATAGTCCTGTTGCAGGAGCACAAGGTGCTCTTCGGCGTCATGAAGGACATCACCGAGAGCGTGGAATATGACGAGAAACTCAACGCCGTCAAGATGAAGACCCTCGCGACGACGGACGAGGTCATCAAAAAGCAGATGCGCGTCGCGCAGGAGATCGCCTCCCTCCTCGGCGAGACGACCGCGGAGACCAAGGTGGCTCTGAGCAAGCTGAAGGAGACGCTCGCGCCCCGCAGCGAGGACGAGGACAACTGATGGAAAAGCTCTTTCTCGAACAAGGCTACACCTCTCTCAACAAGAAGGGAGAGGAACTGTGCGGCGACAAGGTGGAGTGCATCTCGGACGGGGCGCACACCACTCTGGTGCTTGCCGACGGGCTGGGGAGCGGCGTCAAGGCGAACATCCTCGCGACGCTGACTTCCAAGATCCTGTGCACGATGGTCTCCAACGAGATGAGCATGGACGAGTGCGTGGAGACGGTGGTGCAGACGCTGCCCGTGTGCAAGGTGCGCGGCGTGGCGTATGCGACCTTCTCGGTGGTGCACCTCGGCGAGGACGGCAAGGGATGGCTGTTCGAGTTCGACAACCCGGAAGCCATCCTCATCCGCGACGGCAAGTGCCTGGACTTCGAGCGCGTCGAGCGCGATATCCTGGGCAAAAAGGTGTACGGCACGAGGCTGGAGCTCAAACCCGACGACTATATCGTGCTGATGTCGGACGGCGTCATACACGCGGGCATCGGGATGCTGCTCAACTTCGGCTGGCTGAGAAAGGACGTCAAGGAATATCTGGACAAGAACTTCAAAAAGGGGATGTCCGCACGCGGCGTGGCGTGCCTGCTCGCGGGCGCGTGCAACGACCTTTATATGGGCAAGCCCGGCGACGACACCACGGTGGCGGTGGTGAGAGCGCGGGAATACTGCCCCGTCCGCATCATGGTGGGTCCCCCCGTGGAGAAGGATCAGGACGACTTCTACATCTCCCGCTTCCTCGGCGGTGAGGGCAAGAAGGTGGTGTGCGGCGGCACGAGCTCGCAGATCGTCGCCCGTCACCTCGGCGAGAAGGTGTCCGCCTCCTTCGACTTCCCCGACAAGGACGTCCCGCCCATCGGGTACATAAAGGGCATCGACCTCACGACGGAAGGGGTGCTGACCCTGCGCAAATTGCTGGAACTCAGCGAGCGCTGGCTGTCCACCTCCGACCTCACCCCCAAACACTCGGAGAAAAAGGACGGCGCGTCGCTGCTCGCCAACATGCTCTTCGAGTACGCAACGCACGTCACCTTCTTTGTGGGACAGAGCATCAACGCGGCGCACCAGGGGCTGCCCATCGACACGACGATGAAGCTGAAACTGGTGGAAAGCATAGCGGCGAACCTGCGCCTCGCGGGCAAACAGGTGGAGCTCAACTACGACTGACGGACGGCGCCGCGCATGAAAGGCGCGGATATGTCCCGGGCGGGCGCCGCGACAAGCGAAAGCGTGCCCGCGGGCAGCTCCCACACGGAACGGAGCGCGGCAAAACGGCAGAGACAGCCGAAACAAACACGATACAAACCGGCATAAACGGATCTTTAACACCGGGATCCGCACGATAAACCGCCGTTTCGGGCGGAAAAGACTTGCTCTCAAGGAGAAAGCCGAGGCTATGGACGACATCAAGAAACGCAGAACATTCGACACAAAAGTGCAATATTTGCAGTATAAGGTGCTGCGCGAAGTCGCGCGCTGCGCGTGGAGGGGGGATCTGCTGGAGCACATCACGGACATCCCCAAGACCATCATCCCGGGCAACGTGCCCACCATGCGCTGCTGCGTGTATAAGGAGCGCGCCATCATCGCGGAGCGCGTCAAGCTCGCCATGGGCGGCGACCGCAGCAACCCCAACGTCATCGAAGTCATCGACATCGCATGCGACGACTGCCCAGCGGGCGGCTATGAAGTGACCAACGCCTGCCGCGGGTGTCTTGCGCACCGCTGCGAGGACGCCTGCCGCAAGAACGCCATCTCCTTCGACCATCAGCAGAAGGCGCACATCGACAAGAACCTGTGCGTGGAGTGCGGACAATGCGCCAAGGTGTGCCCTTACAGCGCCATCGTCTCCCGCCGCCGCCCCTGCGAGTACGCCTGCAAGATCAAAGCCATCTCCATGAACGAGAACAAGGCGGCGAGCATAGACAACGACAAGTGCATCGCGTGCGGCGCGTGCGTGTATCAATGTCCCTTCGGCGCCATCATAGACAAGAGCTATATCCTCGACGTCATCGACATGATCAAGAAGAGCGACCGCAACCGCAAATATAAGATGTACGCCGTCGTCGCTCCCTCCGTGTCCAGCCAGTTCACCTACGCAAAACTCGGGCAGGTGGTGACGGGCATCCGCAAGCTCGGCTTCTTCAACGTGGTGGAAGCCGCCCTCGGCGCGGACATGGTGGCGTTCAAAGAGGCGGAAGAGCTCAAGGAAAAGGGGTTCCTCACCTCTTCCTGCTGCCCCGCGTTCGTGGACTACATCAAGAAGCAGTTCCCGGACATCGCGCCGCACATTTCGGCGAACCTCTCCCCCGCCGCGACCATCGCGAAGTATATCAAGAGCACGTCCTCTCCCTGCCGCGTGGTGTTCATAGGGCCCTGCACGGCGAAGAAGATGGAGTTCCAGAAGCCCGAGGTGCGCCCGTACATCGACTCCGTCATCACATTCGAGGAGCTGCAAGCTCTCTTCGACTCCGCGGATCTCGACCTCGAGCACCTCTCGGAGAGCGCCCTCGACAATGCGTCCTACTTCGGCAGGATCTTCGCGCGGAGCGGCGGCATCACGGACGCCGTGGCGCAGGCGATCAAGGAGCAGGGCGAGACGGACTTTGAATATAAACCCGTCACCTGCGACGGCATCGAGGCGTGCAGGACGGCGCTGCTCAAAAAGTCCAAAGGGGTGCTGGATGCCAATTTCATCGAGGGTATGGCGTGCGTGGACGGCTGCATCGGCGGCGCGGGATGCCTCACTCACGGCGAGAAGAACAAGCGCGAAGTGGACGCCTACGGCAGGCTCGCGATGGAAAAGAGCATCTCGGACGCCATCAGCGTGCTGAACCTCGCGGCGGCTGAGGAGCTCCCCGCCGAGGAAAAGGTCGAAAGTTGACGCGCAAATGCCTAAAACAGGTTGACAACGCCGGCGATGAGTTTTATATTATCGGTGAAGAACTATGAAAAACGTCCGCACGAACAGCTACGCATACTTCTACTTTAAGGGCTTTTATTTTGAGAGCCCCTCTTTCGGTATGCGCGGATAAAGTTTTCGGACACCCGACAGACAGGACCGCCATACCGGCGGTCTTTTTGTTTGAGCGGCACGTGAGGAGAAACAGGATATGATCATCGTCATCAAAAACGATCCCGACAAAAAACAGATGGACAACCTCGTCAAGTGGATAAAGGGACTGGGGCTGGACATCCATATGAGCAAGGGCGACAATTCCACCGTGATGGGACTCATCGGCGACACTTCCGTCGTGGACGAGGACCTCATCCGCTCCCTCGACATCGTGGAGAGTGTCAAGCGCATACAGGAGCCCTTCAAAAACGCCAACCGCAAGTTCCATCCCGAGGACACGATCGTGGACGTGGGCGGACACCTCTTCGGCGGGGGACATTTCCAGCTCATCGCCGGTCCCTGCTCCGTCGAGAGCGAGGATCAGATCGTCGCCGTCGCCAAGGCGGTGAAGGCGGCGGGCGCGACGGTGCTCCGCGGCGGCGCGTTCAAGCCGCGCACTTCCCCCTACGCCTTCCAGGGACTCAGAGCGGAAGGTATGAAACTGCTCTCCCTCGCCAAAAAGGAGACGGGGATGCCCGTGTGCACGGAGATCCTCGACATCCGCCATCTCCCCCTCTTCGAGGACGTCGACCTCATCCAGGTGGGCGCGAGGAACATGCAGAACTTCGAGCTTTTGAAAGAGCTCGGCAAGACGCACAAGCCCATCCTGCTGAAACGCGGCATGGCGGCGACCATCGAGGAATGGCTGATGAGCGCGGAATACATCATGTCCGAGGGCAACACGGACATCATCCTCTGCGAGCGAGGCATCCGCACCTTCGAGCCGTACACCCGCAACACTCTCGATCTTTCTGCAATACCCGTGCTGCGTGAGCTCACTCACCTGCCCATACTCGTCGATCCCAGCCACGCCTCGGGACGCGCGAAACTCGTGCTCCCCCTCTCCCTCGCCTCGGTGGGCGCGGGCGCGGACGGGCTGGAGATCGAAGTGCACAACGACCCGCTGCACGCCCTCTCCGACGGCGCGCAGTCTCTCCGCCCCGAGCAGTTCGATGACCTCGTCAGGCGCATCGACGTCCTGCTCACCGTGTGCGGGAAGGAGCGCGACAAATGAAGATAGGCATTGTCGGTCTCGGTCTCATGGGCGGCTCGCTGGGGAGAGCGCTCGCGGCAAGGACGGAGCACACCGTCTTTGCCCTCGACACCGACCGCGAAGCGATGCTCAAAGGCGCCCTGCTCCACGCCTATCACGAAGAACTGACGGAGGAAAACGCGAAAGAACTGGACGTCCTCGTCCTCGCGGTGGTGCCATCCGCCGCGGAGAGCATCCTCGCGCGCTTCCTCCCGCACCTCAAAAGCGGGGCGACCGTCACCGACCTCGCGGGCGTGAAGCGCCCCGTCGTCGCGCTCATGAAACGCCTCGCTCCCACCCGCCCCGACGTCAACTTCATCGGCGGGCACCCCATGGCGGGCAGAGAGTTCAGCGGAGTGGCGCACTCCACCGCGGGGCTTTATGACGGTGCGAGCGTGCTGCTCGTCCCCGTCGCCGCGACGCTGGAAGCGCTCGCCGACCTCAAACGCCTCTATGTCTCCGTGGGCGCGGAGGGCGTGGTCATCACGGACGCGGAGACCCACGACGAGATGATCGCCTACACCTCGCAACTCGCGCACATCGTCTCCTCCGCCTATGTCCGCTCCGCTTCCGCCGACCGTCATTACGGCTATTCGGCGGGCAGCTTCCGCGACATGACGAGGGTCGCCCGCATGAACGCGAAGATGTGGACGGAACTCATGCGCGACAATGCGGACAACCTCTCCCGCGAAGTAAGGGAGATGGCGGCGCGCATGACGGAATACGCCGATGCTCTCGACAGCGGCGACGACGAGCGCCTATACTCCCTGCTCGACGCAGGCAACCGCACCAAACTCGCGGTGGAGAAGGACAGACAAAAGAAACTGCAAAACGCATTGAGCGGAGATGAACTCTACGAAACGTGACGATAAACCCCGTGTTTTGTCAAAATACGAGCAAGGGACAAAAACGAGAACAAAAACGCAGGAGGCACAATGAAGACCTTCATCCGCACATCCACAGGGAGCTATCCCGTCATCACGGGGCACGGCGTCATTGGCGAGACCGCGTCCGCCGCAGGCATCACGGCCGGACACAAAGTCACCGTCATCACCGACGACAACGTCGCGCCTCTGCACCTTGAAAAGCTGCTCGCCGTCCTTCCGGAGGGCGCAAAGCACATCGTCATCCCGCACGGCGAACAGAGCAAAAACTGGGCGCTTGCGGGTGAGCTCCTCGAGCAGCTCGCCGCGGACGATATGCCCCGCGACGGCGTGATCGTCGCGCTCGGCGGCGGCGTCGTGGGGGACTTGGCGGGGTTTGTCGCGGGCACGTACATGCGCGGGATAGACTATGTGCAAGTGCCCACCACTCTGCTCGCCGCCATCGACTCTTCCGTGGGCGGCAAGACTGCGGTCGACCTCAAAGCGGGCAAAAACCTCGCGGGCAGGATCTATCCCCCGAAGGCGGTGGTGTGCGACCTCGACATGCTCTCCACCCTCCCCAGGGCGGAGTGGAAGTGCGGGCTCGGCGAGGCGGTGAAATATGCCGTGCTCGCCGGCGGAGAGATATATGACATCATGCAGGCGGGCGCGGAAAACGACCTCGAGCGCCTGGTCGACCTCTGCATCGACTACAAGCGTCGCATCGTCGAAGAGGACGAGAACGAGAGGGGTCTCAGGCGGTTGCTCAACCTCGGACACACCGTCGGGCACGCCATCGAGACGGAGAGCGCGCTCGGCTTCCCTCACGGGGTGTGCGTGGCAATGGGCATAAAAGTTATGGCGCGCGCGTGCGTGAGCGCGGGTCTCATGCCCAAAGACGACTACATTGCCCTCTCCTCTCTCCTGCAAAAGTACGGCTTCCCGGAGTGTCCCTACTCCATCCGCGCGGTGGCGGAGCACATCGCCCACGACAAAAAGATCGCGGCGGGCAAAGTGAACGCCGTAGTAATACGCGGCATAGGACGCTGTGAGGTCATGCCCATGACCCTCGGCGAGCTGGAGGAATTCCTCATATGAAAATGAAGGTGCTCCCCTCCCGCGTCTCGGGCACGGTCGATGCCGTCCCCTCCAAGTCCCACGCGCACAGGCTGCTCATCGCGGCGGCGCTCGCGGACGCGCCCGCAAAGGTGATCTGTCCCGCCCTCTCCCGCGACATCGAGAGGACGGCGGAGTGCCTCGCGGCGCTGGGGGCAGCGGTCACGCGCACCGATGACGGCTTCGAGGTGACGCCGATAAGCAAAGTCAAAAAGGGCGCGGTGCTGAACGCGGGCGAGAGCGGTTCCACCCTGCGCTTCCTGCTGCCCGTCGCCTGCGCGCTGGGCGCGGACGCGACCTTTACGGGGGAAGGCAGACTGCCCTTCCGCCCGCTCGGCACCCTCACGGACGCTCTCACGCGCGGCGGAGCGAGCATTTCCTCTCCCGCCGCCCATCCCGACACGGACAGCGCGTCATCCCCCTCTCTCCCCCTCACCACGGGCGGGAAACTTGCGGGCGGAGAATTCGCGGTGGATGCGTCGGTGAGCTCGCAATACGTCAGCGGGATGCTTTTCGCGCTCGCATCGCTCGGCAACAAATGCACGCTGAAAACAATAGGGAGTGCCGTCTCGGAAGGCTACACCGAGATGACGCTGGGCGCCCTCGCTCTCTTCGGCAAGCGCGTCAAAAAGACCGCGGAGGGCTATCTCATCCCCGATGGCGGGCTGCACTCCCCCGGCACGGTGCGCGCGGAAGGCGACTGGTCGTCCGCGGCGTTCATGCTGGCGGCGGGCGCGCTTGCGGGCGACGTGACGGTGACGGGGCTCGACCCCCGCAGCGCACAGCGCGACAAAAGGATCGCGGACATCCTCGCCGGGATGGGTGCGGAAGTATCATTCCCTGCGGGAGACCGCTGCCGTGTGAAAGCGGCGCCTCTCCGCGCCGTGCGCGCGGACGTGGACGACATCCCGGACCTCGCCCCCGTGCTCTCCGTACTCATGGCGGCGGCGGAGGGCGAGAGCGTGATGACGGGTGTGGCGCGTCTCCGCGACAAGGAGAGCGACAGACTCGCCGCCATCGTGCACAACCTGTCCGCAATGGGCATCGACGCCGAGATCCGCGGCAACTCCCTGCTCATCCGCGGCGGCAAAATAAAGAATTTCGCGGCAAGCGGCTTCGGGGATCACCGCATGGTGATGTCCGCCGCCGTGGCGGGGCTGCTTGCGGGCGGAGAGGTGACGGATGCGGAAGCGGCGGCAAAATCCTACCCCGCGTTCTTCCGCGATCTTAAGCTCATCGGAGGCAAAACGCATGAGACCGTTTGACATCCTTGACATCGACATATTCGGCGAATCGCACTCCCCGGAGATAGGCGCGACGGTGACGGGGCTCCCCTCGGGCGAGACCTTCGACGCGGCGGAAGTAGCCGCGCTCGCCGCGCGCAGAAAGAGCGGGAAATATCTCTTCTCCACCCCCCGACGCGAGGACGACGAGGCGATGTGGGAGGGCTGCACCGACCTCGGAGACGGCAGGATGCGTATAGACGGTGCGCTCACCGTCCGCATCCGGAACGGCAACATCCGCCCCTCGGACTACTCTTACGCCCGCACTCCGCGCCCCTCTCATGCGGATTACTGCGCGTGGGTGAAGGACGGCGCCGCGGCGGCACAGTCGGGCGGCGGCAGATTCTCGGGCAGGATGACCGCTCCCCTCGTCGCGATGGGCGGCGTGGCGGAAGCGCTCCTCGAAAGGCGGGGCATCCGCGTCGCGGCATACATCGGCGAGCTCGGCGGCGTCAAAGGCAGAGGTTACGCGGACGGAGAGCTCACCTACGAGGACATCGCCGCCTGTTGGGAACGCCCTCTCCCCATGCTCTCGAACACGGAGGAAGCGGCAGCCGCGGTGAAAGCGGTGCAGGAAATGGGGGACAGCGCGGGCGGCGTGGTGGAATGCGTCGCGTTCGGCGTCCCCGCGGGTCTCGGCGACGCGCTCTTCGGAGGGCTGGAGAGCAAACTTTCCGCCGCAGTCTACGCCATCCCCGCCGTCAAGGGCGTGGAGTTCGGCGCGGGCTTTGACATCGCAAGGATGCGCGGCAGCGAGGCAAACGACCCCTTCGCCGTGAGGGACGGAAAGGTGATCACCCTCACCAACAACTCCGGCGGCATCAACGGCGGCATCTCCAACGGGATGCCCGTGACCTTCCGTGCGGCGTTTCGCCCCACTCCCTCCATCCCCCTCCCGCAGCGGACGGTGGACCTCGAGACCATGACGGAGACGGAGATCTCGGTCAAAGGCAGACACGACGCGACGGTGGTGCCGAGAGCGGTGGCGGCGGTGGAAGCCGCGGCGGCGCTCGCTCTCCTCGACGCGGTGCTCCTTGCGGAGCGCAGGCAATAGTTTGCCCGCCCGCAAGTCCCGGCTGTGCAAAACGCCGAAGATCACTCTGCGACCGGCTCATATCATTTGCCCGGCATGAAACGATAAACAAAATTTGAGGTGACATATGACGCTTGAAGAATTGAGAAACAGGATCGACGACATCGACGACAAGATCGCGGCGCTCTACCTTGAAAGGCAGGACACCGTGCGCCTCATCGGCGAGGAAAAGGCAAAGACCCACGCCCCCGTCTTCGACCCCGCACGCGAAAAGAAAGTCATCGCCAAAGTGACGAAACAGGCAGATGACGAGCAAAAAATCTATCTTAAACGTGTGTTTGAGACAATTATGGAGACCGCGCGTGCCTATCAGCGCAGGCTTGTCGCGCCCGCCACTCCCCTCTCCGACGAGCTCAGACGCGCGCTCATGGAGGGCAAGAGATATTTCCCCGTCTCCGCGTCCGTCGCATGTCAGGGCGTGGAAGGGAGCTACTCCTCCATCGCCGCGGACAAGCTGTTCGAGATCGCGGACATCACCTTCTTCCGCAATTTCGAGGGGGTGTTCCAGGCGGTGGAAAAGGGGCTGTGCGACTACGGCGTCCTCCCCATTGAGAACAGCGCGGTGGGCAGCGTCAACGCCGTGTACGACCTCATGAAAAAGCACAACTTCTACATCGTGCGCAGCATCAAGCTGAAGGTCAGCCATCACCTGCTCGCAAAGAAGGGAGTGAAGCGCGGCGACATCAAGGAGATCTTCTCCCACGAGCAAGCCATCGGGCAATGTGCGGCGTACATCGCGAAGAATTTCCCCTCCGCGAAGGTCACGTCCTGCCCCAACACCGCTGTCGCCGCCGAGAGCGTCGCGCGCTCCGACCGCACGGACGTCGCCTGCATCTCCTCCCGCAACTGCGCGGAGCTCTACGGGCTCGGCATCGTGGACAGCAACATCCAGGACAATGACTCCAACTACACCCGCTTCATCTGCATCAGCAAGCGGCTGGAGCTCTTCGCGCCCGCGGACCGCATCAGCATCATGATGACTCTCCCCCACGAGTCCGGCTCCCTCAACCGCGTGCTCAACAAGTTCTCCACCTTGGGTCTCAACCTCACCAAGCTGGAGTCCCGTCCCCTGCCCGGCACGGACTTCGAGTTCATGTTCTATTTCGACTTCGAGGGACAGATCGAAAACTCCGACACCCTCTCCCTCATCGCGGAGCTGGATCAGGGCACGGAACAGTTCGTGTTCCTCGGCAGCTATCACGAGGTGGCGCAATGAGAGTGGGGCTCATCGGCAACCCTCTCGGGCACAGTTTCTCTCCCCGCCTGCACGCGGCTTTCGGCACGGCGGACTATGAGCTGCACCCCATCCCCGCCGAGGCTCTCCCCGCCTTCTTCCGCGAGCGCGCCTTCGAGGGCGTCAACGTCACCATCCCGCACAAGATCGCAGTCATCCCACTTCTTGACGAGCTGCACCCCTCCGCCGAGGAATGCGGAGCGGTCAACACCGTCGTCAACCGCGGCGGGAAACTCACGGGCTACAACACCGACATCTTCGGGATGAGCTTCGCCCTCGCCCACGCGGGCATCTCTCTTTCGGGACGGCATGTCGTCATCCTCGGCAGCGGCGGGACGTCACACACCGCGCGCGCCCTCGCAAAACGCGAAGGCGCCGCCTCCGTCACCGTCGTCTCGCGGAGCGGCGAAGTCAACTACTCCAACATCTCCGAGCTCGTCGAAACGGAGATCGTCATCAACACCACCCCCGTCGGCATGTTCCCGCACGCCGACGCGTCTCCCGTCGACCTCACCGTCTTCCCGCGGCTCAAAGGCGTGTTCGACGCCGTGTTCAACCCCCTCCGCACCCGCCTCATCGAGCAGGCGGAAAACCTCGGGGTGCCCGTAGCGAGCGGTCTGCTGATGCTGACGGCGCAGGCAAAAGCCGCAGGCATCCTCTTCCGCGGCGGGGACTATGCGGAGCCCTCGCCCGCAAGCGAGGTCGGAGCGGAGATCCTGAACGTGTGGCGCGAGGTCACCGCCGAGCTTACAAACATCGTGCTCATCGGCATGCCCTCCTCCGGCAAGACCACCGTCGGCACTCTTCTTGCGGAAAGGCTCCGCCGTCCTCTCATCGACACGGACGCCGAGACGGAACGCCGCACGGGCAAGACCGTCCCCGAACTCTTCGCCGAGGGCGGCGAGGAAAACTTCCGCAAGGAGGAACGCCTCACCGTCTCCGAGTGCGCGAGGGGGACGGGCGTCATCATCGCGACGGGCGGAGGCGCGCCCATGTTCCCCGAAAACCGCGCCGCGCTCGCGGGCAACGGATTTGTCGTCCTCATCCTCCGCGACACGGAAAAGCTCGACACCACAGGGCGTCCTCTCTCCCGCGACCTCGACACCCTGAAAGCTATGTATAAGGTGAGGATGCCCGTCTACAAGGCGTTCGCCGACGCCGAAGTCGTCAACAACGACACCCCCTCCGCGTGCGCGGAGTTCATCCTGGAGAAGTTCTATGAAAATTTCGGTCATCAACGGTCCTAACATCAACATGCTCGGCGTCCGCGAGCCCGACCTATACGGCAAGGCGGATTACGCCGCCCTCGTCGGCAGCATCGAACGCGCCGCCGCAGACCTCGGCGTCGAGGTCACCTTCTTTCAGTCCAACAGCGAAGGAGACATCGTCACCGAGATCCAGCGTGCCTACGGCACCGCCGACGCCATCGTCCTGAACGCCGCCGCCTACACCCACACCTCCGTCGCCATCCTCGACGCCCTGAAAGCCGTGGGGCTCCCTACCGTCGAGGTGCACCTCACCGACATCAACTCCCGCGAGGAGTTCCGCCGCCGCTCCTTCGTCTCGCTCTACGCCGAAAAGATGATCTGCGGCAAAGGCTTCGCAGGCTACTCCGAAGCCCTCGCCTACCTCGCTCGAAAATACGGAAAATAAAATCACGGGGCTGCGCCCCATACCCCCGTGGGGGTGTTACACCCCCACACCCCCATACTTTTTTATTATAAAAGTGCGCCGAAGGCTGCGGGCAAG
>ENA-OZGX01000520-OZGX01000520.1-human-gut-metagenome-genome-assembly--contig:-NODE-520-length-17862-cov-5.342113_pt1 | contig 17862 bp, 20 predicted proteins | sample MGYA00244040_ERZ653674 | MGnify/ENA primary metagenome ERZ653674 (study PRJEB26926, sample SAMN06165232) | human gut metagenome | biome: ENVO:00009003; feature: ENVO:2100002; material: ENVO:00002003... | reverse complement strand
TTATCGTCGGCAGCGTCAGATGTGTATAAGAGACAGGTCTACCTGCTTTGCGGCCTCGGTATATTTCTTTCCATGTTTCATTATTTAATCCTCCTATGGTTCAAACGACGCTTAAGTCTCCCACTTGCCATTAATTTGTTATTAGTCTTCTACTGTAATACCCATACTTCTTGCAGTACCAGCGATCATGCTCATAGCAGCCTCTACGCTTGCTGCATTCAGGTCAGGCATCTTCATCTCAGCGATTTCCTGAAGCTTAGCCTTGGAAATTGTTGCTACCTTTGTCTTATTGGGTGTACCAGAACCAGACTTAATGTTGCAGGCCTTCTTTAAAAGAACTGCAGCCGGGGGAGTTTTCGTAATAAAACTGAAACTTCTGTCTGCGTATACAGTAATAACAACAGGGATAATCACATCACCCTTGTCAGCGGTTCTTGCGTTGAACTGCTTTGTGAATTCAACGATATTAACTCCGTGCTGTCCAAGTGCAGGACCAACCGGGGGAGCTGGTGTAGCTTTACCAGCAGGGATCTGTAACTTAATGTATCCTTCTACTTTCTTTGCCATTGTGGCACCTCCTATAATAATGCAATAAATGCATTGTGGTATGGCGCATTCCTCCCGTGCAGCTTCTGCTGCAGCCCGAAGTTCTGCTCCCACTGTCTGCGGATAAACGCAGACCTTACTTTGTTCCTATATTTAATAAGAAGTTTCTTGTGGAATACTTCCTAAAAAATATCAATCCTATGACATTTTTCTCACTTCTGCAAAACCAATCTCTACAGGAGTCTCCCTGCCGAACAGTTCCACATTGATGGTCGCTGTCTGTTTGCCAAAGTCCATACGCTGAACAATGCCAACCGTATCCTTCCAGACACCGGCTACAACAGCAATGGTATCTCCCTCTGCGAAATCAACAGATACATTCTCTGTCTTGATACCAAGGGGCTTCATCTCTGCCTCTGTCAACGGAACAGGCTTACTTCCGGGACCTACGAACCCGGTAACACCTCGGGTATTCCGTACCACATACCAGGTGTCGTCATTCATGATCATGTTGATCAGGACATAGCCGGGAAACAGCTTCTTCTGAACTGTCTTCCTGGCACCATTCTTCATCTCAACAACATCCTCCATGGGCACACGGACTTCCAGGATCTCTTCTTCCAGATGTCTGTTCTCGATGGTTTTCTCGATATTGGCTTTGACTTTATTTTCATACCCTGAATAGGTATGTACTACATACCAGTTTGCTTCTGCCATATTATCCCACCCTCACTTTACAGACTTGTCAGGAAATCCACTCCGTACTGCATCAGGAAATCCAGCACGGCGATAATTGCACCAAGTACGATAGAAATGCAGACAACAGCAACAGACTGCTTCAGCACTTCGTTCCTGTCAGGCCATACGATCTTCTTGTACTCTGCCTTCAAGCCTTTAAAGAAGCTGGGTTTATTCGCTTTTTCTTTCTTAGCGGAATCTGCCATCTCTACTCCTTTCTTACGCAAAGCTGCATTTTCATGCAATCAGATTATTTGGTTTCCTTGTGTAATGTGTGAGTTTTGCAGAATCTGCAATACTTCTTAGTCTCCATCCTGTCCGGATGTGCTTTCTTATCTTTTGTAGTATTGTAGTTACGCTGTTTGCACTCTGTACAAGCTAAAGTAATCTTAGTACGCATTGTAATTCCTCCAATCTTTTACCGGATTTTGAGCATAAAAAAAAGACCTAAATCTCATCTCGCCCGATAACTATAACATATCTGTCCTGCCCCGTCAACTCATTTCCCAATGTTTTTCTTATTTTTTGCGTATTTTTACGCCTCCTGTGCTTGAATTTATACCTCTCCCATGCTAAGATATTAGCATAACAGTGAGTTATTATGCCCTTAGTTTAATTATCAGGGAAAGGATTCCCTTACAGAATGATAGTCATGGAAGAAAGGAGGGGCAGTTATGGCTTATAGTGCAGCTCTGAATACGATCTATAATCATTATCTTTCGGCCTATGCACCAAAGGGCACGACCCGTTATGATGCTCATAAACGAAGTGAACTGAAAAGCATCTATAATACCATCCTCAAGCTGAATAAAGAATCCCCCCTTTACCTTCCGGAAACAAATGACGAATCAATCCAGTTTGCTGTCAGTCTGAAGGAGAACGCAAGGCAGCTTCGGAACACCATTGCTTCCCTTGGCGGACTTGACCGCACAGATCTGCTGAACAAAAAAACAGCCTATTCCAGTAATCCGGATCTTGTGGAGACCTCTTTTATTGGAGATGCCTCAGAGAAAGAAGTTCCATCCTTCCAGATCTCTGTAGAAAATCTGGCTACCGGTCAGATCAATATAGGAAGCTTTCTTCCTTCAGCAAGTCTTGCAGATCTGCCAGAGGATTCCTATTCCTTTGATGTCCTGGTCAATGATCTGAACTATGAGTTTCAATACAACATCCGTCAGGGGGAAACCAACAGGGATGTACAGGAACGTCTTGCCAGGCTGATCTCCGGTGCAGACATTGGTCTTAAGGCAGATGTACTGATTGAAGGCCAGAACAGTGCCCTGCGTCTTACAGGTGTCTCTACCGGCCTTAAAGACGGACAGGATTTCCACTTTGTCATTTCCGATGACAGTACCAGTAAAAAAGCCGGCAGTGTGGCATACTTTGGTTTAAATACGGTAGCAGTTTCCCCTTCCAATGCCAAATTTACCCTGAACGGAGAACCGCGGGAAGCATCCTCCAACCATTTTACAATCGAGAAGCTATATGAAGTTACCCTGCACGCAGCAAGCACTTCGCCTGAGGATACTGCTGAGCTCAGTCTGAAAACAGATGTAGAATCCCTGACTGAGAATATTTCCAATCTGATCGATGGTTATAATTCTTTCCTTGCCTCTGTCAGCAATTATGATGTGGATTATCACAAGAGTCGCCGGCTTCTTCGTGAAATGAATCATCTGTCCTCCCAGTATGCGCAGTCTTTTTCCGAGCTTGGCATCTCAAGGCAGGAGGATGGTTCTCTTAGTCTCGACAAAAACACATTCACACAGACTGCCCTTTCCGAAAAAGGCTTCCACGGTTATGACACTCTTAAGGATTTTACGGATTCTATCCTAAAAAAAATAAATGATGTCTCCCTGAATCCCATGCAATACGTGGAGAAGACCATCGTGGCCTACAAGAATCCCGGACACAACTTCCCGGCTCCCTATGCAGCCAGTGCCTACAGCGGCATGATGTTCAATTACTACTGTTAAAAAACCTCACTTCCCAGTCCATACCGGTAAGTGAGGTTTTTTAACTCTTACTGTTCCTTATACTTATCAAGCTGTGAATAGTCTTCCATCATTTCAAGGATCTTCTTACGTCCCTTCTTGTTCAGAAGCACATAATACTGCATAACTCTGTTTTCAAGAATCCTCTCTCCCAATGACTCTCCCTTTTCAAGAGAAGAAAAGTCAACCGGATTCAGACTCAGCTTGTCGCACATACGGATCACCGTTCCATATGCCATGCCCTCAATTCCTCTGTCAAGGGCAGTCACAAGAGTACTGTAAGGAATTCCCATTTCAAGGGCAAACTGTCTGACACTCTTGTATTGCTTTAAAATTTCGGCCTTTAAAATTTCTGCTTTGGTCATTTTCAAACCTCCATTAGCGTTTCCTGTTTATAATTCATATATCTTTGTTCTTCATGCAAGTATATCACATTCTCGATATTTCGTCACTGATAAAATACTTAATTTTTTATAAACTGTTACCAAAGTACCGAAAAATCCGGTTAAAAGCCCCATAATGCAAGAAGGAACAGGCAAAGCCTATTCCTTCTGTTTTATTTATTGTGTATTTGGCTCAAATTTATTTTTTCTGATCCATGAACTGCGGTGGTATTACATTGTTGCCACTCATGTTCTTATAATATCCATATGCTGTCCGGGAAGCATTCCTTCCCTTCTGGAGCTCTCTCCGTTCTCTTATAAAGTAATCCTCCACCAGCTTTTTATTTCTGGTCTCCTGGGCTTTAATGGAAACTCCTTTTTCTGTCACCTCGGAAATCAGTCCCTGAATCCTTCTGATCTGATCCTTATAAGCATCCTTATTTGTAAGCAGCTGCTCCCGGATTCTTTCATACAGTGCTTCAAAGCCCTCATCCAGCTCTGTCAGCTTCTGTATCAAAACATCCTTCTGTTCCATATTGGTGTCCAGTTCTTCCATGGATACTGTGTCCTTTTTCAGAAGCTCTTCCTGATGTTTATTGTAGGCTGTGATCTCCTCCAGTACGTCAAGCTTCTTATGCAGACTGTCTTCCAGTATCCCCAGGTAATTATCGATCATACTCTTCCTTTCTCTCTATTAACCCGCATAACTTCCTTCCAGTTATCCCGGATGGCATGCAGGTGATCACGGATCTCTTCAAGGATCTCCACATCCTTCTTTACATTTGCCTCTACAAGTCTCTGATCCAGATAGACATACATCCTTTCAAAATCCTGTGCTACCGGATACTTCATATCCAATGTCTTCCGGAGATAATCGATAATATTCTCTACCTTGACAATATTAGTATGTGCCTTTGCTATATCCTTACGCTCTACAGCATCGATCGCCACATTACAGAATTTGATCGCTCCCTCATAGAGCATCAGTGTCAGCTCTGCCGGTGACGCTGTCAGCACCTTGCTATTGTTATACTGGGCATATGCATTTGGTAACGCCATGTCATGAGCCTCCTAATAATCCTGTTACTGCGCTGGAATTTGACTGCATCTTGGCCAGCGCGGTTTCCATCTTGCTGAATTTGGAGTACCATTTATCCTCATAATCCTGAAGCTTCTTCTCCAGCTCCTTGATCTTGCTTGTGTAATCATCGTAATCCGACTTCATTTTCTTGTCATCATAGAAATTACCAAAGGTTCTGTAGCCGTCTACTGACTTGGAAAGGTCTGTCATCTTGCCATACAGCTTCTGGGACAGTGACGTAAAGAAGGAAATAACCGTGTCCGGATCATTGGAGATCATGGTCTTCAGCTTGTCAGCATTGCCAGCGGTACTGGCATCATCTGAATCTCCATCGATATGATAAGCATGCTTCTCATTCTCAGCTGCTGTAAAATAGCCGAGGGTATCGATGCCAAAATCACTCAGATACATGGTCTTGCCGCCAACCTCAACGCCGCCTGACATGATCTGCTGCAGAGCAGAATTTACTGTAGAAAGATTGTCATCTCTCCGGAGCAGGGCATCCTTGATCTTCTTTTCATATTTCTCAACCTCAGAATCGGACAAGGACTCCTTCTCATCATCCGTCAGAGGCTCATAGCCCTTAGCGGAATCTGCGTTGTACAGCTTATCCATTTCATTGATCACACTGTTATATTCCTTCAGGAAATTCTTGACCATGTCATAGATACCATCAGTATCCTGCTCTGTGGTCACAGTAACTGTCTCTCCCGGTGCTGTTGCAGAAAGTGCAGTAAAGGTCAGCCCGTTGATCTCAAATACATTGGTGCTGTCGGTAAATTTGGCACCATTCAGATAAATCTCCGCATCCTGTCCCTTGGTATAATGCGCTACAGCCTCATCATCACTCTTACCGGTAGACTCTGCACTCGCATCATAGGAGATGCCAAGCATCTTAAGTGCCTTCTGTCCGCTTGCATCACCACTTGTGATACTGAAGTTACCATCCTCACCTGATGTTTTAGCGCTGACAAAGAACCTCTTCTGTCCGGCATCGTAGCTGGCATTTAAACCCGCTTCCTTCATGGTATTCAGCACCGTTGAAATACTGGTATTCTTATCAATATTAAGTGTTTTCTGCTTATCTCCGGCTCCAACTGTAATCGTACCGGAAAAATCATCTCCCAGTGTTGCATCCAGGTCTCCAAGAGTCGTAAGCGCCGTTACCTCCTTACTGCTCTGAATCTTACCACCTGTCAGGTAAGCAGTTTTGGCAAGTCTGGAAACTTCCAGGGTCTGCACTCCATTCACAGCACCTTCACCTGTGATCACACTGACTGCGCTGCTGTTGGAAACCTTGGTCGTTTTTTTGCTGTATGCATCAGAAAAACGCATATTTGCGATATATTTGGACTGAAGATTCTTCAGCTTAGTATTCAGATCCTTCCAGGCATCCTGCTTCCACTCAAGCTTGGTCTGTGCCTTTTTCTGTGTATCTACTTTTGTCCGTTTGGCACTGACCAGCTCCTGAATGATGCTTTCCGTATCCATACCGGAAAACATACCGGTCATTCTCATTGACATATCATATTCTCCTATCTCTTCTCATCCACTAAGATTCCAGCAAGCTCCCATACCTTGGCGATCATGTCAAGAGTCTTTTCTGGAGGAAGCTCCTTAATCACTTCCTTGGTATCCTTATCTATGATCTTGATGGTCACTCTGTTTGTTTCCTCATGGAATCCGAAGATTGCCTCTGAATGCGGCATACTCTTATTCAGCTGCTCTACCGCCTTCTTCAACTGTTCATTACTGGGCTGCTGATTCTGGGAGCCATTCTGTCCGCTCTGGCTGTCCTGCCTCTCTGTCTCCCCTACCCTGGTTCCCGCTGCAATATCACCGCTCACAGCCTTCCCCTGTGTAGTAGTAACCTCCGTGTCCTCTACAACTGTCTTCTGTACAGGCTTCGCCTGTCTGGTCGTCTGTGCCTGATAGCTGACGGCACTGTTTAATGCTTCAATTGCCATGATAATCACCTCCGTGTGATAGTAAACAATTCCATTTAAACTGATTTCTTCTGTTATCTTTTATTTATATCGGAATAAATATCAAAAAAATTAAGGGTCAGCCAAGCAGATTTTGCAGTGCAGAAAACCCTTCCATACTGACAGCCTCCTGATTTGCCTCCTGGATCTGCGCATAGACCTCTTTCCGGTAAACCGGCACTTCCTTCGGTGCACTGATGCCAAGCTTTACCTGTTCTCCCTTGATCTCCAGTACAGTAATTTCAATATTATTGTTGACGATCAATGCCTCGTTCTTTTTTCTGGATAAAGCTAACATCTATTCACCTGCTTTCTTTCCCGCATTCAGGATATCATAAATAGGGTATTTGACTGCATAAGCTTCGCCTTCCACAATCACCTGGCACGCTTTCTTTTCTGCTGCATTAATAATGATCGGTCCTCGTAAGTTAACGCTCATCTTCGTCAGATCCGAAGGCACTGTTACCGTAACGAGCACCAGAATCTCTTCCGGATCCAGCTTTCCGATCTGGGAAAGCAGTTCATCTTCTATTTCCGGATTGTAATCCGGTTTAACGATCAGCGGATCCATGACCGGCATGGCAAAAGCAGGCTCCTGCAGGGACTGCAGCCAGTGGATCGATCCTGCTCCCTTTTCCTCATCATGGATCAGGGCAAATTCTGTCATATCAGGAAATCCGATAATTCCTGCAGGAAAATGGATCGCCTTATCATCGTCAATCGTTACTTCTCCAAATACCTTCGTTTTGATCTTCATCGCTGCTCCTATCTGTACTCTCCGGTACGTTTTAAATATAATTCATCAGTGATGTCTGTAATATCTTTCCTGTTGCCATCAATGCCGCTTCGTACGTCAGCTTGGAGCTGGTGAGTTCCACGGTCACTTCCGCAATATCTGCATCCTCATTTTCAGACTGCAGAGTCTTAAACGTAGTCTTCTGATCCATCAGTCTGTCGCTGATCAGGGCAAGTCTGCTGCTTCTTGTGCCATTATCTGTAACCGCAATATTGGTGTCGTCCAGATATCCCTGCATACTGGTAATGGAACTTTCAAATTTTGTATGGATGTTTTCTCTGGCGTAATTGTAAGCCTTGGTTGCTGCATCAAGCTGCTTCTCTACCTTTTCATAGTCGGCAGTCCCCTCTGTCAGTTCCTTCTTCAGCCTGCTCAGATCCGTCATGGTCGCATTGATCTCCTGCAGGGAAGAAAGAGCTCTCTCAAGATCCTCGATATCTCTATTAAGGCCATGGGAAAAGGCTTCGTTTGCCATGGTATTGACACGTATCGTCTGGTTATATCCCACATCATACTCTATCACCTGATCGTTCACATCTGCCTCAAAATTAAACTTGGTCTTTGTACCATCTGCCTTTGTAACAGTGCTTCTGAAATAATGCTCAGGTCTCAGATCACCCTTTTCCCATTCGCTCTTTGTATAATTAATGGAAATCTCGGTATCATCCTTCACCGCTTTGCTCAGGGTTTCATAGGCCGTGTCACTGAATAACAACTCTCCCGTCTCCGGGATGTAGGTCATGGCTACAGTTCCTGCCTTATTTGCTTCTGCAATCTGCTGATAGCCTGCTTCTGCCGATGCCGCTGTCTTAATGGTTGCAGAATCAATACCTGGGATATCTGTGAAAACCTCCTTCCCAGCCGCATCAACCGCAGCAGTTCCGATCTTGATGATACCGGCTGCACTGTCCAGCTTGTCGTAGGAAAGGCGGATCCTGTGGATGGTGCTGTTTGTTACATCCTGTTCCGTCACCGTATTATATTTAGCATCATTATAATTGCTCTTCGTCAGTCCGGCAAGCTTACTCATATTTGTATAACTGGTGGTATCAAAATCCTTCAGCTTCACCGGCTCTGTCATATTGTAGGAATCACCCTTTGCCGCATCCTCCTCTGTAAAAGTCAGCGTGGTATTGGTACGGTAGCCTGTAAATACATATCTGCCTGCAAAGTCTACATTGCCTGTAGAATAATACTCATTCCGGAGTGTCTTCATTTCCTGCAGAAGGATATTCAGGTCTTCCACTTTCTTTTCTTTATTGGCTGCCTTGCCTGCCTTCTTGACCAGATCTGTCAGAACCTCGACATTTGTGCTGAGTGCCCCCTCTGTAATAGACAGCCAGCTGTCTGCATCCGGTGCATTTTTTTCATAGTACTGTGTCAGTTCGGATACACTGGTACGAAGCCGCAGTGCACGGATCGCTGTCACCGGATCGTCCGATGGTCTTGTCAGCTTCTTGGTCGTAGACATCTGTGTACTGAGCTTATCCTGTAAGATCTTATTGTTATTGATATTGTACAGGGAATTATTTTCCATGATCCTGTTTGTCATTCTCATAGCTATGTTCTCCTCTTTACGGTGCGGCTTTATACGCCGGTCTCCAGAATCAGTCTGTCATAAATTTCCGTCAGTGTCTGGATCATCTTGGACGCCAGTGTATAGGAATTCTGATATTTTACAAGGCTGACCGCCTCTTCATCCTTATCCACTCCGGATATTGAGCTTCTCTGGTTCTCGATCGTATTTTCCAGTCCCTCATAGGTCTTTTCAAAGGTATTGGCATTGCTTGCGTTCAGTGCCACATCCGACAGGATCATCTCCAGCATCTGACTGGCTGCGCCATTCCGGAACTGATATTTCTCCCTGCTTGTCAGAAGCTCGATCATTTCCTTGATCTGTCCGCATTCCTCCACGCCCTGGAACTCATCATCTGAGATCCATGACCTGGTGCCAAGAAGCCCCGCATCATTCAGAAGATCTTCATTTACAGTAAAGTTTCCTGCTGTCAGCTCATACAGACCATTGTCCTTAGCTGCATCAAGGTCAGCCTCTGTATACTGTCCGCCTGTTGCTTTATTTCCTGTAAAGAAAATGCATCCCTTACCGTCATAAGCGTTCACACCACCGGTAAAAATGTCGTTTACCTTCTCGGAAAAGCCCCTGATCCAGGTGTTCATCTGTGCCATATAATAGGGAATCCCCTGATATTTAATGGATTCTGAGGTCTTCGCTTCCTTACCGGCTGCCTGTGTTGTAGGAAGTCCGGTATCCGGGCTCGTCTTCAAGGTAAAGGTATAAGTGCCGTCATTATTGTATACCCATGATGTATAATCATAGATCGTATTTGCGATATTGATATGACCTCCCGTGTCAGAAAGCGTACAGGTCTTCATATCCTTCAGGTCATCGGCTGTTACCTCGATCGTAACCTTAGTGCCGCCATCCTTTACAAACTTTACCTTACCTTCAAAGTTGGTGCCGTTATTTCCATCCCGGAGCTCTACAAGTCCCTTCAGCTTGCCCTTCATGGCTGCATTGGTCAGATTGAACTCATTGCCGTTTGACCAGTGGATCTCATACAATCCGTCTACATCCGTCTGGTTCACCTTCTCGGAGGTGGATCTTGCTGTATAGGAAAGGGTGTTGTAATCATTGGCATCTACAAGTGGCTGTCCTCCTGCGATCTGCACAATATAACGGGTTCCCCCCGTCTTTCTGTCCGGCTTATTCGGATCTGTGATGTCATATTCTGTAACATCCACATCCACGATCTTAGAAAGGTCATCAACAAGCTTTTCTCTCTGATCCCGGAGTTCATTGGCCTTTGCTCCGGAAAGCTCAATGACATTGATCTGCTTGTTTAAGGTGGCGATCTTCTCTGCAATGGAATTGATCTGATCCACATTCTGCTGGATCTCAAGGTTTACATCCTTCTGCAGCTCCTGCAGGTTTCCATACATGGTATTGAAATAATCTGTCAGTGCCTTGGCCGAGGAAATGAAGGTCTGCTTTGAATGATCACTGCTGGCATTGGATACCACACTCTGCAGTGCCTGGCTCATCTTATCAAAGACACTCTTAAAGCCTGTACTTCCATTATCATTGAAATAATCCTCAATGGTCTTGCAGTAATAGGCCTTAGACTGATACTCTCCGTATTTGCAGTTGTTATCCCAGTACTTCACGTTGTAGAACTGGTCTCTCACACGTTCAATCGCAATCGTATCAACTCCGGCACCGGCACAGCCATAGGTCGTAAAGGTGCGCAGTGCATTATTTGCTTCCTGTGATACCACCTGTCTGCTGTAGCCTTTGGTCTGGGCATTGGAAATATTATTTGCTGTTGTATTCAAAGCCGCATTGGAAGCCCTAAGTCCCGAGCCTGCGATCTGTAATCCAAAAAACTGTGAAGGCATGCTGTCACCTCATCTCTGATTATTTTGATTATCTGCCAAGCGTTGAGATCACGTGATCCAGCATCTCACTGATCACATTGATATAACGACTGGCTGCATTATAAGCATTCTGGAACATGATCATATTGCTGAGTTCCTCATCAGACGATACACCATGCACCTGATCTCTCGCTGCATATGTCTCATCTACCGTCTTCTGCTGGTTCTCACTGATCCCCTTCAGTACTGATCCTGTATTTCCCACCTGGGATACCAGATTATTATAATAATTGGCAAGATTTGTCTTCGTATGAACCTTTGGATTCAGCGTATGCACGGCCTCTGTAAACAACGTTTTCAACGCATCTGCTGTATCCTGATCCACCTTCTGATCCGGCCTGATAAATCCAAGTAAGGATGGGGACTGCTTGATCTCACCGTTAATGATGATATTGTTTATAGTAAAGTAAGGATCCCCATCTGCATCTGTTTCATTTGCCACAAGGTTAAAAATCTGATAAGGGTTTCCATTACCATCTCTCATATAGGTACTGTCCGGGTAACTGCCGGCCTTATCAGCTGCATTTTTGAAAATCTCATTGATCCCCGTTACAACCTTGTTTACAAGCTGATCCAGCTCTGCCTGTACATTCATCAGGATCGACTGGGATATGTTCTTTTCATAATGATCCGCATCCTTCAGGTCTTCGTAGGTTGCTCTGTGATCTCCCCTCGCAAACAGCATGGATTTCAGGGATCCGATATCTGTATTGGTATCTGTGGAGATCGTCTGCTGCATATCATAAACTTTGGCAGAGCTGATATCTATAGGATTCTTCGTGGTATCAGCCAGATTTTTCCAGTAGGGCGTGTAGAATCCTGTAACCTCATCCGCCAGAAGTGCGATCTCATTGATCGAATCTTCCTTTACAAAATCATTTCCTTCAAATTTCACCAGCACATTGCCGTCTACATCCTCATAGTAGCTGATATTCCCCTTGCCTGATAATTCGTCCAGCAGCTGGTTTCTCTGATCACGAAGGTCATTGGCATGCTCCCTGCCACCTGCCTCGATCTTCAGGATCGCCTGATTCAGCTCCACGATCCTTTTACCATATTCATTGATCGTATCTACTTCCTTTTTCAGGTTGTTGTTCAGATTGTCCTGATATTCCGCAAGTCCTTCATATACCGCCTTGCCCCTTGTGATAAATTCATTACATCTCTGGACAAACACTCCCTGATTTACAGAATTGGACGGATCCTTTGAAAGCTCCTGGACTGCTTTCCAGAGATTCTGGATCCCCTCGGAAAAGGTCTCTCCCTGCAGCTCCTGCAGAAGATCCTCTACCTCCTCTATAGCAGAAACAGAAGTGTCATAGAAAGCACTCCTTCCATTCTCCTGACGATAAGTTTTATCAAGGAAATAATCTCTGATCTGTTTAACCCTCGAATAATTAACACCAAGCCCTGTCTCCTGATAGGCATTGGCTGATGCTGTCTTAGATAAGATATTATAAGAACGGGTACCCTGCTGCACCTGCTGCCTGGTATACCCGGTAGTGTCTATATTGGACATATTATGCGCTGTGGTATTCAGTGCATTCTGACCGGTCTGTAATCCGGATACTCCGATGTATAAGCTTCCCATCAAACCCATTGTTGTCACCTCATATAATTACAAATGCTGCCTTACTGTTTGGCATCAAAACCGCCAAAGTTCACGCCAAGCTGCTCACCGGTATTGTAAGCGCCTCTGTTATAATTGGCTCCTTCCGGTGCTGCATTTCTGGACTGCAGCATATTCATGTCAAATTCAATCATCTCAAGTGCGTTCTGTAAAAGGATCCTGTTCTGTTCATTCACCCTTTTCACTTCCTGCACGACAGCCCTTAATCTGTCATAGGTCTGTGCCAGCTTCTGCTGTTCAGAGGGTCTCTTCTCAAGCATGGCGATCAGATCCGTGAGCTTCAGTGTTTTAACATCCTTGTTAATTACATTGGCAATATCGGCATAGATTTCCTGGCGTTTATGATCCAGTTTATTCACTCTGCCTGCAATAGTCTGTTCTTCATCCGTGATTCTGGTAAGCTCTTCCAGATTGCCGGATACGATCACCGGCGTCTTCTTTCTGCATAATCCCAGCAGCGCTTCATATTCTCCGCTTTCCTGATCCAGTACATCTATCAGGTTTTCCATCAAACTTGCCACTGGGATTACCTCATTTCTTCATATTCGGAAAACAGCTTATCTGCAAAGCTTTCTGTGCTTACATGATAAGTTCCTGCCTCAATACTTGCTTTAAGAGGAGCAGTCACTTCTTCTCTGATATCCGAAGCAGCCCTTGCAGCTTCCTTCGCAATCTGCATATCCCTGCCCATGCTGGAAATCTGCAGCTGGTCAGTAGGGCGCACATTCTTCTTTTCCTGCGTCTTCGTTGTCCTGTTTGTATTATAAATCTGCTGGATCTGTGAATAAGCTTCAATACGCATTCTGTTGTCCTCCTTCCATTATTATGATTTCATAATAGATATCGGATAAAACAGGAAAGACTTTAGTATATTTTCAAAAAAAGAGACCGGACACCTGCTCTGGCAGTCCGGTCTCTGATCATATTCTTCTGTTTAAATGTGCTCTCTTACTTAGATCTTGAACTTTGACATCGCAGCTTCCAGCTCTCTGGTCTGCATCTGCAGATTTTCAGCATCCTTTGTCAGACCCTTCAGGAATTCAACCTGTTCAGAAATGCTTGCTGTTACCTCTGTTGTTGCAGCGCTTGCACTCTCTGATGCCTGGGATACTGCCTGGATCTTCTTAAGAACATCATCCTTGTCTCCAACAAGCTCTGTCATGCCGCTTGTAATTCCCTGCAGATTAGATACCAGTGCCTGCACGGTATCATTGATCTCGTGGAATACGGAAACCGTTTCCTCCAGTGCTTTCATCTGATAATCCACATTCTTCTCTGTCTGTCCCGCAGACTCCGCTGCAGTTCTTGTAGCTTCTTCAATCGATGCCACAATTCCGGTGATCTCGCTGCCCGCTGTCATAGACTGGGCTGCCAGCTTGCCAATAGACTGGGCTACTACAGCAAAGCCTCTTCCGCTCTCTCCGGCTCTCGCTGCCTCAATGCTTGCATTCAGGGAAAGCAGATTCGTCTCCTCTGCAATATCACTGATCGTTTCAATGATCCTTGCGATCGCTGTACTCTGTTCGTTTACATTCTCAACATTGTCTACCAGCTCTCTGGTGATCTTGCCGGTAGCTGTTGCTGTCCTCTTCAACTCATCCACCATGGTAGTACCACGCTGGATACTTCCGATCGTGCTCTGCATCATACTGCCCATGGAGTCCACCGTTTCATTCATGTGGTTGATCTTATCGCCGAAGGCTGCCATCATCTGATAGCCATCCTCTGCATCCTGTGCCTGAGTAGCAACATCTGCTTCCACACTGCCAAGGGCACTGTTTACTTCTTCCATGGAAGACAGGATCTGCGAGGTCGTTTCTGCTACCTGCCCTGCGGAGGTATCTACCTCACCACCAAACTTCTGAACCTGCCACAGCAGCTCCTTCACACCGCCAAGCATCTTGCCAATGCTCTTGGATACCAGCCCGAATTCGTCTTTTCTCTTCTTGGTCGGAATCTGTACGAGCAGATCACCTTCACTTGCCACCTGCATGCACCTAGAGATGGTATTCAGTGTCTTACGGATATCACTGGAAAGTATGATACCGATCATGATTGCTACTACAGAAGCGATCAGCACGAATATAACCGTAGTGTTCCTGAGTCCTGCTGCCTCTTCCAGGATACTGGCCTCCGGGATCAGGGCACATACTGTCATTTCAGTTTCTCCGACCGGTGCCGCCAGAAGCAGATATTTCCTGCCGCCTACATCCACATATTCAGATACGCTGTCCTTTCCTTCTGCAGGAGTAAGCTCCAGTCCCTGGTACAGCTCTGCATCTGTCACTTCTCCATTCTGGATATTGATCTCACGTCCGTCCGCAGTCACGATAGATGCACTGCTGCCCTTGCCAAAGTCCATCTTTCCAAGAACCTCTGCAACCGTATCCATCTTGATATCAACGCTAAGGAACCCCTTACCTGTCGTAAATCTCTTCACGAAGCTGAATGCATAATTATCTGTAGTGATACCGGTCGTCTCATCAATATAAGGGTGTGTTCCCATCCATATACTTTTTACTGTAGAATCTTCAAAAACAGCACCTTCCCTCTTCAGGAACTCATCATAAGCCCCATCCGGGAAAGCCACCTTGGTCGGTGAATCCTTCGTGGTAGAAGAAACCGGGCGTCCAAGCTGGGCAAACTCATGCACATTTGCCGTATACTTGGTCGATGAGGTCTGCTTCAGGATCAGATCCTTCATTTCATTATAAGAGGTTGCTTCCTTATTCTTGTCCTTGCTGCCGGCATTCATGCCGAAGTAATTTTTTACCTGATCCGAGGTAAGCAGCTCTGTCGTGCCGCTCTCTACCGTCTGTGTCAGCAGCTTCATATATTCTGCCACTGAAACCACAGTACTGCTGGCAGACTGCTCATACTTCTCCATCGTCGACTTGGACGCGGTCTCATAGGACACCACTCCAAGAACGATCATCATTACGATCGGAACCAAAAAGGCGCCAAGTAATTTAACAAAAATATTTTTCTTTTTCATATGTAACCCCCAGTGAAGCATATAACTTAATCGTTTTCGTTACATTTTATTATAATCCAAAAATACCCTTCTGTCTATGGATTATTTCCCTTCATAAGTAACAACTGCTTCAAAATCATAGCCCTCCAGCTTCCTGCGGCCCTCCAGTCCTGCAAGCTCCATCAGACATACGATCTTGACTACTTCTCCCCCAAGTCTCTCTACCAGCTTGATCGCAGCTTCGATCGTTCCGCCGGTTGCGATCAGGTCATCGATCAGGACAACCTTCTGTCCCGGTTTAATAGAATCCTTATGCATCTCGATCTCTGCAAACCCGTATTCAAGCGCATATTTCTCAGAAACTGTTTCACAGGGCAGCTTTCCCTTCTTGCGGACCGGGACAAATGCCTTCCCCATAGCATAGGCAACCGGTACTCCAAAGATAAAGCCCCTTGACTCTGTTCCTGCTACAACATCAAAATCCACGCCGTCCAGTATTTTGATCATGGAATCAATGGCAAGCTTCAGTCCCTCAGCATCCTGCAATACGCTTGTCACATCCCGAAACATGATACCGGGCTCCGGAAAATCAGGAATGCACCGGATATATTCTTCCATTTTCTTCACTTTTTCTTCCTCCCATCTGCTAGTATGACTATCATTTCTGCATATATTTCATTATACTCTGTGGTCATTTGAAAAGCAATGTTATTTCCGCAGGAGACCGTTTTCCAGTGCCACAGAAAGAGAGATCGTCTTCATCCCCGCCGGATCCGGAAAGGCGATCATGGCCTTGTCCCCTTCCCTTTTCAGGATAAGACCAAGCCCGAAGGTTTTATGCAGGACATACATACCTTCTTTATATTCTTCCATGTCATATGTGTATGCCTGCCGGCTCCCGCGAGATATTCCGATCCCTTTCCCCCTGCTCCCTGCTGCTGATGCCCTGGGCGCAAATATCTCCCTGGAAAAGGAGGATGTGCTTCCATCCTCAAAGGCAAAAATATAAAGCTCCTTTCTGGCACGGGTCATGGCTACATAAAAAAGGCGTCGTTCCTCCTCATACAGTTCCCTGTCCTTCTCTGCTTTTCTGCCGCTCCCGGTGCCCTTTTTCCCCTCAGGCGGCTTCTGCACAGAGGGCAGGATTCCCTCTGCCATATCCAGCAGAAATACCCTGTCATACTCAAGTCCTTTACTGGAATGAATGGTTGAAAGCAGAAGCTCCGGCTTTGGCTTCGTCATGCTGCCGCCTGCCAAAATCAGCTCCTGCAGCTCCAGCAGTCTCCGTAAAAATGCCCTGCTGTCATTTTCCGCTTCTCCAAGGATCCGCAGGATCTCTGCCTTGCCACTGTCAAGTCCATGGCTTTCCATGTAATCCTGATAGCCCATGAAATGCAGGATCCGGTAGATTGCCCTGCCCGCGCCTTCTGTCTGCATGCTGACAAAATGTGTCTGCAGCGACCGGCACTGCTTTCTGACAAAGGGCGTTGCCTTCTCTCCCTCTGCCACCTCCTGCAGAAGCGTCCGCTTCAGGGAATTATTCTCTATGGCCTCCAGTACCGCCGCCTTGCTGATCCCTGCTCCCATTTTATAATAGATCCGAAGGAACACCTCCCCATCATAAGGGTTCTGGGCAAGCCGCAGGAAATCACAGATATCACCCACCACCGGATGGGAAAAGAAGGTCATGTCACTCCCCTTCATCCGGTATGGAATCCCCTCCCTCTCCAGAAGGTCAATGAGCGGCAGGGCACTTTCGTGATTCCGGTAAAGCACCGCTGATATCCCTTTTTTCTCCCTGGCCTGCTGAAGAAGATATGCGTACTGGGCTTTCCGGTTCCGCAGCGTGATCCGCTGCACCTTTCCTTCCATATCCTTCCATGGTATCATGTGCTTTTCGTGCCGCGCCACATTTTTCTGGATAAAGCGGTCTGCCGCCTCTACAATCTGCTGTCCGCTCCGGTAATTGCTTTCCATCAGAAGCACAGACGCCCCCGGATGTACCGCTTCGAAATCCACCAGTGCCTCCGGATAGGCCGCCCGGAACCCGTAGATGCTTTGGTCTTCATCGCCCACCATGAAAAGATTGCCGCTTTTTTCAGAAAGCAGCCGGATCATGTCATGCTGGATCTTCGAAGTATCCTGCGCTTCATCCACGCAGAAATAGCTGTAGCTTTCCTGAAAATGTGAGCGCACCTCCGGGAATTGCTGAAGAATCCGCAGTGCATATACCCTGTCTCTTATACACATCTCCGAGCCCACGAGACCCTAAGACATCT